>OJHJ01000280.1_pt1 | contig 26570 bp, 25 predicted proteins | sample 1595201 | NCBI WGS metagenome assembly OJHJ01 (sample SAMN05416832, study PRJEB24817) | seawater metagenome | isolation source: Sea water | place: Canada:Atlantic | collected 2013-07 | reverse complement strand
CGAGATAGCGTAGCGTCTCGTGGGCTCGGAGATGTGTATAAGAGACAGGCCCCAGGACCTTCGAGAGGGCACGCAGTGCAGCCGGAGTGTTCACCGTGCGGGTGGCGTCCGGCACACAGATCAGGGCGTTGCGCCAGCCTTTGACGGGCGCGCAGAGCGTCTCCGGTTCCAGGCCCACGCCCAGGCCAAGATCATCGGCGGGTACTCGATCCACACCACCCATTTTGGCTCCAACCAGGGAATGTCAGGGTAGCCCGCAAGCACCAAGTAGGAGAGCAGGCCGGCGCTGGCGAGCCAAGTCCATTCCCACCGGCCGAGCACCATCGCAGGCACGAGAACCCACAGAAAGTACCAAGGGTGAACCACGGGACTCAAGAAGACCAGGGCCACTGCTACGGCGAGCAAGAAGGTCGCGGGGTCTCGGAAACGCCAGGCCGCGAGTCCACATCCCAAGGCACCAAGTCCTGTCAGCACCAGGCGCGTCGGGTCACCGAGTACCCCCTCAATGAGCGGGAAGAGCCAAGCGTTGAAGGCCCAGGCCTCGTAGTAGGTGCCAAAACCGCGGGTGAGCATGGAGCCTGTGCCTAGGAATGGCACGGACAAGGCCAAGCCGAGAAGGAGCGCCAGGCCCGCACCGAGGGCCGCTCTTGCGGGGGAGTTGCGGACTTGAGGAATCCAGAGCGCAGCGGGAAGCAGTTTGATGCTGGCGCCAAGCCCGGCCGCAAAGCTGTTGAACCCCGGCTTGGCGCTCAGCGCCCATGCGCAGAAGAAGAGGGCCAGTCCCTCCAAGTGTGCGCTCCCGGCGCTCTCCAAGATGGGAAGGGGATGCAAGGCGTAGAGAACAACGGCCCAGATGGGCGTGCCTCGGGTTCTTGTGCAGCGCCAGAGCATGCCCAAGGTGCCCAAGTCTGCGGCGCCCGAGAGCAGCTTCCACGACAGCGGGTTCTCCCAGAGTGCTGCCACCAGCCGAAACAAAAAGAGCGCGCCCGGCGGGTAGATGGTGCTCACGGACTTGTGGTTCACCAGCTCCCAGGTTCCGTTTCGGAGGGGCGCCAAGGCCTCCGAGTCTGGGGCCAGCGCGAATGGGTCCAGGCCAGCGAGCTGCACCCGGCCTTCCCATAGGTAGCGCCAGACATCGTCTGAGAGGCTGGCAGGGGAGGCCAGAAGCACGACTCGTAGCAGGAGCGCGAGGACCAAGACCCAGCCCGAGAGGGTCTGACCCTGTCTGCTTCCCGCCCACCGAAATGCCGCCCAGCATGCCAGCGCTGCCCAAAGCACAAGGAGCGCGACGGCAGGGGTAGCGGAGGAGCTCAGAGGCCCCAGAGACAGCAATCCAGCGGCACACAGAAGTGTGCCCAGCATCGGGACGAGCCCGGGCAAAGCCTTGACATGCCAAGACAGCACGCATAGCCTCCAATGGGAACCTGCATAGGTCCATAGCGCGCGCACCTGCTTGTCGGTGGGTCGCGCCTCGGTCCGGCCCGCTCCCCACTCAACTGGAGCCTCCATGCGCCTCTCCCCTCGGCTTGCCTGTGTGCTCTTTGCGCTGCCATTGCTGATGGCGGCCAAGTGCCGGAACACCGAAACCGAGATCGACCCTGGGGACAAAGACCCCATCGTCAAGCCTGCCAGAGAGCAGCTCCAGGTCGTCAGCATCGACCCGGCGCGCTCCCAGGCCAACACGCCCTTTGCGGCAACGGTCTACGGCAGCTCCTTCATGCAGGGCGCCCGCGTTCGCTTCGGCGAGGACATCGAGGCCGCACGGGTCGAAGTCGTGGACTCGAACCGCTTGACGGTCACCGTGCCTCCCTTGGCTGCTGGAAGCTGGGATGTCTGGGTCTTCAACCCCGATGGTGCCAGCGCAAGCTTGCGCTCGGGGCTGCAGGTTCAGGGTGAGGGATCTGGGGATGTCGACGCTCTGGCCGCCTGCGATGGCGCGATGGTGTACTTCGAGTTCGACGCGCACCGCCTCGGGCCCGAGGCCAAGCAGTCTCTGAACAACCTGGTGCCTTGCCTTCAGCAAGCGCCCGGAAAGATCTGGTTGGACGGCCACTGTGATGAGCGGGGCACCACCGAGTACAACCTCGCTCTGGGGCAGCGTCGCGCAGAGCAGGTGCGGGGGCACTTGATCGCACAAGGGGTCTCTCCGGCCCGACTCCAGTCTCGCTCCTACGGTGAGGAGCAGCCTCTGGCCTTCGGGTCCTCCGAGGCGGACTGGTCCAAGAACCGCCGCGTAGAGCTGGTGGTAGAGCGATGATTTTTCTTGCGTTGGCGTGCGTGTTGGACCGTACGGGGCAGTCTGCGACCTCGGCCTACGAGCGTGAGCTCGCCCTGCAGGCGACCTACTCTCAAGCCTTGGAGAGCGAGGCGGAGACGGTGCGGCTGCGGGTGGACCAACTCGAAGAGATCAACCGCTACCGTGGGCAACAAGAGGCCGAGAAGCTGGAGAACCTGGACCAAGTTCAGGACGAGCTTCAGCGCCTTCGCGGCATCTTGGAGGAGGAGCAGTTCAAAGCCCAGCAGGCTGCGGACGACCGCCTGGCGCTGGACGAGGACACCGCCTTCCGCATTGAGTACCTAGAGCTGCGCGTCGCAACTCTGGAGCGCTCCTTGGGGTTGGAAGCACCCCAACCGCCAGACCAGGGCAGCGGGGTCGTTGTCGATCCTGGCGGCGAGGTACAGCTCGTTCCGGATCCCCCAGTCGAGGTCGAGCTTGGCGCCTCGCCCGCAGAGCTGATCAAGCGCGCTGAGGAGGCCCTGGCCAAGGACCAACCTGGTGTCGCACGGGCCTTGCTGACGCGGCTGCTCAAGGAGTCCCCATCGGACCCCTTGGCTGCAAAGGCCCGCTACCGCTTGGCTGAGAGTTGGTTCAATGAAGGCCAGTATCAGCGCGCGATCCTGGCCTTCGAGGAGGTCGTCTCCCAGCACTCGGACACGGACTGGGCGCCATGGGCGATGGTCCGTCAGGGTGAGTGCTTTGAGAAGCTGGGACAGCAGGAGGAAGCTCGGCTTTTCTGGCAAGATGTTGTTGACCGCTACCCGAAGTCCCAGGCGGCAGCAGACGCCAAGGGCCTGCTCAGCAGCGGGGGGCGTTGACAGGGCATTGCGGTAGCCCTATAGAAGCAACACAGAACCGCTTCCTTCGGGGCGGCCCTTCGGGGCGGCCCTTTTTTTGTGGCATCTGTGTACTCCCCATTGGTCCAAACACCCCGGAACGCGGCATGATCAGCCAGGTCCTACAGCAACGCAAGATCTTCAAGATCCTCGAGCCCATCGTGGAAGAAGAGGGCTTTGAGCTCGTCGCTGTAGAGCTGACTCAAGTGGGCAGTCGTCTCACCCTGCGGGTCTCCGCGGATCGTGTGGGCGGCATCCAGATCGAGCACCTCGGACAGCTCACTCGGGCGGTTGGTCCGGTGCTGGACGTAGAAGACCCCATCTCTGGGGCCTATCAACTCGAGGTGTCCTCACCTGGGATTGAGCGGCCGCTCCAGCGCAAGAGCGATTTTGTGCGTTTCTTGGGCTACCGCGCGTCCATCCGACTTGAAGAGGGGCCTGTTCGGCGCCGCTTCAAGGGTGTGATGCGGGCCATGGAAGAGGACACCTTAAGGATCGAAGTCGACGGCGAAATGCACGAGATCGACTTTGCTCTCATCGAGAAAGCCAACCTTGTGTTGGACCCCGACGAATACCAGCTGCTTGGCACGGATCCGCCCCCGCGGGTCAGCCCAGACGAGGAGATTGACAATGATCAGTGATCTCGCACGCCTCATCGAGGCTGTCCATCGTGAGAAGAACCTGCCCCGCGACGTCGTCGTGGAAGTAGTCGAGTCGGCGATGGAGGCTGCAGCACGCAAGGCCTACGGCGGCGAGCACGACCTGGAGGCCCAGTACAACGAAGAGCTGGGCGAGGTCGAGCTCTTCGAGTTCCGTACCGTCGTTGAAGAGCTGGACTTGGAGGCTCCTGCAGAGGAGACCGACTCCCAGATTGACTTCGAAGACGCCCGCGAGCTGGACCCCGACTGCGAAGTCGGCGACAGCCTCGGTCTGCGTATCGACATTGACGAGCTGGGCCGCATCGCAGCCCAGACCGCCAAGCAGGTCATCATTCAGAAGATCCGCGACGCTGAGCGCGAGATGACCTTCCAAGAGTTCCGCGACCGCAAGGGCGAGCTCATCACCGGTATCGTGCGCCGCTTCGAGAAGGGCAACATCATCGTTGACCTGGGCCGCGCCGAGGCCATCTTGCCCCGCCGGGAGCAGGTCCTCACGGAGACCTACCGTCAGGGTGAGCGCATCCAGGCCTACGTGCTGGACATCACCCGTGCCTCCCGCAGCGCCCAGGTGGTCCTCTCCAGGACGCACCCCGGCCTGCTCATGAAGCTCTTTGAACTCGAGGTCCCCGAGATCTACGAGGGCATCGTTCGCATCGAGGCATGTGCCCGCGAGCCTGGCCATCGCGCCAAGATCGCTGTCAGCTCTGTGGACCCTGATGTCGATCCCGTCGGCGCCTGCGTCGGCCTGAAGGGCTCTCGTGTTCAGGCGGTCGTGGCAGAGCTTCGCGGCGAAGCTGTGGACATCATTCCTTTCCACCCGGATCCCGCGCGCTTCATCGTGCACGCCATCGCTCCGGCCAATGTCTCCCGCGTCTACATCGACGAGCACACCCACAGCATGGAGCTGATCGTCCCCGACGACCAGCTCTCCAAGGCCATCGGCCGCCGTGGGCAGAACGTGCGGTTGGCAGCGCAGCTGACCGGCTGGCGCATCGACATCTTCTCCGAGTCTCGCCACGGTGAGCTCAACGACCAAGCCTACAGCGAGCTCAGCCGCATTGATGGCGTGGACGAAGAGACCGTTGAGATGCTCATCCGCCACGGCTTCCGTAGCGCCAAGGACCTCTCCGACGCCGAAGCCTTCGAGGTCGCATCCATCTTGGATGTGGACGAAGATGCTGGTGCAGCCATCATCGAGAAGGCAGATGCCGTTCTCGAGCAGCTGATCATCGAAGAGGCTGAGCGTCTGGCTCAGGCTGAAGAAGTTGTCGAGGAGCTGCCCCCCGAGGCAGACGACGAGGACTGATCAAATGAGCAGCGTCGTAGAAAGGCGCTGCGTTGTCACGCGAGAGCGTGGCGACCGTAGCGGCTTGGTCCGATTGGTGCGTGCACCCGATGGCCAAGTCTTCTGCGACTACCGCGGCAAGCTTGCTGGCCGTGGCGCATGGGTCACGCCCTCTACCGAGGTCCTTCTCAAGCTTGAGAAGGCCCCAGGCATCTTGTACCGACCCCTCCAGGGCAAGTGCAAGACCGAGGGCTTGCTCGAGCAGGTGCGTGCTGCCAATTGGAAAGCCGTGCTGGGGACCTTGGGGCTCGCGGCAAAGGCTGGTCTCTTGGTGGGGGGCAAAGATGGCGTTCGCGCAGCGCTGGGCAATCCCAACGCCAAGGCGTTGCTCTTGGCAGAGGATGCGTCCCCTCGTCTGGTGAAGGACTTGGCCGTCCGTGCTGGAGATCGTCTGGTGGTCCAGATGCCATTGGACACCGAAAGGCTGGGGGCTCAGATAGGCAAAGGTCCGCGAGCCGCCTTGGTTGTCACCAGTGGCAGACCTGCTCGCGCTCTGCTTGACGAGTTGCACCGGCTGCACAGCCTGCGTTAAGGGGCGCACCCGATTGGGGTGTCATGTGAGCAGACGGTTCTCGTTTGCCCGATGTGCACCCATGATCGCTGTCATCGCCCGTCGATGATTAGTCAGAGCATCGCCCCCAGAATTGGGGGTGATCGAAAAGGAAAGGCATGGCGTCCAACAAGGATCTCCTCGATCGCATCTCAAAGTCGCCGCGGCGTACGGTCACCCGTCGTCGTAGCCCCGAGGAGAAGAGCGGAACAGAAAGCACCCCGACGGAGTCGGAGACCCGAGTCAAGTCCGGTCGCAAGACCGTGATCCGGCGTCGGCGTGCTGAACCCAGCCCGGCGCCTTCGCCGGCCGCGAGCCTGTCCAAGGCCGCGAGTCCCGCCGCTACGCCCCCTGCGCGCACCATCCGTCGCCGCCCTGCTGCCGAGACCCCAGCGCCGGAGCCCACGCCGGCTCCCAAGCTTGAGACTCTGGCACCTGAGCCCAAGCCGGAGCCCGTTGCTCAGCAGCCTGCTCCTACTCCTGCGCCGGCACCAGAGCCCACGCCTCAGGCAGCTCCGGTCAAGGCACCAGAGCCTGCTCCCGTGCCCGCCCCCGTGGTCAAGGCCGAGCCGGCGCCAAAGGTCGAGCCTGCACCCGCGCCTGCTCCTGAGCCGAAGGTAAAGGTGGAAGCTCCTGCCCCTACCCCGGCTCCGGTGAAGGCCGAGGCGCCCAAGGCAGACAAGCCCAAGGCGGCCCCTGCTCCCAAGCCCAGTGCTGAAGAGAAGGCCAAGGCGGACGAGAAGCGCGCCAACGTCAAGGTAGAGGCCGCCAAGCCGGCCACTCCTGAACCCGTACGCAGCCGTCCCCGTCTGCCCGGACTGGGTTCAGCGGTCGTTCGTCCCCCAGAGGACTACGACCCCACCAACCCCCAGGCCTTCCGTGACCGGGTCAACCGCGAGCGCGCAGCAGGTGTCACCACCCGCGGCCAGGTCGGTGGCTCCAACTCTGGCGACCGCTGGAACCGTCCTGCTGCCGGCGCGCCCGCTGCAGGTGCGCCCACCGGAGCTGCTGGAGCTGCTGCTGCTGGTGCTGGCAACCGCAACGACCGCCGTGGACGCGGCGGTGCCGCTGCTGGCGGTGGCCGTGTCACTGAACGCCGTATGGAGCGTGTCCAGCATCGCCGCCCCAAGAAGCGCAAGCGCAGCTCGGCCCCCAAGGCAGCTTCACCGCAGCCTAAGGCTCAGAAGCGTAAGGTCATGGTCGACAACACCATCTCCGTCCGCCAGTTGGCGCACGAGATGGGCGAGAAGTCGGGTTCCATCATCAAGGTCCTCATGGGCTTGGATTTGATGGCGACCATCAATGACCAGTTGGACTTTGAGACCGCACAGCTCGTCTCCCAGGAGTTTGAGTACGACTGTGTGAACGTGGGCTTCCAAGAGGACGCTCACATGATCGAGCTGTCCACGGAGACCGAGGATGAGAACGCGATTCCTCGTCCTGCTGTTGTCACCATCATGGGCCACGTCGACCACGGTAAGACGACCCTGCTGGACACCATCCGCAAGGCAAACGTCGCATCGGGCGAGGCCGGTGGAATCACCCAGCACATCGGTGCCTACCAGGTGAGCCACAAGGGTCAGCCCATCACCTTCATCGACACCCCCGGTCACTCCGCCTTTACGGAGATGCGTGCCCGCGGTGCTCAGGCGACTGACATTGTCATCCTGGTTGTTGCGGCGGACGACGGCATCATGCCGCAGACCATCGAGTCCATCAACCACACCAAGGCAGCTGGTTGTCCCATCGTCGTCGCGCTGAACAAGTGCGACAAGCCCGGTGTGAACCCAGACGACATCAAGCAGCGCTTGATGGAGCATGGTCTGGTCCCCGAGGAGTACGGTGGAGAGGTTCAGATGCTTCCCGTTTCCGGTCTGACCGGAATGGGTGTGGATGAACTGCTCGAGGCGGTCAACCTTCAGGCTGAGCTCATGGAGCTCCGTGCCAACCCAGAGCGTCATGCCGAGGGTGTGGTTCTTGAGGCGCGCCTTGAGAAGGGCCGCGGCGCCGTTGCGACCATCTTGGTCCAGCACGGTACCCTCAAGCCCAAGCAGCCAATCGTTCTTGGAACCATCTCCGGTCGCGTTCGCGCGATGACGGACCACAAGGGCAAGAAGCTCAAGAGTGCAGGCCCATCTACACCGGTGGAGATCATCGGTTTGGAAGGCGTTCCTCGCGCAGGTGACCTGTTCACCGTCGTGAAGACGGACAAGGCCGCTAAGAGCCTGGCAGAGCATCGTGCAGACGCTGAGCGCGCTGCTGAGTTGGGTGTGAGCAAGCGCCTCACCCTTCAGGAGCTGTTCCGCCGTCGTGAAGAGGGTGAACTCAAGAAGCTCAACCTCATCGTGCGTGGTGACGTGCAGGGTTCTCTGGAGGCGCTCAAGAGCTCCATCCAGAACGTCGCTGTGGATGGGACGGACATCAACATTCTGCAGGCAGCTGTGGGTGCGATCTCCGAGTCCGACATCACCTTGGCAGCTACCTACGACGCAATCGTCGTCGGCTTCAACGTGCGTCCAGACCCCAAGGCGCGTCGCGCTGCGGAGAACAAGCAGGTCGAGGTGCGCCACTACCGCGTCATCTACGAGCTGTTGGACGACTTGAAGAACGCTCTGGTCGGTATGCTTGAGCCTGTGTTCGAAGAGCGCGTCAAGGGCCATGCCCAGGTTCGCGACACCTTCAGCATTCCCAAGATTGGAACCGTCGCCGGTTGCTACGTCGTGGATGGGACCATCGGTCGCAACCACAGCGGACGCCTCGTTCGCGATGGCCTGGTCATCTGGGAAGGCAAGCTGTCCAGCCTCAAGCGCTTCAAGGACGACGCGAAGGAAGTCAACACTGGCTACGAGTGCGGTCTTGGCTTGGAGAACTACAACGACATCAAGATCGGCGACGAGCTTGAGACCTATGTCATGGAAGAGGTCGCACGCCAGCACTGATGGCTGCTTCTCATATGCGCGTTGCGATGCTGCGATTGGTCCTGGGAATTCCCGGGTCCAAGTCCCTCAAGGACAAGCGCAGTGTCGTGGCGCGCGTCCGTGATCGCACACGCAACCAGTTTGGCGTCTCTGTAGCAGAGGTCGACGATCTGGATGTTCGCGACAGGGCCGTGCTGGGGTTGGCCTTGGTGTCGAATGACGCCCGACTCTTGCAGTCACGCATGGACCAGCTCCTGGACTTTGTGGAGGAGCTGCACGTGGCGGAAGTGCTGGACCATAAGTTGGTGATTCAGCCCTTCTCTTGACGTGGCAAGACAACGCTTCCCGCGGGTGTTAGCATCACGCCATGCGAGACCTGCCCCCCATGCGCCGCGAAAACAGCATCTGGTTGACCCGAGCACAGCTCGGTGCGGCCCTGGTTTTGGTGGCAGCCGTCTGCACCGCCAGCTTCTTTGTGGGGCTCATTGTCGGGGAAGGGGAGCCGACGGGACTTGAGCCCGCTGAGCCTGCCGTTGTTGCCTCTACCGCTCTGCTCGGTCCCGAGCTGGAACGAGACACACTCACCGAGCTCTTGGCGCGTGTGGATGTCATGCCTCAAGCCCAGGCCGCTGCCCTTGAGTTCCCCAGTCAGCTGGTGGCCTCGGAGGTAGACGTCAGTCCTCCCGATGCGCTGGTGGAGCCCTTGGTGGAGCCCGCGCAGGTCTTGCCGGAGCCAAAGACCCGCCCCCAGGTCCCAGAGCAAGTTGAGCAAGCTGCGAGCGCTGGATGGGCCATCGAGATCAGCTCTCACAGTGACCCTAAAGAGGCCGCTGATGTCGTCTCCCGGCTGAAAGAGGACGGCTTCGACGCCAACATTGTTGCGGTCCTCTACGGTGGTCAGACGCGTCACAGGGTGCGGGTGGGCCCGATCGCAAGCAAGGACGGCGCCCAGGCACTCAAGCGGGAGTTGGCAGCCTCTATGGGGCGTCCGGTGGAACTGGTCGAGGTCCGCTGATGCGCCGGGTAGAGAAACCCTGGGGCCACGAAGAGATCTGGGCAGAGACCGAGAATTACTTGGGCAAGCTGCTCTTCATTCGAGCTGGGCATCGGCTGAGCCTTCAGCACCACGAGGTCAAGGACGAGACCATTCGGGTCGCAGAGGGGTGCCTTGAGGTCCTGCTGGAGAACGAGGACGGGGAGATGGTGACCTGGATCCTGGAGCCCGGTGATTCTCTTCGGGTGCGGCCTCTACGAAAGCACCGCTTCAAGGGAATCACGGACTGCTGCGTCTACGAGGTCAGCACGGCCTATCCAGACGACGTAGTACGGCATCAGGATGACTATGGACGCCAGGGTGATTGACCCCCGGGCCCGGATCCAAGACAATAGGTCTCTGCGCAAGCGAGGTTGAGCGATGTTGTTGGCAGTGCTGACGCTCTTCTCGGGAGTGTCCTTCGCCCAAACGGGCGGTGTGACCCTCTCCGGTGACTCTGGATCGGCCTCGGCCTATCCGGACCGGTACATCATTCAGGAAGGAGACACCCTCTGGGACATCTCCAGAGCCTTTATGGGGGACCCCTACTATTGGCCCCAGCTCTGGTCCCTGAACGAGTACATCACCAATCCCCACTGGATCTACCCGGGCAACGAGATTGTGTTCTCGATGGGCTCGGATTTGGAGCCGCCAAGCATGTCTTTCGGCGGTGGTGACAGTGAGGGCTATACCGCTCCGGACACCGAGATCGAGCCAGAAACGCTCGCCTGTGGTCCAGACGTACGCTTTGAGAAGAGCTACGGAAGCGAGCACTACGTCACCCCTGCCTTCCTGGCTCAGGCCGACGACGTGGAAGTCTGGGGCTCGGTGCAGGCCGCCAAGTCTGGCAGCAGTCTGCTCGGACCCGGGGACACGATCTACCTGGACCTGGATGATCCAGGGGCCGTCGCTTGTGGTGATCTCGTGGCCCTGTTCACCGAAGGCGCCGACGTTCGCCATCCTGAATCGCGCCGCGTGCGCTACGGCAGTGTCTGGCAGGTGGGGGCGATCGCCCGCATCGTGAACGTAGATGACGAGGACCGGGTCACCGCAGTGATCCGAAACAGCTACACCGAAGTCCACCGTGGCGACATGGTTGGGCCGGCCTTCCCGATCGAAGGTGAGTTCCCCGTCGATTCGCCTAAGGGTGACCTCGAAGGCACCATCATCGCGCGGAGCGGCCAAGACATGTACCGGCTGGCGGCTGTCGGTGAGACGGTCTTCATCGACCTGGGCAAAGACGATGGCCTGCGCGAGGGCAACACCTTCTACGTCGTGCACCACCGAGACGAAATGGTCTCGATGCTCGAGGAGCAGGAGATGATTCCGGACCAGGTGGTCGGCCGTGTGGTCTTGACCCGCGTAGACGATGCGACCAGCACCGGAGTGGTCGTGGATGCCTCCTCGCCGATTCGCATCGGTGACCAGGTCGCGACTGCGGTTCAGTAGCAGGCTTGTGGGCGCGCCGTTAGCGGTGTGCGTCGCCGCCCTCCCGTTCGCTCGGGAGAGCACATGTCTATTGTTCCTGGTCCTTGGGCTGCCGCGTCGCGGTGGTCCGGCAGCTTGGATCTTCGACCCATCTTGCAGCGCTTGGGGGAGACGCCCTTTGAGCGCGCCAGTCTATCGGAGCTCGCTGCCGCAGGCCTAAACGCCAAGCGCGTCGCGCAGGTGTCCGCGCACGAGGCCATACGCAGCCGGTGCCCCTGGTTCCCCCTGGGGCACCCGGAATACCCCAAGGCGCTGATGCGCCTGGCCAAGCCACCGCCTGTCGTTTGGATCCAAGGCGAGCGCGCGTTGCTCGAGCGCAAGGCCTTGGCAGTGGTTGGCTCCAGACGTTGTACGCCCTACGGCCGAGGAATTGCTGCCGCCCTTGGGAGGGGGTGCGCGGAGCGGCAGGCCCTGTTGGTGTCAGGCGGCGCCCATGGCGTTGATACGGCGGCTCACAGAGGCGCGATGGATGGCCGTGGGCCGACGCTGGCTGTCTTGGCTCAGGGATTGGAGCGGGACCCGGGTGGCGACTCAGGTGCGCTGCTTGCACGTATTCGGCGCGAAGGTGGCGTATTGCTCACGGAGCGGCTTCCCCAAGAACCAGCGACGCGCTGGGCCTTTCCTCGACGCAATCGCCTGATTGCGGCGCTCGCCAAAGCGACGGTTGTGGTCGAGGCTGGTTTGCGCTCAGGCGCCCTCTACACCGCGCAAGCGGCCCTGGAGCTGGGTCAAGAGGTCTACGCCGTGCCTGGCCGCATCGACACCCCAGCGTCCCAGGGGAGCAACGCCCTTCTCCTGGAGGGGGCGATCCCCTTGATACGCAGCGCTCAGGTCCTCTCCTTGGTTGAGCCGGAGCATGGGTTGAGCCAGCGTCTGCAGGCCGCTTTGCCCGGGTCTCCGGCAGAGTTGAGCCGCAGAAGCCGTCTACCCATCCGGCAAGTGATGGCGCTGTTGAGCACGTGGGAGTTGACGCGGCAGGTTCGTCGGCTACCTTCAGGACACTATGAGTTGGTCCCCTAATGCCGCGGATTGTGGGGAGTGGTGCTTCCGCTCCCTTCGATTCACGCCCGAAGCGCAGGCCTATTTGGAGCTGGTCCACTCCTTGGGGTACTTCAGCACGGACTCCAAAGATGCGCTCATTGAGCTGTTGTCTCCGACCTGTGAGAGCCTTCGTGCGGAAGAACTCGTCGTTGATCGCGCTCGGATCCGGGCGCGTGTGGCCGAGTACCTCTTCTCGATGCACGACACCCTCTCCCCAGAGCAACAGACCCTGATGGAAGGGGAGTGGGCCGTGCTCTTTGGCTAGGTAGAAGGGTCAGGTCAGGCGCTGGTTGGGGCCTGTGGAGGTGAGCCATGGATCCCTTGGAGCGTGCACACTGGGTCGTTGATGCACTCGAGCGCACTTGGGATGGCCGCGTGCTCAGTCGCAGAGACACCGGGCGGTCTACGGTCATGTGCCTTGGGACGGAGCAAGGCTCGCTGTGGATCAAGTGCGGCTACGCCCTCCCGCCGGGGGAGGAAATGGTCATCGCCCGACTGGCGACCCAGTGGGCCCAGAATCTCCCCAAAGTGCTGGCGTCTTGGCGTGGCGGATTTGCGATGGCCCCCATGGGGGGCAGGGCGCTGGACGTGGAAGACGGACGGGCCGTGTGGCGGGATGCGGCGACACTCCTGGGCGCGATCCAAGGCTCCGAGAAAGCCAATGTTGAGACCTGGCTTGAGCTGGGTGTGCGCGACCGCCGACCCCAGGGCTTCGCGGCGGCCATGGAGCGCCTGCTGGCGAGCCCAGTGTTGATGGAGTTGGACGCTGCCAGTCGGCGTGGCCTTGAGCGGGGCATGCCCCGAGCCATCGATTGGTTCGCCAAGCACTTCCAGGCCGAGGCCAGCTTGGTGCCCCAAGACAGCGGCTGCTGCAACATCCAGGTATCAGACGGCCGCCCAATACTTCACGACTGGGCGGACGTGGTCGTCGGGCATCCGGCCTTCTCCTGCGATCGACTCTTGGACCAGGCGCCCGCGGAGTGGCACGAGGCGCTCATCGCTGCCTTTGCGGAGGCGGTGGGGTGCAGCGCCTCGGAGATCGCCTCGATGCGGCGGCTCAACGTGCTTCACGAAGCGCTCCGCTACCACGACGAGCTGGCTTACGTGGAGCCTGGAAGCGAGACGCACACGAGACTGCAAGCCGCGTCGGTCTCACAGCTCCGGGTAATGGTCGAGCACAGCAGCCTGTTCTCGACCTGATGTCTGCCAACACTGGGCGCCCATGGAAGGCGCCCAGTCGATTTAGGCTTCGGTGCTGGTGCTCGAACGGCGCACCGAACGGCGAACGCGCGGCTTGCTGGCCTTGACCTCGCCCATCTCCTCCTTGGCGCTGGCTGCCGTCGCGGTGGCGCCGGCCTTCTTCGCGGGAACGGGCTTCTTGGGCTTGGCTGGCGCCCGCTTCTTTGCAGCAGGCTTCTTCGCCGCGGCCTTCTTTGCGGCCGGCTTCTTGGCGGTGGCCTTCTTTGCAGCTGGCTTCTTCTTGGCAGCGGCCTTCTTCTTTGGAGCGGCGCGCTTCTTCTTTCCACCGCCAGCGTCGCGCTTGGCTTGGAGCATGGGCAGTGCTGCGACCAGCTCCATCGCTTCCGGGTCTTTGTCCTTGGGCAAGGTCACGTTGACGTCGCCGTCGGTGACGTAGGGGCCGTAGCGGCCCTTCTTGACGACCACCTTGCGACCCTCTGGGTCCTCACCGAGCTCCTTGAGCACAGAGGCGCTGGTGCGACCGCGTCGAGCGGGCTCTGCCAGAAGCTTGAGGGCCTGCTCCTCGTTGATCTCCAGCAGGTGGATGTCCGCAGGGATGGTGCGGCTCTGACCGTTGGCTTTGATGTAGGGACCATAGCGGCCGTTGTAGGCCAGGATGTCGTGACCCTCGGTGTCCTTGCCGACGGTTCGTGGCAGGGCCAGGAGCTGCAGGGCGGTGGCCAGGTCGACGGTGTCGGCCTCCATGCCCTTGAGGAGGGATGCCCGCTTGGGCTTCTTCTTTCCTTCAGGCTCACCCAGCTGAACGTAGGGGCCGAAGCGTCCGACTTGGCAGGTGACCTGGAGCTTGGTCTCGGGGTCTTCACCCAGCTCGCGTGGGCCGTCTGGCATCTCGCTGAGCAGCTCAACAGCCTTGGCGAGGGTGAGCTCGTCCGGGGCCATCTCGTCAGGCAGGCTGCGCGTGGTGCCGTCGTATTCCAGGTACGGGCCGTAGCGGCCAACCCGGGCGATGACATCCTTGCCGTCGTTTTGGCCGATAGGAATCGAGCAGATGCTGCGTGGATCCGCGCTGTCCAGGGCAGCGGAGATCAGCTCTTCCAAGCCGTCGTCAGCTCCTGATCCGCGGTAGAAGGCCTCCAAAAACTCCTTTGGCTCCTTCTCGCCCTCGGCGATGCGGTCCAGGCCGCTCTCCAAGTTGGCGGTGAAGTCGTAGTTCACCAAGCCCTCGAAGTGCTCTTCCAGCAGGCGGGTCACGGCAAAGGCTGTCCACGTCGGGATCAGGGCCGTGCCCTTTTTGAAGACGTAGCCACGGTTCTGGATGGTCTCGATGATGCTGGCGTAGGTGGAAGGCCGACCGATGCCGAGCTCCTCCAGACGCTGCACCAGGGCGGCCTCAGAGAGACGCGAGGGGGGCTGCGTGGTGTGGCTGTCAGCGTCGATGGTTGCCGGGGTCGCGCTCTGGCCCTGCTTGAGGGGAGGGAGCACGTTCTCGGAGTCTTGATCTCCGCCTGCGACCACGTAGACCGCGCGGAAGCCGTCGAAAGTGTAGGTCTTTCCACGGCTGCGGAAGAGCGCTGCAGGCTGGTCACCCAGCTTGACCTCGGTCTCGACGACCATGCGCTTACCGGTGGCGTCCGCCATCTGGCATGCCAGGGTGCGCTTGAAGATGAGCTCGTAGAGACGGGCCTCGTCCTCTCCCATCTCCTTCTTGCAGTCCGCGATGCTCTTGAAGCTCTCGCCAGCAGGTCGGATGGCTTCGTGAGCCTCCTGGGCACCCTTGGACTTGGTCGTGTAGGTGCGGGGGGTCTCTGGGACGTACTGGGGGCCGTACTGCTGCGTGGCGTAGTCGCGTGCTGCGTTGATCGCCTCAGGGGAGAGGTGCACGGAGTCGGTACGCATGTAGGTGATCCAACCGTTCTCGTAGAGTCGCTGTGCGACCCCCATGGCCCGGCGTGCGGTCCAGCGGAACTTGCGGTTGGCTTCCTGCTGCAGCTTGGAGGTCGTGAAGGGCGCTTGGGGCTTCTCTTTGAAGTCCTTCTCTTCGACCTTGGTGACCGTGGCGGCATTCGCCAAGATGGCGGCCTTGAGTGCCTTTGCCATCTCCTCGTCGAGGAGAGCGATGGTCTCGGGGGCCTTGAGCTTCCCGGTGGTCGCCTCGAAGTCCTTTCCGGATGGAATCTTCTTGTCGGCCAGGCTGATCAGGTCGCCGGAGTAGGTGCCCTCGGGGGTCTCAAAGACACCACTGAGGCCCCACCAAGTCGACGAGACAAAGGCCATGCGTGCCTTCTCGCGGTCCACGAGCAAGCGAACGGCCACAGACTGTACGCGGCCAGCAGAGAGGCGGGGCTTGACCTTGCGCCAGAGCACCTTGCTCACGCGGTAGCCGAAGAGGCGGTCCACGATGCGTCGGGTCTCTTGGGCACGGACCAGGTCCATGTCGATGGCCCGAGCGTTGTCCAGGGACTCTTCGATCGCACGGCGTGTGATCTCGTGAAAGACCAAGCGGCGGATGGGCACTTTGGGCTTGAGCGCTTCAGTAAGGTGCCAGGCGATGGCTTCACCTTCGCGGTCCTCATCTGTTGCGAGCAGGAGCTCGGGGGCGTCCTTGAGCATCGCCTTGAGCTTCTTGACTTGCTCCTTGCCACGCTGGGTCAGCACATAGACGGGCTCAAAGTCCTTATCGACGTTGACCGCCAGATCGGACCAGTGCTGTCCCTTGTACTTCTTGGGGAGCTCCGCGCTGCCTTGAGGCAAGTCACGGATATGTCCCACAGACGCCTCGACCTGGTACTCGTCGCCAAGGAAGCGAGAGATGGTGCGGGCTTTGGCTGGGGACTCGACGATGACCAGGGGCTTTGACACAGGCATCAATCCAGGGCTGGAGCAGGGGTATAGAGCAAGCTCGCGGATCCGGCAAGGGCGCTATGCTGTGGGTATGGCTGCTGAGATCGACCGCTTCCTGAGCTTTCACCGCGTTGAACGCGGGGCGAGCCCACATACACTGAGGGCATACGGACGGGACTTGTTCGGACTGGAGCAGAGCTTGGAGGCGCGAGGGCAAAGCCTGCTGTCGGCCAAAGCCAGTGGATTGCGGGTCTATTTGGCTGAGCGCAGCGCTGGGGCCCCATCAGCGGCCAGTCAGCGGCGCGCAATGAGTGCGGTGCGAAGCTTTTATCGCTGGGCGATCCAAATGGGGCTCTGTGAAAGCTCTCCCGCGGAGCACCTGCGTCTACCCAAGCTTCCCAAACGCCTTCCCCGTCATCTGAGCGTCGAGCAGGCTGAGGCGATGGTCGAAGACCCCAGCCAGGGGGGCTGGCACCAGCAGAGGAACAAAGCGATCTTGGAGCTGCTCTATGGATCGGGTCTGCGGGTGGCCGAGCTGGCGGCCTTGGACATCAGAGATCTTCTTCTCGATCGAGGTCTGGTTCGTGTTCGCCATGGAAAGGGGGACAAGGAGCGCCAGGTCCCCATGGGTGGAGCCGCCGAACGTGCCTTGGCAAGCTGGCTGGAGATGCGGGGCGCTGAGCCTGGACCCTTGTTCCTGAACCGCCATGGACGGCGCCTCTCGGCGCGCTGGATGCACAAAGTGGCGCAACAGTCCGGCTTGAAAGCAGGCGTAGCAGGTGTGCATCCCCACGCACTTCGCCACTCCTGCGCGACGCACATGTTGGAGGGTGGGGCGGACCTGCGCTCCATCCAAGAGCAGCTCGGGCATGCATCTCTGGGCACGACCCAGCGCTATGCCCACGTCTCCGCGGAACACCTGCTGGCGGTGCATGCCTTGGCCCATCCCCATGGCGAGCAGCAAGGGGATGGTGAGGGCGGGTAGCCGTGCTCGCCTCGATGGCGTAGATTCCAGTCCTATGGCTGGTCTAAACGAAGAGGAACGCAAGGAGCTGCTGCGCATGCAGAGCTTGTTGGAGGTGGGGGACTACGCCACGCTCTTCTCTGTGGGCAAAGCCGCCTCAAAGGGCGAGCTGCGCAAGTCCTACTACGACCTCTCTCGTCGCTACCACCCCGATCGTTTCTACCGGAAGGACCTGGGGGACGACACGGAGTTGATCGAAGACGTCTTCGCTGGCATCAACTTGGCGTACGAGGAGGCCGGAAAGCGTCTGGGCACCGAGGCCGAGACGGAGCCCAGCGAGGAGTCGCCGAAGCGCCGGAAGAAGCGCCGTCCCTCCCCGAAGGCGGAGCCGTCAAAGTCCGCCGTGCCTGAGCCCGAACATGGGCACAGCGTCAGCTGGAATACGGAGGAGGCGCAGGCTCGCGCTGAAGAGGCGCGTTTCCGAGCGGCCCAAGCCAAGCGTCGCAAACGGAAGAAGAAGCCGCCGGGGCCCCAGGTTCCAGCTGCGGTTGAGCAGTTCAAGCAACGGATGCTCGACCGGTTGCGCAAAGCCAAGGGTCACTTCCGCGCCGGTCAGGCGGCCATGGAAGAGGAGAACTGGAGCAAGGCCTCCAGTAGCTTCTACTTGGCGACGCAATTCGATCCCAGGAACGCGAAATTCAAGGCCGCCTTCGAGGAGGCGAACGCCAACGCCAAGCGCTCCCAGGCGGATCACATCGTGGCCATGGGGGAAAACGCGGAGCAGTACGGGTCGATCCGTGAGGCTGTTGCGCACTACGCCCGCGCCGTAGAGCTGGCTCCAGACCACGCCAAGCCCTACTTCAAGCTGGGCAAGGCCCTCCGCCGCGTCGATGACAAAGACCGCGCGGCCATTGAGCACCTGCGTACCGCTGTCACTCGGGCGCCACGCACTCTCGAGTTCCGCTTGGAGTTGGCCTACGCCTACGAGGCCAATGGGCTCAATCGCAACGCGAACCGGGAATTCTTGGCCGCTCAGCGCATCGACGGGACCAACGAGGATGCGAAGTCTGGCGTGAAGCGGACGCGCTGAGGAGACTGGGCACGGCCCCTTTGGCAACGCTCCTGCCACGATGCGGCCCTCTGACGGCCCATTGACTTAAGCCCTTGGGCGCAACAGGAGACGCGCATGCCTGGAACAGTGGTCGTTGGCGCCCAGTGGGGCGACGAGGGCAAAGGCAAGATCGTGGACCGTTTGGCCTCGCAGGCTGAGCTGGTCGTTCGCTTCCAAGGCGGAAACAACGCGGGCCACACTCTGGTGGTGGAAGGGGAGAAGGTCGTCCTTCACCTTGTGCCCTCCGGCATCTTGAACGCCTCGGCGCTCTGCGTGATCGGAAACGGGGTGGTCTTGGATCCTCAGGTCCTACAAGGCGAGCTGGACAAGTTGGCCAAGTCGGGTCGAGACATCGACCCTGCGCGCCTGCTGATCTCCAGCGGAGCCCATGTGATCTTGCCTTGGCATAGAGCCTTGGACGGCCTGCGGGAGACCGCGCGTGGAGACGGGGCCATCGGAACCACCCGGAAGGGAATCGGTCCTGCCTACGAGGACAAGGTCGCGCGCCGTGGGCTATCGGCCGGCGAGCTCTGCGATCCGGAGCGCGTCACGCAGCATGTGGCCGCCTGGTTGCCTGAGAAGAACCGAATGATCGTGGAGTGGTACGGCGGGGAGCCGCTGGACTTGGAGACGGTCACCTCCGAGCTCATCGCGCTTGGGCAGGCCCTCAAGCCATTCGTTGGGGACGCTGTCGCACGGGTCCACGAGGTCTTGGAGCGTGGCGGTGAGGTGCTCTTCGAGGGCGCCCAAGGCACCTTCTTGGACATCGATCACGGCACCTACCCCTATGTGACCTCGTCGAACACGGTCGCTGGCGCTGCATGCGCGGGGGCGGGTGTTGGGCCCAAGGACTTGTCTCGCGTCATTGGCGTCCTCAAGGCCTACACGACGCGGGTTGGAGCGGGACCATTCCCCTCCGAAGTCGAAGGCGAGGTCGGGGAGCGGCTGCGCGCCATCGGCCGTGAGTTCGGTGCCACGACCGGGCGTCCGCGGCGCTGTGGTTGGTTCGATGCGGCGCTCGCCAAACACAGCGCCCGCCTCAACGGGCTGACCGAGATCGCCCTGACCAAGATGGACGTGCTCTCCGGGATGGAAGAGCTGAAGATCTGCGTGGGCTACGAAGGACACAGCGGTGTACCCACTGGCGCACAGGCCATGGAACAGGTGATTCCGATCTACGAAGTCATGCCAGGCTGGTCAGAGGATCTACGCGGCATGACAAATTGGGCCGATCTTCCAAAGAGTGCACAAGCCTATGTTCTGCGTCTGGAGGAGCTTGTCGGCGTTCCGATGCGTACAATTTCTACCGGTCCTGGCCGCGAGGAGACCTTCGAACGTTGACCACCTGCCGTGCCGTTGTTAAACGTCGTGGCGGCTGGGCCGCTAGCTCAGTTGGTAGAGCACCGGCCTTTTAAGCCGAGGGTCACAGGTTCGAGTCCTGTGCGGCCCACCACCCTCTTTGACCCCATCGTCTAGTCTGGTCCAGGACACCGGGTTTTCATCCCGGCAACACGGGTTCGAATCCCGTTGGGGTCACTTCTAAAGCCCTCCCTTCGGGGAGGGCTTTTTCTGTTCCCCCTCGGGATTGTTCTCTCAGGGTCGGCCTTCGGCCTCGGGCCGTTGGGGTCACTTCTAAAGCCCGAGCGACCGGGAGGGCATTCTCGGGTCTGGTCCAGAATCGCGCATCTGACACCGCTTTGGCGCATCCACGGTTTTGGAGCGCGTTAGCGATTTAGAAGCATCAGGAGCACCCATGGCCCGTCATCTCTTGTCCCTCGCCGAGCAGACCCCCGAAGAGCTTCGGAACATCTTGGATCTGGCCCGTCAGATCAAGCTCAATCCCCGAGCCTTTGCCCAGGCGTGTGCTGGCCAGACCTTGGCGATGATCTTCCAGAAGCCTTCGCTGCGCACCCGGGTCAGCTTCCAGACGGGCATCTACCAGCTGGGTGGGCAAGGGATCTACCTGGGCCCAACCGACATTCAGCTGCACCGTGGCGAGTCCATTCCTGACACGGCCAAGGTGCTCTCTCGCTACGTGGACGGCATCATGGCGCGCGTCTTCGACCACGCCCACCTGGAAGAGATGGCTGAGTTTGGGGACATCCCGATCATCAACGGTCTCTCGGACTTGCTTCACCCCTGCCAGGTCCTCGCTGACCTCCTCACGATCGAGGAGAAGAAGGGCGGTCTGAAGGGGCTCAAGCTGGCTTATGTTGGCGATGGCAACAACATGGCGCACTCCCTTTTGTACGGCGGCGCCCAGTTCGGCATGACCGTCTCGATTTCGCATCCACGGGGCTACGCTCCAGATGCTGAAGTCGTGACCCGTGCCCGAGAGATCGCCGCGAGCACCGGCGGCGCCATCCAGATCACCGAGGACCCCGCTGAAGGCGTCAGCGACGCGGACGCAGTCTACACCGACGTTTGGGCCAGCATGGGCCAAGAGGCCGAGGCAAAGGAGCGCAATGACCGCTTCAAGGGCTTTGAGGTAGACGCCAAGCTGATGTCGAACGCGCGTCCTGACAGCATCTTCCTGCACTGCTTGCCCGCCCACCGCGGAGAGGAAGTCTCCGCCGAGGTCATCGACGGCCCGCGCTCCGTGGTCTTCGACGAGGCCGAGAACCGGCTGCACGCTCAGAAGGCTGTCATGGTGCGCTTGATGGGCCGTTAGGTAGGGGGCGCTGTTCTATCTGGCCCGCGGTGGCTATGATGGGAAGAGCAAGGAGGCCCACATGGAGCGCGTCAGCGTCTACGAAGTCGGTCCCAGGGACGGGCTTCAGAACGAGGCGACCACCCTGTCCACGGAAACCAAGCTCTCGTTCATCGAGCGCCTGGTGGACGCTGGTGTGCGCGACATCGAGGTCTCAAGCTTCGTGCGTCCGCGCTGGATCCCGCAACTGGCCGATGCCGACCATGTCGTCGCAGGCCTGCCTGCGTACGAGGGCGTGACCTATTGGGGCTTGGTTCCGAACAAGCGGGGCCTGGATCGCGCAGTGAGCGTGGAGATGGAGGCCATTGCGACCTTCATGTCCACCAGCGAGACCCACAACCTCAAGAACGTGAACCGCAGCACCCGGGAGTCTCTCCTTGGCCTGCGCGAGGTCATCGCCGATGCCCTTGAGCAAGGCATGCGGGTTCGCAGCTACCTGAGCACCGTCTTTGGATGCCCTTACGAGGGCAAGGTAGACCCGCGGCGCACCGTCGACTTGGCCGGTGAGCTGCTCGCAGCTGGAGCAGAGCGCATCTCTTTGGGTGACACCACCGGCATGGGCAACCCGCGGCAGGTTCAGACCATCCTGCGCATGCTCCAGGACGATGGCATCTCCTTGGACAAGATCACGCTGCACATGCATGACACCCGCGGCACTGCCTTGGCCAACATCCTGGCTGGGCTTGAGGCTGGCGTCCGCCAGTTCGACACCTCGGTCGCTGGACTCGGCGGCTGTCCCTATGCGCCCGGTGCCAGCGGCAACGCTGCGAGCGAAGACCTGATCTACATGCTCCACGAGATGGGCTACGAGACGGGCATCGACCTAGACCGACTCGCGGATGTAGGCCTCTTTGTCGAGGACGCATTGGGCCGGGAGCTACCTGGTCGCTATCACTTGGCACACCGCGCGCAGTGCAGCGCAGCCAAGGTTCTCGAGGCTTAGGGGCCCCCTCTCCATGGCGCAGGCCTTTCTAAAAATCGTCGCGGGCTCCAAACAGGGCCTCAACGTCCCGCTTCCTAGCGACGGCCCCCTTGTCATTGGTCGGCGCGGCGGCGACCTCGTCCTCGAAGACGCCATGATCTCCGGGCGACACCTGGAGATCCGTCTTCGGGACGGCGGCTGGCACCTTCGGGACCTTGGCTCAACCAACGGCACGATGGTGGACGGACGCTTGGTCCGAGACACTGCTCTGCGTCCTGGGGCAGAGATCACCTTGGGCAGCACCCGGTTGGTGCTCTTCTTGGCCGAGGACAACGAGACGGACGGCGGGAGCGCAAGCCCACCTTCCCAGCTCGAGATCGCTTGGCTGCTGGACGAGGAACTCGTGGAGCTCAAGGGAGCCAGCGACAAGACCGGAACTCCGGGCGACGTCATCGGCCAGGATCTACGGCTCCCTCCCGGGATCATTGCCGTGCTCGAGGTCGTTGCCGGCCAAGACGCAGGAAAGGTCTTCCGCTTTACTCGCGGCAACGTGACCATCGGACGCAAGATGGGAGAGATCCCGCTCTCCGACCCTGAAGTCAGCCGGCGCCACGCTGTGCTGGAGCTCTTCGGCCGAGAGATGGTCTTTCTGCGGGACCTTGGGTCCACGAACGGCACCTTTCACAACGGCCGGAAGGTCGGCGTGACGCGGATCCGTAGCGGGGACACCCTGGGTGTTGGCAAAACCGTCATGAAGCTCAACGTCAAGCGCTGAGTTGACCGGGTCTCAGCGCTTCTTTTCGGCTGCCCACCAGCGGCGCCAGGCTTCGATGTGCTGGGCGCGTGTTCGGCCCTCAGCGAAGTCGTAGCCGACCGTCTTGCGGAGAGCGACCAAGGCGGCATCCACCACCGCGCTGTCTGCGTCGTCCAGTGTCTTGACCAAGGCGTCGATCGAGGACGGTGCGGCGATTTCACCCAAGGCGGTCACGAAGTGAACCCGGACCCAGAGGCTCTGGCTTCGGTAGAAGTTGCTCGTGTCCTTGAGTGCAGCCTCTAGGGCCGGTGCGGCGGCGTGGTTGCCGATCAGCCCCAGGGCATCTGCTGCCGCGCCACGCACCATGATGGCCGGGTCTGTGAGCAGCTCAGCCACGCGGCTGCTTGTGTCCGCGTAGCCCAGGTCGCCCAGGCCCCCTGCTGCGGCTGCGCGCATTGCGGGCATGGGGTCGTCGCAGAGCTTGAGCAGCGCCTGTTTGGCTTGAGGCGAGCGGGTGTGACCCAGAGCCCGGGCGGTCACCCAGCGTTGCCTTGCATCTGCGCTCTGGTCAAAGAGCAGGGCTTCAAGTTGATGACGGTCCGCTTGGTAGTCGCGGGTCATCTGATTGAAGGCTGCCCGACGCTCCTGCTCAGAGATGTCCGGGTTGGCCGCAATGGCCACGGTGTCCTCGACGGCGGAGAAAGCCAGAGAGCAGAGCAGGAGCAGAGAGAGCATGGAAGACGGAGCCTAGTGGGTGGGCTCAGAATTCATAGGCGATGCGGGACTGCACTGTCCACATTTGGTCATCGGCTGCCAAGCCCCACACCTCGTTGGGCACGCGGTCAGTGACCTGGCCGTAAGCGCCCTCCAGGCTGAACCGCATCTGCTCTTGGAAGTCGATCTTCAGGGCCGCGTCCACTTCCCAGCCCAAGATGGCGGACTCGGAGTCCTCATCCTTGGCGATCACCGCGCCATCTGGCTTGTGTGGGGCGGCGACCAGGAAGGCCGCGTGCAGGTTCCAGCCTGGAATGAGCTGGTAGCGCACTTGTGGGAAGAGGTACTTGGAGTTGTACACACCTCCGCGGGACCAGAGGCCGTCTGCGGCGTCTCCCCACTGGTAGCGGCTGACCCGGGCCATGATCTCTTCGTAGAGAATCAGCCCGACGTTGTAGTCCGCTTGGAAGGGCCGACCGGTGAAGTTGGCGTCGGTGTATTGGTCGTCACCGCTGGCTAGGCCCGCCTCCAAGGTGATGTCCAAGGCAGGGGTCAGATAGCCGGTGCGGGCCGCAGCCCCCCAGATGTTGACCTTCTTGGCCAATGGGTCGGTCTCGCCGTAGTCTGGCAGCGCGATGGCGCGGCTCTCGCCCACGATGGCGTAGCCCTCAGACTCAACGTAGATCCAGCGCTGGCGGAACTTGGTGTGCGCGTCCAAGACCCACACCGAGGAGTCGGTCTCCCGCTGGTGGCGGTTGAACGCCAAGCCACCCAGAGTGAAGTCGGTACTGTGGCCGCCCCAGTCCAAGTCCTCCCCGCGATATGCCAGGACGTAGGCCATCTGCCATACGTCGTCGTCGTTGTCCGTCCACCAGTTGTCGCGGCGATCACTGGGATCCCGATCTTCGGTCCAGTCGTTGTCCGCCTCGTCCTCGCAGCCGTCATCCGGGTCGCTTGGGTTGCAGCGGGTGCCGTAGTACTGGGTGAGGGGATCCTCAACCAGCCGGTCGATGCCGACCGCGAAGATCAGCGGCAGGTCGGCGTTGCCCACACCAAATGCGGCCTGGGTGATGGCCAGCGGCTTGGTCGCGAACATGATGCGGTCAAAGGTCGAGCCGCCGTAGGCCTCTCCCCAGGTGTTCCGGAAGCCGTTTCCGTCGTTGGCGAGCAAGCCCATGCCCCAGTGGGAGGCCATTCGGCCGACCAGGACGGTGCCTGCAGGCGTGGAGAACTTGGTCCATGCGCGCTGAACCACAAAGTTCTCACCGGGTTGGCCATCCACCCCAATGTTGCCGCCGTTGCCAGCAAACACAGCGGTGCTGGAGAGGTCTTCGTTGTCACCCATCAGAGTGTTGTTGAAGGCCTCAGCCTGCATGAAGAAGGTGGCCCGATCCGAGAAGTTGATGCTCGGGCGCAGCTGCAGACGCTGGGTTGAATAGCGACCGGTCCCAGACTCATCTCGCCACCGCTCCGAGCTTGGATCGTAGAGACCGCTGAAGTGGTGGACTCGGAGGCGGTAGTAGCCTTCCAATGTCAGGGTGGTGTCGCCATCATCCGAGGTGACCTCGACCGCGCCGGCCAGGCCTGTGAGCATCAACGCGCCGAGTAGCATGGTCTATCCCTCGGTCTCAGCGCAGGCCGTCAGGCAGGTCTCAGGGTAGACAACGCCGCCCTCAAAGCCCACGTAGGCGTTCGCGATGTTGATGCTGTCCGGAATGATGATCAGGTCCGTTGTGGCCCGCAGCTCATGCTCGGTGCCGTTCCAGGTCCAGACCTCGATGGTCAGCTCACTCTCGGGCACGTTGGCGATGATCCAGAGTCCATCGTCCGAGGTCCACTCTTGGTTCTGGTCGGGGAACTCGTTCTGGAAGTAGAAGACATCCTGGTCTTCCAGGTAGTCGCCGCCCTTCTCGCGGGCGATCACTTGCGCGAACTCCACTGGGTCGCCATCTCGGTCACAGCCGTAAACGGTGCCCGCGACCACGCCGTTGCCTGGGGCCACGACCACGCCAAGCAGACCGGGAATGAGCTGGTAGGTGAGGGTGGAGACCGAGTTGAGCTCGTCCGTGACCTCAGCGCCCGGAGGCATCACGTTGTGGGCCTGGATGGTGAGCACGGTCTCCTCCAGGTCCGGGTCCGTGTAGGTGGAGTAGGTGTAGGGATCGCAGGTGCGTGCAACCCCGCTCACTTCCCCAGCCTCGTTGGAGATCACCAACTGGTCGGAGCTGCCCTCGACGTAGAGGTCACTCCAGAAGAACTCTGTGGTGGCCTCTTCAACCGGCACGTCGTCCTGGAAGTCGAGGACCACGCCGGTCATCGGAACTTCGATCTGGCAGCTTGGGTCAGGCGTCTGGACCGGCCACTCGTCACCAGGGGTGTGGCAGTCACCCAAGTCGATGCCGGACTCAGCGACGGGCGCTTCGGAGACGAAAATCTCCTGCTCGAAACGGGTCTTCTCTACGACATTGGTGTCGTCTTGGGCGTCCTTGTCGCAGGCCAACAGGGCCAGAGTCATCAGCATGGGGTCCTCCACAGGGCCCCGCTTGATACGCCTCTGGGGGCCGCCCTGTCAAGAACCCTGTGGGAAGTCCAAGTCTTGGCGGACATCGCGGGTGTAGTAGCCCTCGAGTTTGCGGACGAGCTCCAGCATCTCCTCAGACATCTGATCGGGCAGGACCGGGCAGAGTATGAACACCAGATCACCTGCTTTCTGACTGCCTTTTCCTGGGGCGCCACGACCCCGGATTCGGATGCGGGTCCCCCGGTCACTTCCGCTCGGAACGATGACCTTGAAGTTGCCCAGTGGGGTTTGTACTTCTATTCGACCGCCCAACATGGCCTCGCCGATGGTCACCGGAACATCGAGTTCTAGATCCTTGCCCACCTGGCGCATGGGGCCCTGTCCGCTCACCCGGATCTCCAAGAGGACGTCGCCAGCGCCACCGCGGTTCTGTCCCCCTTGGCCCCGAAGCCGCATGGTGGTCCCATCCTGGGTCCCTGCAGGGATCTGGACGCGCAGCGTCACCTCCTCCATGCCGCCGATGCGGGTCGGGCGCATGAAGCGCACCCGCACATCGCCACCTTGCAGGGCGGTCAGGGGGCTCACTTCTGCCGTACAACGCAGCTCCTTTGGGGGAGGAGACTGGGTCTGGGCGCTGTCTCTTATACACATCTGACGCTGCCGACGAGCGATCTAGTGTAGATCT
>OJHJ01000278.1_pt1 | contig 26740 bp, 19 predicted proteins | sample 1595201 | NCBI WGS metagenome assembly OJHJ01 (sample SAMN05416832, study PRJEB24817) | seawater metagenome | isolation source: Sea water | place: Canada:Atlantic | collected 2013-07 | reverse complement strand
TACGAGATAGCGTAGCGTCTCGTGGGCTCGGAGATGTGTATAAGAGACAGCGGAGGGGCCGCGTCCTCGAGACCAGTTGGAGCGAAGCTGGGTGGCCTGGCCTCGGGCGTGGGACTCGGTGGCGAGCCAGTTGGCCAGGTGCGTGGCCCCGACCCCCACCGGTCCGCTCAGTGCGACCACCTTCATCCTCCCCGTCGTGATCACCTCTCCCAGGGCCTCCCAGAGCAGATCGCGCTCGGCTCGGCGTCCCACCACAGGCCGCGCTCTAAGGGCCAGCAGGCCCAGACCGGCGGGCGGTGGCAAGCGGGCGTCATCGCGCCAGTCGGTGCAGAAGGGGGGATGCGGCCAGGGCTCCAGTGCTTGGGGGGTGGGGAGCGGCGTGGGGGCTTCACTCAGGTCCAGCTCGGCGGTGGCCATCTCCTGATCGGCAGGGCCAAGCATTGCTGGGGTGGAGCGGTGGGGGACTGCTGGACCCAAGGCGCGCAGGGCATGCAGGGCGTCCGCGGCGAGCTGGGGGCGGTCGCGGGGGGCTTTGGCCATCAGGCGCCGGATCCAGCCCTCCAGGCCCGCGGGCACCGCATGGGCGGGACGCAGCTCAGGCACGGGCCAGGTCTGGTGGGCCTCGCGCAGGGTGCCGGGGGTCTTGGCGGCGGAGAAGGGCGGCACGCCACAGACCATGTGCCAGCTCAAGCAGCCCAGGGAGTACAGGTCGGTCCAAGGCCCATGGTCGCGCCAAGCGCCCGCGAAGTGCTCGGGCGCCATGTAGCGGGGGGTGCCGATGATCCGGGTGTCGGCTTGCTCCGAGAGCACGTGGGCCAGACCAAAGTCCGCCAGCTTCCAGGCGCCGTCTACCAGCAGCAGGTTGCGGGGTTTTACGTCTCGGTGAATCAGGCCGTGTGCGTGTGCGTGGGCCAGTGCGCTGAGCAGCTGCTCTAGGACCTGCTGCATGGCGGGCCAGTCCAGCCCTCCGCAGCGCTCGTGCAGAGTTCCCTGGCCCAGTTCCATCGCCAGCCAGGGGGAGCCCTGTGGGAGGTCTTCCAGGTCGTTTGGGCCCACCTCGCCGTAGTCCAAGACGCTGGCGATGGCCGGGTGGATCAGGCGGGCTGCGGCGCGTACTTCGGAGCGAAAGGCCTGCAGGTCGGCTTTGTCTCGTGCCCGCTCCTCGGTGAGCACCTTGAGCGCCACGCCACCGGGTCGGCCGTCTGCGTAGTGGGCGCGCCACACCACAGCGGTGCCGCCGCGGGCCAGGATGGTGTCGAGCTGGAAGGGGCCGAGCATCGGGCGGAGTCTACAGCGTGCTCTGCCGACGGGGCGTGGACTCCTCCTTACCTATGCGCAGTGCCGGGGGCGTCGGCCAGTCCACCCGCGCGAGGCGACGCGCTCGCCTCGCCGACCCTTCAGGGATCTCTCATCGCCACCCGATCCAGTGGCAGCTGGGCCCCCTCTGGGCCATACTTCCACCCCTCGTCCCCATGCTCCCCAGGAGGCCACATGCCCGTTTCCCGTCTGCTCTTCCGCTCCCTCGTCGCCCTGGTGTCCATCGGCGCGGTTGGCCACACCGCCACCCGCTCCGCCCCTGTCCAGGCCGCCGAGGACGAGAGCGCATCCTCAAACGAGGCCGCGGTGTTCGCCCGCTACTCGGAGCTGGACGACGAGGCCACCGAGAGCGCGCTCAAGGAGCTCTCTGGCGACAAGACCACCTACGAGGCCCTACTCAGCATCAACAAGCTGCTCGCCTCGGGCGCCTCGGCCAAGGAGATCGAGAAGACCGTGCTGACCCTGGTGGAGAAGTCCAAGAGCGAGGACACCGACACCACCCTGGCCGCCGTGATGCTCGACTACTACGAGTCCTTCCTCCAGGAAGACCTGCAGTCCGGCGAGATCCAGCCCGCCGACGTCTTCAAGGAGATGGGGGCGGCCAACGACGTGCTCACAGCGGCCACCTACGGCGCCGACTGGAACAAGACCAAGTCGAAGAGATCCCGCACCCTCGCTTCCCGAAAAGCCCGCCGCTGATGGCCCTTCGCTCGGAACACATGCTCCGAGCCCGGCTCTCCATGGTGGCCCGCCTGCTCCGGGAGGGTCGCATCGAAGACTGGACCGTGCTGCGCGCCTTCTTGCGGGTGCCCCGGCAGGCCTTCGTGCCGCCGGAGCTCGCCCGAGCCGCCCACGGTCCCGGCGCCCTGGACCTGCCCTGGGGTCAGCCCATTACCTGCCCGGAGTTCGTGGCCACCATGGTCACAGCAGCTCAAGTGGGGGCGGGCTCCCGAGTGCTCGAGGTGGGCACAGGCACGGGCTACCAAGCAGCCATCCTGGCCCGATGCGGCGCTGAGGTCGTGAGCATCGAGGTGCGAGAGGCGCTCCACACCCAGGCTGCCCGCATCCACGCCGAGCTGCAGACCCCGGGCCTGGAGCTGCGCCTGGGCGACGGTGCCTTGGGGGCCCCAGATCGCGCCCCCTTCAACGCCATCGTGCTGGGGTGCGCCGTGGACCCCCTGCCGCCTGCGCTGCTCGCCCAGCTCGCCCCTGGGGGACGCGTGGTCTTTCCTGAGGGCGACGCCAACGGCGACCGCCTCCAGACCCTGGTGGTGCTGGAGAATACGCCCACAGGTTTGGTCCGAGAAGCACTGCGAGCGGCCTGGTTCGTGCCCTTGGTGTCGTGACCACCGAGGCAACACAGACGAGTAAGGAGTCGCATCCAAGGCACCGACGAGACCTTGCCTCGCGTCTCCGCTGGGGCTCTGGCAGTATTGCCGCGCGGCTCCTGTTTTGTCAGTCGTCTACCCAGATGTCTTTGCCTACAAACCGCCGGGGGCACCCAAGAAGAGGTGTGCGGCGCCGGGGCCGAAGCGCTCCGGATCGGTTTTGTAATAGGGGTCGCCGACGAGGAGCTCCTTGCAGCCGTCGCCGTTCGTGTCGTCCAAGAAGGCCGTGCTGTAGCCGTAGGAGTAGGGGTAGTCCCTTTCGGGTGCCGACAGAAAGCCATCGGGGTCAGACTGGATCTCTAGAGTTCCTGTTCCCAGGGGGCCGAGAGCGAGCGCCACAACGGATTGGCCAGCCTCTGGGTCTCCGTACTGTTGCACCAAGTCGGTTTCACCGTCGCAGTTGATGTCACCGAAGTGGAAGGTTCCAAGGTTGGAGGCCTTAAAACTATCGTCGAGGTTCACGACCTTTAGGTCCGGAGCTGTGAGGTCGATCTGGGTGGTGTCCGTCCAGACGCGAAGGTCACGTTGATCGTCGTCGTTGACGGTCTCCATGAACAGCTCGGGCAGTCCGTCATTGTTCAGGTCTTCGGAGAGTTCCGGTCGGTTGACGCCGTCGTTGAATCGGAGATCCTCCAGGCCTGGCTCTGTGCTGCCGATGAGCGTCAGGACATCCGATGGATAGTCGGTGTCGAGTTCGAATGGGCCCTCTCCATGCCAAAACTTCTGTGGCCATCCCTCGGTCTCGCGATCGTAGCTCCCAACGAAGATCTCGTTGACTCCGTCGCCGTTCCAGTCGTCGGTGGCGGACCAAGCTGGAATGGTGCCGTCGAGATCGATGGAGGTCTGTTGGACGGGGTTGGTTTCTGTAGGGAAATTGTAGAAAGAGATTGTCCACCCGTAGTGGATATGGGTCGGATATGTATCATCCAACAGGGTTCGATGACACGAACCGTCCGCACCTCCAGTTCTACCATCATCCAATGACAGGCTTGACGAGGCGCTGTCCAGCGGAATGAGATGGCAGCGATCTTGATCTTCTTGGATAACAAGGAACTGTTCGCCAGTTGTTGAGTATGCGAACAGGCCCGTCACTTCATCGGTTAGGTACTTCTCTCCGGCCTGATTGATAGAAAACAGCGCATCATCAAAGTCCAGGACCTCATTGTCCAGAACATCCTGCCCCGAGAAGATGTGTACAAAGCGCTCATCATAGGTGTCCCCAGCCACCGCGATGTCCGGCACCCCATCCCCGCTGATGTCTGGCAGCCCAAACACACCCTTTCCCGCGCGGCTGTTGTTCTGCCAGTCGTCCACCCAGATGCCCTCGATGCGGCGGTCTGCGACCCCGCTGGCGACCCCGCCAAAGTACTGGCAGTCCTCGTCAACGATTCCGTCGCAGTCCTCGTCCACGCCGGTGTCACAGAGCTCAAAAAGTAGAGTGGAGCGGTCCGGGTCGCTGTCGTCACAGTCTGTGTCGATGCCGTCGCCGTCGCCGTCACCATCACGGTTGTCGGCGCCGTCGCAGTCTTGGTCGATGCCGTCCAGGGGCAAGTCGGTGGCGCCGGGGAAGATGGTGGGGTCGGTGTCGTCGCAGTCGCCGGGGTTGGGGACGTAATCAGAGGTGCCCTCGCAGATCTCTATGGCGGGCTCGGTGCCGTAACTGTCGCCGTCCTGGTCGAGGTAGGCGGTGACGAACGCTGTGCAGCCTGTGTCTGTGGGGTCGGGGGTGTCCGAGTCGCCGTTGCGGCAGGCGAGCAGGGAGAGGAGAAGCAGACTCATTCGGTCACCCTGTCGAAGCGTTGATCGTCCGGGAAGGAGAAGGACTTGCGGTCCTGGGCCAACCGCAGCTCGTATTCAAAGTCTCGGCCTGCTTGGGGCAGGGTCAGGACCACGGTGTCTGAGGTGGTGCCAGGACGCAGGGCGCAGAAGCGGGGGGTGCCGTTGATCTGACACTCGGGGGGCTGGATCAGGTAGCTGTCTCCAGCCTCCGAGCGCCACAGCCCCTCCACTTCGAGAGACTGCTCGCAGGCCATCAAGAAGAGAATAAACTGCATGTCAGTGGCTCGGGAAGGTGTGTTCATTCATGCAGCCGCCTGTTGCGTCTCTGCAGACCTTGCTCGCTACGTCGCTCCAGTCTGAGGCGGCTCTGGGGACGGAGCTGACTGGGAAGTCGATGCTTGGGGTCCCTTGATACAGGGAGATGCTGTCTATGTAGGGGCACTGCTGAACATCGTCTTCGTCGGTAACACAGCCACAGTCGCTGACTGTAAGCAGCGGAGTTGCAGTATCGGGTGTTGGGAAGGGAATGCCGAACTTGAATGACCAGACATCGTCACGGTCTTTGTTGCTTCCAGTGACAGACGTGGTTTGTGTTCCGGTGACTAGGGTAGTTGTAGAAGACCCTGCGGTGGCGTAGAGCATTGATGCCGAGACATCGCAGCTGGTCAAGGGAAACTTGGAGTAGAACCGGAGCATTGTGCTGGCCCAAGTCGTTTGGTCTCCGTCGTTTTCTAGCCAGCCTGTTTCGTCTTCCAGAGGAGTAGGTGCCCCGGACCACGAGATGGTACTTGAGAAGTTTAGGCGTTGACCTTGCAGCGGCCAAGCCTGGGGGCTGTTGCCCAGTGTGCCTCCTGTGGCGCTCCAAGTGGCTGTGTCGTCTCCGCCTGGGGCGGTGGCCAGCTCGCTGAGTTCCCAGTTACGGATCAGGGCCCACTCAGGCTGCCAAGCGTACTGGGCGAAGTGCGTCATGGTCTCTTGAACAGCAGGTTGTTGGTTCTTTGCAAGCCAGATATACGCTGCTAGCCCGTCGACGTTGGTCTCACTCAGAGCCGCGCTTCGGCCAGCTGCCAAAGCGGCCCACTCCCGAGTGTTTTCGGGGTCTACTCCGGGCCCGCCAATGACTGGAAATCCGGCGTCGGTGAGATCTTGGGCGATGCCGTACAGGGACTCGTGTCCGACAATGCTTGCTCCGTTCTTGTAGGCGGCGTAGTGCCACCAACTCAGCATAGTGGTGTATTGGGAGAGTCTGTCGCGAGCGGTGTAGCTGGCTCCCTCGTAGCCGCCGTAGGGGATTTGGTAGAGTTCTCGTCCGCCGTTGTGCCAGGGTGTATACATGTCAGCGGCGACTATAAGCTCGGTGACTTGTGGGAGTTCTGGGCCCTGAGAAGCTCTGCTGTTGGAGGAGCAGTCGCACGGGCCAAATCCGCTGGTCGGCGCGAGAAACATATCTGAGCAGTCTTCGATTGCGGTTCCGCAGCTGCTGGATCCTGAGCTGGGGAGGTACTCTGAGCACATCTCATATTCCACTCGACAGACGTAGCTGCTAAGCAGGTCACTTCCCGAGGTTCCATGGAAGGCAACGCCTCGACCGATCCCGCGGGATTCACCGCCCAAGTCAGAGAGCATGACGTAGTCGGAGCCGCCGGTGTATGACGCGAGCTGACCACCAGGCGTACTGGAGTCGTTGCTCTGGTCCCAATAGTCTGCATCGTAGGGGTTTGGTGTGGTGGGGTAGAAGGCCTGCAGTTCCTCGCTGAGGGGGAACAAACCCGCGGCCGTCTTGGAGGTGTAGCTTAGATACACGGAGTCCCCAGCAGCCAAGGTGGCCGTACAGCCGCTAGCGCTTGGGGTGATCTCGATCGACGCTGAGGCAGCGTCTAGGCTGCCCGTCTGATAGTCGGAGACTGGGTGGACGCCCGAGGTGCTTAGGTCAGATGTCACGGCGTAACAATCTGTTGAATAGCTTGAAGCTGTCGTGTCGTGTAGGGTGACGGTTGTGGGGTCCAGGTTGAACATCAAGCCGTCCAGCTCTACGACTTCGAAGTTGGCGATCCAGATGCTGGGGCCGGAGCCAGTGTCTCCAGCGTGAGAGTTCGCTTGGAACTCTACCCAGGCTTCGTAGACAACAGTGCTATTGTGCTGTGGTGCGCGGATCACCAGGGTCTGGCGGATGGACCCGTCGCTGTTTTGGTTCGGGTAGCGGTTGGTGTTGTTGGTGGCGCCGATGTTGTAGTCCGCGGCCTCCAAGTCGCGGGGATAGCCGCTGCCGGCTGAGGAGTGGACCTCGTAACGCACGCCAAGGTTGATGCTTTCTGTTCCCCCAGATGAATTGGTCTTGAAGTTGGAATTGTCTTCGTAGACGTCGAAGCTGACCAGGTAGAGGCGTTCGGAGGTCTCTGGGGAGAGTGGGACTCGGAAGGCGGCGAATTGGTTCTGTTCGGAGATGGTGTGAATTGGAGCGTAGACATCGGTGCCTGCTACCGTCAAATTCTCCCAACCGTCGGTGGTGCTACCCAATGTAATGGTGATGCTTTGAAGAGAAAAATCTTGTAGGAGGTCTGTCCGGAGTTTCTTGGAGCCTATCGCGCTACCCGACTGTTGGACGATAGTGAGCGGCAGTGCGTGGGTTGGTGCCGCGGAACTAGGGTTGAGCGGCTGGCCAATAGTCGTAAGATAATCGCAGGGATCGCCGCCAAGAGTGGACCACCAGTACTCATCCGCTCCCTCTTCGGGCACCGGCGTCAGATACAAGCTCCCCCCCACATCACAGATCTCCATCTCCTTGCGAACCACCGACAAGCCCTCCATCAAGAAGGGGTTCCCGTTGGCGCCTATATCTGAGACAGCGCCCAGTTCCTCTCCCATCACCGGTTCATCCCCAGTGCGGGTCTCCAGGCCATACACCGTCGGAACCAGCTGTACCTCCCGGTCCGCCAGGTAGGACTCGAGCTTGTTGTACAGGTCTTGGACGGTTGGCGTGGTGGATGAGGTAGACCCTTGGCACTCTCTGGGCAGAGTCTGCCGGCTCATGGCAGGATTGGACTCATCCAGGGCGTGGGTGTAGTTGCCCGCCACAAGACCGTCCAAGCGCACTAGCTGGTCCCAACAGTCCCCGTCGTCGCGGTCACACGCCAAGACCACCGTGTCCATCCAGTTGTCCGCGCTGGCGCAACAGCTCCCGTTCGGGACGCCACCGGTGTAGCAGACCGCGTTGTCGCTGCGTTTAAAGAAGCCCCCGAGAAAGGTTCCTCCCGATCCGTCCACGGCGGTCGCGGCCGGGTTCCCCGTGCGAGGGCTAATCTCGGGGTGGTTGACCACAGACTGGGGGCACCACTTCACCTCGTCAACGGTGGTCCAGGCGCTGGTAAAGGTGTCAAAACAGGCCGCATCCGTGCCCCCTGCGCTGCAGCCTGCGCTTCCGTAGCTCGTGCAGGTGTCGCCGGTGACCAGCGCCTCGGCCGGCTCAAACACTCCTCCGCCGGCGAAGTGGACGCTCTCCAAGCTCTTCACAAAGTCCATCACCCCCATCTTCAAGCCCTGGCGGCTGCCACCGACGATCAGGAGCTTCTCGTCTTCTTCGGACCATGCGATGAAGTAGCCCTCGGCATCTGTTGCGCTGTTGTCGACCGTGCCCCACCAGTCGGGGTCGACGCTGTAGCGGCTCTCCAGTTGGCTCTTCCACGACAGCGCTTCATCGTAGGTCGCCAGCATGATGACATGAGGTGCGTCGTTCACGGCGATGTTGCTTGGGTCGGTGGCTATCGCGCCATTTCGAGCGACGATTCCCAAGGCTGGAAACTCGTCCTCGCAGCCCAAGAGGAAGTCTCCGTTACGGAGAAGGAGCGCCATCTCTCGGCTGTCCGAGCGTGGGAAGCTGGTCAGTCCTCCCATGTGATAAATCACCCAAGGATCAGTAACAACCTTGGATATCGGCTCACCCCCCAGTGCAGGTGGGCTGCTGGTTTGGACTCATGACCACCGTTTGATGGTTGATCAGTTCTCGGTGGTGTTGGGGCGCTGCCTGGGCGAGCGCGGCTGCCAAAATGATGTTCATGAGCCCTCCGTTCTGTCTCTCTCACCTGTTCAGGCTAGCAGAGTCCCGACGAACTCGCCAGAGCAAAGTGCCGTTGTGCCCGGATTGACCTGAGCTACTCCCTAAACGCCAAGATGACCTCGACCCCGGCCAGCGTCCCCGCCAGTGCCTTCGCAGGCGCCTTGGTCGCCCTACAGAAACTCAGGGCCAAGTGCTCCAGGTCCTTGAGCCCCTCCAAGTACACCAGCTGCCCATCATTCAAGCTGGACTTGCGCAGGGACAGACGCTTGAGCTGGGTGAGCTTGGCCAGCGCCGGTGCTTGGTCCGCCAAGGAGCAGCGGGTCAGATCCAAGTCTTCAAGTCCCTTGGCCTGAGCCAGCCCGGCCAGGTCCGCATCGATCAAATCCCCGCCGTGCAGACTGAGCTGTCGCAGCGCAGGCAGGCGACCCAATACGCCCAAGGCACCCTCGGAGAAGGTGGCGTTGTGCAGCGCCAGGGCGGAGAGCTCGGTGCATTGGAGCAAGGCTTGTGCTTGGGCCAAGTCCAGGTGTTGCTCGGAGAGGCGCAGCGCTTTCAGACTGCTCAGCGACCCAATGTCCACCAGCGAGGCCACCGGAGCGGCGCTCAAGTCCAAAGCTTGCAGCGCCTGGAGGTCCTTCACTGGGCCCAGCTCCACCACCCCAGTCTGGCCAAGTCCAAGAGTCTTCAAGCCGCTCATCCCAGCCACAAAGGACAGATCGGCCACCGGGGTGTCTGAAAGGTCCAGGCTCTTGAGGGGCAGCCCGGCCAGAGCCATCAGACCCGGCATGGGACCCACCAAGGCCCCCAGGTCCAAACCAAAGACATCGGCGCTGCTTCGCAGAACCTGCCAGCGGGCCCAGTCAGGTCGGCTCCCGGGAAGGGGTTGCTCTGCATCCGGCAAAGGAATGGCGGCCTCGTCGCTGGCCGGCCCTTCTTGGTCCACCCAGAACTCTCCGAATCCTTCCTCGAACTTGAACTCAATCACGTCCTCCCAGGCCTCGGAGAGGGCCATGCGAGCCGCCATGTCGTGGGCGGAGCGAACCTGAAGGGCAGCCCTCAGGGCGTGAAAGTCGATCAGGGGGGTTCGAGACAGGTCCAGATGTTCCAGCGGCAGCTTGGCCAAAGGTGCCAGAGCCGTGTGGGAGATCGGCGTGCCCGATAGGACCAATCGTCGCAGCTGGGTGCCGACCAAGGGCTCCAGAGTGCGCAGAGCTTGGTCCCGCAGGATCAGCTCCTCCAAAGTGCTCGGCAGGCGCAGCTGAGCCATGGCTTCCGCTGGCAGTTGGCCGTCGATGCGCAGGGCGCGGATCGCCGTGGCGTGCAGCAAAGGCAGCAGCTCGGGATCGGGATCCCGCAGGTGAATTCGGGTCAGCTCTGGGTGGGCAAGCAGCACGCCGAGCAGGCCTGGGCCAGCGGTATCGGGGCGCAGCCAAGCGTTTTCCGGAGGGTGTTCACCCGGAGAGAGCTCGCGGGCGCGCTGACCCGGAATGTGCAACATCCACTTCACGCAACTTTCCTAACGGAAGCGCGTAGCCGGTCGACAAGTGCAGGGTTACCGGCCGGTAGCCCTACCGAGCGGTATCCATACCGACCGGTAAGTATCTCACCAGCGCAGGACCCCATGGGTGCACGCGAAGAAATCCTGATCCAGGCCACCAAACTTTTTGCCCATCAGGGTTTTGCGCAGACGTCCGTGCGCGAGATTGTAGAGGGCGCAGGCGTTACCAAGCCGACCCTGTACTACTACTTCGGCTCCAAAGCTGGCTTGTTTGAGGCGCTGATCACCGAGCGTGTCTCGGCGGAGACCCAAGCCTTTGATGAGATCCTGGGTGGGGAGATTCCGCACATGGAGCGCTTGGAGGCCTTGAGCCGCCTTCGCTTCGAGAGAATCAACGAAGACCCCGACTTTGCTCGGCTGATCGGCCGCTATGCGATGGACCCCACCGGGGCCCCGCACCTGGACCTGAACGTCTTCATGGTGGCCCAGGCCAAGAGCCTGACGATGTTCTTTGTAGACGGGATTCAATGTGGCGTTTTCCGCCCGCAGGATCCTTTGGAGTTGGCGCTGGCATTCCAGGGCTTACTCAACTTCCGCTTCATGGCCGCGCTCTGCGGCGGCCCGCCCTTGACGGACCTCTCGGTCCAGACCTTGCTCAGTGTTTTTGAGAACGGAGTGACCCCGTGAAAACCAGATTCCTTTGGCTCGCTGTCCCACTGCTCGCCCTCGCAGGCTGTGGCTCTGAGTCCGCCCCCGAGGCCAGCGCCTCCGTGGGCGCAAGCGAGCTGCCCGAGGCACCCGGTACCCGGGTTGAGGTCGCGGTCCTCAAAGACAGCGCAGCAGAGCTGGCCGTGGAGCTGCCTGCGACGGTGGCTGCCCGCTCCGATGCCATGCTCGCCGTCCCTGCCGGCGGTTTCGTCGAGAGCGTCGACATCAACGTCGGTGACCGCGTCAGTCGGGGCAAGACCCTGGCCCGCATCGACAGCGCCACGCGACGCTACCAGCTGGAGATCGCCGATGCCCAGGCTGCTCAGGCTGAAGCGGAGTGGGAGCGCATCCAGAAGCTCGGAGACGCCGTCTCCAAGCAGCAGGCGCTGAACGTGGAGACCCAGGCCAAGGTGGCCCGGGCCAACGCCAGCATGGCGCGGCTGCAGCTGAGCCGCTCGGTGGTCAAGGCCCCCTTCAGCGGCCAGGTCGTCGAAGTCTTCGTCGAAGAGGGCGAGGTCGCTGGACCAGGCACCCCCGTTGTTCGGGTCGTGCAGACCGACCGGGTGACCTTGGAGCTCTCGGTCTCCGACCGCGACATCACCCAGATCGTTCCGGGCCAAGTGGTTCGCTTCCGCGGCCAGAGCGTGCCCGGCAGCTACACCGGCACCATCTCCCACATCTCGGCCGCGGCGGATCCCATGACCCGCACTTTCAAGGTCGAGGTGGACGTGCCCAACCCAGACGGCGTCTTGCTGCCGGGCATGTTGGGCCGCGTGAACTTTGAGCGCGAGCTCTCGAGCAGCGCCATCACCCTGCCTCAGGACTGGCTCATCACCCGACTGGACGGCACGGGCGTGTTCGTCGAAGAGGACGGCGTGGCCGTGTGGAAGGAGGTCGAAGTGGCCTTGTTCGCGCGCAACCAGGCTGTGATTTCCAGCGGCCTGTCTGCTGGGGACCGCGTGGTGAGTGAAGGTGGCCGAGATTTGGCCGAAGGCGACACCCTGCTTGTGGTCCGGAGCGGCGAATGCTGCACCAATGGCCGCGTCCAGTACTGAGGATAGACCAAGATGAATTGGGCCAAATGGCTGGTGGACCATGCCACCACCGTCGTGGTTGGGGTGCTCGCCATCCTGATCCTGGGTTTCTCCGCGTACACCAGCTTGCCTCGCGAGGCAGCGCCGGACATCACCATCCCTGTGGTGATCGTCACGACGGTTTATCCAGGCGTTTCACCAGAGGACATCGAGACGCTCGTCACGGTGCCGATGGAGAGAAAGCTGAAGGAAGTCAAAGACGTAGACAAAATGTCGTCTACGTCTTTCGAGGGCGCGAGCTCCATCATGTTGGAGTTCAGTCCCGACGTGGACATCGATGAGGCCCTGCCCAAGGTCCGTGAAAAGGTGGACGCGGCAGACTCCGATCTGCCCGAGGACGCCGAGGATCCCATCGTCTCGGAGATCTCCTTCTCCGACATCCCCATCCTGATCGTCACCATGACGGGTATCGAGCCCGACGGGTCGACCATGGATGAGGAGAAGCTCAAGGATCTGGCGGAGGATCTCAAAGACGAGATCGAGTCCAACGTAGAGGGTGTCCTAGAGGTCAAGGTCGCTGGCGGCCTGACCCGTGAGATCAGCGTCCAGCTCAACCCCGACCGCATGCGTCTCTACGATGTGTCCTTCGGCGAGGTCATGGGCGCGCTCTCGAGCGAGAACGTCAACATCCCCGGCGGCAACGTCGACGCCCAAGAGGCCGACTACCTGCTGCGCGTGCCCGGCGAGTTCGCCTCCGCCGACGACATCCAGAACGTGCCCGTCAAGAACGTGGGCGGCCAGACCGTCTTTGTGCGCGACATTGGCCGCGTGGTCGATGGCTATGCCGACCGGGCCACCTACAGCCGCATGAACGGCACCCCCAGCATCTCCCTCTCCGTTCAAAAGCGCGTGGGCGAGAACATCGTCGACATCGCCAAGGGCACGATGGCCACTGTGGAGGCCCAGTCCGAGACTTGGCCTGAGGGCGTGGAGTACGCCTTCATCGCGGACCAGAGTCGCGAGATCGAAGCGATGGTCTCCGAGCTGGAGAACAACATCATCTCCGGGCTCATCCTGGTCGTCTTGGTGCTCGTGTTCTTCATGGGCTTCCGAAACAGCCTGTTCGTGGGCTTGGCCATTCCCCTGTCCATGCTGGTCAGCTTCGTGGTGCTCCAGATGCTGGGCATCACCCTGAACATGGTCGTGCTCTTCGCGCTGATCTTGGCCCTCGGCATGTTGGTCGACAACGCCATCGTCATCGTCGAGAACATCTACAGGCATGTCGAAGGCGGCATGGACCTGACCAAGGCCTCGGTCAAGGGCGTGAGCGAGGTCGCTGTTCCAGTGGCCACCTCCACCCTGACCACGGTCCTGGCCTTTGCCCCCATGCTCTTCTGGGGCGGCATCATGGGTCAGTTCATGGGCTACCTGCCCAAGACCCTGATCATCGTGTTGACCAGCTCCCTCTTTGTCGCTCTGTTCATCATCCCCACGGCCACCAGCCGCTTGATGAAGGCCATGCCCCTGCCCGAGGGCTCGGTGCCCTCGGAAGAGCAGATCCCTGATTCTGGTGTCTACGGCGCCGTGATGCGCATCTACAAGCGCATCTTGGTCTGGAGCATCGACCACCGCTACCTGAGCTTCTTTGGTGTGGGCATGGGCTCCCTGGTGGCGACCTTCGTCATCTACGGGATGTTCAACCACGGCACCGAGTTCTTCCCAGCGACCGATCCAGCCCGGGCCTTCGTGCAGATCACGATGCCGGATGGAACGAAGATTGAGAAGACGGACGAGGTCGCCCGGCGCGTTGAGCAGATTCTGCTCGAAGAGCCCGATGTCGACACCTTCGTGACCGAGGTCGGTGTGAGCGGTGGCGCTGGTTTCTCCGGCGGAAGCTCCGTTCCCCACGCAGCCCGTCTGACCATTGACTTCAAGCCCACTCTGTCCAAGGCCCGCGAGGGCGAGCCCATTCGCGCGGGCCTGAGCGCCGACGCCATCAACCGCATCCGCAACGTCTCTTCCCAAGCCACCGGCGCCAAGGTGGTGGTGGACAAGGAGGAGACCGGTCCTCCGGTTGGAAAGCCCATCGAGGTGCAGATCCGCGGCGAGGACTTCCACCAGCTCGGACAGGTCTCCGCCGACTTCCAGCGCGAGCTGGCCAAGCTGAGCTCGCCACCGGACGCGGATGAGCGCAGCACCTGGACCATCGTGGACATGAACGACGACTACAAGGTGGGCCGTCCGGAGCTGCGCCTGACCGTTGATCGTGCCGCGGCCAAGAAGGTGGGCACGAACACCGTGATGGTGGCCAACACCGTGCGAACCGCAGTGGCCGGGGCCAAGGCCACCACCCTGCGCGAGGGCGATGATGAGTACGACATCATCGTGGAGATGGACGATGCCTACAAGCAGGACATCCAGTCCATCTTGGACCTGCGCGTTCCCGGCAAGGACAACGTGATGGTGCCGCTCTCGGTGCTGGCAGGGTTTGAGACCCGCGGTGGCTCCGGCTCCATCAAGCACCTGGACCGCGAGAAGCTGGTGACCATCACCGGCGAAGTCGAGGGCATGCGTGTGGACTTGGCCCAGGCCGCGGTCGCCGAGTTCGTCGCGGAGTACGAGACCCCCGACGGCGTGCGCCTGAGCTTGGGTGGATCCAACGAGGAGGAGCAAGAGGCTGCCGAGTTCCTGATGAAGGCCTTCGGCTCCGCCATCTTGATGATCTTCCTGGTCCTGGTCACCCAGTTCAACTCCATCTCCCGGCCCATCATCATCATGGTCAGCGTGCTGCTCTCCTTGATCGGTGTGCTGTGGGGTCTGCTGCTCACCGGCACGCCCTTCGGCATCATGATGACCGGCGTGGGCGTCATCTCCCTGGCTGGGGTTGTGGTGAACAACGCCATCGTGCTCTTGGACTACGTGCAGCAGTGCGTGGACGAAGGCATGGAGATCAAGGCGGCCCTGGTGCGCGCTGGTCTGGTGCGTTTCCGTCCGGTGATTCTGACCGCCATCACCACCATCCTGGGGCTGCTGCCCATGGCGACCGGTGTCTCGGCGGACTTTGCCAACCTGCGCATCATCACCGGTGGTGAGAGCGCGGAGTTCTGGGGTCCAATGGCCATCGCCGTGAGCTTCGGCTTGGCCGTCGCGACCCTTCTGACCCTGATCATGGTGCCCACGATGGTCTCTATTTCCGATGACATGTCCGGTCTCTTTGGCCGCCTCTTCAAGCGGGCTCCCAAGGAGGAGGTCGACGAGGTGCCCACCCGCGTGGTGCCCTCGCCGGCGAAGCTTGTCCCTTGGTTGATTCTGCCGCTGGCTGCCGCCGTGTGGGGCAGTCCTGCACAGGCCCAAGATCTGGTCACCCTCAACCAGGCCATCTCCGCCGCGGAAGAGAACAACCTGGACCTGAAGATCCTGGACGAGCAGGTCTTCCAAGCCGAGACCATGGTCCCGATGGCTTGGGGAACCCTGACGCCGCGCGTGATTGCCGGTGGCAACTGGACGCGGAACCAGAAGGAGATCCCCCTGGACTTCGACATGGACGGCCTGATCTTCCGGCCCTCCACCCTGGAGCCCATCTTCCTGGCCACCCACCAGGATCCAGCCGAGCAGGCCATCATCGATGCTGTCTTTGACGAAGTTGAGCTGGCGGAGGAGGAGGCCCTGGCCAACGCCGACGAAGTCGAGCCCATCCTGATCCAGCAGCTCAGCTACTTCGATGCCAACATCAGCGTGATCCAGCCCCTCTTCAACCCGGTGGCTGTGGCCGGCTTGCGCGGCTCCTACCAGAACCGCGATGCTACCCGCTCCGACGCGGACCGCGCCCGCATGCAGATCCGCGCTGCTGTGACCCAGTCCTACTACGCCTTGGTGGTCGCCCGGGAATCCCAGCGCATCGCCGCGGACTCCGTGGCCAACGCCCGGGACCACTTGGCTGTCGCCCGCCGTCAGGTAGATGCCGGCTCCGTGCCCTCCATCGTCGGCTTGCAGGCTGAGCTGGCCTTGGCCCGCGCAGAGCGCATGCTCCTGGACACCGACTCCCAGATCCTGAGCGCGGAGCAGGCCTTCGCCCGCTTGACCGGCTTGGACCCCAAGGTGCAGGTGCAGATGCCAGATGGCATGAGCGCACCCGTTCAGACCCTGGACCAGGCCATGTCCTACGTGGACAGCCGTCCCGATGTCATGGCAGCGGGCCAGCGGGTCGAGGTCGCCAACTACCAGAAGCGTGCCGACCAGCTCGGTTGGCTTCCTACCGTCGACAGCCGCTTCACCTACAGCTGGACCGAGAACGAGGGCTTTCAGGGTCAGCGCACCTTCTGGATGTTCTCCGTCAGCGCCAACTGGACCTTGTGGGACGGTGGCTACCGCCTCCAGACCAACCGCCAGTACGCCTCTCAGGTCCGCATGGCCGACTACGCCAGCCAGAAGGCACGGCTGGACGCCCAGGATGAGATTCAATTGGCTTGGCAGCGCTACGAGCGGGCCGAGGAGGCCTTTGCAGCAGTAGAGCTGGAGCTCTCGCTGGCCACCGAGAACCTTCGCCTGAGTGAGACCGGCTTCCAGGCTGGCAGCGTGACCTGGCTCGAGGTCAGCGATGCGCAGCTTCAGTTGGATCAGGCGCGGATCGGTCTGCTCAGCGAGCGCATGTCCCGTGACATGGCCGCCTTGGATCTGGCCGTAGCGACAGGGCAGTACTGAAAAAACGAGATCGTTCTTGCCCTATCGGAGGGTGATTGGCGTTTTCCTCAGCAGGGGCCCCCTTGGCCTCGCTGAAGGAGAGCCATGCCCGACGGAATCCAGCTCGCGACCCACCGACGCCAAGACAACGACGACGAGCTGGTTCAAGGGGGGGAGGACCACCTCCAGGATCCCTTGATTGGTGGTGGGCTGTCCGGCGCGGTGAGCGGCTTTGGTGGGCAACAGGATGCGCAAGGGATGGGCAACCTGTTCTCCGGCGGCCTGATGAACCTGGGGGCCATTGAGAACCAGGCCTCGGAGCAGGCCACGGCCGAGGAGGGGCAGCTCTACATGGGTGCCATTGAGCAGGCCCAGTCTTCTCTGGCGGAGGAAGCCTCGACCTCGGACAGCTACACCGAGAACGAGCGGGCGACCAAGGCCCGTCGTCACGACAACCGCAAGAACCGTGAGGCGGAGTATTCTCGTCAGTTCGGGGACAAGGCCTTGGATCGACGCGGCGGAAAGCTTGGGGTGGGCGCGGTCTATCGGGGATGGGCACGGCAGAACATGAACGAGCAGGCCAAGGAGCAGGCTTACGCGGAGAACCCGGAGCTGGCTGGGAAGGCGGGGCTCTTCGAGTTCGGTAAGAAGCGGAAGAAGAAGAAGGCCAAGCGAGATGCCTTCAACGAGATGTACGGCCAGAAGCGCGATGCCAACCAGGTGCGCAAAGACGGCAACAAGGAGCTGAAGGGCCGGCTGAAGGCCGAGTCCAAGGGCATGGGCAGCGACAAGAAGGGGCAGAAGGCCTGGGCCTACGACCAGTACGTCAAGCAGCGCACCTACATAGACGGCGACGCTGGCAAGGCCAAGGGCGTGGCCCACGCCAAGAAGAAGGGCGCCAAGCGCATGCGCAAGGCCCAAAACCAAGACCTGAAGGCGATGTACAACCAGCAGGTCTTCGAGGGCAAGCACTCCCAGCAGAAGGCCGACAAGCTCTACCTGCACAACAAGCAGGAGTCCAAGGACTCCGAGGGCGCCGTTCTGGCCGAGCGCGAGCGCAAGCGCAAGATGCGGAACGCCAAGCTCAAGAAGGAGCTGGGCGGTGATGGCGACTACTACCGGTCCCGCAAGACCCTGAGCGCCGAGGGCCAGAAGGAGAAGGACAAGAAGCAGAGCAAGGCCCTGCGCAAGCAGAACGTTGACCGCCGCAATGACCAGCTCAAAGAGGAGTTCTCCGACGGTGACGGCAACCTGGACAAGCTGGCCTACTACGCCCGCGCCGGAGCCTCCTCCGACAAGAAGCGCAAGAAGCGCAACGGCAAGCTCAAGAAGCAGCTCAAGAAGCAGGGCGGCAGCGACTGGGATGCCGAGTACCGTGGCCTGAAGATTGGGCGCGAGGACTACCAGGACAGCAAGGGCACCGTGAACACGGTTCTGGGGGTCGCCAACACCCTTGGAGGGGGGGCAGCCTCCGCCACCAAGTCCGGCATCTCCCAGGTCTTCAAGATCACCGACGAGATCAACGGCGCCAGCAGCGCGAGCACGGAGTGGGCCGCTGACTTTGGTGGGGCGGGCGAGATGGCGGCGGTCACCAAGACGGCGACCAACGCCTTGAGCACGGTCGACAGCTTCATCAAGCTGGGCAACGCGCTCAATGACCGTGGAAGCTCAGACTCCGCTGTGCGGGTCAACGCCGAGCGTCAGGTCGCCAACCACGCAATCTCCGCCTTCGGTGGACTGATGTCCACCGCCCAGCAGGGGGTCAACATCGGGGCCCAGTTCGCGGATCAGGGCGCCGGCACGCTGGCTGGGGACTTTGTGCCCGGCTTGGGCATCGTGACCTCGCTGACCCAGGTGGTTCAAGCCACCAAGCGCATCGTCGAGTCCAGCGTCCGGCTGGGCAAGGTCGGCAAGATTCGAGACACCGCAAAGAGCAGTGGAGAGCTGGATGTGAACCACGCGCTTCGCGGCCTGAAGAACGCCGACCTGCAGATGCTCACCAACGCCTCCGTCGACGCCGCTCTGGCCGGAACGGCTGCCGCCGCCAACATCTGCCGGGTCATTCCCGTCGCCAATGTGTTTGGCGAGGCGCTCGCGGGTGTGGTCACCCAGATCAAGCTGGTCAAGGGCCAGGCCAACAAGGTCATCGAGCACTTCAAGGGCATGAAGCTCAACAAGACCGCCAAGAAAGTGCGCGAGCTGCAGGGCAAGTCCAAGTCCAACACCCTGAGCGCCGAGGACAACGCCCGCATGGTCAAGCATGGCAAGGCCTTCATCGGCGAGGACCTGAACGTGGGCACACAGATCATCGTGCAGCGCGCCCGTGAGGGAAGCCCGGCCGCGCTCAAGTACCTCAAGCTCTTTGGGTTGCATGAGCAGGACCTGGAGAGCTCCAGCGACAGCGCCATCCGCAAGTTGGTGCTGGACAGCATCGAGGCCGACGCCGATCCACAGACCCTGATGTACCAGATGCGGGACATGTACCGAGGGGCCAAGAGCGGCGTGAACGGGTTGGTCAAGACCAAGCGGAAGTACTGATTCGGTCAGGGGCAGAGAAGCGCTGTCGATTTTTTCTCTCCCCCAATGTCGAGTGAGCCGGCCCTGGGTCGTCGTGGTGTTGAGGACGCAGGAATCAACCTGGCCTCGCATGCACCACGAGGCCCACCATGGCTCCCCGATTGCCCCTTCTGGCTGCCGGAGTCCTGCTCACTGCAGCAGGATCCGCCGCCCTCCTCCCCTCCGAGACTGTCATTGAGCGCCAGGCCGTCGTCGACGCGCCTCCCGCCCAGGTCTACGCGCTGCTCTCCAGCAACGCAGGCTTTCAGCGCTTCAACCCCTACAAAGACGCCGACCCCGAGCTGGAGATCACGCTCTTCGGCCCCGAGCGCGGTGTGGGCTCGGGCTTTGCCTTTGACGGCAAGGACGGCACCGGCACCCAGACCATCTCCAAGGTCCAAGACGGCCAGTACGTCGCCATGGACATCGATCTGGGCAGCATGGGCCATCCCTTCCAAGAGTTCGAGCTCAGCGCTGTGGACGGCGGCACCCAGGTCACCTGGCGCGTGACCCTCGATGCAGGCAAGAACCCAGGCAAGCGCCTCTTCGGTGTCTTCGCTGAGGGTATGCTTGCGCCCACGTACGAGCGGGGCCTTGAGCTGCTCGATTCTACCTTGACTGGAGCCTGAAGCCCATGCGCTACACCCTTCTTTTGTACAGCAACGAAGCGGACTTTGCCGAGTACACCCCCGCCGACTGGGGAGAGCTCAAGGCGGCCTACGGCAAGTACATCGCCGATCTCAACCAGGCGGGCGTGTTCGTGGACACCGACTGGCTGCAGCCCACACACACCGCGACCACTCTGAGTCTGCGCGGCGGCACCAAGCGCGTTCAAGACGGCCCCTTCGCCGACACCAAAGAGAACCTGGGTGGATACGTCGTCATCGAGGTTCCCGACCTGGACGCCGCCCTGGCTTGGGCGGAGAAGTGCCCAGCGGCCAAGACGGGCAGCATCGAGATTCGCCCATCCCAGATGGGTGGAAGCTGAGTCCTTCTGCTCCGGTGGAGGAGGCCCTGGCGTCCGTGGTCCAAGCGCACCATGGGCGCCTGCTGGCTCTGCTCGCCTCCAAGTCGGGAGACCTGGTCGCAGCCGAGGACAGCTTGGCGTGCGCCACCCAACGCGCCCTGGAGCGCTGGCCGAGCCAAGGCTTGCCCCAGGATCCCGCCGGCTGGCTCTACCGCGTCGCGCGAAACCACAGCATCGATACCGCGCGCCACACCCAGCGCTGGCAGCCCGCCGAGTTGGAGGCGGTGGACGCCGAGGTGGCCAGGGACGCCCCAGAACAAGAGCTGACCCACCTGCCTGAGCGCCGCTTGGAGCTGCTCTTCGTCTGTGCCCACCCGGCCATCGACTCCCGCATCCGCACGCCCTTGATGCTCCAGACTGTCTTGGGCCTCGAAGCTGGCCCCATCGCTCGGGCCTTTCACGTGTCCACCGCCACAATGGCCCAGCGTCTGGTGCGGGCCAAAGGCAAGATCCGCGATGCCCGCATTCCCTTTCAGGTGCCTGCCGCGGCCGCCTTGCCCGAGCGCTTGGAGGCCGTTCTGGAGGCGATCTACGCCTTGCTCGCCGTAGACCCCGCCGCCTTTGCCGACCCGGAGCATCAGACCCCCAGGGTCCAACTCCAAGCCGCTGAGCTCTCCGGGCTCTTGGTGCGGCTGCTCCCCCAAGAACCCGAGGTCTTCGGTCTGTGCGCCTTGGTGCACTTCATCGGCTCCAGGGAGGGGGCGAGACTCGGCCCCACCGGCGAGTTTGTCCCCCTGGCCGAGCAGGATCCCCCGCTCTGGAACCCCAAAGCGCTCTCCATCGCCGAGGCCATGTTGGCCCGCGCCCACGCAATGGGCACCCTGGGCCGATTCCAGCTCGAGGCCGCCATTCAGTCGGTGCATGGCGCCCGCTATTTCGGGCAACCCACCAACTGGCTGGCCATCGCCCAGCTCTATGAAGCTCTGTGTCGACTGGCGCCAACCCTGGGCGCTGCGGTAGGCCGGGCCGCGGCCATTGGGCACGCCATCGGACCCCAAGCGGGGCTGAGCTCGCTGGATGGCATTCCAGGCCTGGAGGACTTTCAGGCGGCGTGGGCCACCCGGGCGGACTTGCTGAGGCGGCTGGAGGATCCCAGAGCCGCCCAGGCCTATCAGCGGGCCATTGAGCTGAGCATCGATCCGGCGGAGCAGGCCTGGCTCGCGGCCCGTGCCCAGCAGCTCAGTACGCAGTCCAAGTCAGGCCCACCTCTTCCGTTGGGGTAGAGAGGAGGGCCCGGAGTCTGGATTGAGAACTAGTTTCTGGAGTGGGAGTTGTAGACCTTGCTACGGATCTTCCACGCACCGTCTTGGCGGTACATGACGAAGAAGTCGGTAAAGCGGTGCTCACCCCAGTTCGCAAATTCGACGCGCACCGATGCCGCTGGCCCGGAGACTTGAATCGAGGCGATGTGGTACTCGACCTTGGGATTGGGGCCACCGCTTGTGACCGACCCGATGAAGGTGTCCAGATCCAAGTCGTAGAAGGCGCCGTCAATGGAGCCGACGATGTGGGCGTTCTCGAAGAATGCAGGGCGAATGGACTCTCCATCTCCGCTCTTGGCTGCCGCCAGGTAGGGCTGAAGTGCCTGTTCGATGGCTTTGAGTTCGGAGAAGCTGTGTGCTTCGTCGGCGGTGTGATCTTGGGGGGTGCGCATTGAATTTTCCGGGTTTGGTGTATGAATGCACCTACATGTAGGTAGGTGGATTGCTCGTGCTCAAAAGAAGACTTTGATCTTCCGTTTTTCTGGTCTCTATGACTGGGCGAGGTGCTGATCTCTAGGGATTCAGAATGGCCTGGACCGAAGAGTCGACGATGCTCGGGTCGTTCTCGAGTCGGGCGATGAGCAGCGATCCCTCCAGCGTGCTGAGCAGCTGAAGGGCTGCTCTGTCGGGGTTCTCCCTGCCCATTTGTGCGAGTTGGATCGACAGCCAGCCCCGAAGGTCTCGGAAATAGAGGGTCAGTTCGTCCCGGACCGCTTCATTGACCGAGGCGAACTCGGCGGCCATCATTCCGCACATGCAGATCTGCTGGTTGTCGATGTAGCCCTTGAAGTGGTTGACCATGGCGGCCACCCGAAGCTCCGGCTCCTCGTATCGATCCGTGAACGCATCGAGTGAGGCGAGGTGGGATGCCCGAATACGACGCACAAGCGCCAAGGCCAGGTCCGCCTTGGCCTTGAAGTGGTAGTGGATACTGGAGTTTTTAACGCCAATTTCCGCCGCCAGATCCAGGTAGCTGAAGCCGTTGAACCCAAGCCGTTGGGTCATGTCTTCTGCCAGATCCAGGATCTTGTTTCGGGTATCGCTCACGCTCAGGCTCCGTATCTACCTACATGTATGTAGACTAGGAGGGGACTCCCGTCCACCCCTTCTCGGAATCCATGCCAAGACGTGTCGGGAAAGCGAGGGAAATTCCTGCGATGTCGCGCGGTGCTTGGTTCTGGAACTCAGCGATCCGCACACAGCCCGAAACTCGCCTGCTCACCCGGCGCCAAGGTCTCGGTCCCCCACTTGCCTGTGAAGAGCCAGTCGCTGCCATCCTCGGCGACCTCGGCGTTCCAGAGGGAGCTGATGGTGCCGTCTTGGGCCTGCCGGAAGGTCCAGGTCCAGTCTGCGCTGCTGGTGTTCGTGACCACCGCATCCACGCAGTAGCCGGTGGTCCAGTCGGTGCTGTAGGTCCACTCAAAGGCATCGCCGCCCATGCCGATGCTGCCGTCGTCTTCGGGCAGCTCATCTAGGGGCAAGCGGCTGCCAGCCGCCAGCGTACTGCCCTCGCTTTCGGGGCCGATGCGAACCAGGAAGGCGGGGGTCTGGGTGACCTGCAGCAGGGGCGCATCCAGAGCCACCAAGCGGGCCTCTTCCCCACACGCTTGCGCACCGCTGGCCCATCGCCGAGCGGTCTGAGTGTAGCAGGTACTCAGGCGAGAATCATCCAGCAACAACCCGGACAACTCCGCGACCCCGTCAAAGTCGATGCCGTCCAGATCTCCGGTGGCGTCGACGGCCTTTCCGGCGTCTTGGTCTTGCCACTCCCCCAGGCCACCGTAGTGCTCAAAGCCAAAGCCGATGGGGTCGATCTTGTTGTGGCAGGAGGCACAGGCCGGGTCTGAGGCGTGCTGTGCGTAGCGCTCTCGGGTGCTCAGGTTGGGGTCGACCTCGGGGGGCGAGACGTCCAGGTTCGAGGGGGGTGGGGGCAGCTCCTCGCAGAGCAGGTGTTCGCGTACCAGCACCCCGCGGTGGATGGGGCTGGAGCCGGTGGACAAGGCGTAGGTGGTCAGCACGCTGGCGTGTCCCAGGACTCCACCGTCGCGCACCCCAGCGATGGAAACCCAGCCGGTCTCGCTCAGCCCGTAGTGCTCCGCGAGGGTGGCATCGACCCAGGTCTCCTCGCTTGTGAAGAGGTCCTCCAGAGTGCCGCCGTTCTCGACCAGTGCTTCCAGGTGCATCTGCGTTTGAAGGGCCATGCTCGCTCTCAAGCCATCCTCCAGGCCCTCGCGCGGCACGGTGTCCAGCTGGTCCAATCCCAGCCAAATGTGCACCAACTCCGAGGTCTGTACGAGCGCCCGTGGGTCCTGCGCCATGCGCTCCACCTGCGCCGCGATTTGCTGTTCGGTTTGCAGCTCACCGGCCTCTGCTGCCGCCAAGAGCGCAGTGTCCGGCATGGTGCCCCAGATCAGGTAGGACAGCTCGCTGGCCACCTCCCAGTCGCTGAGCACATAGCGGCCCCCGTCCTCGGGCACGCCCAGCTCTGCGCGGTACAGGAAGTGTGGGGACTGCAGCATGGCCGTGAGCACCCAGCGCAGGCCTTCTTCGTGGCCATCGTCGGTCGCCACTTCGGCCCAGAACTCGAAGTAGCGGTCCAGCTCGTCTTGGCTGATCGGTCGCCGGAAGGCCCTCAAGCCCACATCTTCAATCCACAAGGTCGCGCAGGCTGAGTAGCCCGTCTGTGCGGCATCGCAGTCGTACAGGGCATCGGGGTCTACCTGGGCCGCGATGGCCTCGGCTGCAGAACGGTATTGGTCGGTGAGCAGGGGAGAGAGCGCCAGGGCCTGGGCATCGTTGTCAAAGCCATCGACGACCTCATCGGCTGCAAAAGACGCGGCGTAGTCCAGCTGAAAGCCCACCAAGTCGGAGACCGTTGCGTCGTATTCGCTGTGGGTCAGGCGCCTGAGACGGCGGTCTGCACTGTGGTCCTCGCAGGCTTGGTTGTCCGCCTCGCAGTCTCCCAGGGCGTAGTCGGCCCAGAACTGAAGGGCCGCTTGTCCGGCGCTGCCTTCCACCACCAGAGTGCCGCCGCCGTGGCCTGCCGAGTGCGTTCCGCTGGGCTTTTCAACCAGTCGATCCGCGACCCCGGCAGCAGCCAGCATCGAGGCCTGCATATCGCCTGGATCCAGCACCATCGCGCTGCCCCCGGCCAGCCCATCGGCCTGGTGGCATCCGGAGCACTGGGGCCCCAACACGGCGTCCCAGACCTGGGTCTCAAAGAGCGCCTCGTCGGGCGGACAGGCCATCTCAAGGGTGGAGACGGTCTCGGGCCCATCGGAGCCCAGACCACCCTTGCATGCCAGCAGAAGCCAGATCATCGCAAGGCCTCCAGGGGGCCGTTGGACTGGGCCCCAAAGCCGGCCTGCTCCAGTCCAAAGGCGTGGCAGATGGAGGTCAGCACTTGGTCGTGGGGCACATCTCCCAGGCTCAGATAGCGGCCCGTTGTGAAGAATCCCCCTGCATTACCGGCCATCACCCAGGGCACATCGGTGCACACATGGGCGCGCCCGTCCCCAAGCTCCTTGGCCCAGAGCACCAGGGTGGTGTCCAGCATCGAGCCGCCCGTCTCCGGGTCTGTCTGGGCCTTGAGTTGGTCCAGCACGTAGGCGACCTGTTCGGCGAACCAGCGCTCGCAGTTCACGAAGCTCTCAATGCCGGCTTGGTTGGCGTCGTCGATGTGGCTCAGGCTGTGGTGGCCTTCGCTCTCGCCCAGCCAGGAGAAGACCGTCGGGCCCACCGTGTGGCTCATCTGAACGCTGGCGACGTTGGTGGAGCCACAGGCCAGGGCCAGCACCGCCAAGTCCAGCTGTGCCTTGGCCACGGCCGGAAAGTTCTCGTTGCTCATCACCGAGCCGCTCAGATCGGGTGCGCTTGGGCTCTCGCAGGTGCTCTCCCCAGACAGGCTGCGCTCAACGGCCTCAATGCCGGCCAGGTGGGCGTCCAGCAGGATGCGTTCCTGTGCGCCCAGGTCCTGGCGCAGGGTGTTCACCTCCTCCCGGGACAGGTCCAAGACCGACTGGCGACGGGCCGTCAGGTCCTCGTCTCCCACATCGCCGAAGAGGCGCTTCCAGACGTTCTGGGGGTCGTCGTCGGGGGTCACAAAGCCGCCGTCCAAGTAGGACATGCGCGTCTGGGTGCTGCCCCCCCATGCGCTGGTCTGCACCCCGAGCTCCAGGGAGGAGAAGCGGCTGCTCCCGCCGATGGCTTGGGCGATGTGTTGGTCGATGCTGGTCCCGCCTTGGGCGGTGAGCATCGCGGCCATGCCGCCCTCGTGGTTGTCGGCGTTGGTGAAGCTCAGGCCGTCCATCACGATCAGGTCATCCTTGTGGGCCGCCAAGGGCTCCAGGATGCTGCCGCTGCCAAAGGAGAAGCTGGTCTCGCTGCCCGTGGGCCGCCAGTGCTTGTGAACCGTGCCGTTGGGGGAGAAGAGCACCAGTAGGCGCTTGGCACCCCCGGTGTCGGCTCGGGCCGGTTGGCTCAACAGACGCACAAAAGGGGCGGCCACAAGCGAGGCCAAACCGAGCTTGAGCAGACGGCGACGGTTGAGCGGCATGACAATCCTTCCGGGCTGTCCGCACTTTACTTGGCCCAAGCTGGTCTGCGGTGACGTAAGACTGACGTTGGCGTAGGCGGTCCAAAGAGTCGCTTTGTGCGGAATGCCTAAGGCACGCGCTCGACGGTCTCGGTCTTGATCAGCCCTTCGTCCTCGGCGTACCACTCGTAGCTCTTGGTGCCGGCGTTGTTCCGCTCCACCTTCAGCACCTGGTAGGTCCCGGCTGGAACCGTGACCGAATACTCGCCCACAGGCGTGTAGATGTAGGTGCGGGCGTCGTTGACCTCGGTCCCGGAGTCGTCCTTGAAGGTGCCGGTCCAGTCCGCTGTCCAGGGCCCAGAGGAATCCATCGGGAAGTAGAGATAGCCCTCAAAGACCGCCTCCAACCACCCGGAGGCGGAGCTGCCGTTCTCGTAGGTGCCCGACCAGTCCCGACGCAGCCCCTCGTAGTAGGCGCCGGTGGCGTTGCAGCGGTAGTTGAGGGTCTCGGTGGCCTCGTACTGGGTCCAGCCGCCGCCCTGCTGAGAGGAGACCTGGGTGACCTCGATCAAGGTCTCGTTGTCATCGGAGACCGTGGGAGTAGCCACCGTCGCGGTGTAGGCGAAGGTGTAGTCCAGGCCGTCCACCGACTTAAAGCTGCGCGTGGCCCCGTCCACAAAGCCCAGCAGCTTCGGGCAGTCGTAGGGCTCAACGAGCTCTCCGCTATCGGCGGTATCGGCCGTATCGGCGGTGTCCCCAGGGTCAGAGTCGATGATGGGGGGCGTGCAGGCCAAGAGGAAGAGAATCATGGGGACAGCATTATCTGGGTTGAGGGAGGGCTGCTGGGGTTGATTGCTGTCTCTTATACACATCTCCGAGCCCACGAGACGCTACGCTATCTCG
>OJHJ01000277.1_pt1 | contig 26811 bp, 23 predicted proteins | sample 1595201 | NCBI WGS metagenome assembly OJHJ01 (sample SAMN05416832, study PRJEB24817) | seawater metagenome | isolation source: Sea water | place: Canada:Atlantic | collected 2013-07 | reverse complement strand
CACTTTTCCTGATCGCGCACCCTCAGCGAACGCCAGCTTTGTCCGCACAACCTAGATTCAAGACCCCAGCACTCTCGCAGAAATCCGCCACTATCGGGGCTTTACCGTTTCGGCGCAACGCATCAGGTAGGGGGCTCGGGTGTCACACCTTGCCCGTTTGCGCATCAGGCGGGCGCAACGCTTTCCGGCATAGCACAATTGCATTTAGTCAAAAAAAACGCGGCCCGTGAGCCGCGTCTTTTTGTTCAAACTTTTGGCAGTCTTCAGGCAGCTTCAGCCTGTTGTGCAGCGTGGCGACGCTCGGACTCTTCACGGGACAGGGCGACAGAGGTACGGACACCTTTGCCAACAAAGTCCATCAGACCTTCGACAACACGCTCGTTGGGGTCGATGCCCGCGCAGCTCAATACTTCGCGGCCATCGCGGGAGCGGGCCCAACGGGCAATCTGTTCAGGACCGTTGCCGTATTTTTTGTCATCGGCAATCGCATCGTCCAATGCAGCCAGTACCACAGCTGCGAAAAGTTTGCGGGCACGGTTACCTTGTTCATTGTTAAAGGCAGTGCCATCAACGAAATCTTTCATCTCGTCGTCCTTTCTATTATTCTTGCTCTTGTCATTTAGGCGTGGGGTTCCTTATGACCGAAAGAGCTCGATTCGGATACACCTTTATTGCATAACACTCATGCATTTACTGCATGGCTTTCGCGGTTGCAGCATCGGGTGCGCTGTCTTGCGGGGGTCGACGTTGATATATATAGGTCGGTCCAATCTCTCTTCAACTTCATTGCTATGGTGCTGATACATGCCAAAGATTAACGGGAACGAAATTCGGCCAGGAAATGTGCTCGAGCATAACGGTGGTCTCTGGGCAGCGGTCAAGGTCGATCATGTCAAACCGGGCAAGGGCGGTGCCTTTGCTCAGGTCGAAATGCGCAACCTGCGCAACGGGTCGAAACTGAACGAACGCTTCCGCAGCGCCGACAAGGTTGAAAAGGTCCGGCTAGAGCAAAAAGACCAACAATTCCTGTATGAAGACGCAGGTATGCTGGTTCTGATGGACACCGAAACATACGAGCAAGTGCAGCTTTCAGCCGAGCTTCTGGGAGAGCGTCGCCCCTTCTTGCAGGACGGTATGATGGTCGTGGTCGAGTATCACGAGGAAGAGGCGCTGAACGCGTCCTTGCCACAAAAAGTAACCTGTAAAATTGTCGAAACTGAACCGGTCGTCAAAGGCCAGACAGCGGCGAATTCCTTCAAGCCAGCGGTGCTTGATAACGGCGTCAAAGTGATGGTGCCGCCCTTCGTCGGACAGGATGAAGAGATCATCGTGAACACCGAAACGATGGAATATTCCGAACGCGCGTAAGCTGTGGTGTGACGCTACGTCATAGCTTCGCTGCAGTGCAGAGCCCCGGTGAACGCCGGGGCTCTTTTGCGTTGCGGGGCAGGCGGGGAATTGGATTTGGGAGCCTCGGATCTCCCTAATCACGGGTATTTGTTGCCGATATGCAACTTTTCCGACAGGCTGCGCACGCTGTCATTTCGGGCTGCCTAATATTTGCGCAGGGCAGCCGCGGGGCCTTAGCCGTCGGTCACCATGGTCACCGTGGCATCCCCCGCCTGCATCGCCGCCTTGGCGCGGTCGTACCGCAGATAGGCCAGCGCGTGGGTGCCGGTGCGGGTAAAGATCGTACCAGCGGGTTTGCCCTCGGCGGTGATGTCCGTGCCGGGTTCTACCGGCGCGCTGATCTCGACCTGGGCCAAGCCTTTGCGCAGCTCGGTCTTGTGTTTCATGCGGGCCGTTACCTCTTGTCCGACATAGCAGCCCTTGCGAAAATCCACGCCGTTCAGCCGCTCGAACCCCATTTCGAGGATGAAGCTGTCCGAGGTAAGCTCTGCCCCAGTTTCGGGGATCATATAGGTCACCCGCAGCGCGTCCCAATCGGTGGTGTCATCGGTTTGCGGTGTGTCGCGATAGGCGCGCCAGCCCATGCGGGCATCGCGGGGGTCGCTATAGGCATCGTCCGGTGAGTTCTCTAGCCCGCGGTGCAGATGCAATTCGGTCGCGTCTATGGTGACATCAGCCCGCAGCTTGTACATGGTCAGGCGCTGCACCAGTGCATCGGCATCCGCCTCGGCCACGTCCAGCAAAACGCTGTCCCCGTCGGCGGACAGGAAGAAATCGGTGATGAATTTGCCTTGGGGCGTCAGGATCGCGGCATAGATCGGGGCCTGATCCAGCTTGCGGATATCGTTGGTCACAAGGCCCTGCAGAAACTCGCGGGTGTCGGGGCCTGACAGTCTCAGGATGCGGCGGCTGGTCATATCGCTTGTCCTTTCAATGGTTAACATGACATATAGCAGCGCAGTTCGAAGCTGAAAGGGGCAACCATGCGCGCGCCTATATCTGTTGTCATTCCGACCTTGAATGCCGAAGCGCCCTTGACCGGCTGCCTGACCGCCCTGATGGAGGGGCTGGAGGCGGGGCTGATCCGCGAGCTGATCATCAGCGACGGGGGATCAACCGACATGACCCTGACAATGGCAGAAGCATGGGGCGCAGAGATCGTCACCGGTCCGGCATCGCGGGGCGGACAGTTGCGGCGCGGCTGTGCGAAAGCGCAATCCGACTGGCTGCTGGTGTTACACGCCGATACGCGGCTGGCACCGGGGTGGACGAGGCCCGTCACCGCGCATCTGCAGGGGCAGAAAGCGGGCTGGTGCCAGCTTCAATTCGATCAGGGCGGCATGGCCGGCAAAGCGGTGGCCGCTTGGGCGAACCTGCGTAGCCGTTTGGGGCTTCCCTATGGCGATCAGGGACTGCTGCTGCCACGCGCGCTTTATCAATCGGTTGGTGGGTATCCTGATCAGCCGCTGATGGAGGATGTAGCGCTGGCGCGTGCCCTGCGCGGCCATCTGCTGGGGATGGACGTCACCGCGGTGACGTCGGCCGACAAATACGCGCGGCAGGGCTGGTTGCGTCGCGGGGCGCGTAACCTCTGGACATTGATCCGCTATTTCGCAGGGGTGGCCCCGGCCAAGCTGGCCGAGGGCTATGCCAAGTGATCAGCGCGCCGAGTTTGGCCTAGTTGCCGAACAGCCGGAGCCCGATACGTTGCAGCAGGTTCGGCTCGACAGGTTTGAGGCCGCGTTCCATGCGCCGCATCGCCGCTAGATTGCGCCCGTCGCTGACGGTTTTTCCATCCTCGAACTGAAGCCGATAGAGATCGGCATAGATGCCGCCACGGGCCAGAAGGTCTTCGTGTTTGCCTTCGTCCATGACGCGGCCACGGTCCATCACAACGATCTTATTCGCGCCGCGGATGGTAGACAGACGGTGGGCGATGACCAAGGTGGTGCGCCCCTGAGAGAGACGGTCCAGCGCTTGCTGCACGACTTTTTCTGACTGCGCGTCCAGCGCGCTGGTGGCTTCGTCCAACAGCAGGATCGGTGTGTTGCGCAGCAGGGCGCGGGCGATCACGACACGTTGGCGCTGCCCCCCCGACAGGGCAGAGCCGCGTGGACCGACGCGGGTTTCCAGCCCGTGTTCGAGTTTGGGCAAAAAGTCCGACACATGCGCCGCATCCAGCGCCTGCTGCAGCTCTTCGTCAGATACGTTCTCGCGGCCCAATACGATATTCTCGCGCAGGGTTTCGTCAAACAAAAGCGCCTCTTGCGTCACGACAGAGAACAAGCCGCGCAGCGCGGGGATGTCCATCTCTGTCAGGGGGACGCCCGCGATGCTGACGTTGCCCTCTTGCGGGTCGATCAGACGGGTCAGCAGGTTGAATATCGTCGATTTCCCCGCGCCAGATGCACCGACAAGCGCCGTCGTCTCGCCTGCCGCCGCGTGCAGCGTGAGATTGTCCAGCACCTTGGCATCACCGTAAGACAGGCTAACCCCCTCCAGCGCGATATGCGGTGGGGTGGTGGGCACAGGCGTGGGTTTGGCGGGCGAGGTGAGATGTACCGGCTCGTCCATCAGCTCTTTCAGGCGTTCCAGCGCGGCAGCAGCCGTCTGCCACAACCCGCTGATCGCCCCCAGACGGCGCAGCGGGTTAAAAGTGAACCCCATCGCGGTAAAGAAGGTCATGAACTGACCGATGGTTTTCTCGCCCTCGATGATTTCGTTGCCGCCATAAAGGATCACGGCCATGAACCCGAGGCCCGAGATGATGTCGATCATCCCCGGAATGGCCGAGTTCCCGAAAGAGGCACGTACCTCGGTACGGATATAAGTTCTGGTCAGGTCGCGGTATTGCTTGGCCTGATACTTCTCAAGCGCGTTGAGCTTGATTTGCACGATGCCGTGGAAAACCTCGTCCAGCCGTGTCGACAGGGTCGCGCCCAGATCCCGTGCCTCGCGCGACCGCGCGCGCACAAAGCGCTGCGCCAATGCTGCGGGCATGACCATCAGCGGCAAGCCGATGCAGGCCAGTAGCGCCCAGACCGGGTCGATAGAGATCGCGACGCCAAGCAACACGATCAGCCCGATCAAGTCGCGACCGGCACCGGTGATCACCGCCTGCCAGACCGACCCGATGGCATTCACATCCGATTGCACGCGCTGGATCAGAAAACCCGGGGGGTTCTGTTGGTGAAAGGCCCCGTCCTGCACCATCATCCGGTCCAGCAGATCGATCCGCATATCAGCCGCCGACTTCTGCTTGATGCGTGTCAGCAGCACCTTTTGCACCACACCCGACACGGCGCGCAGGACGAAAATGCCCACCAGCACCAAACCAACCCACAGCAATGCGCCTTTCTCACCAGCGACGAACACCTGATCGAACATCGGCTGCATCAGCTTTGCCAACCCGCCCATGGTCGAGGCCTCGATCGACATGAAGATGATCGCGACAAGCAGCACCCACATATGCTTTTTCAGATAGTCGCGCCAAAGCCAGGTCAGCAGTTCGCGCGAGGTATAGGTCACATCACTCATATAAAGGCCGGTTCCTTTGGGCATATACAGCTACGGGTTTACGCAGCCCTTGGGGGCAGGGCAAGCTGCCTGCGCGCTTTGTGTGATTGACGCGGCGCTGGCTGCGGATAAGTTGCAAGAGATTTTTCCTGCTGAAGGGCCCCCGTGTCATGCCGAAACTTCCCAACCTGTCACAAGGGCGCGGCTACCTCGCGATCCCCGGTCCGTCGGTCATGCCCGAGGCTGTGTTGAACGCGATGCACCGTCCGGCCCCCAATATCTATGCCGGTGAGATCGTCGATATGATGCCGCCGTTGATGGAGGATCTGCGCCGTATCGCGGGCACGCAGCATCATGTGGCGATGTATATTGGCAACGGCCACGCCGCCTGGGAGGCATCGCTTAGCAATGTCGTAGCCCCCGGTGACAAGGTGCTGGTGCCCGCGACAGGACGGTTCGGTCACGGCTGGGGCGATGCCGCCACGGGGATCGGGGCAGACGTCGAGGTGATGGATTTCGGCCTGCAATCCACAATGGACATCGACCAGATCGCCGATCGTCTTGAGGCGGACACCAACCACGAGATCAAAGCCGTGCTGGCCGTGCATGTGGATACCTCGACCTCGGTGGTCAATGACATCGCCGGTCTGCGCGCGGCACTGGATGCGGCAGATCACCCCGCGCTGCTGATGGTGGACTGTATCGCGTCCTTCGCGTGCGACCGCTTCGAGATGGACAATTGGGGGGCTGATGTCATGGTCACGGCCTGCCAGAAGGGGCTGATGGTCCCGCCCGGGGTGAGCTTCGTCTTTTTCAACGACCGTGCGGCTGCGGTGCGCGATGCGATGCCACGGGTCAGCCGTTTCTGGGACTGGACCCCGCGCGCCAATCCCGAGGAGTTCTACCAGTACCACTGCGGCACAGCCCCGACGCACCATATCTACGGCCTGCGCGCGGCGCTGGATATGATCCACGACGAGGGGCTGGAAGCCGTCTGGCAGCGTCACGAGACCTTGGCGCGCGCGGTGTGGGCGGCCTGTGATGCGTGGGGGGCAGAGGGCGACCTTTCCCTGAACATCGCCGATCCCGCTTTGCGCAGCCATGCGGTGACAGCGCTGCGGCTCAAGGCCCCCCAAGCGACAGAGCTGCGCGACTGGGTCGAAGGCAACATCGGCCTGACCCTCGGTATTGGACTGGGCATGGCCCCCAAGGGCAGCCCCGAAAGCCACGGTTTCTTCCGTCTGGGCCACATGGGGCACGTGAACGGACAGATGATCATGGGGATGCTCGGCGGGATAGAGGCCGGGATGTCCGCACTCGGGATCAAACGCGGCTCCGGCGCGCTAGAGGCGGCGGCGAAGGTGATCGGCGGGGCCTAGCCCCGTCGCGCGGCTATGCGATCGATCATGGCATTGACGGCCCAGCCCGACAGCGCCACCGCCAGCAAGCCCCATAGCGCCCAGATCACAACGAATAGCCACAGGATATTGACGCCGAACATCACGACGCAGGCGCTGGTATAGTTAGGGGCCGATTGGCCGCGGTCGGAAGAGCGCATGATGCCACCTCGCAACTGGATCATGACCCAGCATAGGCGGGATATGCGCTACGTCAGCCTTTTTTCGCATCCTCAAGGGCACCCGGCAACGCCGCGGCAAAGGCATCAAGGTTTCCTGGGGTGCCACAGCTGACCCGAATACAGCGGTTCTGCGGCGCAGCGAAGGGCATGCGCACAAAGACGCCGCGCGCCACCAAACCGTCCAGCACCGCCTTGGCAAAGCGGCCGTCCGCTCCGCAATCAATCGCAACGAAATTCGCGGCAGAGGGGAGGGCGATCAACCCGTTATCCGCAGCGATCTGCGCAATCCGGTCCCGCGCCTCAGCGATTCGAGCCTGCACATGAGCCAGCCAGTCGCTGTCCTGCAGGGCCGCAAGTGCCCCAGCCTGGGCCGCGCGGTTCATCCCGAAATGGTTGCGCACCTTCCCAAAGGCTGTGATCAGATCCGGTGCGCCGATGGCATAGCCAACCCGCGCCCCCGCCAGACCATGGGCCTTGGAAAAGGTCCGCATCCGGATCAGACGCGGGTCATCGGCGACAAGATCGGGGGCGGTGCCCTCGGGGGCGCAATCGATATAGGCCTCGTCCAGCACCAGCAGACAGCCCTTCGGCAATGCCTCTAGCGCGCTGGAAATGACGGGGCCTTCATGCCAGCTGCCCATGGGGTTGTCGGGGTTCGCCAGATAGACCAGCTTGGCATCTACCTCGGCAGCTTTGGCAAATAGGGCCGTAGGATCCTCGTGATCACCGGCATAGGGCACCTTATGCAGCACACCGCCAAAGCCTGCCACGTGATAATTGAATGTCGGATAGGCCCCGTCCGAGGTCACGACCGCGTCCCCCTCCGTCACCATGAGCCGCACCAGATAGCCCAGCAACCCGTCAATCCCTTCGCCCACGATGATGTTGGCGGGCGAGATACCATGATGCGCCGCAAGTGCTGCGCGCAGGTCGTGGCTTTCCGGGTCGCCGTACATCCACTGCTGGGCCTGCGCCATCGCTTCTATCGCGCGGGGAGAGGGGCCAAAGACGTTCTCGTTCGCCCCCAACCGCGCATCAAAGACGCGCCCCATGGCGCGCTCCTGCGTTTCGGGGCCGACAAAGGGCACGGTAGAGGGCAGGGCGTCGGCAAGCGGGGTGAGGCGATACTGTGTCATGGGGATCAGCTACTGCATCTGCCATGCTTCGGGCAAGTGACATCAGCATGCCCGCGCGCGGTTTTGGGTGCCGTAGCGTTTCGCTTTGCAACACGCAGGCTTCATGCCCAAACTCACGAATATTCAAGGAGGACCCAATGAGCCGCGTTTCCGTTACCTATGACAATCACATCGCCCATGTGCGCCTGACCCGCGCCGATAAAATGAATGCCGTTGATCAGGATATGATCGACGCCGTCATCGCCGCCGGGAACGAGGTCGCTGCATCGAACGCGCGTGCCGTCGTGATCTCGGGCGAGGGCCGGGCGTTCTGCGCAGGCATCGACATCGGCAATATGGGGGCGCTGGCGGGCGGCGACCCGACGGAACGGATGATGACGCGCACCCATGGCGACGGCACCACCAACCAGTGGCAAGAGGGCGCGATGGTCTGGACCCGCGTCGGCGTGCCAGTGATCGCGGCGCTGCATGGCAAGACCTACGGCGCGGGCCTGCAACTCGCGCTCGGGGCCGATATCCGCATCGCGGCCCCTGATACCGAAATGGCGGTAATGGAGATGAAATGGGGCATCGTCCCGGACATGGGCGGTATGGTCCTGCTGCCCAAACTGGTGCGCGGCGACGTGCTGCGCCTGATGACTTATACCGCGCAACCCATAGGGGCAGAGCAAGCCGAACGCTGGGGGCTAATCACCCAGATCGCCGAAGACCCGCTGGCCGCCGCGATGACGCTTGCCACCACCATCGCGGGCAAAAGTCCAAGCGCGATCAAGGCCGCCAAACGTCTGACCGCCTTGGCAGAGACGGGAACCGAAACAGAGGTTTTGCGCGCGGAATCCCGTGAACAGGCGGCGCTGCTGGGACGCCCGCACCAAATGGAAGTCATCGCCGCCGAGTTCGGCAAACGCCCCGCGGTCTTCAAAGACTAGCGCCGCAAAAAAGTCAGCCCCGCCTGATCGCTCAGACGGGGCCTTCCAAATGGACGAACTTTGCTTCCCAGCGAGGACCGCAGACGTATCTTGCACCGGTATTCGTTTCCAAATGGTAAAAAAATCCTCGCCGAAGGCATCTTTTGGAGCGTCAAAAGAGATTTTTGCCTTCGGCGAGGATTTAAAGCCATTTGGAAGCGGTGCTGATTATCCCAGCTCGGCCAAACGGTTCAGAGCGGCCTGAAGCTGGTCTGCTTCTTCCTGACGCGCGTCAAGGTTGCTTTGGGCTTCTGCGACGACCTCCGCCGGGGCGGAGGCGGCGAATTTGGGGTTGTTCAGACGTCCTTTCAGGCCGCCGATTTCTTTACCCAGTTTGTCGAGCGACTTTTGTAGACGGGCTTTTTCCGCGTCGATGTCGATCAGCCCCGCGAGCGGGAGGCCAAAGCTCGCGCCGGGTGCGGCGATGGAGACGGTGCCTTTGGGGAAGCTCTTTGCCTTCTCGAGGGTTTCGACCCGCGCCAGACGTTTGATCATCGCCTCGTTGCGGTCCCATGCGGTTTGGCCGGCGTCGTCCACATCGGTATAAAGCATGGGCACTTTGAGCCCCGCAGGCACATGCATCTGCGCGCGCGCCGAACGGATGGATTCGATTAGGCCGATCACCCAGTTGAGTTCGCGGTCGGCGTCGGCGTCCAGCATCTCGGCGGTGCTGTAGGTCGGCCAGTCGCCATGCACCAGCATCTTGGAACGGGTCGCCGTGGTCTGCCACAGTTCCTCGGTGATGTAGGGCATGATCGGGTGGAGCAGTACAAGGCACTGATCCAGCACCCATTTCAGCGTTTGGCGAGTCTCGGCGGCCTCTGGCACGTCGTCTTGCAGCAGGGGTTTGGAGAGTTCAACGTACCAGTCGCAGACCTTGCCCCAGACAAAGGCATAAAGCGCATTGGCCGCGTCGTTGAAACGGTAGTTGTCCAGTGCGGCGTCGACCTCTTCGCGGACGCGGGCGGTTTCGCCGATGATCCATTTGTTCAGCGTGTGATCGACCTGGGTGTGGCTGGTGTAGGTCACTGCCGCGACGCTGTCCTCGAACACGCCGTTCATCTCGGCGAAACGGTGGGCGTTCCACAGTTTGGTGCCGAAGTTACGGTAGCCTGCGATGCGGGCGGTCGACAGTTTCAGGTCGCGCCCCATGGCGGCCATTGCCGTCAGGGTAAAGCGCACCGCATCCGCGCCGTATTCATCGATCAGGTCCAGCGGGTCCAGCACGTTTCCAAGCGATTTGGACATCTTCTTGCCCTTCTCGTCGCGCACCAGCGCGTGGACATAGACGGTGTCGAACGGCTTTTGATCGACCACGGCGTATTGCATCATCATCATCCGGGCGACCCAGAAAAAGATGATGTCAAAGCCGGTGATCAGCACTGAAGTGGGGAAGTATTTCGCCAGCTCATCCGTCTGTTCTGGCCAGCCGAGCGTGCCGATGGGCCAAAGGCCCGAGGAGAACCACGTGTCGAGCACATCAGGGTCGCGGGTGAGCGTCTTGCCGGGGGCCATCGCCTGCGCTTCGGCTTCGGTTGCCGCGCAGTATTCCTTGCCCTCGTCGTCGAACCACACAGGGATCTGGTGCCCCCACCACAATTGGCGCGAGATGCACCAGGGTTCGATGTTTTCCAGCCAGTTGAAGTATACCTTGCGGTCCTGTTCGGGCAGGATCTGTACCTCGCCGTTGCGCACCGCGTCGATGGCGGGTTGCACGATCTTCGAGGTCTCGACAAACCATTGATCGGTCAGCATTGGCTCGATCACCACTTTCGACCGGTCGCCGAAGGGTTGCATGATCTTTTTGGGCTCGACCAGTGGGACCAGCGTCTCGTCCCGCTCTTCGCCGCCTTCTTCGGGGGCGAGGGGGGCTTTGACGGGTTTGCCCAAACGCGGATCGGTCGGCGGCACCATGACGGCCAGGCCTTCGGCGGTGATGTCGGCGATGACCTTGGTGCGCGCCTCGAACCGGTCGAGGCCGCGGTATGCGTCGGGGACGAGGTTGATTTCTGTCGCGTCCGCGGGCGCGTCTTCACGGCCTTCGGCGATGGCGGCCGCGCGTGCGGCGGCGGCGTCATAGGGCAGGCCGTCGGCGCGCATGGCACCGCGGGTGTCCATCAGCGCGTAGAGCGGAATGTTGTTACGTTTGGCGACGCCGTAGTCGTTGAAGTCATGCGCGCCGGTGATCTTGACCGCGCCCGAGCCGAAATTCTTGTCGGGGTATTCGTCGGTGATGATCGGGATGCGGCGGCGCTGCGCCTTGGGGCCGACGGGGATTTCGCACAGCTTGCCAACGATCGGCGCATAGCGTTCGTCAGAGGTGTGAACCGCGACCGCGCCATCGCCCAGCATGGTTTCGGGGCGGGTCGTCGCGATAGAGATATAGTCGCGTTCCTCGGAAAGCGTCACGTTACCGTCTTCGTCTTTCTCGACGTACGTATAGGTCGCGCCATCGGCCAGCGGGTATTTGAAGTGCCACATGTGCCCGTCGACTTCGGTGGATTCGACTTCGAGGTCGGAAATCGCGGTCTCGAAATGCGGGTCCCAGTTGACCAGACGCTTGCCGCGATAGATCAGTCCCTTGTTATACATATCCACGAAGACCTTGATCACGGCGTCGTGGAAGTTGCCTTCCTCGCCCGCCGGCGCGCCGGGGGCACCGGACATGGTAAAGGCGTTGCGCGACCAATCAAGCGAGGTGCCCAGACGTTTGAGCTGGCCGATGATCGTGCCGCCGGACTTCTGCTTTTGCTCCCACACTTTGGCGGTGAAATCCTCGCGGGTGAAATCGGTGCGGCGTTTGCCGTCTTTGGCAAGCTCGCGTTCCACCACCATCTGCGTCGCGATACCGGCGTGGTCCTGACCGGGCTGCCACAGCGTGTCAAAGCCGCGCATCCGGTGCCAGCGCACCAGAATATCCTGCAATGTATTGTTGAACGCATGGCCCATGTGCAGCGATCCTGTCACGTTGGGCGGCGGGATCATGACCGAAAAGGTTTCCTTGCGCGAGGCATTGGCACCGGCCTTGAAGGCACCGGACTCTTCCCATGCGGCATAGAGGCGGGCTTCGGCCTGGGCGGCGTCAAAATTCTTGTCGAGGGCCATGATCAGCGTCCTTCTATTCACGTAGCGCTTTGAGCTTTGGGATGATCTAGCCGAGCGGGGCGTAAAGGGGAAGGCTGGGGGGCCGAAAACTTGGCGTAGCAGCCCCAGCTTTCGCCCCGCATCGTATGGACATCGCCGGTTTGGCGCTTAAGGTCGGGCGCAACACCAAGATGATGATCAAAGGATGCCGCCAGATGGAAAAATTCGGGAAAAGCCAACCGGTCAAACGGGTCGAGGATGTGCGGTTTCTGACCGGCGAGGGGCGCTATGTGGATGACATCGCGCCAACCGACGCGCTGCATGCCTATTTCTTCCGCTCGCCCGTCGCACATGGGGTGATCACGACGCTGGATGTCACAGATGCGGCCGAGGCAGAGGGCGTGCATGCGGTGCTCACGATCGAGGATCTGGAAGCGTCGGGGATGGATATCTCTATGGCGGCGACCGTGTTGCAGAACCGCGATGGCACGGAAGGGGCCAAGCCCTTGCGTCCGATGCTTGCCAAGGGGCGCGTGCGCTTCGTGGGGGAGCCCGTCGCGGTGGTGATTGCCGAGACATTGAACCAGGCGCGCGACGCGGCGGAGCTGATCGCATTCGACGTTGACGATCTGCCCACCCACATGACGTTGGAACGGGGCGGAGAGACGCTGCACACTGAAGCGCCGGACAACATGGCGTTCGACTGGGGCATGGGCGATGAGGCGGCGACGCAAAAGGCATTTGATGCCGCAGCGAAAACCGTCAGCCTGAACGTGGGCGACAACCGTATCATCGTCAACGCGATGGAGCCGCGCGGCTGCTATGCGGAATGGAACGACGGCAAGGTGCATCTTGCGAACAACGGGCAGGGCGTCTGGGTGCACAAGGGCAACCTCAAGCGCGTTTTCGGGCTGGATGACGACCATGTGCAGGTCACAAACCCCGACACAGGCGGCGGTTTTGGGATGAAGGCGGCCGCCTATCCCGAATATTTCTCGGTCGCGCAGGCGGCGCGGGCCCTGGGGCGTCCGGTGCGCTGGATGTCGGACCGGACCGAAGCCATGCTCAGCGATAATGGCGGGCGCGATCTGACCTCGCTTGCGGAATTCGCCTTTGACGAAAACAACAAGATCACGGCCTACCGTGTCCGCACCAAATGCAACCTCGGGGCCTATAACAGCCAGTTCGGCCAGCCCATCCAGGCGCTGCTGTTCAGCAAGGTCTTGATGGGTGTCTATGATGTGCAGACCACGTGGCTGCAGGTCGAAGGCTATTACACCAACACGGTGCAGACCGATGCCTATCGTGGTGCCGGCCGACCCGAAGCGATCTATGTGCTGGAGCGCTTGATGGACCGCGCCGCGCGCGAGTTGGGCGTCGACCCGTGGGAACTGCGCCGGATCAACTTTATCAAGCCCGAGCAGTTTCCCTATACCTCTGCCACGGGCGAGCTATACGATGTGGGCGAATTCAACCGCTTGCTGACCCGCGTTGCCGTCGAGGCGGATCATGATGGCTTTGCAGCGCGCAAGGCGGCGGATGCGGCCAAGGGGCTGCTGCGCGGGCAGGGGCTTTGCTATTACATCGAAAGCATCCTTGGCGATCCGGCAGAGGGGGCCAAGGTCGAGTTCAACGAAGACGGCACCGTGTTCATCTATGTTGGCACTCAATCGAACGGGCAGGGGCATGAAACCGTCTATGCGCAATTCCTGTCGGATCAGACCGGGATACCGGCTGAACTGATCCACGTCATTCAAGGCGATAGCGATCTGATCAAACAGGGTGGCGGGACTGGCGGCTCGCGCTCTGTCACCACGCAAAGCACGGCAACGCTGGCGACGGTGGCCAAGATGACCGAAGCTTTCACCGCCTTTCTGTCTGACGAAATGGGCGTGCCTGCGGCGCAGATCAGCTTTGACGACGAACGCTTCCGCGCGGACGGGTCGAACATGACCCCCACCATGCTGGAAGTCGCCGAGATGGCCCGCCAGAAAGGCCGCGACGATCTGCTGGTGCACCACGAACGGGCGACCTTGCCGGGGCGCAGCTATCCCAACGGGGCCCATGTGTCCGAGGTGGTGATCGACCCAGAAACAGGCGTTGTGACCGTTGACCGCTATACGGTGGTGGATGATTTCGGCAATCTGATCAACCCGATGCTGGCCGAAGGTCAGGTGCATGGCGGGGTGGTGCAGGGCATCGGCCAGGCTATTCAGGAGCATGTGGTCTATGATGAAGACGGCCAGCTGCTGACGGCCTCTTTCATGGATTACGCGATCCCGCGCGCGGCGGATGTGCCGTTCGTGTCCTTCAACTCCGAACCCGTGCCATCTACGGCGAACCTGATGGGGATGAAGGGCTGTGGCGAGGCGGGGACCGTGGGCGCACTGGCGGCCGTGTCGAACGCGGTACAGGATGCCCTGTGGGAGCGTGGCGTGCGTCAGGCCGACATGCCATTCACACCTCATAAAGTCTGGGCCTTGCTGAACGACAGCGCCATCGCGGCAGAGTGAGCTTGGCTTGTCTCGGGGCGCATTACCCGCCCCGAGACTGCGTTTTAGCCCGTGATCTTCATCACGATGCAGGTGGTTGAACCGGTGGCATACAGCTTGCCATCCTCGACCCCGCGAATTTCGCCATGTGCGACACCGGTAGAACGACCCACGTGATCGGTCGTGCCGATGCAGTCGATCTGCATGCCCAAGGGGATCGAACGCAGGATGTTAATCTTGTATTCCAGGGTTGTATAAACCGACCCGCGCGGGACTTTGGTCATCACGGCGCAGGCCATCGCGGAATCGAGCAAGGTGCCGTACCAGCCCCCATGCACGGTCCCCATCGGGTTGGTCACGTTGAACTCGGGCGTGCCGCGAAACACCGCGCGGCCCTCGGACACGTCATGCAGCGCATAGCCCAAGGTGCCGCCAATGGGCGGGCCGGGGTTGGTGCCGTCCAGAATCTTTTGCATGAATTCCAACCCGCTGAGAGAGAGCGCTTCGGATTGGCTCAGCAAATCTTCGGGTGTTTCGGCGAGGCGTGGCATAAAAAATCTCCGGCAGTTGAATGCCGGAGAAGACTGTTCTGTTCTTGACCCAAGGGCAAGTTGTGCGGTGGTTTTACGCCACGTCGGACAACGATGTTTGCGCCGTCACCCCAAGGGCACGACAGACGGCGCGGGTCAGCTCGGGCCGGTTGAGCGTGTAGAAGTGCAGGTTCTCGACACCTTCCGACACCAGTTCGCTGCACATTTCGGTGCAGAGCGCGGTGGACAGCAGATCGTGACGGTCATCGCGGATCGCGGCGGCATAGGCTTCGTCCAGTGCTGCTGGCACGCTGGCCCCGCAGCGGGTGGCAAAGTTGCGCGCCGATTTCCAGTTTGTCACCGGCATGATGCCCGGGGTGATCGTCTTGGTGATCCCCGCCGCGGCACAGGCGTCGCGGAAGCGCAGGAATGTTTCGGTCTCGAAGAAGAACTGGGTGATCGCCTCGTCCGCGCCAGCGTCGAATTTGCGTTTCAGCCATTCGACGTTCTGCGCCTGATCGTGGGATTCGGGGTGCGGTTCGGGGTAGGCCCCGACGCGCAGGGTGAACTTGCCGGTCTTTGCCAGCGCCTCGATCAGCTCGACACTGTCGGCAAAGCCGTCCGCGTGGGGCGTAAAGGTCGGTGCACCGTTTTCGGGATCCCCGCGCAGGGCGACAATATCGGTCACGCCGATCTCGGCAAAGCTGTCGGCGACCTCAAGCGTTTCGGCCTTGCTGGCCCCCACGCAGGTCAGATGCGCGGCAACGGGCAGGCCAGAGGTGCGGCGCAGCACATGCGCAGAATCATGGGTCAGGTCGCGGGTAGACCCGCCCGCGCCGTAGGTCACGGAAAAGAAACGTGGGGCCAGCGGTGCCAGGGCCTGCGCCGTGTCCCAAAGACGGAACGACGCGTCCACGGATTTGGGCGGGAAGACTTCGAATGAAACGGCGGGACTGGTCATTTTTACGATCCTGTTTTTAGCTTTCGTCTCTTGTCGCACAGATGCGGTTGTGAAACAAACTCATAACTTTCATTTTCAACATGAGGAACGCCTCATATGCATATCGAGTTCCGTCACCTGCGCACCATTCAGGCGATTCACGAAGCAGGCGGGCTGGCCCGCGCGGCAGAGACGATGAACATCACCCAATCAGCCCTGTCCCATCAGGTAAAGGGGTTGGAGGATCAGGCCGGCGTGGAGCTATTCGTGCGCCGGTCCAAGCCGCTGAAGCTGTCGCCCGCCGGGTTGCGGCTGCTCAAGCTGGCGCAGCAGGTCTTGCCGCAGCTTGAAGCAGCGCAGGCCGAATTCATGGGGCTGCGCGCGGGCAGCACAGGGCGCATGCATATCGCGATCGAATGTCACGCCTGTTTCGAATGGCTGTTCCCCGTGCTCGAACAATTCCGCAAAAGCTGGCCCGATGTGGATGTCGATATCCGCCCCGGTCTCGCGTTCGACGCCTTGCCTGCCTTGCTGCGCGAAGAGGTCGATCTGGTGGTGTCTTCCGACCCCGAAGAACTGCCGGGCGTGAAATTCGTCGAGCTGTTTGATTACAAGGCGGTCTTTGTCGCCTCCAGCACGCATCCCTTGGCGCAGAAGCCCTTTGTTGAAGCGGCGGATTTCCGGGGCGAGACGCTGATCACCTATCCGGTGGAACGGACCCGTCTGGATGTGTTCAGCCAGCTCTTGATCCCCGCCAAGGTCGAACCGCTCGCGATCCGGCAGGTGGAGCTGACGGCGGTGATCCTGCTGCTGGTCGCGTCGAACAGGGGCGTGTCGGTGCTGCCCGATTGGGTCGTGCGCGAGGTGAAATACAGCAATGATTACGTCACCCGTCCGCTGACCGAGAACGGCATCACCCGCAGGCTTTATGCGGCGGTGCGCGAGGATGATCTGGAGAAACCGTTTATGACCAAGCTCTTGGGGTTGGCAGGGGAAGAGGCGCGCAAACTGCAGCGGGCCTGATCGCTGCTGCCCTTAGCGGTGCAGCCGCGGGTCGAGCGCGAAGTCTTCCTGCACCACATCGTCGTAGTGATCGGCTGCCTTTTGGGCGTCAAAGATCAGGTTCCAGCTGTGCCGCGATACCGTTGACGGGATCAGCACAAACAGGTGATCGCGCAGCAGCGCGTCGCCAAATCCCTTTTGCCCCGCACCATGGGCACCGGGCACCAGCCAGTTCGGGTTGGGGACATCCGCGGCTTGCACCATATGCACCGTCGTCGGGTCGATCACACGGCCTGATGTCAGCACGTGATGCGCGGTGTCCAGCGCCTTGAACCCCTTGTGCACCGCAACCTCGAGGATCGCGGTGGCAGGGTCGAGCGCGGTATAGACCGCCCGCACACCGCTGCTGTTCCAGCGTCCACCGACGCGGTAAGCCCCTTCGCCGCTGTGCCATGTGGGCGCATGCTGCCGTTGATCCAGCCGCCAAAACCGCAGCTCGCCCGTCCCAAGCGGCGGGGGCAAAGGGGTCAAGCGTAGACCCCGTACTCCATCCGGGTGAGCGCGTTTTCAACGGCTTCCGCCCCCGCTGCCGACGACAGCAGGTCAATCGGACGGCGGTTATCAAGGCCGATGGCAGGGGCCAGCATCCATGCCTCTGCGGCGTCCTGATCGCCCAAGACGTCCGTCGCCTGCGCCAGCAGCTCGGCAAAGCGCCACGCGCGGCTGCTTTGTTCGGGGGACAGCCGGTCCTTGCCCTTGTCGGCTTTCTTGCGCTGAAGCGTGCGCAGGCTCATCCCGATCGCCTTGTTCAGCGCATCGCCCGAGGACAACACCGACACGGTATCGACCAGATGCAGCAGCGCTTTAGAGGAGATGCCTTTGACGATCACATCATGCGCATCAAGCGAGTTGCGCACCGTCTGGTTGATCACCTTGCGCCCGCCCAGCAGATGGAACGCACGCACAGCGTCATCTGCATCCACGTCGATCAGGGGGATTGCACTGCTGTCGGATTGAAAGGCCGTCGCACCCATGGCTGAACTCCTTTTCGTCATGTGTCGTAAAATATATGACACGTGACGCGGTGTTTTTCAAGGGGGCGGGGGGCTCGCATTCATGCGATGAAGGGCAGGGGCGCGCACGCCCCCGCCGGTGAGGTGTTAGCCAACCTTGACGATGGCCTTGCCTTGGTTGCCACCGGTCAACAGGTCCATGAACGCTTGTGGCGCGTTTTCCAGACCCTCGGTAATGTCCTCTTTCACCGCAATGGTGCCGTCGGCGACCTTGGGGGCGACTTCCTTGAGGAACTTGGGGAAATTGTTCCAGTGGTTCGAGATGATGAAGCCGTTCACGCTGAGGAAATTCACAAGGATCGTGCGCCAGAGTTTCGGCGCGGTCAGCGCCTCTTCGGCGGCACCAGCACCCAGACCACCGGCGTTATACCACGCGATCATACCGCAGATCGGGATACGCCCATGCGGGTTCATCATCGGGATCACGGCCTCAAGCACTTTGCCACCGACGTTTTCAAAATAGATGTCGATCCCCTTGGGGCAGGCGTCTTTCAACGCGGCGCGCAGGGATTTTGCGTCGTCATAGGCGCGGTGGTCGATGCATTCGTCAAAGCCAAAGTGTTCCTTGGCCATGGCGCATTTGTCCGCGCCGCCTGCAATGCCCACGACGCGCAGCCCGTGCGACTTGGCGATCTGGCCGACCATCGACCCGACCGGACCCGTTGCCGCTGCGACGACGAGTGTTTCACCCTCCTTCGGGCGACCATATTCCATCAAACCTTGCCAGCCGGTAAATCCGGGCATGCCCAGAACACCAAGCGACGTGGTGATCGACACCTGATCCGGATCGACCTTGCGCAGTTGGTTCGCTGGCAGCACGCCATGTGTGGCCCAGCCCAGCATCCCGAAGGCATGATCGCCGGGTTTGAAGTCGGGGCTGTTGGAGGCGATGACCTCCCCGACCGAACCGCCCTCCATCGTGCCGCCGACAGGCACCGGGGCCGCATAGGATTTCGCGTCGTCCATGCGGCCACGCATGTAGGGGTCAAGCGACATGTATTTCACACGGACCAGCACTTCGCCGTCGCCGGGGGTGGGCACGGGCCCTTCTTCAAGGCGGAAGTTATCGGCGGTCGGGGCCCCGTCAGGGCGCGACGCAAGCACAATTCGTTTCATCTGGTCGGACATTTTGCTTTCCTCCTTAGCAATGTTTCTGGCACGTTATATGGAAATCGAAGGCAAGCAAGGCAACCGCGCGCGCCACGTTGCGTCAGATGCCGCTGCCCCCTTGGCAAATGCGGCATGGGGGCTTATACGCACGGCCTGATCCATCAAAGGACACGGAAATATGGTTGGCAGTGCAAATCTAAACATCATGATCAAGGCGGCCCGCCGGGCGGGGCGCGGGTTGGTCAAGGATTTCCGTGAGGTCGAGAACCTTCAGGTGTCCATGAAGGGGGCCGGCGACTTTGTCAGCCGCGCCGATATTCAGGCGGAAAAGACGCTCAAGGCCGAGCTGATGGGCGCACGCCCGACCTATGGCTGGCTGGCCGAAGAGGGTGGCGAGGAAGAGGGCCAAGACCCCACACGCCGCTGGATCGTCGATCCGCTGGACGGGACAACAAACTTTTTGCACGGTCTGCCCCATTGGGCGGTCTCCATCGCGCTGGAGCATAAAGGCCAGATCGTTGCGGGCGTCGTCTTTGATCCCGCCAAGGACGAGATGTTCTTTGCCGAAAAAGGCACGGGTGCCTGGATGAACGAAGGCCGTTTGCGTGTCTCGGGCCGTTCGCGGATGATTGAATCGGTTTTTGCCACCGGTCTGCCCTTTGGCGGTCGCGGAGATTTGCCGGACACCCTGCGTGATCTGGGCCGCATCCTGCCGGTCTGCGCCGGTGTGCGTCGCTGGGGCTCTGCCGCGCTGGATCTGGCCTATGTGGCCGCTGGTCGCTATGATGGCTACTGGGAGCGCCGGTTGAACAAATGGGATCTGGCGGCGGGCATGTTGATCGTGCGCGAAGCAGGCGGCATGGTCGAGCCACTGAACCCCGAGGGCAACATCCTGGACGATGGCGAGATCGTCTGCGCCAATGAGGCGTTGTTCAGCGGATTTTCAAAAATCGCACGCGGGTGATCCTGTGGCCGAGGGCGGGATGCCTTCGGCGAGGATTTAAACCATTTGGAAGCGCCCGTCGGCTATTTGTCTGACGGGTGGTTGATACCGTCGGTGTAGGGGATCGGTTCCTGCGTCCAGGGCGCGGCCCCGTCGATACACCCCAGATTGACGCCGCATTGCGCGGGGTCTGAACGACGCTGGTGGTACATGTAGATGCCACAGATCTTGCAGAAGTAATGTTTCGCCGTATGGGTGCCCCAGGTGTAGAGCGTCAGATGCTCGGCCCCTTTGGTCACCTTGAGCGCGCTGGTGAGCGCCGTCACCGCCGGTGCCGCGCGGCGGCGGCAAAAGGAACAGGTGCAGCGTGTGGCAGAGGAGAGCCCCTCTGGCAGGGTGGCGGTCAGGGTGACGCTGCCGCAGTGACAGGTCGCGCTATGGGTGCTGGCGGTCATTTTCGTTTCACTTTCGGGATACGGCTGGCGGAGGTGGGGTAGGTCGCTTGCGGGTGCGGCGGGTGGCCGTCCGTGGCCGACCAGAAGCGCGGCCCGCCCAAGCGCAGCCACAGTGGAATGGTCAGCACCATCCCCACGATAAACCCGCCCGCGTGCGCCCAATAGGCGACACCGCCCACGGTCGGGTCCGCCCCGACGCCACCGATAAACTGCATCCCCAGCCACAAGCCCAGCATGATCCATGCGGGGATCGGGAAGATGCGGAAGAACACGATAAAGATGATCAGGATGTCGACCTTGGCTTTGGGGTAAAGCAACAGATAGCCGCCCATCACCCCCGCAATCGCGCCCGATGCCCCGACTGTCGGGACCGGCGAATAGGGGGCCGATATTACATGGGCCAGCGCCGACAGCAGCCCGCAGGCGAGATAGAATAGCAGATAGCCGCCGTGGCCCATCTCGTCCTCTATATTGTCGCCAAAGATGTAGAGAAACAGCATGTTACCCGCGAGATGCATCCAGCCGCCATGCAGGAACATCGAGGTGAGGATGCCGGTATAGCCATCCCCCGTGGTGACGCGGCCGGGGATGAGCGCCCAGTCGAAGAAGAAGATATTGAGCGCGCGGTCGTCGCTGAAAAGCCCGACATAGCTGAGGAAAACGCCGATGTTCACCGCCATCAGCAGATAGGTGACATAGGGCGTGCGGCCGGACGGGTTGTGATCGCGAATGGGGAACATGGGCTGACCCTTAGCCATTGCGCGGGTGTGGTCAAGGGCGGGCGTCGGAACGCCCGCCCATGTGGCAGATCAGCCGGCAGCCCCCAACAGCTGCGCGTTCCCGCCAGAGGCGGTGGTGTCGACGCAGACATGGCGTTCGGCGCGGACGCGGGCGGTATCGGGAAGCCCGCGCAGCAGCGGGATGATCGGCCCGTCGCGTTCAGATAGGGCTTGTTCCAGTTTGCGCGCGGTCGCCTCGTCACCCCACCAGAGCACACCACCATAGGCTGGCCCATCGGTCAGCGCGGTCGCGTCGATGCTGCCTGACAGTTCTACCGCATTCCCGCCAAGGGCCGTGACCGCGCGGGCTTGCTCGGCTGCGGTGTCCTTGCCCGGCCCCATGCACAAGAGCGCCGGACGCGGCAGGGTGCTGAGCCGGTTGGATTCGCCCGTGGGCCCCGGCAGCGTGATGGTTTCAAGGAAGGCCCCACTGTGGCCGGGCAGCTTGGGCAGGTCTTTCTGCGTGCTGTCCCATGTGTCCTCCACCACCTTGAGGTCAGGCGCGCTGAAACGGGGGAGGTAGTTCGGACCGCCCGCTTTCGGACCTGTACCCGACAGGCCTTCGCCGCCGAAGGGCTGGCTGCCGACGATCGCGCCGATCTGGTTGCGGTTGACGTATATGTTGCCCGCCTCGATCCGTTCAGAGACATGCTGCACCCGGTCATCGATGCGGGTGTGCAGCCCGAAGGTCAGCCCATAGCCGGTGGCATTGATCGCGTCGATGACCTTGTCGAGCTCGGTCGCCTTGAACGTGGCGATGTGCAGGACGGGGCCGAAAATCTCGCGCTCCAGATCAGCGATCCCGTTCACGCGGATCATTGTCGGCGCGATGAAAGTGCCGACGGTGGGGGCGGTCAGCTCGGCGATCATCCGGCCCTCGGCGCGGGCGGTCTCGATATGCTCGGCGATGCCTTTTTGCGCGGTCTCGTCGATCACGGGGCCCACGTCGGTCGAGATGTCCCAAGGGTTGCCCATGACCAGAGCGTCCATCGCGCCTTCCAGCATCTCGATCACATCTTCGGCGATGTCTTCCTGGATATAGAGGCAGCGCAGGGCAGAGCAGCGTTGCCCGGCAGATTGGAACGCGCTTTCGACAACCGATTGCACGGCCTGTTCGGGCAGGGCGGTGCTGTCAACGATCATGGCGTTCAGCCCCCCCGTTTCCGCGATCAGGATCGCACCGGGGTCACAATGTTCAGCCATCGCGGACCGGATGCGCAGCGCTGTGGCGGTAGATCCGGTGAAGGCCACGCCGTTGATCCGTTTGTCCGAGGTCAGCGCCGCGCCGACCTCGCCACCGCCGGGCAGCAGTTGCAACGCGTGACGGGGCACGCCCGCATCATGCAGCAAGGTCACGGCAAGGAAGGCGATCAGCGGGGTCTGTTCCGCCGGCTTGGCCAGCACCGCATTGCCCGCAGCAAGTGCCGCGCTGACCTGCCCGCAGAAAATCGCCAGCGGGAAGTTCCACGGCGAGATGCAGGTGAAAATGCCAGCGGGGGGCGTGTTGGTCGCCTGCTGTGCGTAGTAGCGCAGGAAATCCACCGCCTCGCGCAGTTCTGCCACGCAGTCGGGCAGGCCTTTGCCGGCCTCGCGCGACAGCAGGGCGAAAATCTCGCCGTAGTGCGATTCCAGCATATCGGCTGCGCGCAACAGGACCTCGCGGCGTTCCTCTAGCGGGGCGTCCCAGACGGCGGCATTGTCCAACGCTTTGGCGACATCAGCCTCGGACGCGTTGCGCACGGTGCCGGGGCTGCGGCCAGAGGCAGCAGGGTTCATCAGGCGTGCCGATTTCTTGGGCTTTGCCTCGCCGTTCAACAGCGGCACGGCGGCCCAACGGTGGGCTTTCCACGGCGCGCGGGCGGATTCGATCACATCCAGCGTCGGCGTATGCATCAGATCGAACCCCATCGAGTTCACGCGCGCAGGGGCATAAAGCTCGGGCCCGGTGGGGATGTGCAAACCGCTTTCCGCGAGGCTGTCGAAGGGGTCGGCAGCGACGACCTCGGGGGCGACGTCTTCGTCGACGATCTGGTTCACAAAGCTCGAGTTCGCGCCGTTTTCCAACAGGCGTCGCACAAGATAGGCCAGCAGATCGGCATGTGCGCCCACGGGGGCGTAGACGCGACAATGGGTGCCGTGCTTGTCCATCACGATGTTATGAAGGGTTTCGCCCATGCCGTGCAGACGTTGGAATTCGAACTTCTCTTTATCCTCGGCCATATGCAGTACGGCGGCGACCGTATGCGCGTTATGGGTGGCGAACTGCGGATAGATCCGGTCGGTCATGTTCAGCAGTTTGCGCGCGTTGGCGATATAGGACACATCGGTCGCGGCTTTTTGGGTGAAGACGGGGAAGCCTTCGACACCTTTGACCTGTGCGCGTTTGATCTCGGTGTCCCAGTAGGCTCCTTTCACCAAGCGGACCATCAGTTTGCGGTCGTGGCGGATCGCCATGTCATACAGCGCATCGATCACCACACCAGCGCGGGGGCCATAGGCCTGCACCACGATGCCGAAACCGTCCCAACCCGACAGCGCAGGTTCAGAGAGCACCTTTTCTATGACATCCAGCGACAGGCCCAGACGGTCGGCTTCCTCGGCGTCGACGTTCAGCCCCATGCCGGCGGATTTCGCCAGCAAGGCAAGCGCCCGCAGACGCGGCACCAGATCACGCATGACGGATGCTTCTTGCGCGACCTCATAGCGCGGATGCAGGGCCGACAGTTTGACCGAGATGCCGGGGTTCTTGCGGCTGTCCTTGTGCACGCAGGCCGTCGCGATGGCAGAGATCGCGCGGCTGTAGCTTAGGTGATAGCGTTTGGCATCGCTTTCGGTGCGCGCGGCTTCGCCCAGCATGTCATAGCTGTAGGTGTAGCCTTTCTTCTCCATGCCCTTGGCGCGTTCCATCGCGGCGTTGATGTTCTCGCCCAGAACAAACTGGCGGCCCATTTCCTTCATCGCACGGCTGACGGCGGTGCGGATCACCGGTTCGCCCAGACGTTTGATGGCTGCGCGCAGGTGGCGCACGGGGCCGGGTTGGTCATCGTCCAGCACGCGGCCGGTCAGCATCAGGGCCCATGTGGACGCGTTCACCAGCGGCGAGGTGGAGTGCCCCATATGCCGGCCCCAGTCAGAGGGCGCGATCTTGTCCTCGATCAGCGCGTCGATGGTCTCGGCGTCGGGCACACGCAGCAGCGCTTCGGCAAGGCACATCAGCGCGACGCCTTCGTCGGTGGACAGACCGTATTCGGCCAGAAACACTTCCATGATACCGGGGGAGGTATGGCCGCGGATATCGCGCACGATCTGTGCCGCGTCTTGCGTGATCTTGACCCGTTCCTCTGGCGACAGATGCGCATTGCGCACCAGTTCACGCAAGACGTTGTCCTGGTCGGTGTAGGTGCCTGCGTCAATCTGGTGGCGCAAAATAGGGGAAGAATCGCGTGCCATGAGGTACTCCAACTGATAATTGCGCTAGAATAGCTCGGGAATAGTAGTATTAGTTCCTGATTCCGGCCAGTTTGGTGGGTAAACCGCTTTATTATTGGGCCTCTTGCGTGACAAACGACGACTTTAAAATGGACCGCTTCGATGCGGCGATTCTGACGGTACTGGCCGAAGACGGGCGCATCAGCATCACTGACCTCGCCAAACGGATCGGGCTGTCCAAATCCCCCACCCAAGCGCGGCTGCGACGGCTTGAGGATAGCGGCGTCATTCTGGGCTATCGCGCCCTGCTGGACCCGATCCGTCTGGGGCTGGATCACGTGGCTTTCGTAGAGGTCCGTTTGGAAGACACCCGCGAGGTCGCCCTGCGCGCCTTTAACGAGGCCGTGTCCCGTGTGCCTGAAATTGAACAGGCCCATATGATCGCAGGGAACTTTGATTACCTGCTTAAGGTGCGCACCCGTGACATGGCTGCCTACCGTCGTTTTCTGGGCGAAACGGTGACCACGCTGCCCTATGTCGCCAACACCTCTACCTATGTGGCGATGGAAGCGGTCAAGGAAATCATGCTCGCGGACATGGCGTAAGCCGCGAAGGCGCACGGGGCCAATCGTGATTTTGATGCCGGCTGCCCTGCATCTGACCATTTACACCGCCCGCAACCTAGCTATTGTGCGCGGCACTGCGGGCGTGATGGAATGGTAGACATACCAGACTTAAAATCTGTTGGGCCTTGTGCCCGTGTGGGTTCGAGTCCCACCGCCCGCACCACTCATCCCTCCACTTAGATCACGCATCGTAAAAGCCTAACGCGGCCGGTTATCATGGCATTGTCGTTGCTCTTGGCTGTGCATATGGTAGCGGATGCGAAACAAATGGGGGATATCGGGTGGACGACAAAACGAACATGCGCGCGATCATTCAGGATCATGAGGCCTATCTGGCCGGAGCGCATGATTTCCAGTCGGATATCGAAATGCTCGCGGCAAGCGAAACTGTGGGCACGTTGCTGGAAACCGTAATGCTGGCGACGGATATGCGCTTTGCTGCTGTGGCGCGGGTGACGACCGATCGCTGGGTCGCCTGTCGCACGGTGGACGAGGTGAACTTTGGCTTGTCCGAAGGCGACGAGATCGGGATCGACCAGACCTTCTGCCAATCGGTGCGCGAGACCTCCGAGAAGGTGATGTTCAACGATGTCGCCACGGATGATGTCTATCGTAACCATCCGATTGCCGCGCAATTCGGCATCGTCAGCTATGCCTCCATCCCGATCTTCCGCAGCAACGGGTCGTTCTTTGGCACCCTCTGCGCGATTGATACCGAACCGCGCGACGTCAAACACCCCCGCGTTGTTGCCATGCTCGAGATGTTTGCCGATATCATCGGGCGCAGTCTGGAGACCGAAGAACGGCTTGAGGCGCAGGAGCGACTGGTAGAGCACGAACGCCAGATGGCCGCGGTGCAAGAGGAGTTCGTCGCCGTCTTGGGCCATGACCTGCGCAATTCGGTCGCCGCGCTGAACGCAGGTGTGCGCCAGCTCGACAAGGAGCCGCTGTCAGACAAGGCGCGGAAAATTCTGCCGCTGATGGGGACCTCTATCCACCGGATGAGCGAGCTTATCGACAATATCATGCTGCACGCAAAATCGCGGTTGGGCGGCGGTATCCGCATCTCGGCCACGCCGGACGCGGGGCTGGAGGATGCGTTGAACCACGTGGTCGAAGAGGTGCGCGCCGCAGCACCCGGTCACAAGATTACCGTCGATCTGGACTTTGACCGCCCCGTCAGCTGCGATGCCGCGCGCGTGGCGCAGGCGGTGTCGAATCTGCTATCGAACGCCGTGCGCTATGCAGATGACGGCAGCGAGGTCACGGTGCGTGGGCGCGTCAGCGGGGCGGAGGCCGTGATCTCCGTCGCCAACCGCGGCGCGCCGATCCCCGAAAGCCTGAAGCAAAAGCTGTTCCAACCCTACCAACGTGGCGACCAGACCAAGGGCGAGGGGCTGGGGCTTGGCCTGCATATCGCATCTTCCATCGCGGTGGCGCATAGCGGTCAGATCGATGTGACCTGCGATGACGGTCTTACCACATTTGCGTTCCGTTTGCCGTTGCTGGCGGCCTGAACGCCGTTCAGGGTTCTCTGGTGGGGCTAAATCAAAGGCCAGCGCGATGCGCTGGCCTTTGATCGTTTTCGGTGTGGTCAGACGGCGGAGCCTTGGCAGATCAGCTGCGCCCGCCTGCGAATTTTTCGGCCCATTCGTCGCGCTGGTCGTCGGTGATTTTCGCGAACAGCACCTCTGGCACCTCGAAGGTGTGACCGGGGGCCAGTTGGGCCAAGGCGGCAG
>OJHJ01000264.1_pt1 | contig 27966 bp, 38 predicted proteins | sample 1595201 | NCBI WGS metagenome assembly OJHJ01 (sample SAMN05416832, study PRJEB24817) | seawater metagenome | isolation source: Sea water | place: Canada:Atlantic | collected 2013-07 | reverse complement strand
AGGAATCCGAGACCCGCAAGAACAGCCAGGTCGCCCGCGAGGTCCGCGTGGCCCTACCCGACGAGCTGACCCATGCGCAGCGGCTTGAGCTGGTGCGGGAGTTCGTGCGCAGCCAGTTCGTGGATCGTGGCATGGTGGCTGACATCGCCCTGCACGCGCCGGGGCGGATCGGCGACGAGCGCAACCATCACGCCCACATTCTGCTGACCACCCGTGAGGTGGATGCAGAGGGCAGCGTGTCCGACGGGGGCAGCGTGCCCCGCGGGGGCTTCACCACCAAGAACCGCGACTGGAATAAGGTCGAGGTTCTTGAGGGCTGGCGCGAGGCGTGGGCGCGGGACAGCAATGCTGCCCTTGAACGCGCCGGCATCGAGGATCGCGTGGATCACCGGACCCTCGTGGCGCAGCGCGACGAAGCGCTTGAGCGGGCATCGGCGGCGCGGGAGCGCGGCGACGAGGGCGCGGAGTTGCATGAAACCGTGCGGGCGATGTCACTGGACCGCCCGCCCCTGCCCCAACTCTCGCTGGGGGCGTGGCAGCTCAAGGAGCGCGGCATCGAGGTTGCCGCCGTTCGTGCTTGGCACGAGGTGAAGGATCGTGCCGCCGAGGTCAGGCAGGTGGTGCAGGAGCTGACCGGACAGGTCCGTGATTGGCTTGACCGTGCGGCAGAGCGCGTCATGGATCGTCTAGGATCAGGTCAGGCCGAGCTGGCGCTTGCGGGGGGGCGTGACGGCCGAGAGGAAGAACCCAACCTTGCCACGCGGTTGCGTGACGCATGGGAGGCGCGACAGGGCCGTGAAAAGGAACAGCACGTTGATGCGCCGGAGCGGGATGCACCGGAACCACAGGATTTGGCGGCGCGGTTGCGCGAGGCAGCAGCGGGGATCGACTCGGATGCTTTAGCGGATCGCGCAGCCGCGTTGCGCGAGGGCCGTGAGGCCGAGGAACGGCACATCGCGCAGGAGGCCGCGCGAGAACAGGAACGGGTGAAAGAGCTGGAACGCCAGCAGGAGATTGAGCGGGAAGCCCATCGCGACCGAGGGCATGGGATCGAGCGGTAGGGTTGGTGCTGCGCACCAAGCAAAACCTCCCTTCCCCTGCCTTATGGCTGGCGATGTCAGTCAGGTTTTGAAGAGCAGTAACCGACCTTCGCTGCACTGCGCCTGAATTCACACAGTGCGGGACTTTTTTGCCGTTGATTTACTTCGTATCTTTGGACCGCAGCGCTACAATTTTGGTGTCTGCTGATGCGCGAGTAGAACCCATCTACCTTCGTTTTGAACATAGGTGCTGGCACAGAACGCTTCGTAGGGGTCTTTGCCATCGCGTCTGCCAGTCACCGAGTAGGCGAGCACAACCGTTGTATTATCGCGAAAATCGACTGAACTCCAACGCGGTGCTTGCCTCAAGCCCTCGACGATCTGTTCACCTGGCTGGGGGGTTGCGACCAGTATCTTATCTTCCCCAAACCAAAGCGGGGCACCCCGAGGGCACCCCATTCCAGTCGTAATCTCGTTGGTGGTTAACGTGTGCCGGATTGGCCAGCTGCTGCTTCTGTCACCATCGCGTCCCAGTTACGCGAACAAGTGCGGTTCAAGATCGCCATTTCTTCGGCAAAGCGGGACATGTCGTCGTCAGCTCCGGCAATAGAAGTTGCGGTTGCGGAGCCAGAGGAAGCGGCAGAATTGCTCTCTTCTGCCGCGGTACCAACAGATGAATCCGTCGCTGTTGCGGTACCATCGGTTGGTACAACGTTGTCGTTAAGCTCGGCGATCGCCATCATAGCCACCTTGTCACGATCTGCGCCACCCAACTGATTGTACTCTTCACAGGTCATTCCGTGTAAGTCCAGGTGCGCTGCAGCGAAAGCTGGTACAGACAAAGTGCTGATAAGTGCAGCAGCAGCGAGTGTCTTAATTGGATTGGTCATTATAATCTCCATTTATTGCTAACAACCCAACCAGCCTAAATCGGTTTAGTTCCAAAATAATTTCAATTTCGCTTGGTAAGAATGGGCTCTTCTGCATCATTCGCCGCGATCTGCACGAACGGCTGCTGCTGGACAGAAACCCCATGCCAATACCCGTGCGGCACAAACGGTCGTTTTTGTCCCCCTGCCTTGCCCCACGGCAAAACAAGCTGTTGATAAGGCCAAAAACCCCCGCCAAAACTTTTGGGGTTTTGGGACGTTTATGGCACCATCATCGCCATGATTATTGGATACGCCCGCGTCAGCACAGACGACCAGAAGCTCGAAGCCCAAACCGACGCCTTGACGGAGGCCGGAGCCGAGCGCGTGTTCGCGGACAAGATCACCGGTTCGATCAGGTCGCGACCTCAGCTTGACCAGATGCTCGACCATTTACGCCAGGGCGATGTGGTGGTGGTCACGAAATATGACCGGCTTGCGCGGTCGCTGCGTGACCTTCTCGACATCGTGGAGAGCATCGCAGAACAGGGCGCAGGGTTCCGCTCCCTGGCCGAGGACATCGACACGACGACCCCGGCAGGTCGCCTCGTGTTCCATGTGTTCGCATCCATCGCTCAGTTTGAGCGCGAGCGGATATCGGAGCGCACCAGGGAGGGGTTACAGGCCGCCCGGAAGCGTGGCCGCGTCGGAGGCCGTCCCCCTGCCCTATCAACAGCGCAGCGTGACGAGGTGCGCCGGATGCGGGATGTTGAACACCGGCCCCTGGCCGAGATTGCTCGCTTGTTCAAAGTCAGCACGAAGACAGTGCGGAGGGTTAGATAAAGTGAACGTCAACAATGATATACCGTCTAAGACCCTTGAGCGTGCTGAGATGATGGAGGGTATTTTAATCGCTCGCGCCACCGGTGGCAGCGGTGATGATCGCGTTTATGCGGAGCTACGCAGAGATTTCATGAACGATCCGAGGTTACATGATCTCCTTCCGAAGTTCGTGAGAACCTACCGGAACCTTGACGCCTTTTGGCCCTTCATCAAGGCGGAAGCCGGAACGTACGCTGAGCGGCGTGAGATTATCGGTAAATCGTTCACCCCGTTGTTCGACCATCTCGAAAAGCGGCACAGTGCACCCGCCGACAAAGTCTCTTCGGACGCCCTCGAAAGTTTTGACACCGATGGCGTACATGTCGTTTGGGCCAAAGCTCTCGAACGCCGTACAGACGATCCGGAAGGCGCTATCACTCTCGCAAGAACGCTTCTTGAAACGGTTACAAAGCGCATTCTCGATGAGTGTGGGGAGGACTATTTAGAAACGGATGACCTTCCGAAGCTCTATGGGAAGGCAGCTAGAGCGTTAAATCTGGCACCAAATCAGCATACAGAGGAACCCATCAAGGCCATCCTTGGCGGGGCCATGAATCTGGTGAACGGAATCGGAACTCTCCGGAACAGACTATCGGACTCGCATGGTCGCGGGGGAAAGCTTCCCGTGCGACCTTCCCCTCGCCACGCCAGCCTCGCTGTAAACACGGCGGGGGCTATTTCAACATTTTTGGTCGAGACCTTCAATGAGAAGGGACAGGCTAGGCCGGGAGTTCAAGCTCAATCGACTTCATAATCCTATCGGTCTCGGACAGGATTTTCAGGATGCGCTGATAGTGCTTCACGTCCTCGAAGCTCAGCGCACGGCTCTTGCGATCCTTCAACCATTTCTGCGCGGGCTGATAGCCGCCGATGTAGAAGTCCCATGACACTTCGGGGGCATTGTCAAAATGCTGGGTTCTATTGATCCAGACCTTGCCGCCCTCAAAGCGGGCCTTGTCCACCACGTTGTCACCTTCGCCCCTGAAGGGGTAGGGCGCATCACCGATAGCCGCAGGCTCCATCAGGTGCAGTCTGCGCAGCTGACCGCCTGCCTTTGCGACGGTCCAAAACTCGTCTGGTGTGGTCGGCCATGGGATGCGCGGGAAGTCGATTTTCAAAAATTCGGCGTAGGTCTCGCGATAGGCAGGACAGTGCAGAACGCCATAGATGTAATCGAACGCCTTCACCTCATTGGGTACACCGTGCTCAGGGTGCTTGGCTAACTTCTTGAGCTTGCGCCATAATTTATTGTCAAAATTCACACGGCGAGTTTTGTCTAAATCCTGTTCATCAGGGTAGAGGAACAGAGGGAATACTGCGCTCTGGGTTGTTCGTTCACCGCACTTTGTTTCGACAAGTTTGTCACTAACAAAGAAGTGACTGCAAGTTCCCGACTTTTCGCTTCGCGCTGATACTAAGGCGATATTGCTGTCTGTCAGCATATGACGCATCGTTGAGCGGGCTGTAGTCCATACTACGCTATCATGGTAGATAATTTTACGCTCATCAAATGGCCTATAACTAATATCCTCGATAAGGGCGTCTAGGTCACTCTCTGCCGCTAATTTACTTCTCGCTTTGGAAATGTCCCATCCTTTTTTTTCTTTAATATTGAGATTTTTACAGAGCTCACTGTTGCTTAGATCAGAACTTTCAGAAAATTCTTTCGCCCGTTTCACTAGCTGAGCGGGGTCTTCCGATATGCTAAACCCATCGCGGGCAGTAATGACCCCCGAAGAGTAGAGCGGGAACCACTCCGCAAGGCTCGGATATTTCAGCCTGTATTCGTCGAAAGCAGGGCCTGATGGATGAAAGGTATAGTTGGGCGCAACTGCCTCGCAGTCGGTCCACTCAATGTCGGTGACACTAGATTCCTCAAGTGCTTGATACTTACTTTTCCGTGTCCCCCATAGCTCTGCAAAGTATGCTTTACCCTTTTCTTTCTTCTTTTTATCGCCTGGTCTGCGAACGGCAATTATGATGGCAACACCTTGCTTGATATCAAAAACATTTTGATCTGTTCCACCTGTCGGGGACACTTCTCTTATCTCGCTGTTACCATGGAGGTCGATAACTCTCACATCATGAAAAGTTTCGAGAAGATGCGCCCGCAAACCTCGAAATGAGCTGCTTTTCAAATATCCGTGGCTTGTAATGAAACCCAGAACACCAAATCCGTTAGAAGATATAAGGCGTTCTGACAGGGAAAGGAATTTTATGTAGTCATTGTTTATGTTCTTCTCGAATTGAAGCATACCCTTCTCTTTTATGGGTACTCCATCAACCGAACGATACGCATCTACTAATGAAACCTGCTCAGCTGTCAGATTTCCAGACATAATACTGTAGGGCGGATTCCCGACAACGCACATGATGGGCATATCGCGCTTGATGGTGTTTGCGCCCTTGGCTTCGCGGCTCAGCCATTGCGTGAAGGGCAAGGTCTGGTTGGCTGGCTCGCCTTCCTCAAGGCTGTTAGTCAAGTAAACCGACAGGCGCGGCGGAGCTTTCGCGGGCTTATAGCCCAGCTCGGTCAGTATCATGTCGAGCTTCATGTGGCACATGGCATAGGACGCCATGAGCAACTCGAACCCATGCAAGCGCGGGATAAGGTCGTCCTCGATGTACTTCGACCACATAGCGGGCGCGATGTCCTGAACACGTGGAGCAATCTGTTTGATGACTTCTGCAAGGAAGGTACCTGTCCCTGTTGCAGGGTCGAGGATTTGGACGCGATGAACCTCTTTTTTTATGGTTACGGGCTTGCCCTTTTTGTTAAATTCACCCGTTTCCCAGTCGATAACTACTTTGGATGTGTCGGCCAGGCCATCCGCTAGGCCAAATTCGGTTTGCAATACTTCATCGACCGCGCGGACGATGAAATTCACCACAGACTCGGGCGTGTACCAGACCCCACGGGCTTTCCGCTTGGCGGGATTATAAGCGGCAAGGAACGTCTCGTAAAAATGAAGGAACGGGTCTCTTTGCCCCGTCAACTTGCCGAACCCTTCCATGATCTTGGCCACGTCGCAGGCGCGAAACACGCGGGCAAGATCGTCGATAATCCATGCGATGCGGTCGTCGAGGTCGTAGCCTGCGACGTATGTAAATAGGCTTCGCAAGAACGGGTTCGACTTCGGTAGAAGTTCCAGGGCCTCTTGGCGACTGAACGTGTCCAGTGTTGTGTCATGTAAGCGGGCTGCGAACATGCCGTAGGCAATAGTTTCGGCGTAGATATCCGCGAAGTCGTTCGGCGTGATATCATGAATGAGGTTTTCCTTGAAAGCGTTGTACTGGGCAGAAAGCTCGGTCTGAACGTCACTGTCTTCGGCCAGGGTACGGAACAACACATCCTTAATCAGATTGGCCTTACCTGCCATGCGCTCGGCCAACTCGCGCGGGCTAGTGATGGTCTGAGGTCTTTGTGCTATGAAATCCCGAAGTAGGTTTTCAAGAGATTCAAAGTCCTGCGGTCGCGGCTGCACCCCCATGACAAAATCAGCAATCCGAACCGACGCTAAAAGCTCGCCGTCCCTATAGAAATCCCACTCAAGGCAGTTGGTATAGATGAGGTTCGGTAAAGCCGCGCGATAGCGTTCTTGTTGGTCCTTATTGGTCCCTTTCAGGCCACGAATACCGATATCAATATCTTTCGCCTCGACGTGGCCGATAACGATATCGCCTTGCGAGACGATAAAATCGGGAGCACCACACTTCACCCGCTTGGGCTCATTCAGAGCCGTGATATCTTCTCCTATTGACGACAGAAGGGTTTGGAGTGCGCTGCGGTATGAATGTTCAGTAGCTGCACCCGTCTGATATATTGAGGAAACCTCTGCTAGAAAACCTTGTATGTTCAATTATTTGCTCCCTCAATTTTTACTTAAAAAGCGTTCCATATTCGCGCGAAATGGGAAAGGGCCAAGTTTTGCACAAACCCACATTTGTGTATTTATGGGTCTCTATGTGTTTTGCCGGATGGATAGCCCACAATGACGCCAGTGGCCGGGTCTACAATCTTCTCAATGTCGTCTTGGAGACCTTGCGTTCGTATCATCGCGAAGATGCGGATTTCTGCATCAGGGCAAACCGCTCGCAGAAGCTCCGCACAGGCGAAGCTTGTCCGGCCCATCGTCAATACGTCATCCACGATGGTGATCTTGTCAGGAACGAAAAACGGGCGCTCCGCTTCGATGCTGTCTAGGTGAACCGGCACAAGCGGCCTTTCAGCCGCCGGAGAATTCGAAGAGCGTGGCACAGCCTTAGTACGCGTCAGATAGGTTTGCACCTCTTGGCCGAACCCGTGCTCATGCAGCACATCGCAGATGACCTTGGCGGGCCATAGAGCACCGTCCGGCAGGGGCGCGGAGCGCGGTGCAGGCACCAAGGTCACGTCCGGTCCTAAGAATGGCTCAAGGACAGCCGATTTGGAATCTTGGAGGTGTGGAACGGCGGTTCCGAGAGTATGCAGCTTGCCCGCTTTCACCGCGCCACAAAGCGTCCGAGACTTTCGGGATAGGTCGGATGTGCCGCGTGGGGAATAATTGGCAAACGTGCCGTACTCATAGCTCGAAGGCACGAACGCCTCCGGCTGTGTAATTGGGGATATCGAGCAGGATATCCGGCAGGTTTTCACGACGCAAAATCTGCGCCCCGTACTCGATGAGCTGCTTTGGCCAGGTCAGGTTCGGGTCAGTCGCGACGTTCTCAAGGAGGTAGAGGTCGCGACCAAGCCGGATTGCTTCCCATCCCTGGTGGCGTGTCCCGCTCTTCTCGCTTGCCTCGATAACGATGGTCGCATCGCAAATCAGCGCCATCGTCCGATTGCGGCGTGGGAAGTTCTCGCCTTTGCCTGGATAGCCTTCGGGAAACTGTGAAATCGCAAGATGGTTGCGCTTAATCTCTTCGAGCAGCCCCGCGTTCTTGGCCGGATAGGCTTTGGACAAAGGCGTGCCAAGCACGGCAATGGTCCGCCCACCCTCTTCAATCGCGGTACGGTGTGCCACCGTGTCGATGCCATCGGCCAGACCGCTCACCACGATGATGCCTTGCTCTACAAGCGCCCGCGTCACGGCCTTTGCGCGTTTGATCCCGTCTGGCGTGGCCTTGCGGGAACCGACGATTGCAACGCGTGAGCCTTCGGTTAGCAACGAGGTATCGCCCGCCGTGTACAACACGTCCGGCGCGTTCTTCTCTTCAACCGGGCCAAGTGGCCCAAGGGCTTCTCTCGTTCTTAGCTCTGTGTGCATTTCCGTCCTAGCGATGCCTTTTGCGTCATCGCCCTCCCCTTTGTATTTACATCACAAATATGGTTTGGTGTAATAATTCACACAAACCCACATTTGTGGCTTTGTTCATTTGCGGGTTATGCCCGCCTCATCTTCCAACTCTTTGGTTCGCGCCACAATGTACGCTTGCAGCTCACCGACCATTTTCCGGTCAGTTGCACTACAAGCGGTTTTGAACCGCGTATGCAGACTAGCCGGTAAGTCGAGGCTCAGGCGCTTTGTCGGTTCATCCGTTGCAGCAGGTTTCGCCACCGGCTTCGATGCCTGTGTCGTGTCATGACCTGCCCCGCCCCGCTCAAACGCGAGGATTTGGTCATCCGTGGGCTGCTTTGGCTTCGGAGCCGCTGAAAACGTCTTCTTCGACATACCGCTCAATCTCTTTCGTTAGGTGTTCAATCTCGCGGGCGGCGTTGCTATCGCCTGCCCACTCAAAAATCGTTTGCCCCATGGTCATGCCTTCCGCGAAGGCAACGCGCTGCTCGATTTCACTCTCTAAAATCGGCAACCCCGCTTCTGCGGCCATGTTGCGGATATCCCGGCCAATTACGGTTTTCCCTATCTTGCGGGAAACCACAAACCCACATTTGAGGGTTGGCTTGAATTCTTGCGCTTCCTTGACTTGGCGCACCGTCAAGTCTGATGCCCAGGTCGAAAGACCAGAAGGCTCAATCGGGAGCACTACAAAATCAGAGGCCACAATACAGGATCGGGCAATCTCTTCCGCGTGGGGTGGCCCGTCGATGATCGTATGGGTGTAATCTTGCGCCAGCTTGAGCGCATCCCGTGCCATGTTCGCTCGCGCCATGCTCACGACTTGGAAGGGGGCGTCTTCTCGCAGGCTCGCCCATGTCGTGGCCGAGCCTTGCTTGTCCGCATCAATCAGCAACACCCGATGCCCTTGACGTGCCAAGCAACCGGCCACGTTCACCGAGAGGGTGGTTTTGCCGACGCCGCCTTTTTGGTTCAGAAAAGATATAATCATGAATCTACCCCACCACATTCGTGGGAAACCGTAAAGGCACAAACCCACATTTGTGTTTTTTAGTGTTTGTACGCGCCGCGCTTTTTGCAGAAGGCGAGGAAGTGCTTATCCGCATCCTTCACGTCGATGGCCTTGTCATGCACCCATGACCGCCACTCGCTTTCCAACACGTAGACATCCCAACCGGGCGCCAACCGTCGCGCTACGTCATGCGTGTCCAGCTTTTTGAAGCGCAAAGCTTGGAAGGGTAGGGCGACCACGGAATCGGTCTCCTTTGGACGGAAGACCACGTTATCGCCTTCGATGGTTATGCTGTAATCCGGCAAGTGATCTTCGGTTCTATCGTCTTCGATGATCTTGTTGAGCAAACGCCTGAATTCCTTCGTGGTCGAACCAGACCCGCATTTGTCGCGCAAAAGCTCAAGCCCGCATTTCCACTTCGGCTGCGCACCGCAATGCTTGCGCGCCAGCTCGTACAGACGCCGCTCAAGCGGCTTGCGAAGGAAGAAATACTCCCTGTTCAGCGTCAGGACGTGATTGTTTTCTATTGAGTCAAACACCCAGTCCGAAAGGGTGATCTCTACATCCTGCATGCGCCCGTCACGCGTCTCGCGCACGATCTCTGCCGCTTCGATCAGACCGAAAACCTTGAAATACTCCTTACCGCCCTGGCGGAGGTTTGTTTCGATCTGCGTGCCCTGTAGCCGTCGCAGCGCATCTTTAAGCAGCTTGTAGCCTTCACCAGACGTGCGCCGGTTCGTGGCAACCAGCAAATCATGGGCTTTGAACCGCAGAGTGCGGCTTACCGCACGGCCTTCATTGAGCGCGGCCATGCACTGGCTGATGCAGTAAATCAACACATCGCGGTCATGCACCGTCGCCAGCCCGTAACGGGACGGCGATACTTCGATGAAGTTTTCGCCATTCTGATATCGCCGAGGCTTCATGTCTGGCTTGGTGGACAGCGTGAACACCGGGTGCTCCATCGAGGCCATGTCGCCCTTCGGCACCGCGTCCACGATATCACAAACGAAAAGGTCTTTTTGCGGATGACGGTTAGGCAGCAACGGGGAGCGTGAATTCGTCATTTCACACACCACACGGTCAGCTCTAGATTCGTCATTTCACACACCATGCGCTACTATCGTCATTTCACACACCACTCGTCAAGACTCGTCATTTCACACACCGAATAGCCTGTGGATAACTTTTAAGTGGATTCGTCATTTCACACACCGGGATTCGTCATTTCACACACCATCTTTCGTCATTTCACACACCGGCCGATTCCAGAACGTGTTTTTTTTCAGTGTGTTACGAGTCGAAATCCACAGCGTAACTCTATTATAACTCTATTTAACTCCCCCTAGCTCGATGCAGCGCTAACCACAAACCCACATTTGTACATTATGCTTCGTGTCATCACACACAGGTTTAAGCTTCCAACTCACCAAAGAACAACTGCGGCGAGCCATGACCATCGAGGCCACATCGCCATGTGTGACCGATGAGTGCTTTGAGAACCATGAAGCAAGGGGTGGGTGCTCCCCATGCTCAGAGACGAGCTCTTGCGCGTGGGTCCGCTCCCGCTACGCGCCCTTGCTCCAGAACCATCAAACCCCTCCTATATCGGTTCAGGCGATGACGGCTCCGAAGAACACGGCACCGAGGCAGGTGGCATCCGTCCGTAAGGGTTTACCAGGGGGGTGCTAGGATACGAGACCTTGGACAGAAGCCAGGTTCAGTTCTCGCTTTTGAAAATACCGAAGCGCCAGCTGAGGACAGAGTCCAAACACCGTTTCAGCCAACCAGCAAAATTCCGAGACATCCGCCTTGGTCAGGGCAATGGCATCGACAGGCCCATGCCGGTGATGACGCAACCAGACCAACAGGCCGCGAAACTCATCCTGGGGGATATGATCGGGACATCGCTTGCCGATGTAATTCCCAAACGCGGCATAGGCGATGAGTAAGGCGTGGATTTGATCCATCGGAATGGCAAACACATCCATCTCGTAGGTTGTCAGCTTCCAACTTCTACGCCCCAAAGGTTTGTTGCCGAGCTCGATGATGTGCCGGAGGGGCAGGTTCAGCTTGTACTCATCCACAGCCGCCACAGCGCAATCCCGCAGCCGTGCCACCTTGTCCTGGTCTAGATCGGTCATGCCTCATCGTCTTTGTGCCAGGTCCAAACCCGGTCGATGGTACGATCTTGCTCGACCCTTCCTTCGCCGTAACAAGTCCAGCATTGCACCGTGCCTTTGAGCGCAGGCTTGTGGAGCACTTCGCAAAGAGCATCCGGCATCATGCCCGACCCATCACAGACCGGGCATTCGCGCATGGCGGTGCCTGTTTCCTTCATGATGGTGCGCCAGGTTCGATGGTTTCGCCATATGACCGAGCGCCATCGACCTTGGCCGCCAGATCGTCATAGGCTTTGCGTGCGCACAAATGGAGATAGAAAAGCTCACCCAAAAGGGTGTCTACGGTTGGTTCCTGATCGACGGGATTGCCAGCCTCATCACCGCCGAAGAACGCCCGCATCCGGGCGCGTTGGATTTCGCTCACAAGGTCGCGGAAGGGTTCGAGATCAGATTCTTTCATGATTGGGTCTCCAACTAGGGCAGGGGGCTACCCCGCGTTTGCTTAAAAAGGGCTTTTCGGATCTTCCGGTTCGTCAGGGGCATCGTCTTCACCGGCCCAAAACATTCCATCCATGCCATGACAAACATGGTGCAAGCTGGCGTGCATTTCGTTGTCCAGGAGGCGATAGAGATATGGACGGACCTGCCGCCGCATGAAGTCCCAGACGGCCTCATCGTCGAGTTCGTATTGCTCGACCGCCCAGTGCTCCAACTTCCCGGTATCCGCATCACGCCGGGTCATGGTTTTCCAAGCCGCAAACAAAATCCAGGCTTTTGGAATATCGAAACACACGCGCATGGTGTCGCGGTCTCTATCGCCACCAATAATTCCACCATCTGCGCCGTTTAGAAGGTCATGGACCATATCCGTGACGTGCTTGACCGTGGGATGATTGAAACCCTCTTCATCAAATTCTTTTGCCAAATTTCATTCCTTTATCGTGTTAGGGCAGGGGGCGGTGTCATGGAAAATCGCCCTGGTGGTGCGGGCGCAGGCGAAGCCGAGCCACGGCAGGGCTATTTTACTTGATGCCGACACATGACCGTCCACAGCGTATTCCAGCACCCCGAAAGACAAAGTCCTTTCGGGGTCTGCCATGCGGCGAGCGGAGGGGGAGCGCGAGGGGGAGGAAATCCCCCTCGCAGGATGACTCATGCGATTGCCCGCCAGGGCGATCACCATATCCCGAACCCGGCTCAATAGTCCGGTATCCCGTATTCGTTTTCTGTGCCGTGGGTGGCGTGTCTTTCGACTGTATGCGCCCGTTCTGCCGTGGCCTTGAACGCATCCTCGATGGCCCCGGCAATTTGGTGGTTGATTTGCGGCTGCCACATGTTGGTCGAGACGACATGAAACTGGCGGTCGTTCATCCAAACCCGAATTTCCATAGGGTCGAGCTTATCCCGGTCGCCCGTCCATTGTGAGCGCGGCCCATATTCAACGCGGGAAATAACGGCGCGGTTTAGATCGATCTTGCCATGGCGAAAGCGGGTCGCGCTGACTTCGACTGTGTTTGGTTTTGAGTAGGTATGAAAAATAATCTTGAGGCAGGCGAGACCAAGAATTCCTAATATCGCACTGGCCCAAAAATAGGGGGCAGACCACCCAAGGAGAATGAATGGTGCTGCCGACATACCAAGTGTTCCGAGCACCGCGAGCGTGATCGTAACGGGCTTGTTATTCCAGACCGGATAAGCGTCATTCCACGACACACGGGCGGTATCGGATGATATCCATTTGTGATGCAGGTCGAGTTTCAATAGTTCGGCATCCCGTATTCGTTCGCGCGGCCATGAGACTGTCTCACTTGAGCGGTTTTGTTTTTCTCAGCCCGTACCGCGAGCAACGCCTTTTCCAGGGCGTTGCGAATGCGGTGGTTCACTTGCGGTTGCCAGTTATTGGTCGAGACGACATGGCTTGTATCATCATCGATCCAGACGCGGATTTCCGTGGGGTCGATGAGGTTCGGCGGATTGTATCCTGTCCATTGCGAGCGTTTGCCGTACTCGATGCGGGTGATGCGGTTTGTCGGAACGCTCCACATCCCAGCTTTGAAGGAGGTGGCCGATATGGTGACCGCGTTCGGCATTGTCCGGGTCAATTTCAAGGCGAACAGAATAGCGCCTAGTCCTGCGAACCCGATCAGGATGGAACCCAGCCCGATTGAGAGGGCCATGAGTATGAAGACAATCCCCCACGTCGAGGCGGCGGCGACATAGAGCGAGTGCATGCCGCGTTGGAATTCGACCAGGTATGTATCAGTCCATGACACCCGGGCGACACCGCGCTTGATCCATTCAAGATTTAGATTGAGATCGTTTGCCACGGATCATGTCCTTCCAAAAAATGCGTTTCAGGGCGAAGGGCTTTTCACCGGCAACCATGACCAGCTTGTTGCCCTTGTCGCGGGCAAAAGCCTGGGCAATCTCGTAAGAGGCCATGAGTGGCACGGAGATTATTTGTTCGCGCTCATGGGGCTGGCCGGAGGCTTTGGCTTGCAAGGTCAGGTTTTCGGGTTGGCGCTGCACAGCCCAGGTCGTGCCAAGCCGCTTGGAGAGATATTCGAGGGTGACGGAATCCGTGTTGCCAAAGGCTTCGACAATGCCCGCATTGCCAAGGAAGGTTTCCCAGGACTTGGGGTAGAGAGCTTGGATTTGGGACAAGTCTTGCATGACCGTCCAAAGCTTGACGTTGTACCCGGCCATGAGGCCCGCCGCCGCCTCGATCTGGCGCATGTATCCGAGCGTCGGAAACTCTTCGAGAATGAAGAGCACATCGCGGCCAGTCTTGTTCTTCTCGCCTTCGAGCGCGGCCATGGCTTGCGTGATGACAAGGCGCAGCCACCGAAAATGCGTCGCCATTTTCGAGGCCGGAAGCACGAGGAAAATCGTCGTAGGTTTATGTTTGAGTACTCGAAGGGAGGGGAGCCCCCGCGCGGCCAGGTGGCGGCGCATCGGGGGCGAGTCGAGAAAGGCGGTTTGTTCGATGGCCGTCGATATGACCGCGCTTCGTTCCTCTTCGTGTTTGCCGAGCATGGAGCCGCCAACGCCGGACACCACGCCGCCGAAAGCGTCTTCTGCGTCGAGCATGTATTCGAAGTATCTTTCTAACGCGATTTTAGAGCCGCTGAGGCCGTCCGGCGGCTCCGTGAGGGGCGAGGTTAAGATTTCACGCAGATCGCGCAGAGAGGCGTCCTGTGGCTTCGCATGGAGGGCGTATAGGCACAGACCCCGAATGAGGTTCTTGGCTGACATCGTCCAGTGATCCGCACCGCGTTCGCCTTGAACGATGAGGGCTTCCGCGATCATTGCCGCACTGTCCACGACATCGTCAGAGTGTGAGACGCGCAACTCATCAAACGGGTTGAAGCTGGCACGGTATTTTGCGGCATCGCCTGTCACTTCCCCGAACGGGTCGAGGATATAAACATCCTGCCCGAGCTTGGCCCGCCACTTGGCCGTGTTGGTGGCGAGCTCACCTTTGGGGTCGATGACAATGGCGGAGCCGTCCCAGGTGAGCAGGTTGGACATGAGGGAGGTGGCCGACTTGCCTGCCCGTGATCCGGCGACGGTGACAACATGGCGGTTGTCATCGAAGGCAACGGTTCGACCCTTGGCTCGACCGAGGATAATTTTTCCTCGACCAAATGCGAACCGGTCCTTAGTTAATTCATTGGGTGACATCCAAGAAGCGGATGGCGGGTCAGGTCGAACGTGATGCGTCATGAAAAAATCTCCCTCTGTGGAAACTTTGTTTTTTTTCGTCGGTTTCCAACCTTTTTTCTTGTAAGGTTAGAGTAGCGAGATATGTTTTTGCTATACAAAAACCTCGGTCAGGGGTCTAACGCCACCCCCGACACCCAGCTAGGGAAAGGAAGGAACCCGATGGCACGGCCACAAAAAGCGCCGCACGAGAAGGCCACGGAGCAGGTGAATATCCGCCTGTCGCCTGTTGATCTTGCCCGCCTTCGGGTGAAAGCTGCGCGAGCTAGCATGACGGTTTCGGACTTCGTTCGCGCTGCCGCGTTGAACAAATCCGTGACCGTTACCGAGACATCCTCACCCGATTTTTTGACCCGCAACGAGCTGCGCCGGATTGGTTCGAACTTGAACCAGGTGGCGCACGTGATGAATGCGGGAGGCATCTCATCCCCCGACCGCATCGAGGCGCTTGTCGCCAAACTGGATACGCTTTTCGATAGGTGGCTTGACCATGGTTCCGAAGGTCGCGAAATCGGGGGCTAGCTTCAAAGGCGCTGCCCTCTATTACCTGCACGACAAGCAGGCGAACACGAACGAGCGCGTGGCGTTCACCGAGACTGTGAACTTGCCCACCAACGACCCGGATCGGGCCGTCGCGCACATGATCGACACCGCCGCCCATGCGGATGATCTGAAACGGGAAGCGGGTCTGAAAGCTGGCCGGAAATTGCAAAAGCCGGTTTATGCGTACTCGCTCGCTTGGCACCCGACCGAAGCTCCCACAATGGTCGAACAGATCGCAGCCGCGAAACAAACCTTGGCCGTCCTAGGGCTGAGTGACCGGCAAGCCCTCATCGTTTCTCATACCGACCGCGAGCACCCGCACGTGCATGTCATCGTGAACCGCGTATGCCCCCAGACAGGCCGCGCGGCAGTGACATCAAAAGACCGCCTCAAACTTAGCCAATGGGCTGAGGCTTATGAGAAGGTACATGGCCGGGTGTTTTGCGATACCCGTGTTGAGAACAATGCGGCCCGCGCACGAGGGCAATGGCGTAAGGGCGAGTATATCAGCCGCAAGGACTACTACGCCTGGAAGAAGGCGAAGAGCGATGCGCATTGGCAGCGATACCGCGACGAGAAGGGCCAAGAAAACGCCCCTCGAAATGACCAGCTCGAAGCCTTGTGGCGGAAACGCCAGCACCGGATCGAGACCCGGAAACTCGAAACCAAAACGATGTTCAAGCCAATCTGGCGTGACGTGTTTAAGCGGCATCGTGAAGAGCTCAAGGCGTTCGATGCTGGTCTAACCGGGCGCATCCGTACTGTCATGGATAAGGCCGACCACGGCCGCGTGGGGGCATCGCTTTTGACAGCGATCACCGCTGCCAAGAAGCTCCGCGCGGACCTGGTGCGTAAGCAGGACTTGGAACGTCAGCAGATCGCCAATCACCAGAGATACTATGTCCGCACCGCCAGCCAGGAGCCTGCCCAAGCGTGGAAGGCGGAGCGTGAACGGCTATTGAGAGAATGGAAGGCGCAGGATGCTGACCGGCTCAATCGGTTTAAGTCGGAATCCGATGAAATTTGGGAGCGAGAGCAACAGTCCGACAGGAAGCCGCGCCCTAAGCCGGAACCGGAACGTCCAAGAGCTCGAAAGCCTGACGACATTGGCCGGAAATCAGCCAAATCAAGCTTTGCTGACCATGTTCGAAGCTCCACAAGCTCGGAAGATGCTGATCGAGCTGGGAAGCGTATTCAGGAGCGTACCAAGCGGTCGCGTAGCAGACCGCGAAAGGGAGGCGGTCGCAAGTTCACGCCACAATGATGCGCTTTCCGTGGTTGTTAGAAGAACACGTATTCCGCGTAGTACAGGGGGATAGCGATGCCCAGAAAGGTCGATATCGCCAAGCTTCCACTCAGTGCTTTGGGAAGTCGGCTATTCTGCTGTCTTTCCTTGAGTTTGCCGAGAAGGCCGATGGCGCTCACGACCCAAACGGCAGTTAGAATGTACATGATGGGTGTGAAGTAGGGGTCATTGGCCAAGGCGCTTGGGAGCTGTCCGCCAATCACTCCAAAGAGCATCGTGAAACCATAGAAGAGTATGCCCGCAAACAAGGCGATGGACAGCACGATGACGAGGGCAAATTGCGTGGTGTGCTTGAGAAGTCTCATGGACAAGTGCTCACGGTTGGGTGCGGGATGGTCAGGAGAACGGGCTGGTAGGGCCAATGGCGCAGCTCGAAAGCGCCCCAAGTAAGGCTGGCCCTGCGGCGATCGTCACCGCATCCCGATATGAGATGGTATTCCCAGTAAAGGCGAGCGCTGCGGCTGCAAGCCAGCCGGGGATCCATCCCATTAATCCGAAGAGCAGCGACATAATACCGGTCGAGAAGCTATCCGACAAATCCCGCGAGAGACCTTCTACTGCTATTCCAATGGAGAGATAATGTGACAGCGGTGCCAGAACGAAGGCTGCAACGCAGATAAGAATAAGGGATGCAGTTCTTGGCATGAGGCGTCTTTCGAATCCACGCAGCGAGGTATCGAAAGGCTTCCCTTTTGGTAGCACTGCCATAATTCTGAGGCGCTGTCACGAAACCCAGGTTTTCCACAGGTTTCCGTTGTGGCTTGATCGCCTCAAACCGTTGATTTGTGCGGGGTGCGAAAGGGAACCCTTTTGTAAAGCATCGATTCGCCATGAAACCGCCTTGCCCACTGCCTGCGAATCCTGACCCTCAAGAGGTGCCAGCAGGAGAAATCGACCCATCACTACCCGGCCGGAAAATCGGCTACATGCGCGTGTCTGATCACGAACAGACGGCGGATTTGCAGCTCGACGCCCTGACCGCCGCCGGGTGCGATATCATCTACGCCGATCACGGGGTGTCCGGCGCGGTGGTATCGCGCAAAGGCCTTGGCGAGGTGCTGGCCGACTTGCAACGCGGCGATGTCCTGGTGGTCTGGAAGCTCGACCGGCTTGGTCGATCGACTGTTCACCTGTTGCAGCTCTTGGCCGATCTCAGGGATCGTGGGGTGGATTTCATGGCCATCACGCAAGGGATCGACACGACCACGTCCATGGGCCGGATGCTCTATGGCCAGTTGGCCGTGTTTGCCGAGTTCGAGCGCGAACAGATCAGCGATCGTACCAAGGCCGGGATGGAAGCTGCGAAGCGCCGTGGCAAGCATATCGGTAGGCCTGCGGCCCTGACCGATGCCCAGGTGCGCGAGGCCGTGCGCCAGCACGAGGATGAAGGCCGGACGATCCGAAGCCTCGCGGACGAGCTGGGTGTATCCGTGCAGACGCTCTCGCGGGCGATGAAGCGCGGCTCGAAAAACCGGCAGCCCGATGACCTATGACAGGAACAGCGCCATAGGAATTAGGATCACGGGGGACAGGATTGCAATATTCACCGCCTGAGCGAAAAACAGCGACGGCATGACGATATTCTCGGGATCGCCATCCTCGAAGGTTTTCGAGATCATGGGATCGAGCACGAAGGCCATCATCAGCGTGCCGAACGCGTTGATGATGCCGATAAGCTGCAAGATGAAGCTGGCATAGTCTGCAAACGCCACGGCGAAAATGTTGATGATGAAGCCGGACGCCGAATAGAAAAAGAAGATGAAGATCGCCGGTAGCGCGATCCTGGCCCGGATATTGTGGACCGGCAGCTCAAGCCTGTTCTTTGGCGCTACGCCTGGCGCAACCATGCGTAGCGCGATTAGCGCAGCGCGGTGCAGCCGATGGCCGGACGAGTACAGAGTGATAAATCCCGTGAAAAACGCGATCACCTGGTTTCGCAGAAGGTACACGCAGGCGAGCGACACGACGCCCAAGGCATGTGCGATGGCAATCGCTTTCGGAAAGGCCGTCATGCCGGAGTGCATCGCCAGCAAACCCAAGGCAGGCGGGTAGAGCACGATGAATATGCGCTTCAACGTGTTGATCATCACCAAGAACGAGTAGCCAAGCGCGTTCTTCTCCAAGCTGGCCCCTGCTTTGCGCGGAAACAGCGATATCGCGTCGAGCGCGATGAACGCGGCGAAGAGAACAGCGACGATGACAGAAAAGCCCAGCATCAGCTTGCGGGCTTAATCCATCACATACCGAAACCGCTCCATCAGGGTTTCGATCGTCTCGATGTTCAGGCTTGATTTGTCGGGAACGATGAAGACGGCTTGTCGTCCGCACGTTTCCTCCGGGCGAATAATCTCTTCTACGACATGATAAATTGGCCGGTTCGTGTAATCATCGAAGACGACTACCGTGCCGGAGTTTGCGTTCAAGAGCGTCGTCAGAAAGCAGCATACCCGGAAGCGACCATCGACCAGTACCATGTCGGGCTTGTCGTCATGGACCCAAAGAAAATCCGTATAGTCTTGGAAATTGTCCCGCTTCTCATAGCTGGCCGGATAGCCCCAGTCTTTCACTTCTCCGATATCGACATGGCCAATGGTGAACCCGGCAGCGTCATGTGAGTAGTCCTTCCACATGGGATCGGTATCGACAGCGTAGATTCTCGCATTGGTGTTGTTCGCAACAAAGCGGGTCGTCTTCCCGCACCCGTATTCGCCGTAAATCCTACACTGTGCCAGATGCCGTTTGAAGGCCTCATCATTGCCGTTGAAGAGATGATCCGGTTGCAGGTTCATGTTGTAATATGCCTGCAAAATCGCGCGTGGAATGTATGGCTTTATTGATCCTAGTAATGTCGTCATGTCGCGACAGTACTAGATATGGCAATTTCCTGATATTGCAGGATAAAATTTGTCCACAACTTTTCCGGAACATCGGGTTCTAGATGGCAAATCACGGCTCGAAGATTGTCATCCCGCGCCCCCACACAGCGCCGTAGGGATGATGGCCGGGAGCAGCCGCCATGGGCCTTGGCGGGTTTCACCGTGCCTATCGTGGTCTCCCTCATTTCCATGAACGCTCAATCTGGCAAGCCGCGCAGCGTTCGCAAGAGCCTGCCCGCGCCAGTGGCCAAGGCCACCCGTGTTGGTCTGTGCGCCCGCCGCTGATGCGGCCCGCCCTTTTGTCTCGCGCCCAATGAGGGGCGAACAACGAAAGGATAAAACGATGAAACTACTTACCAAAGCCCAGTACGACCGGCTGATCGCCAACGGTCTCAAGCAAGACCCGGTGCGGGGGACGCCGGACGAGATCGACTTCGAGCCGGTGGTAAAACTCTTCAACCCGGCAGGGATTGGAACCTGGCTGTTGACCGAGCTTGATCCAGAATGCCCGGACATCGCCTTCGGCCTGTGCGACCTTGGATATCCAGAGCTTGGCAGCGTCTCGATCAGCGAGCTTGAATCCGTGCGCGGCCCGATCGGCCTTGGCATCGAACGCGACCGCCATTGGACAGCCAAGAAAACGCTGATGGCCTATGCCCGCGAGGCATCCGCCGCAGGGAGGATTGTCGCATGACGACAGTCTGGGAACATCGCCTGGTCTGGCAAGACCACGTTATCGAGATCATCCACACTTGCGGATACTGCCGCCAAATTGGCCTCGATCACCTATCCATCACGTGCCTGTCGCCCGAAAGGGCGGCACTGCCGTTCACCGAAACTGGCTACAAGTCGCATTTCCTGCACGAGACCGATGTCATCATGCGCGGCGGTGCCGTTGCCTATGTCACCGCTTGGCTCGATGAGGCCAGCCAATCACCGGAATGGAAAGCGCATGTCGAGGCGTCTCGCCAAGGATCGCTCTTTTGAGCGGTCCTTTTCTGTCAGTTGTTCGGGCCAGCCCGCTGTTCTCAGACAGCGAGCTGGATGATGCTAACGAGGAGGCCGACAACGGCGATCCCGAGCATTATGCGGCGATATGTGACCTCATTATCCATAGCCGCTCCGATCACGATGCTGACCGACGGTGTTTCAGCCCAGGACGTTCAGCGGCCTTTCTCTTCGCTTTGGCGTCTTTTTCCGCAGCTTCCATGTCTGCGACAATCGGCTTCAACCGAGTCACCAAGGGTGTCAGATCATACTCGTTCGATGTCCGTCCCCCCGTCTTGTGATACCGATCTTTCCGTTTCAGGAGACCGGCCTCTTCAAGGTTTACGATAGCGCGTTGCACTGTTTTCGAGCTGACCATCAGTCGGTCTGCGATTGTTTTTTTCGATGGCCAAGGCATGTCCTCGGGTTTCCACCAGTGATCCATCAGGTGAATGAGCACGGCCAGTTCGTTCGGGCCAATTCCGAGGCGTGCTTGCCCGCGGAGCAGGGCTGAGGGGATCACGGTGTAGCCGAGATCAATGGCTTCCTTGCCCCACTTTTTCGAGAGCGTGCGGGTGTCCTCCGCTTCTTTCTTGCGATGCCCTGCAATCGGGACGATTTTTTCTGCGTCTTCTGGCATTTCTGCCTCCTTCATCGTTGCGTCTGATCTACAAGTGAGGCAGAAAAAGTAATAATGTAAGGCCTTTAGCCTTATACCCCTGTGGTCATATGTGGCCATAGTAATGGTCGTTCAAGTCCATGGGAGCTGTGGTCGTCAGCGTCCACAAAAGCAGGACATCATTTCAATTTCAGGATGCCGGGTCGAAGGACGCGATTATAGAACCTTAACCCCCGGACACGATTGTCCATAGCATCAGGTAATTTTTAGCAGGTTTTGGCCTTGGTGAACCTGAAAATTCGCCCGCGCAGGACATGGCGGCCAAGTTTTCCACAGGCAGGATCGATTGGATCAAGGTTCGATTGCCTCGCATGCGTTCCGCGTGGCAAAATCTTGATGCCTGCGATGGACCTGCTCCTCGATCCTGTGACTACAACACTGATCGATGGATGCCGGTCAGGCTGCATTGATCGCGTCACCCTTTCATGACCTCGGAAAACGGCTTGCCGGTTTCGGTCGATCGATCCGGCACCATGCGGGCCTTTGATTTGGCAACGTGACCCTGCCCGGTCTGATCAGCAAGGGTGGCCCGCACCACTGGCCTTTGGCCACCGTGTATCCCCTTGCAGCTCCGCCCCCTGGGACAGGGTTTTGACGTGCCATCAAGGCCGCGATGGTCGCGGGCTTGAGCTCGAAAACCAACAAACCAAGGAGGACATCATGTCAGACACCGAAACCAATACACCCAACCGCCCGACGCATCGGCTGTTCCACGTCACTGGCGACAGCGATCAAGCCAACTGGACGCGCATCGGCGCTGCCTGGCCCCACAAGGACGGCAAGGGCTTCAACATCGATCTCGAATACCTGCCCCAGAAAAAAGGTCGGATCGTGTTGCGCGAAGAAGCGGACCAGGGCGAGGGGCAATAGCCCCCGCCTCCCCCAATTGAATCAGATGAATTTTGAAAGGAAACCCTATGAAAGAGGATGTTTATGATCGCATAACGAACCGCATTATCGAGAGCCTAGAAGCCGGTGTCCGGCCATGGCTGAAACCCTGGAATGCTGAACACGCGGCAGGCAAGATCACCCGCCCGCTTCGCCACAACGGCCAGCCCTATTCCGGGATCAACGTGTTCATGCTTTGGATGGAAGCCGAGGCCGCCGGATACACTGCGCCGATCTGGATGACCTTCCGCCAGGCTCGCGAGCTTGGCGGGCATGTCCGCAAAGGCGAGAAAGGCGCTTTGGTCGTCTACGCCAACAAGATCACGAAGACCGAGACCGATGAAAAGACCGGCGAGGATGCCGAGCGCACCATCCCGTTCATGAAGGGCTATACCGTCTTCAACGTCGAGCAGATCGATGAATTGCCCGCGCACTACTACGCCAAGGCTGCTGAGCCGACCCTTGATCCGGTCGAGCGCATCGCGCCTGTCGAGGACTTCCTTGCGCATACCGGCGCTAACCTGTCCCATGGCGGAAACCAGGCCTTCTATATGCCCTCGCAGGACCGTATCCAGATGCCCCCGTTCGAGTTTTTCCGCGATCGGGAAAGCTACTATGCCACCTTGCTGCACGAAACCGTGCACTGGACGAAGCATCCAAAGCGTCTCGACCGCGAGTTTGGTCGCAAGCGTTGGGGCGACGAAGGCTATGCCATGGAAGAGCTGGTCGCAGAGATCGGCGCGGCCTTCCTATCGGCTGATCTTGGGATTTCTCCCGACATCCGCGATGACCATGCCAGCTACATCGCGTCCTGGCTCAAGGTCTTGAAGAACGACAAGCGCGCGATATTCACCGCGTCCGGTCATGCGCAGCGCGCAGCGACCTTCTTGCACGAGTTGCAACCAAGCCCGCCGGAGCCGGAGCTCGATGACGAGCTCGACCGCCGCCCTGCCCCGAGAGGAGTATACCCATCATGAGCTGGCGCATTGAAGACCACCCGGACGGTGGCTTGCAGATCACGCACCTGGCCGCACCGCGCTTTACAGCGCGGTGGACGACCGGTGCGTTCCCGATCGACCAGGTGCGCGAGGGGGCGTTTTTCTGGACGGATGAAGGCGGCGCGCCCGAGGACAGCATACACTTGTATGATTTCGCGTGGGATGATCCGCCACCAGCCCGATCGCCCTTTGAACGTCTCATGTGGGAAGCCGTCGAGGCGATCGAGCGGTATATCATGAACGAGGCATAGGGATAAAAAAGGTCGATTCCGCCGGTGACAAAAACGGTTGAGTTCTGGCCGCTGAACGCGCCACAGCGGACTTTCACGGACCAGCTGGTCGCGGTCCGCTTTGCGGGACTTTTTTGCCGTTGATTTACTTCGTATCTTTGGACCGCAGCGCTACAATTTTGGTGTCTGCTGATGCGCGAGTAGAACCCATCTACCTTCGTTTTGAACATAGGTGCTGGCACAGAACGCTTCGTAGGGGTCTTTGCCATCGCGTCTGCCAGTCACCGAGTAGGCGAGCACAACCGTTGTATTATCGCGAAAATCGACTGAACTCCAACGCGGTGCTTGCCTCAAGCCCTCGACGATCTGTTCACCTGGCTGGGGGGTTGCGACCAGTATCTTATCTTCCCCAAACCAAAGCGGGGCACCCCGAGGGCACCCCATTCCAGTCGTAATCTCGTTGGTGGTTAACGTGTGCCGGATTGGCCAGCTGCTGCTTCTGTCACCATCGCGTCCCAGTTACGCGAACAAGTGCGGTTCAAGATCGCCATTTCTTCGGCAAAGCGGGACATGTCGTCGTCAGCTCCGGCAATAGAAGTTGCGGTTGCGGAGCCAGAGGAAGCGGCAGAATTGCTCTCTTCTGCCGCGGTACCAACAGATGAATCCGTCGCTGTTGCGGTACCATCGGTTGGTACAACGTTGTCGTTAAGCTCGGCGATCGCCATCATAGCCACCTTGTCACGATCTGCGCCACCCAACTGATTGTACTCTTCACAGGTCATTCCGTGTAAGTCCAGGTGCGCTGCAGCGAAAGCTGGTACAGACAAAGTGCTGATAAGTGCAGCAGCAGCGAGTGTCTTAATTGGATTGGTCATTATAATCTCCATTTATTGCTAACAACCCAACCAGCCTAAATCGGTTTAGTTCCAAAATAATTTCAATTTCGCTTGGTAAGAATGGGCTCCTAGCCGCCATTCTCTGCGATCTCCACGAACGGCTGGCCTAGGTAAAACCACACGCCATGACACTGTTCCCAAAATGCTCCTTTGTGGAGCGCAGGCCCCCTGCCCCGTTTTCCGCCACCACAAACCCCGTTCAAAACCAAAGAGGTTGTTGAAGGTTTTTGAACCTTTTTGGCCCTGCCCTTCCCTGCTGGGGTGGTTTTCATGTAAACTGGTTCTACCGGACATGCAGAACCGAACACGACCACCGAAAATAAGCAGGAAAAACTATGGCAAAACTATCTCTGAACAAGGCGGCTAAAGAGGCGAGCGTTGCTAAATCTACACTCCTACAAGCCTTAAATTCAAAGCGTATGAGTGCAGAAAAGAACGAAAAAGGGCATTGGGAAATTGAAACATCGGAACTTTTTAGGGTGTTCCCTAGAACTGGTTCTACCGAACACAAAGAACCGAATGCTACCCCTCATGCAGAACTATTAAAAAACAACCAAAACAGTGCTTTGGAAGTCGAAGTTAAGATGCTTCGTGAGAAGATCGAGGATGCCAACCTTGAACGAGAGCGTGAAAGGGAACAGGCAAGCGAGCAGATCGAGAGCTTGCGCGGGCAGATCGAACGCCAGAGCGCCGATCACAGGCAGGCACTGGCGGCAATCACGGACCAACGCCCGCAACATACGGCAGAGCCGCCCAGACGGTTTTTTGGGTTGCTGAAGGGGTAGGGGAAATCTAGGCGCCCAGCTTAGCGAAGTTTTTCCTGTTTCGTACAATAGCCGACAAAAGCCGCACCCGCATTCTTTGGAGCATTTCCATTGGCGGCTTCTTCATTGGCATATGCCAACCATTTGCTTTGTAGAGCATGGTAATCCCAGCCCTTTGCACGCGCAATTTCTCGGCCTTTTTCATATGCCCAATCAGGTATTCTGATTGAAGGGGATAGGGCGGTGGAGTGTGCTTTGCGGGGTCTGACGACTACCAAATCGTCCGATGTTAGTTCAAAGCTGTAGAAGGGTGTCACGTCCGCTTTGATGATTTCTCGAAGGTTGAGGCGGAAGCGCTTTAGGGGAGCGTTGCTGCCCGTTCTATCTTGCAGGTTGGCAAGGCCAATCTGCCACTTGCTTTTGTTCCCGCAAAACTTCCGCGCGATCTCGTAGAGCCGTCGTTCGAGTGGTCGGCGTAGCCGGAAGTAGTCGCGGCTTATTGAGACAACTTCATTGGCTTCGATTGCCCGCATGAGCCACCGCGAAATTTTGATCTCGCAATAATCGTTGCGGGTGAAAGCCTCGTTTTTGACCATGCCGCCTTCGTCAATCATCGAGAAGGTGCGGCGCTCGGTTTCTTTGCCTGTCCTGACGTTGGTGATAAATTGCGTGCCTTGTAGTCGGTCTATGGCGTTTTCGATCCGTTTATAGTGATCTCCGCCGATAGGGCGGTTTATGGCAATGCACATTTCGCGCATGGAAAACCGAACCGTGTCCCCGATCTCCTGCCCCTTATTTTTTCGGGCCATGAGCTGGCTTATGACAAATATCAGAATGTCTTTGTCGAAGATGGTGGGCAGGCCTAGCGGGGATGGGCGTATTTTGAGGACGTTGTCTCCCTGCCTGTATTCGAGATGCCGCATATCTGGCTTTGTCGCGAGCGAGAACAACGGGTGTTCCATCGACGCCAGATCGTCTTTTGGCACCGCATCTGCGATGTCGAGCACGAAGAGATCAAGATTAGGGTGGCGTTCGGGTAAAAGACTCATGTTGCTATCATGGCCGAAGTTTGGCCGATCAGGAACCTAAAATTTGGCCGATCAGGAACCTTGGCCCAATCCATCAATATCTGGGCAAAGTTTGGCCTATCGGGAACCCGATTTGCCTGTGGAAGCTTGTGGCCCTTTCGGAACCAAAGTTTGGCCCTTTCGGAACCAAAGTTTGGCCCTTTCGGAACCCAGAGGCGGTTTAAGCTCATTCATACCAACGCGTTATCGAATCCGTAACACTACTCCGTAGGTAACATTGTAAACACTAGGAAGATTTGGACGAAACGACAGGATTGCACTGTAATACTTATTGGTACATACTGGTTCTGCTTAGAAAAAGGATTGTCGATATGCCCCGAAACACGTCCGTAACCCTTGGAACTCACTTTTCAGATTTCATTGGTGAGCAAGTGCAAGCTGGCCGTTATGGGTCCGCCAGTGATGTCGTGCGGGCGGGGTTGAGGCTTCTCGAAGAACACGAAACAAAAGTCCGCGCTTTGCAGGATGCGCTGATTGCTGGGGAACAGTCAGGGACACCGCGCTCTTTCGACAGTGAGGCCTTCTTGAGCCGCATGCATGCGAAGCACGCTGCCAAACATGCAGGGTAAATCCTACGCGCTTTCGCCACTGGCTGAAATCGACCTTGAAGAAATCTGGTTCTACACGTTTCAAAACTGGTCACTTGCGCAGGCTGACAGCTACCACCGTGATTTGATTGCGACGTTCGAGGGGTTGGTATCTGGCACCAAAAGGGGCCGGGAAGTCGATGTGCGCCCCGACTATCTGAAATGCCCGGTCGGATCGCATATGATTTATTTCCGCGACAGTGGCGACCAGATCGAGGTAATCCGTGTGCTGCACCAGCGGCAGGACGTAAATCTCAATCTCTGATAGTCACGCTGGCCGGACTGATTTTCACTGATCCGGCCTGTTGATCCAGATGGCGCAGTAGCTGGACCCGTTGTCCTGTTCGACCACCTGTCCTCCTGCCGAGCTGCAATAGATGCGTGGATACTGCCCGAACTCACGGGCATCACCGCGCCCGGCAATCCACGCCATCGCCAGCGCCCCGATAACGGCCCCTGTGGCGAGCATGGAGGCCAACCACACCCAGAACCCGCCAAACCAGCGCCATGCCTCTCTACGGGCCTCTCCGGCGGCCTGTGAGAGCTTTGCGCGTTCGTTGTCGAGGTCGTGCCGGATTCCGGCCATGGCGCTCTCAGCGGCCCTCGTTGCGGCTTGTGTGGCGCTGCGGGCCATCTGATCGCGATCCGCTTCCAAAGCACCCTGAATTTCCCCCGGCGCATCCTCAGCCGCCTTTGCCATTTTCAGGACTGCTGCCGTCACGATCTGGTTCAGCTTCTTGGCCTCGTCCTTATCGAGGCTGGTGCGTTGCAGCTGATCCATGTCTTTGCGGATCAGGGTCAGCTCATCGGCGAGTATCTGGAACGGATCCTTGCTCATGTCTGATCCGCCTTTGCTGCTGCCTGATCGAGATCTTCCAGCAGCCCGACCAGTTCTTTCTGATCGACTTCACGGGTGGCGTTCTTGCGCAGAGTGGATGCCATCCATCGCGCAATCTTTGGATCTTTCAAAGCGGCACTTGTAACGATGGCCCCGACGATGATCTTGCGCCGGGTCTCGCTGGCTTTCTGGCGGGTTTTGAGGCGGGCCAGCTTGGCCTGCGTTGATGCAATCTGCTGATCTATTGTCCGCGCCATTCCGGTCCCCTTTGCCACTGCCCTAAGTTGCTTTTAGGCTACGGTTGATGTAGAGAGCAAGACACGAAGTGCCCACTTATACAAACGCTGCGCGTTTGTGT
>OJHJ01000258.1_pt1 | contig 28660 bp, 26 predicted proteins | sample 1595201 | NCBI WGS metagenome assembly OJHJ01 (sample SAMN05416832, study PRJEB24817) | seawater metagenome | isolation source: Sea water | place: Canada:Atlantic | collected 2013-07 | reverse complement strand
GATCTACACTAGATCGCTCGTCGGCAGCGTCAGATGTGTATAAGAGACAGGGCCACAAGAGTGCCGCTTGGTGTGATGCCTTGCACCCGGCAGGGACCGATGGCTGCGCCGTCTACAACGACAGGTCCGCTGCCCTTTGGGGTGCCCTTGTGGCACTTGACCTTCAAGGTGGTCACGCCAGCATCGGCCGCCACGAAGCGAACCTGGAAGCCGGCATCAGCGGGAGGCTCCTCAGCGGCTTCGGGCACATCCGTTGCGGGCGTTTCGGTCTCACTGGGCTGGCCCAAACGGGGCACGATGGCCTCAGGCGTGGCCTCTTCGGCGGGCGCGTCGGAAGGGATCACCAAGACGCGTGGCTCCGGCTCCGGCTCCGGCTCTGGCTCCACGACCGCGGGCTCCGGGTCCGGCGCTTCAACCCTCACTTCTGGCTCCGGCTCCGGCTCTGGCTCCGGTTCGGGGGCTGGTTCTGCTTCGGGCTCGGGCTCTGGCTCGGCTTCTGGCTCTGGCTCTGGCTCTGGCTCTGCTTCGGGCTCTGAAGCTGGCTCCAGATCGTCAACGGGCTCCGCGTCGCCCTCGACGCTGGGGGGCTCTTCCTCAGGGAGCAAGTCCTCCACGGGATCCATCTCGAAGGGGCCTACCTCAACATCGGTTGGGATCGAAGTCGGCTCCGGAGACTCCCTGCCCAGGAACCACCAGCCGCCAACGCCGATCGCCAGCAGCGCCAGGGCCGCGCCTGCAAGCAGAGGCAGGCGACTCTTCTTCTTGGTAGGCGGAATGGGTGGGGGCAGGGGAGGACCCGGAGAGTCGTGGATGGCTCCGATGGCCACCGCTGGCTCCGAGGCTTGGGCGGTGGGCGGCTGCAGTGGCCGTGGCGGTGGGCCGGGGGCATCGAAGGCGAAGTCCTCGGGGGTGGCTCTGGACAGGGCGACCGTTGGCTCTTCCTCTTCCAGCCCGCGGAGCGCCGAGAGCTGGGGCAGACCCATGGCGTGGGTGGCCTCCAGCGGGTCCTCATCGGGCATCAGCGTTGGGTTGTTGCCCAGGTCCGCGGATGGAAGCTCCGGCATGGGGGCCAAGACGGGGATCGGTGGCCGGGCAGGCGGCGGCGCTTGAGGTGGGGCCAATGGCTTGGGGGGAGGAGCAGGTGCTTTGGGCTGCTCCACGGTGTCCTCGAGCATGACCTCGGCCAGCTCCCGACGCAGTCGAGCGCTCTCCGCCGGCGAGGCCACCACGGTCGCGTCCTCTCCAGGACCCGCCGCTTCGATGGGGGACCACTTCTCCTTGGGGGCCATCGCAGGTGCGCTGCGTGTGTCTTGCTCGGGGCTGGCCGCTAGGGTGCTGGGCACCGCGGCGCTCGCCCAGGCATGCACGCTGGGACCCGTGGCACGATCGGCAACCCGACGCAAGCCTGCGCTGAGCTGCTCCAGGCTCGGCCTGTCTTCCGACCAGGGCTGCAAGCAGGCCCCCACCATGCGCAACAGGGCCTCGGGCACCACCTCGCCGGGGCGGTCCTGGAGCTCGGTGAGCACCCGGCGCATCACTTCCTTGTGGCGCACCCGATCGACGTGGGCGGCCGGCGGGGACTTGCCCGTGTAGACCGCGGCGATCATAGCACCCAGTCCGTAGGCTGCGGCGGCCTCGCCTCCGGGACCCTCTGGTGGCGAGTAGCCAAGCAGCGGGAGTGGCGCGGCGCCGGCTGAAGTCCCGGCCAGCAGGACCTCCCCCTCGCGCGTGATCAGCACGTCCTCCAAGCTGGGGCCGCGGTGAGAGATGGCGTGGCTCGGTGCGTTCTGGCGAAGCCATCGGTGCATGCGGGAGAGGCTGCGGGCCACGGAGGCGACGATCTCAGCGCAGACCTTGGCAGGCAGCAGGGCCTGCCGGGTCTCGAAGATCCGGGCCAGACTCGGAGCGGCCATGAAGTTGTAGACCAGGGCGGCTTGGCCTTTCACAGCGGTCACATGGGCGTGCTTGACCAGGCCCATCTGTGGGGTGGGGGCCAGCAAGGCGGCTTGGGCCTGCAGCTCCTTGAGCACCTCGGGTGTGCCGGGAACGCCAGGGAGCAGGCGGATCAACACCCGGCGGCTGTCTCCTTCGCGGCCCAGTCGGGCCTCGCGCACATCGGGTGACCAGATGGGCCAGGGGCCCAGGATGCGTAGCTTGGATCGAGACATGCGTGGACCAAGCTATCACGCAGCGGCACGGGCGGGTTAGGCGGTCGCATGTACGCACACGGTGAGCAACAGCGGCGGGATCTCAGCGCGCTGCTCGGAGAGAGCGGCAAGCTGGCCATGGAGATGGGCTCTCGTCGCGGAAAGTTCAAGGACGACGGCACCTTGGTGACCAAAGCGGACCAGGCCTGTGAGGTCTTGTTGGCCGCCGGACTGGCTCGACTGTTTCCCCAGGACGCCATCGTCGGCGAAGAGGGGCACGACAGCGGCCAGGAGTCTGCTCGAATTTGGTATGTGGATCCCATCGATGGAACCCAGGCTTTCCGTGAAGGCCTCGCCCACTGGGGGCCGTCGATCGGCGCGGTGGACGAGCTTGGGCCCTTCCTTGGCGCATCCCACTTCCCAATGACATCGCAGACCTGGTTTTTCATGCGAGGCCAAGGCGCCTATCTCAATGGTGAGCGCTTGCAGCCCTTGGTGGACAAGCCGGTCGGCCGGCAGAGTTCCGCCTTTATGCCCAGCGGATGGTTCCGTTACTTCGAGCTTCGCTGGCCGGGACGGGTCAGGAACCTGGGGAGCATCTCCGCGCATCTGGCGCTGGTCGCTGGGGGCGGTGTGTCGGCGGCATTTATTCCCGCGGGCTGGAAGAAGTGGGATGTGGCGGCCGGACTTGGTCTATTGGCAGAGGTGGGTGCGTGGGCTACCCCTTTGAACGGTGAAGCCTATGCCTCGCCCCTTGACGCAGTACGCTCTGGCGGGAAGCCATTCGTGGTCGGCTCGCCCCAAGCTGCTCTTCAGCTCAAGGCGGGCCTCAGTTTTCGCGGCAGCAGGATTTCGGGAGTCGGTGATGGCGACGGGCAAGGATGAGCAAGAAATGGATGAGACCTCGCAGGATGATGCTGAGGTCGAAGTCCTGGATGCTGAAGGCAACCCCGTCGACCCCCTCGGCGCGGACAACGCTCGGCGCAAGGTCCCCAAGAACCTGACGATGCTGGCGCCCCCAAAGCGTGGGCGTGGCGGGAACAAGGATGACTTGCTCGGCTACTACCTCTCCGAGGTGCGCCGCTACCCGCTGCTGCAGCCCGAGGAAGAGAAGGAGGCCGCGGTCGCTTGGTACGAGCACGGCGACGTCCAGGCTGCAGAACGCCTGGTCACAGCCAACCTGCGCCTGGTGGTCAAACTGGCTTTCCAGTACCACCGCCAGTGGAGCAACGTCCTGGACCTGATTCAGGAAGGGAACGTTGGCCTCGTTGAGGCCCTCTCTCGCTACGATCCATACCGCGGCATTCGCTTCTCCAGCTACGCCCAGTACTGGATTCGCGCGATGATCCTGCGCTACCTGATGGACAACTTCCGCATGGTGCGCCTGGGCAGTACGCGCCACGGTCGCAAGCTCTTCTTCCAGCTCAACAAGGAAAAGCAGCGCTTGATCCAAGAGGGGCTGGTCCCGAGCACCAAGCTCTTGGCCGAGCGCCTTCAGGTCCCGGAGAAGGAGGTCGCCAACGTCGACAACCATCTGCGCGCGCCCGCTCTGTCCTTCGATGCGCCGGTGGGCGATGACGACGGCCGCGCGCTCAAGGACGTGGTTCCCGATGAGATGGGCGCCGCCCCCGACGACGTGGTGGCGCGTCGCGAGCTGGGCGCTGTGGTGCAGGAGAAGCTCTCTGCCTTTTCGGAGACCCTGCTCGATGACCGTGAGAAGGCCATCTGGGAGGAGCGACTTGTGGTCGCTGACCCCATCCCGCTCTCCCGCCTTGGGGAGCGCTTTGGCGTCTCGAAAGAGCGCGTGCGTCAGATTGAGGCTCGGATGCGCAAGCGTCTGAAGGCCTTCCTGCAGGCGGAGCTCGGAGACGAGATTGATTTTGAGTTTTCGGTCAGCGGCGACTGAGCTGCGGGAGTTCGCGCGATGAAGTTGCCGGCCTTTCTTCGGCCCAAGGTCAGAGCCCCCTCGGGGGCCGCCCAAGCGGTCATCAGCCAGACTGGGGCTCTGCCCGAGCTCCCGGCCTTTGCGTGGCAAGGGGAGGGTGTGCGCGCCCAAGGCCGCTTGGGTCAGGTGCTCGCCATGGCCCTGGACCCGGCGAACCCCGATGGGGAAGTCTTCCAGCCTCTGCGCAGCTTCCTGGCCTCCCCACAAGCCAGTGACTTTGAACACCTCAGCGATGCTGCCGCCCGGGTGTTTGTCTTTGCCGGTGTGAGCGCCGCACGCGAGCTGCCCAGAGAGCTCAGCGCCCAGCTCGGCGGAGAGGTCCAGCGACACGCCGGCTGGATTCAATCCCAGCGGGCCCCCCAAGGTCCTCGGCGGGTATTGCAGTCCGGAGCGCTCGTCTTGGCCGGTTTGGGGTGGCCTGAGCTCAAGGGAGCCTCTCGGTGGTGGAGCGCTGGCCTGGCCGATCTGGGCCGCAGCTTCCCAGCAGGCCTGCACCCGGACGGCGGACCCAGAGAAGGCGGCGCAGCTCTGCTTCTTCGGCAGGTCCAGCTTCTCTGGGCGGTGGTCCAGGTCTGCGAGAAAGCCAGCGTGGCCTTGCCGGCGGGGCTGATCCCAAGCCTGTGCGCAGCGAGCACCTTCCTTCGCGACCTGGGGGCCGGTGGTCCCATGCCAAAGTTGGGTCCTGCGCTCTATGAGCCACTGCTTGGCAACGACACCGAGTGGCCCCTCTCCCAGGCGCTTGCCCGCGGCTGGACCCCCAGCGTTCCAACCCCCGGCGAGGACAAAGACTGGGTGATGCGCCCCTTGCGGGAGTCGGGCTTTGTGCTGCTGCACGCCAAGCTCTCCGGAGCGGCCTCTCGGGTGGTGATGGACCTGCACACCGGTCAGGTCATCTGGCATGTGGCGGGGCAGCCGGTGCTTGTAGAGCAGGGCTTGGCCTGCATGGACCGACCCGAGAGCTGGAAACCCGAGCTCAAGGTGGCTCGGGTAGACGGTCGCGTGGCTGCAGTGCTCTGGACCTCCACGGGACGAAAGGGCGAGTGGACACGGGATCTGCGCGCAGAGGGCAGCCGGCTGATGATCACGGACCGCATTGAGGGAGAGCCCCTCCAAGTGCGCTGGCGATTCGGCGAGCACTTGGCGCTCAGCAAGCGAGAGAAGCCAGGGCAGTGGCTGCTCGAGGGTGGCCCCAAGGTGCGCGTGACCCTGGACACCGATCAGGCCACTTGGGTGAGCCAAGATGGGCCCGAGCTGCATGGTGTGCTCGGGGCCGGAGTTCGGCACCGCAGTCGCTTCGAGGTCTGAGCGCGGGCGCATTGAGCGCGGGGGCTAACCTTCGTCTTTTGCCCGCTTCCGGTACTCGCTTGGGTCCAGGCCCAGAGCTTGCACCTTGTTGTAGAGCGTTCTTCGGCTGATGCCGGAGCGCTTGGCGGCCTCTGACATTTGGCCCCCGCTGTGCTTGAGCTGGGCGTGCAGGTAGCTCTTCTCCAGCTGGGCAATCGCAGCGGCCGTGTTCTCGGCCAAGGTGCCGCTCATGTCAGGTCCAAGGCTGGGGGCCCGGCTGGAGGCCCGCGCAAAGTCATTGGGCAGGTGTCCCAACTCCAAGCGTTGGCCCGCTCGTGTGATCAACCAGCGCTCGCACATGGCGCGAAGCTGCCGAACGTTACCCGGCCAATGCCAGGCTTGGATGGCTGTCATGGCGCTGTGACTGATCTGCGGAGGCTCCAAGCTGTAGTCTCGGGAGGCGCCCTCCAGGAAGTGCTGGATGAGGATTGGAATGTCCTCGGGCCGGGCACGCAGTGGAGGCAGTGAGATGGGGAAGACGTTCAGACGGTAGTAGAGGTCTTCACGGAAATCTCCTGCTTTGACCGCCTCTTCCAGGTGTACGTTGGTCGCCGCGATGACCCGCACGTCCACCCGGACCTGCTCGTGGCCGCCCACCCGTCTAAAGCCCATGGTCTCGAGAACGCGCAGCAGGGTGACCTGCACATTCAGGCTGGTCTCGCCCAACTCATCCAAGAAGAGCGTGCCGCCGTCGGCCATCTCAAAGACACCCTTGCGGCGGCCGCTCGCGCCCGTGAAGGAGCCCTTCTCGTGGCCAAAGAGCTCCGACTCCAGCAGGCTCTCTGCGAAGGCGCCGCAGTTGATGGCGATGAAGGGCTGGGTGGCCCGCTGACTGCGCTCATGGATGGCTTGGGAGATGAGCTCCTTGCCCGTTCCGGTCTCACCTCGGATGAGCACTGTGGCGTCGGTCCCGGCGACCGCGGCCACTTGGTCAAAGACCTGGTGCATCAACGGGCTGCGCGTGAGCATGTGGGAGAAGCCGTAGCGGTCTTGGGTGCTCTCTTTGGCCTGGGCCAGTGCCCGCTGGGTTCGGCTCTCCTGCAGGGCTTTGTCGGCCGCATCCCGCAGCGCGCCGGGCTGGATCGGCTTTGGCAGGTAGTCCTGGGCGCCACTTCGGAGCGCGTCCACGGCACCAGGCAGACTGGGGCTGCTGGCCAAGACGATCACGGGCACGCCGCGGCCGCGCTGCAGGAAGACCTGGAGGGCGCGGGCCGCCGGGAGATCGGGCAGGTCAGTGGCCAATACCACCAGGTCTGGCGCACTACGGTGCAAGATGGAGAGCCCCTCGCGGGCAGTACTGGCGGAGCGTAGGCGGCGGTCGTCGCGGCGCAGGGCGTAGCGGGCTTGTCCCAGAACACCTGCGTCGGGCTCAACGATTAGGACCGTCTCTGGGGGCGTGCCCTCGGTGGGGTCTGTGGCATCCTGCGTACTCAAGGGTTCTCTATGTCCTCGCCTGTGGGCCCCAAGTATGGGCTGGCTCCGATCCTGACACCTCTGATCGCCTTCGGTGCACTCTTGGTGCTCTCCTGGCCGCTATTGCTGCATCCAACGGAGCTCTTGGCCAACGCCATCGGAGAGGGGAACAACCACTACTGGATGCTCTGGCGTGCCTTTGAGTCGGGACCGGTGAGCAACCTGCCAGACGGCATTCCCATCCCGATCATGGACCCTGTGAACCTGATCTGGGCGGCGCCGTGGATGTGGTCGCCAGCCTTGGCCTTCAACGCGGTGGTCTTGGCCAACATGTTGCTGGCCTTTGCCGGGGCGTGGGCGCTGGCTTGGGTGTTGGAGCTGGACTGGCGGGCCTGCATCGTCTCCGGCGTGGCCTGTATGTGTGCCCCTTTCCTGTGGGGGCTCGTCAGCTTCGGAATCACCGAGTCGCTTCCAGTTGGCTGGTTGGCTCTGGGGGTGGCTGCGCTCATTCGCCATGGGCAGCAAGGCCTGCATCGTTGGTGGGTCTGCGCTGGCATCTGCATCGGCGCATTTGGGCTCTCGGGCTGGTACCACGCCGCCTTTACGGTCCCAGTGATGCTGGTCTTGGCTCCCTGGTTGGCCTGGAAATACCGACGCCCATTGGGCTTGGTGGGTGCTGGCCTCATCACCGTGGCGATGTGCGTTCCGGCGCTCCTCGAGTTCCTGGCCGTGCGCGATTTCTGGAGTTCTCGCTGGTTCAACCCCGAGCATGCACCGCCGGCCTTCTACCCAGACTGGCGGCACATGCCGCGTCGGGGGGCGGACCTGGCCAACTTCTTCCTGCCCAGCCTGGAACGCGTCGCAGTCTCCAAGAGCGTCTATCTGGGCTTGGTGACGGTGGGCTTGGCGCTCTTCGGAGGGAAGAAGGCGCGCATCTGGCTGGGTGTGGTCGCGCTCTTGCTTCTCTTTGCCCTGGGTTTCTGGCTCAGAATCGGAGGCAACACCATCATCGGTGGAATCCAGATTCGCCTGCCCGCCAGCTGGTTGACCGATGCGGTTCCGGCCTTCGAGGGCATCACTCACTGGCATCGCGCCATTGGGCCAGCGCTTCCCTTTCTCTCATTGGCCGCGGCCTTTGGAGCCCACCGCTTGATTCAGAAGTGGGGCAGGGCTTGGATTCCTCTGACCCTCCTGTTGCTCCTGGAGTCCATCCTTCTCAGCCAAACGCCCTGGCCGCGGGATCTCACGTCCACCCAAGCCCCTCAAGTGCTGGTCGATTTGCCTCCAGGCGCACTGGCCATCTTGCCCTTCGACAACGCCCCCATCATCGGCGAATCGGAGGCCCCCCGGCGCTACAACCTCTGGCAACCCAGCTTGGACCGGGCCATCACTGAAAACTATGAAGGCGCGGACGCCGCCTTGAAGATCAGCGCTCTGCTCTCTGCCAGCAACCACCTCTGCCAGGTCCCCAACAACGAGGACGGTCGCTTTCGCTATCCCAAGAAGCTTCAGGATCCCGAGCGCGCCCGCGTTGAAGGCGATCGGGGGCTAGGGAAGCTTGGGGTGCGCTACGTCTCCCTGCACCGAGACTTGTGTCCGGGCTACCCCGATGCGCATGGCTTGCTGGAGGAGGTCCTGGGTCCCCCGATGCTGGAGCAGGAGGGGATCGCGGTTTGGGAAGTGGAGTAGGCTTGGCCATGCTCATCTTGTCCCTGCTCGCCTGCCGAATCGAGGTCGGAAACCAAGCCCAGAATCAAGGCCCCAGCGAGGGCCCTGTGGAGCTCTGGGTCTACACCTCCATGTACCAGTCCGTTCTCGATGAGCTGGACCCGATGCTGCTCGAGGAAATGCCCGGGGTCGAGGTCAAGTGGTTCCAGTCTGGCTCGGAGAAAGTGGCCCAGCGGCTAGAGGCCGAATGGGCCGCTGGAGGGTCTGATGCCTGCGTGCTGATGACCTCGGACCCTTTCTGGTACCAGGCCTTGACCGAGCGCGGCGCCCTACGGCCCTACGTCTCTCCCCAAGCCTTGGCGCTGGATCGACAGTGGGTCAACGCCACCTACACCACCGCACGCCTGTCCACGATGGTGCTGGCCGTGCATGAAGGACTGGTGCCTGAAGAGGAGCAGCCCAGCAGCTTCGAGGACCTGATGGACCCGCGCTTTGAAGGACGGCTGTCCACACCGGATCCCCTCAGCAGCGGGACCACCTTCACCACCATGGCCTTTCTGCAAGATGCCTACGGTTGGACCTACTTTGAGACCCTGCGCGCCCAAGGGACGGTCTCAGCCGGGGGCAACAGCTCCACCCTCCAACGCATCGAGAGCAGCGAGCGACCGGTAGGGGTCTTGCTCTTGGAGAACCTGCTCAAGGCGGCCGAGAGCGACTCGCCGGCAAAGCCCATCTTCCCCAGCGATGGCGCCATCGCCATTCCGGGCCCCATCGCCATCACCAGCGAGTGCAGGCACCCCCTCCAGGCCCAGGCCTTTGTGGACTGGATGCTCTCAGAGAAGGCACAGAGCGCCATCGTTGGCGGCTACATGCACTCGCCCTTCCCAGGGGCCGCCCCGCCCGCTGGGGCGCCTCCTTTGGAGGAGATGAGCCTGCGCCCCTGGAGCGCTGAGTTCACCCAGAAGACCGCATCTCAGGCCGAGTCCCTCAAGGAGCGATACGCCGAGATCGTCACCGGCGCGGGTCAGTAGATGCGGGTCTGGCTGGAGCGTGTGGGCCTTGGAAGGCTGGTGGTGTTGGGGCTCTCTGGGCTCCTGCTGCTCGTCTTCGTGGGCGGTCCACTCGGTGTGCTGCTCATCGAAGCCATCGGCGCCGGACCCGAGGTCTGGTCGGGCGCACTGGGCAGCTCCGTCAACCGCCAAGCGGCGGTGCACACCCTCCAGTTGGCGCTTGGAACCTTGGCCTTCACCTTGGTCTTGGGCATCCCCCTGGGATGGCTCTTTGGAGCATCGGACCTGCCCAAGCGCGACACCTGGCGGGCGCTGTGCACCTTGCCTTACGTCATCCCGCCCTACATCGGCGCCATCGCATGGATCCACCTGGCGAACCCAAGCTCGGGGGCCTTGAACAAGCTCTTCGGAGGCGAGCTCTTCAACATCTACTCCGTGCCCGGCATGGTCTGGGTTCTGGGACTGGCCTTTACGCCCTTCATCTTCATGGCCGTGGCGTCCTCGCTTGAGCGCATGGATCCCACCCTGGAGGAGGCGGCACGCATCTCGGGCGCCGGTCCACTGCGCGTGTTCTTTGGGGTCACGCTCCCCCTCTCGCTACCAGCCCTGGCAAGCGCCGCGAGCTTTGTGACCGCGGCATCAGCCGCTTCCTTTGGTGTGCCCTACCTGCTCTCAACCGGTGCGGCCCAGCCGCGCTGGGTGCTGACGACCCGCATCTACCAGGCCCTTGACCTTGCCCCGGCGACTGGCCGGCCACTGGCTGTGGCGCTCTCCGTGGGGCTGCTGGCCATCGGTGTGGGCTTGCCTGCGCTCGGACGTCTGCTCGAAGGCAGCCGAAGCTTCACGACCGTGACTGGAAAGGCTGCCCGAGGGGGACGCTGGTCTCTTGGGGCCTGGCGAATTCCGGCTCAGGCCTTTGTGGGGATCTACGCGACGATGGGTGTCGTGCTGCCGCTGGGCACGCTCTTGGCCACGAGCATGATGGGGAACCTCGGCGGCGGCTTGGCCCTGGAGAACCTCAGCTTCGACAACTACGTCAAAGTGCTCACGGGCGACCAGGCCCCCCACGCGCTCTTCAACAGCCTGATTCTGGCGGCCGGAGCGGCCTCTGCTGGGGTCATCTTGGGCACGCTGGTGGCCTACCTGCGGGAGCGCACGAACACCCCGGGTCGTGGCTTTCTCGCTTGGCTGGCGGCCTTGCCCTACGCCGTGCCGGGCACCGTTCTGTCCCTGGGCTTCATCCTGGCCTTCTCCCAGCCAATCTCACTGATTCTGGCCGAGAACCTTCGCTTTACCCTGGACCTAAAGGACACCCTTTGGATTCTGGGGCTGGCCTACATGGTCAAGTTCCTGGCCTTTCCCGTGGGCAACGCCCGCTCCGGCCTGCTGGCCTTGCATCCTTCCCTAGAGGAGGCCGCCCGCATGTCCGGCGCCACTTGGGGCAAAGCGCTGCGGGACGTGACCTTCCCCTTGCTGCGGCCCAATCTCATCGCAGCTTGGCTCTTGGTCTTTCTGCCGGCCTTCTCAGAGATCACCATGAGCATCTTGCTCTTCGGTCCGGACACCCCGGTCGTGGGCACCCTGCTCTTCAACCTCCAGGCATACGGGGACCCGCCCGGGGCCGCCGTCCTGGCCGTGCTCGTCGCGGTCTTGGTCCTGGGGGGAAACCTGCTCGCGCGACGCCTATCTGGCGGCAAGGTGGGGTTGTAGATGCCCGTTCAAGTTCAGCTCGATTCTCTCCACAAGCGCTTCGGGGACGTGCACGTCGTTCGCGGACTCTCCCTGAACATCGATCAGGGGGAGGTTCTCTGTCTGCTGGGTCCAAGCGGCTGCGGCAAGACCACGACTCTGCGCATGGTGGCCGGACTGGAAGTGCCCACCGACGGCGAGGTCAGCATTGGCGGGACGCGCGTCTCCGGACCAGGGCTCTTCGTTCCCCCCGAGAAGCGGCGCTTGGGCATGGTCTTTCAGAGTTACGCGGTCTGGCCGCACCGAAACGTCATAGACAACGTGGCTTATCCATTGGTGTTGGAGGGCAGGGGAGATGCCCAGGAAAAGGCCAGGGCGGCGCTGGAGCAGGTACAGCTCGGCGGGCTGGAGGAGCGGTATCCTCACCAGCTCTCCGGTGGACAACAGCAGCGGGTGGCCCTTGCGCGGGCCCTTGTGGCAGAGCCGCAGGTCCTGCTCTTGGACGAGCCCCTCTCCAACTTGGACGCCAAGCTTCGCGAGGAGCTTCGGGACGAAATTCGAGCCCTCGTCAAGAGGATTGGTGTGACGGTCATCGTGGTCACCCATGACCAAGAAGAGGCGCTCTCACTCTCGGACCGGGTCGCGGTCATGAACGCCGGGGTCATCGCACAGTGTGCGAGTCCCCAGGACCTCTACCATCGGCCGGACAGCCGCTTCGTGGCTCAGTTTGTCGGCAAGCTCGACGCACTCCCGGCCATGGCTCTGGGGGGAGGAAGGGTGCGCGTCGGCGAGCTTGAGATTCAGGCCCATGCGTGCAAAGGGGCACCTGAGCAGGGTCCCTGCGAGCTCGGTGTTCGGCCCGAGTCCATCCACTTCGCAGAGAGCGGGCTACCCGGCGTGGTGCAGGCCGCCAGCTTCTTGGGGAGCCACGTGCGCTACCGCGTGCAAGGACAGGGATGGCAAGCGCTGGTCGACGGTGAGGCCGGTCACAGCTTGGGAGATGCAGTGCACCTCCGCCCTCAAGCCGGGATCATCCTCGGCGACTGAGGCGGAATCTACTCTGCGTAGCTGAGCCGCTACTGAAGGTCGAAAACAGCGCTCTGCTCTGGGGCTGCATCTGCCTCCCCAACGAAGGCGGAAGCCACAACGCTCAGTCCCAACCATGCCGCTGCCAAGAGCAGGAATGCGTTGAAAAGGCGGGAAGTACCGGGGGCTTCGGTGTGCTTGGTGGTAAGGGAGCGGGCCATAGGAGCCTCCAAGGGAGTTCGCGGGAGCGGCAGCAGGAACAGCGAGAGCGGGGTTCGGCAACACCTCTATGCAGGCGGCGTGCCAGCTTGCTCTTACGTTATGCTGTGTTGACATGTCAATACGTATTGCGAACCCATCGTCCTCAGACCCCGAAGCCGAGCAGATAACCGTGCTCTTCGTGTGTTTGGGAAACATCTGCCGCTCACCTCTGGCTGAGGGGCTCTTTCGGCGCTCCGTTCAGACTGCAGGGTTGGCTGAGCGATTCTTCATCGACTCCAGCGGAACCTCCCCTTGGCATGTGGGCCAGGCCCCGGACCCTGGAAGCATCGCCGTGGCTGCAAAGCATGGCATCGACATCTCCATGCAGCGGGCTCGGAACCTGCGAGAAGACGATGGTGAGCGCTTCCACTGGGTGGTCTGCCTGGACGCCAGCAACAAGAGGGTGGTCGGAGCGCGCATTGAGCCCAAGGAGCTCTTCCTGCTCAGGGACGTAGATCCCCTCAGGTCGGGGACCGGTGTGCCCGATCCCTATGGTGGGTCAAGTCAGGCCTTTGACGAGTGTTTTGAGATCATCGAGCGCTGTATGGAGCCACTCTTGGAGCGGGTGCTCCAGGTCAAGAAGCTGTCGGTTTGAGAATTTGCGTTTAGGATCTGAGCATGCACTTGACCCTTGGTATCGAAGAGCTTCAGAGCATCCTGGTTTTTGACCAAGACCGCCGCAGCCGCGCCTTCGCGCATCTGCAGCTTGGCCGTCTGGCCATCAAGGAGCATCGCCGAGATGCTGCCATTGAGCACTTCCGAGAGGCTTTGGTGCTCGACGCACACATGGACCGGGCGCGGGAGTTCCTCAAGGACCTGAGCCAAGAGCGCCCTGCCAGTGGCTTTGGCAAGCGCTTGCGTGGGCTGTTCGGCCGCTGAGCGTAGACCTTTTGTGTCTCTGCTCTGTGTGTCTCTGCTCTGTGAGTCTCAGCGCAGAGCAAGAAGGGCCGCCCATACAGAAGTATGAGCGGCCCTTTCTCTGTCTGAGGACGATTAGTCCAGGACGACCTTGTCTTCGTCGCGACGCTTGACCTCGTAGCCCTTCTCGGTCCACTGGGCCTCGATGGTGGCGTAGAAGTTGTCCACGCCGTCATCGCTCAGAGGCTCGGCGCTGATGATGACGGGCCAGGTCTCCTCGTCCATCTCGCACTTCTTGAGCTTGGGGGAGAAGGCGCTCATGCCGGCGTTTGCGTCCTCTGCGATGAGGTAGCGCTTGCCAGGCTCGTGCACCTCGGCGACGTGCAGGATGGCGGTCTTCTCGCCCTTGCACTCACCAGACTCGATGGCGATGCCGCCGTACACGAAGCTGCCACCGCGCAGGCGATCTGGGTAGATGGCTGGCAGGAGGCTGGCCGCAGCGCTGGCGGAGCCTGCGTTGGAGAGCCGGTCAGCGATGGAGCGGGCTTGCTCAGGGGGCAGGCTCTTGGCCATCGAGACCAGGGCGGTCTCCAAAGCAGCTTGGTCGTCGGCGGAGATGTCGGCGCCCAGCTCAGGGGCCACTGCGGAATCCATCGCGATGAGCACTGCGTCGAAGGGGCCGTTGTTTTCAGCAGCCTTCACGCCAGCCTTGGAGAGGGACTCCAGGCTGTCGACGCCGTTGCGCTTGACGTAGATCTCAGCGACCTTGGAGTACTTCTCGTCGTACTGCTTGGCTGGAGGCGACTCGACGGTGCTGACCATCCAGGCATCAAAGCTCTCAGCCTTGCAGGTCACCAGAGCGCCCTCCCAGCGGGAGAACTCGATGTCGCGCAGGCCAAAGTAGGCGCCTTGGAGGAAGGAGACGACCTTCTCGTTCTCGGCACACTTGCCGCCGATGGCCGCAGCCACCTCATCGCGGGCGTCGTAGTCCTTGATCAGGGAGAGCATCTCCCAGACGGGGTTCCACACGTCGTTGTTGATGGCCACCATCGAGAGAGCCACGATGCTCTCAACGTCGGCGGTCTTCTGAAGCAGGGTAGGGAAAGTCTGCTTTGCGATCTTGGCATCGCATTCGATGACCTTCTTGAACGCAGGGGCGACGGCGGCTCCTTCTTGCTTCTGGGCGGCTGCCACCTCCTTCTCGCAGGCAGCAGAGGCTGGGGCGGAAAACAGGGCTGCGGCGGCCAGGACAGGCAGGGCAATCAAGCGCTTCATGTAGGGGGCTCTCTTTTAGGGAGATTTGGGCGGCGAACTAATCGTCGAGTCGCAGATCGTCGACCCTTTGCACCCACAAGGACACGCTCTGGGTCCGGATTGTTCCCGTTCGTTGACATCGGCTTGACCGATGTAAGAATCGTGAGGGCCCAGGGTTGCGCTCAACCGCCGGTGTCGTCGCCCAGATCGCGGACCGGTGTGAAGCTCCACGGCAGCGTGACAGGGTCTCCACTGCTGGGGGTGAAGCGTAGGTCTCCGCTCAGGAGTGTTCCGTAGCCGGGGTCTTTTCCGCAGACGGCGATGACCAAGTCGAAGGCGGCGCCGGCTGGGAGTGTGCCCAAGTCCAGTGTCTCGGACTCAAAGCCCTCGATGCAGAGGTAGTCGGGGTCCCACCCTGTGCCGGTGACCGTGAGCGTGTCCTCGCCCTCGTTGCGAATCGTGACAGTGGTGGGCGCGCAGCCCCCGTCCTCACCATCGCAGTCCATTGGTTCGGCGTTGAAGTCCACCTCTCCAAAATCCAGGGTGGTGGGGCTGACGCTGATTTCGCCGTTTGAGCAGGCGATCAGAAGCAAGATCATCGGGGGTTCTCCAGGGTCCAGTTCCAGATGGCACAGCTACGGTAGAGCACCTCGGAGCGTGTGCGAAGCACTGTCTCCCAGTTGGCCCGTCGGTCGTGTCGCCGCAAGCGCAAGAGCTCCAAGCGCATTCTGCGGGTGAGCCAGCCTGCAGAGGGTGCGCTTGGGACGGAGATGGCCATGTTCGCGCTGCAGCTGCCATCCATGTGGTGTACGAGTCTGGCCAGGATCAAGGACCCAGGCTGCTCTGGGCGAAGCGGCACCGGGGCGGCGTGTACCTTCCCAGTGGGCCGCCAGCTCTCGTATAGGGGAAGCAGAGGATTCCAGTCCGCGTCCCACAGCATGGCCGGGGACTGAATGAGCGCCCCCACCGCCTTGCGATCCACCACGTCCGGTCGAGGTCTGGCGTTCCGGAATCGCAGCGCTGGGCTGCCTTCGTTGGCCATCGTCAACAGCAGCGCGGTCTGGGCCATGGCGGGCAGATGCAGGGCTCGGTGACCATGCTCTGCGTAAGGCCCCAGAAAGCGCTCCATGAGCAGTGGGGCATCGGGCACGTAGTCCTCGGCGAACTGGGCGACCTTCTCATCGCTGATGCCGCGCTCTTGAAGCAGCGGCGAGCGCCAGTCGTGGGTCAGCTCCAACTCCACCGAGAGTGCTTCCGCCTCTTCACTCAGGCTCTCGCTGCTCATCGGAATCTCTCCACGCAAGATGGCGCGGTAGCGGTCCATGAAGCGTTGGTCGGCTTCTTGATAGGCCGCCTCGCTCAGGGCTCCGTCGGTCCACTTCTGGTAGCTCTCGTAAGAAGAGGGGTCGGGGAGCCATTCGTCGGCCGCCCATTCATCCTCCGCGTACTCCTGCAGGGGCCAAGCGCTGGCGGTGGGGTGCACGATGCTCATTGGTAGCGCTCCCAAGCACTGCGCGTGGCTTGCTTGAGTCGTTCTACAAGCTCCGGTGGGGACTCAGCGCGTACCTCGGGCCCAAAGCCCAGCAGCCAGGTGATGAGCTCCTCGCTCAGGCCTACGTGCATGTGAATGCGCAGGCGGCCATCCGCCAGCTCCTCGTTCTCTTGAGTGAGGTGCCAGCGCCTCTCCCGCAAGTAGGGAGCGACCTTCGGCTCAAAGACCGCTCGGACACTGACAGGGGGCGCCTGGATGATGCCAAAGGCACCGCGGATGTGGTTCTCCGGGTCGTAGTCCTCGGGATGCTTGAACTTCTCCATGCGCAGGCGAGAGAAGCGTGAGAAGCGCTCGACGGCGAAGGTCTTGATCTGATCGACCTGGCGGTCACGTGCAAACAGGTACAGGCCTTGGCGATAGGTCGCGAGGGTCATCGGCTCCAGATCGTAGACCTTGGTCGCGCCGCTCACCTTGACGTACTCGGCCTTGGCCGCGTTGTTGTAGAGAACGGCTGTGAGCACCTCGTCCAGCAGGTCCCCCTTGTCGGCGTAGGACTTGGCGTGCTCTGGGACGGCCATGAACTTGCGGTCCAGATCGGGCGTGAGCTCCGCATGCGCACGCGCAATGGCTGGCTGGAGTCTCTCCAGGGCGTCGTCCAGGCCTTGGGCGAACTGGGTGTCGTCCAAGAAGGAGAAGAGCTTCCGGCCGAAGTGCAGGCTGAGCACTTCCGGCAGAGTCAGTTGGACTCCGGAGCGGCGGTAGCCTGGATCCAAGGAGATGGTTCGCTCAGCCCCCAGCCCCTGGTCTTGGATGGGCAGATCCAGATCCTTCAGATCGCGTAGGTAGCGACGCAAAGAACGGGCGTCCAAGTCGAAGCGACCCATCAGGTCCACGGCACGCACGCCTCCGCGGCGGGTCATCAGCTCGACGATGCGGACCATCTTCTGGCCCTTGTTCAGGTGCTGCATGTGAATTTCGCTAGGCGGGAGGGGGGGGATCGTCGCCAAGATGCCAGTAGGGATCTTGGAAATGATCGGGGAGGATCGCGAAAGAGAGGGCTGAGGATCCCCTCGGGGTGGGAATCTCTGAGGGCGGACAGTTTTTGGCTGGTCGCCGGGTGACTCTATCCGTGGGCCGAGACCCTGGACATCTGAACAGAAGTACAGTTAACCTGAACAAGAGTTCATGACTGAACGTAAGTTCATATAGAGCACAAGCCTGGAGAACCTGATGATTCTGAACCCCGAAACCGCTGACCTCCTCTTCACGGTCATTGCTTCCTGCTCCCTCCTGGGGCTCTGGGGATTGTCTGCTCTGGTGCTGCCCTGGCGGCAGAAGGAGCTGGATCAGGTGCGAACTGAGATCCACAGTTTGACCAGCCACGAGACCATGGCCCCCAGCGCTCCGGTGCTCAGCGCCGGCCACCGCCGCGCAGCTTAGTCTTCGCCCACCAAGGTGGGCACGAGCACTCCGCTGACCTCGCCGTCGTCAAAGACAGCGACAAGCCGGGCGCTCAAAAACTCAGGGCCGAAGGTAAGGGTGGACTCACGGGAGATCGCCAAGTCCTCGTCCAGGAGAATCGTCAGGGGATTGCCGGAGAGTCCGCCATAGGGCGTCTCAGGCTGCACGTCGGGGGGGAGAAATGCGGTCAGACGGCCATCGATCTGCAGGCGGCTCTCTTCGGGGAATTGCGCCAGTACAGCGGAGCATTCTGGGGTGTAGCCGGGGTAGCTGCTGTCCAGCTCACAAGGCGACTCTGGATCCTCGGGTGAGGCGCAGGACGAGACCACCAAAGAGAGCAGCGCAGCGCCCAGAGTGCGGGCAAGCTTGTAGGTGCTTTGCATGCAAGGGCTCCCCGGGCTGGAAGTGGCGGTTATGGAAGGGCCCCTTCGCAAGAGAGGCTGAGACATGAGTCGGTACCAACCTGGGGTGATCGAGCCCAAGTGGCAAGCCATCTGGGATGAGCGTCAGACCTTCAAGACCCCAGAGATCGATCCGGGGACACCCAAGTACTACGCCCTGGGCATGTTCCCATACCCCTCCGGGTCTGGGCTGCACGTGGGACACCCGGAGTCCTACACGGCCCTGGACATCGTCTCCCGCTACAAGCGCAAGCTGGGCTTCAACGTTCTGCATCCGATGGGCTGGGATGCCTTCGGACTGCCAGCGGAGCGCGCGGCAGTGCGTGACGGTCGCCATCCTCGGGACATCACCCGAGAGAACATCGCGAACTTCAAGCAGCAGCTCAAGGCCTTGGGCTTCTCTTACGACTGGGACCGAGAGATCAACACCTCGGAGCCGGAGTACTACAAGTGGACCCAGTGGATCTTCTTGAAGCTCTACGACCAGGGCTTGGCCTACTTGGCCGAGGTTCCAGTGAACTGGTGCCCAGCCCAGGGCACGGTGCTGGCCAACGAAGAAGTGCAGGACGGCCGCTACGTTGAGACGGGTGACCCCGTAGAGCGCCGCTTGATGAAGCAGTGGATGCTCAAGATCACGGTGTACGCCCAGCGTCTGCTCGACGATTTGGAGCAGGTGGACTGGCCTGAGCACGTCAAAGAGATGCAGCGCCAGTGGATCGGCCGCTCGGAGGGCGCTGAAGTGTCCTTCTCGGTGGACGGAAGCGCCTCCAGCTTCAAGGTCTTCACCACCCGCCCAGACACCCTCTTCGGCGCGACCTACTGCGTGTTGGCGCCAGAGCACGCACTGGTTGACCAGATCACCACGGAGTCACAGAAGGCCGAGGTCTTGGCCTACGTCGAGAAGGCCAAGAACCGCTCCGAGCGTGACCGCCAGGCGGGCGGAGACCGGGAGAAGACCGGTGTGTTCACGGGCGCCTATGCGATCAACCCAGTCAATGGGGCCAAGCTCCCGATCTGGGTCGCGGACTATGTCCTGATCACCTACGGCACCGGCGCAATCATGGCGGTTCCAGCTCACGATGAGCGGGACCATGCCTTTGCCAAGACCTTTGATTTGCCCATCATCGAAGTGGTCCAGTCCCCAGCGGATCACGATGCGCAAGAGAGCGCCTGGAGCGGCGACGGTTTGTCCGTGAACTCCGGTGACTTTGACGGTCTCAAGGTCGACGACTTCAAGCGTCGCATCATCGACTGGTTGGAGGCTGAAGGCCACGGCAAGGGCCGCATCCAGTTCAAGCTGCGCGACTGGCTCTTCTCCCGTCAGCGCTACTGGGGAGAGCCCTTCCCTGTGCTCTTGGACGAGGCTGGAAACCCCTCTGTGGTCGATCCAGACGCCTTGCCGGTGACTTTGCCGCACATCGACGCCTACAAGCCCACCGCAGACGGACAGCCGCCTCTGGCACGCGCTGGACAGGACTGGCTCTTCGTCGACGCCGACGGCAAGCAGCTCACCCGCGAGACCAACACCATGCCCCAGTGGGCTGGAAGCTGTTGGTACTACCTGCGCTACATGGACCCACACAACACCGAACTGCCCTTCTCGGAGCAGGCGGAGAAGTACTGGGGCCCCGTAGATCTCTACATTGGCGGCGTGGAGCACGCGGTCTTGCACCTGCTCTACGCGCGCTTCTGGCACAAGGTGCTCTTTGACTGTGGATTGGTCTCCACGCCAGAGCCCTTCAAGAAGCTCTTCAACCAGGGCATGATCTTGGCGTACAGCTTCCGCGATGCCAACGGGAAGTACTACTACCCGGAGCAGGTGGAGCAGGCGGAAGACGCCTCCTGGGTGACCAAGGAAGGCGCTGTTCCGGTCGAGACCAAGATCGAGAAGATGTCCAAGTCTCGCTTCAACGTGGTCAACCCCAATGACGTGGTCGCCGAGTACGGCGCCGACGCCTTGCGCATCTACGAGATGTTCATGGGGCCCTTGGAGCAGGTCAAGCCTTGGCAGATGTCTGGTGTGGAAGGGGTCTACCGATTCCTGGCTCGGGCTTGGCGTCTCTTCATTGACGAGGACAGCGGCGAGCTGCACACCTACATTCGCTCGGACGTAAAGGCCGATGCGGATCTGCGCCGCAGCCTGCACACGGCCATTCAGCAAGTGACGCATGGAATCGAGGAGCTGCGCTTCAACGGCCCCGTCTCTCGCATGATGGAGTTCGTGAAGCTGGCCACTGCGCGAAAGGAGCTGCCCAAGCATGAGCTGGAGCTCTTTGTTCAGATTCTGGCGCCCTACGCGCCCCACATCGCAGAGGAGCTCTGGGAGAAGCTTGGCCGTAGTGAGCCACTGGCGACTTTCCCTTGGCCACAGGTGGACCCCAGCGCGTTGACCCAGGACACGGTGAAGATCGCTGTTCAGGTCCAGGGCAAGCTGCGTGGCACCTTGGAGGCTCCCAAGGACGCCTCAAAGGACGAGCTCTTGGTCCTGGCCAAGGAGATTGAGAACGTCGCGCGCTTCTTGGATGGCATGTCCATCGTGAAGGAGATTGTTGTGCCCGGTCGCTTGATCAACTTCGTGGTGCGCCCAGGCTGAGTCCCTCCTCCCCACGCCTCGGCGTGGGGAGAGGCTGGGAACCGAGCAGTTGGTGCAGGCGGCGCAAGGATTCTGCGCTGGCTTCTCTGTGGGATTCAGGTGGGATCCAAGGCAACCCCTGGCTATACTCCTGCAGTCAAGTCTTGACGTGTCCAGTCCTCTGCCCGGTGCGCCCCATGGATCCCGCTGTCGATCCCTTTCATCCCCTCATTCGCTTGGTTGACCGCTACCGCCGCGAGGTCCATGCCTTGCAGCCTGGAGCCTCCGACGACGCCATCCGCGCCGCTGAGCGTCACTTGGGACATCGTCTTCCCATGACTCTGGGTGGATTTCTCCGTCGCTGGAACGGAGGCGTGCTCTTTCGCGGTGCCCTCTTGCTTCGCGGAAGCAGTGAGCTGGCCTCTCCGCGCGAGGACCTCCCGGGACTGGTTGCTTTTGCGGACCTTCCTGGCGGTCCAGGGACAGAGACCCGGACCTTTGTCTATGCCCACGATGGGCGAGGCGAGTTCGTCTTTGGTGAGCTCCAAGATGGCGTCATGGTCCCAACCAACGACCGCTTCGACCGCTGGCTCAAGGCCACCCTTCGCATCCTGGATGAGGACCTCTTCGATGCTGGGCAGGTGCTCGAGGCACGACTGGATTGTGATCCTGAAGGCGGTCACCTCTTGCTCCAGCGCGCGGAGCTTGCGCTGCGAGAGGGGGACCCCCTCAAAGCACGCCGGGACCTGCAGCGGGCAGTTGCCGCCGATCCGGGCTTGATCGCGGCTTGGCAACGCTTGGGCGAGAGCCACATGGCCGACGGAGACAAGGGCCAAGCCCGCTTTGCGCTCTTGCGTGCACTGCGTGCCAGCCGTACGCCGCTGCCCTTTACTGGCGCTCGTGTGCTCTCGGCGGACGGCCTGGCTGTCTTGGAGCGGCTCTTTCCGGTGGGCGACCGTGGGTGGGAGCAGGAGCTCCACAGCTTCTTGGAGGAGCGTGTCAGCGACATCCGGACGCCCCAAGGTGCAGCCCTCTACGAGGCTGCAGTGCTGGCCTCCGCGCGCATCCTGCTCGTTCAGAGCGCCCGGGTGGACCTGCGAAACCTACTGGTTCAGTCCATCGAGCGGGCGCGTAGCTTCGCTCAGGCCCAGAGCCTCAGCGGCCTGATCCTTCGCTTGGTGGATGTGGAGACCGATCTCGGTCTCCACAACGAGGCCGAACGCCGTCTGCGCGGCCTGCTGCGCGGGGCCGATGAGGGGCTGCGGGCACGCGCCCACTTGGCCTTGGCTCGCATCGCCGTTCGTCGTCAGGAGCCTTGGGCCGATGACATCTTGCGCAGCGCACGGGGAGGACTGACGCGTCCCGCAGACAAAGCCCGGGCGCACCTACTGCGTGGGGAGCGTCAGCTCCTTCAGCAGAACCTTGCCGAGGCCCAAGCCGCCTATGTAGAGGCCGACCCCTGGGCCGTCCAGGCCTCGGACCGCGGGCTTCAGGGCGCCGTGTGTATCGGCCTGGGAGACGTGCTCCGCCTCCAGGGCCACTTGGACCAAGCCGGAGAGGCCTACCGGGTCGCGGCCCAGCACGCTGAGTCTGCAGCGGACCCTGAGCTGGCGCTGCGTGTTGAGCTTCGAGGTGGAGATCTGAACTTGGCCCTGGGCAACCGGGGCGAGGCCTTGGACACCTTCATGCGGGTCGCCGCGGGCTACCGCAAGCTTCAGCTGCCTTTGCGGGAGGCCTGGGCGCTCCTGCGGGTCGCCCGAATCGCACCACAGTCCCAAGCAGAGGAGGCACTGCGCATCGCGCGTCAGCGCTTCATGGACCCAGGTATCCAGCTCGCCGCAGGCGTCGGTGCCTGTGATGCGCTGCTCGGCGAGCCTGGCGCATCTCTGAGTTGGCACATGGCCTCCAGCGCCGAACATGCCCGCGCCCGCCAAGAGGCACAGCGGGCCCGGCCACCCTTGGTTCGTGCCGATGCGGACCGCCCAGAGCGCCGCTTGGCCACCCACCGAATTGCCATCTCCGCAGCAGGGCAGGGCGTCGTGGACGCTCTGGCCACGGAGCTGAGCGCCGGTGTTCGTGAGCTCAGCAATGCCCACGCTCGGGCCTCGGACCCCACGGTCGTGCGCTATGTCGCGGCCGTCGATTTGCTGGCCTACCACCGCAGCTATGCCGCGGCCCAGGTCTTGCTCTCTCAACTCTTGGAGCATCGTCTACCTGAGCTGCCTTCTCGGGCCCTGCGTGGGGCCATCACGCGCTCGCCCAATGCGGCCTTGGTCGACGGTCTGCTCGCCGCTGTAGAGCGGGTGCAGGACCCCTTGGCAGCGGCCAACGCCGCGGAGATCCTTGGTTGGCGACGGGAACGGGCAGCCGCAGAGGCCCTGCGCTCCATCGCCTCCACACCACGGTCTCGGAACTTGCGACGGGCGGCTGTCGTGGCCTTGGGCCGCATTGGAGATCGAGAGGCGGTCCATGATCTGCTGCCTCTCTTGGACGCCCCTGAGCTCGCCGAGGATGTGGCCATCGCGCTGCTTCTGCTCGGCGATCGACGCGGGGTGGACTTCCACGGTCAGGCGCTGGCCAGCGGACAAGAGATGAACTCTCCTCCTGGAGAGATCGTGGGCCGCTACGGTGGTCCTTCCTATCTGCTGCTCCTTTTGGGAACGGCCGCAGGCGAGGGCACCCGCGCTCTGGCTGCTCTTCAAGGCCTGGGCTACCTGGGCGATGCCCGGGGAATCCCACGGCTCTTGGGCTCGTTGGCCTCGCGCGACCGGAGCAAGGTTGCCGTCGCCAGCGCTGCGCTGGAGCTCATCACTGGCCATCGAGAGGATCCCGATGAGCCGGGTGTACACGCTCGCTGGGAGCGCTGGTGGGAAGAGAAGGGGAGTAGCTTGGAGGAAGGCCTACGCTTCCGCTACGGGCAGATCCTGACCCCAGAGGTGCTGGTACAGGCCCTCGGCCACGATGATGCATTGGTGCGCCGGGGCTCATACGATGAGCTGGTCATCAGCACAGGCGAGAGCCTGCCCTTCGACGCTGAGGGACCCTATCGCTTGCAGGTCGCGCACCAGAGGGCCTGGAAGCAGTGGAGCCGTCAGAACAGTCACCGCTTCCCGGCTGGGAACTGGTGGTTCGACGGGCAAACCATCGGCTGAGATGGAAGCTCAAGCCTCAGCCCGGTGCCCGAGCACTGAGCTGGGCCTGTGACGCTCAGCCCTCAGCCCTCAGCCCTCAGTCTTCAGACTTCTGGGTACTGAGGCAGGGGGTCGGTGCAGTCCACGCGCGCCAGCGCCTGGGCTTGGCTGAGCTGTAGCTCCAAGTCCAGGATGGCCCGGTTGGCCATGCGGAGCTGAAAGCGCAGCTCCTCGATCTCTTGGCGCGCGTTGCGCAGGGCGACACGATTGGCGCGCTGGCGGGGGTCTTTCGCGCGCTCAGAGACCCGCTGCTTGAGCTGGTCGCGCTCGGCGGTCACTTCGGCCAGGTGCGCCTGGAACTCCAGGTTGTCGGACAGGCTGGCCTCGGCTGCGGGCTTGAGCGCAATGAGCTTGCGTTGGGCGTTGGCCAAGTCTTCGTGCAACCGCCGCTGTTGCGCCCGCACGTGGGTCATCTCTTCCGCTTGGTTTCGCAAGTGCGTGTGCATGCTGAGCACGGCCAGGGCTGGATCTGCAGGAATCTGCTCGTCTTCTGGGGCCAGCATCCTTGCCACACCTCTTGCTCGCGCGCCGATGTCAGCAAGTTGGCGGCGTTGTGCGCGTAGCTCTCTCTCGGCCCCAAGCAGACGCTTGCGTGCGTCAGCCAAGCGCCGGCTCTGCCAGCTGCTCGACCAGACCCAACCCCCGATGAGAGGGCCGGCGACGGCCAGGACGGTCAAGATTACGACCCAAACGGGAGCCATTAGGAGTGCCTCGTGGGGCTATGGTGACAGGCACGCGAGCTGGCGTGCAAGGACTATTTGGACTTTGCCCTAGAAGCGTAGCTTGTAGGGGTTCTGCGTTTTCTTGGCCATCTGACCCTTTGCCTTCTCCTTCGCTTCCTTTAGGTACTGCTGAAAGGTCTCGTTGTCCGGCTCGAATGACAAGGCGAACTGAACGTTCATGGCGCAGCCGTTGAAGTCTTCGTCGCGCCAGTTTTGCAGAGCCAAGCGCCAGTACTTTGCGCCCTTCTCCGTACGCGCGGCTTGCGCCGGATCGGATGCGGCTTTGCCCGCGGAGCGCGCGTCGGCCTGTCCGTCTTCGCTCAGTCGTAGCTGGCCTTGGGCCAACTCCGCGTCGTAGGCACGCCGCTTGTCTGGATCTTTGAGCACCCGGTAGGCCTCGTTGATGGTGCGGTAGATCTCCGTGCCCTTCTTTGTGATGCCCTTGTCTCCAAGTCGAGAGAGGCGATCTGGGTGCCGACTACGGGACTCTCGGCGGAAGGCGGTCTCAAAGGCCTCGGGGCGGCAATCTGGCTCAACCAGCAGCAGCTTGTAGTAGCTCAGCTCGTCCAGGAGACCGTGCAGTGTCTCGATCTCGATGCGCTGACGCATTTTGCTGTCCATTGGGGTCTCCAAGCTCGGAATTCTCAAGATGGCCTAAAAGCCCAGTTCGTCAAAGCGCATCTCCTGAACTTCCTCTTCTGTCAGGCTGGAGCTCGCTTCGATTCGCAGGTCCCGGGTGGTGCCGGAGTCCAAGTCTTCGGCCACCACACTGACCAGGCCGTCCGTGTCGATCTCAAAGCCGATGCGCACGCGCACCTCCCCCCGTCTGGCGGCGCGCAGGCGGTCCAGGACAAAGGCTCCGAGCTTCTCGTTGTCCCCGGCCATGCGGCTCTCGCCCTGGTAAACGCTCACCCGAACCTCGGTCTGGTAGTCCTGCGCGGTGTGGAAGACCTTCGAGGCATCGGTGGGGATGGGGGAGTTGCGTGGGATGAGGATCTCGCAGAATCCGCCGGCAGTCTTGATTCCCAGGGACTGGGGGGTGACGTCCACGAGCACACTGCTGCCTGCATCGGGGTCATCCGAGGTCAGGTTGTGCGCCTGGATGGCTGCGCCGATGGCCACCACCTCGTCTGGGTTGATGCCGGTGAAGGGCTCTTTGTTGAAGTAGTGCATCACCGCATCGCGAATGACGGGCGCCCGGCTCATGCCGCCGACCATCAACACGTGGTCGATCTGGCGCGCAGACATGCGTGCCTGACCCAGGGCATCGTCACAGGTCAGGAAGGTCTTTTGGACCAAGTGATTGACGATCCCGGCATAGTCGGAGCGCGTCATCACGGTGCTCAGGCCGATGGGCTGCCCATCCGGGCCTCGCACCACGTCCGGGACCTCGATCTCCACCATGTCCGTGGTGCTCAAGGCGACCTTGGCCCGCTCCGCGGCGCTCCGCAGCTTCATCTTGGCGGAGCGGTTGTCCCGAATGTCCAGGCCGTGCTCTTGCTCAAATTGGTGTAGCAGGTGTTCGGCTGCGGCGTAGTCGAAGTCGTCTCCGCCCAAGAAGGTGTCGCCGGCCGTGGAGACCACCTCGAAGATGTCGTCGTCGATGCGCAACACGCTCACGTCAAAGGTGCCACCTCCAAGGTCGTAGACCACGATGTGCTGACGTTTGCTTTTGTTGAAGCCGTAGGCGAGGGCAGCGGAGGTGGGCTCATTGATGATGCGCAGGCACTGGAGACCTGCGATGGTCGCAGCGTCCTTTGTGGCCTGGCGCTGGTGGTCGTTGAAGTAGGCCGGGACTGTGATGACCGCTTGGTCAACGGTCTCGCCCAGAGCCTTCTCTGCGATCTCCTTCATGTGGCGCAGCACCATGGCGCTCACCTCAGGCAGGGCCAGGACACGGTCGCCGACCTTCACCCGGGCGTCTCCCTTGGGACCCTCAACGATGTCAAAGGCGCTGTTGCGCTGGATTCGCGCCACGGTGTCGCTGTCGAAGCGCCGTCCGATGAGGCGCTTGGCCGAAGCCACGGTCGACTGTGGCGCGTAGATCTGGTTTCGGCGGGCGCGGTGTCCGACCACGACGCTCCCAGTGCGCCCGAGGGCGACCACCGAAGGCTGTGTCTTGTTCCCCTGGTCGTCGGCGAGAACCCTTGGCTCCCCATCCACAACCACAGCCACGCAGCTGTTTGAGGTCCCCAGGTCGATGCCGATTGCGGCTCCCATTGGCAGGCTCCTCCTTAGTCGGACGCCAAGGGTAGCAGGGGGGCCAGCGCTTGGTGCATCTGCTCATGGATCAGGCCGTTTGTAGCCAGGACCCGTGGGGCGGAGATCTGCAGGGGACTGCCGTCGATGTCTGTGAAGCGGCCCCCGGCCTCGCTCAAGATCAAGCAGCCTGCGGCGACGTCCCAAGAGCTCAGGTTGAACTCCCAGAAGCCGTCCAGCTCTCCACAGGCCACGTGGCAGAGGTCAAGGGCTGCAGCGCCTGCCCTGCGGAAGCCTTGGCTCTTCTCGAGCATGACCTTGAGAAAGCGGAGGTAGTCGTCCGCGTGCTCCCTACGGTCCACTGCGAATCCGCTGGCGACCAAGGAATGGGAGAGGCGGTCGACGGCAGAGACCTGGATCCTGCGGCCGTTGCAGGTGGCTCCCTGCCCACGACTTGCGGCGAAGAGACGGTCGCGTGGGATGTCGTAGACCACGCCGACCTCGAGCACGCCTTCGACCTCCAGGGCGATGGAGACTCCGTAGCTGGGGAAGCCGTGAACAAAGTTTGTCGTGCCATCCAAGGGGTCGACGATCCAGCGCGTGCTCGCGTGCTCGGCGCCGCCGCCCTCTTCCGCAAAGACCGGCACGCCGCTCTCGCTGAGGATCTCGCGGATTCTCTCTTCAGCGCCAAGGTCAACCTGCGTGACGAGATCGACGGGTCCCTTGTGTGCCACAACGCCAGGCTGCTGGCTGGCGATCCATTTTCCCGCGCTTAGGGCTGCTTGTTTGGCTCGTTCGAACATGGGCTCTCCAGGACCAGGGTGACCGGCCCGTCTGCCAGGGCGCTGATCTGCATGTCGGCGCCAAAGCGACCCCGCGCAGTGGGTACGCCTTCGGCCGCCAAGAGATCGCAGAACTTCTCCCACAAAGGTTCAGCCAGGGCTGGCTTTGCAGCGCCAATGAAGCTCGGGCGCCGGCCCTTCCGGCAGTCTCCATACAAGGTGAACTGAGAGATGCTGAGCGCGCTTCCTTCCACGTCGAGGATGGAGAGGTTCATGCGGTCTTGGGCATCCGGGAAGATCCGCAAGCCGGCGATCTTCTTGGCCAGCCACTTGGCGTCTTTCTCGGTGTCACCAGGGCCCACGCCGACAAGGAGCAGGAGCCCACGCCCACAGGCGCCGACCACTTGCTCGTCTACTTGAACTTCTGCGTGGTGGACCCGCTGAAGAACCACCCTCATGAGGGGCCGCTGCAGAAGATGTCTTCACCGGTGATCCCGCAGCTCACCCGACCGCCCTTGGAGACGGTGACGGCACCGCGGGCGCCGTCGGCCTCGACCACACAGGTCACCGTGCCCTTGAAGTCCATGCGTACTGCGCTGGAGAACTTGGTGCTCTGACCGTCGCCACATCGAAGGGTGGCCTTCTTCTTGGATGGGAGGGAGATCTTGACCTCGTAGCTGGCTCCCGGAAGCACGATGGCTTCGGGCTCTGGCTCAGGAGCCTTGGGTGTGCTCGCTGTCGAGGTCGTGTTGCCCGTTCTGCTGCCAGAGCTGCTGCCCGTGCTGGTGCTTCCGCTTGTGCGGGAACCGGAGCTGCCCGATGTGCTCCCGCTTGTGCTGCCTGTGGTCTTGCGGGGCTCAGGTTGCTTCTTGGGCTCAGGCTCCTTCCGAGGCTCTGGCTCTGGCTCTGGCTCTGGTTCATCGACAGGCAAAGGCTCGGGCTTGGCGGCGGTGCCCGTGTCGAGCACAGCCTCGCTCTTGCGCTCATGAGGGTCTTCGTCCGGATCGGCGTACACAATGGGTGAACCCCGCTCGGTGTCGTCCATGGTGAACCAGTAGACAATGCCGGCCACGCCGCTTGTGCCCAGGCAGAGCACGAAGAGGGCGGCCAAGCCGATCAGAACGTAGCGAAGTGGGCTGGACTTCTTCTTCTCGGCGGCCTCTTTCTCTTCCGCTTCTGTCTCTTATACACATCTGACGCTGCCGACGAGCGATCTAGTGTAGAT
>OJHJ01000257.1_pt1 | contig 28993 bp, 29 predicted proteins | sample 1595201 | NCBI WGS metagenome assembly OJHJ01 (sample SAMN05416832, study PRJEB24817) | seawater metagenome | isolation source: Sea water | place: Canada:Atlantic | collected 2013-07 | reverse complement strand
ATGTGTTAGGCCTGCCGCCAGCGTTCAATCTGAGCCATGATCAAACTCTTCAGTTTAATCTTTAACCTCTACCTTTCGATAAGAGGGAGCAGTTTCACGAAAACCCGCGATACTACTCAAAAACTTGGCTCAAACACTTTGGCTTACCAAATCGTATGAATTGATGAGTTACTTGCGTTTGATGATTCGTTATCACTCGAATCGTCTCAGCAAGCACCCACACGCATTATCTGATCTATTGTTAAAGAACGGTTGCTCTGTGCTTTGAGCGGGCTGCGTATTCTAATCATCGCCGCCTTAATGTCAACTGGTTTAAGCATTTAATCTTGCTTGGCAAATTCATGCCTGCCTTGCCAGTTAACTCCGCTTCCGTGTTACCCGAAGCGGACGCGCATTCTAGCGCTTTAAACCTTGTTGTCAACGGCTTTCTTCAAAAAACTTGTTAGCCGTTGAACTCTCAAATCCCGGGCTTCACCCTGAACCGAGGCGCGCATTCTAGCGATTTATTTCTACCCGTCAACGCCTTTATAAACTTTTTTTATCCTGCGCCAAAATCACCCAGGCAACCCGAACACATAGAAAGGCTATCGATGTTTATGTCAGGGGAAATATTTCTAAACTAATTCAAGCAGATGGTATTTTTTCTTGCCCAGCTTGACGATAAAGAAGCGACCAAACAATGCATGATCAGGCGCAAAAGAATGACTGGCCAAAAGATTGTCAGCCTCATCTTTGGCAATACCGTTAACCCACACCGCCGATCGACTCAGTGCATCTTTAACTTCTCTTCCAGCCTTGGCCAGCCCGCAGTCTACCAACAACCCGGTCAACGGCTTACTGTGTACATCTGCAGTACTCAAGTTACTGGCTGGCATGCCATCCTGCTTTAACTGCTCAAGATCACTCTCAGAAAGCTCGCCCAGGCCATCTGTGAAAAGCGCCCGCGTTATCCGTTCAGCGGCCGCTACACCTTCACGCCCGTGAACCAGCTCGGTCAGCTCCCGGGCAAGCAGGCCCTGCGCGGACCTCTTTCCCCCTGACTCCTGATCAACCCTCTCTATTTCCTCAATATCGCTCGCAGGCAGGAAAGTAAAGTAACGCAGGAATTTGTAGACATCCGCATCGGCTGTATTTATCCAGAACTGATAAAAAGCATAGGGCGATGTTTTAGCCGGATCTAACCAGATAGTACCTGTTTCTGTTTTACCAAACTTTGTACCGTCTGACTTTGTCACCAGTGGCAGCGTCATGCCGTAAACCTGCTCGCCGTTCAATCGCCGGGTGAGGTCGATGCCGCCAGTGATATTGCCCCACTGATCAGAGCCTCCCAACTGTACCGTACAATTATAACGCCGGTTCAATTCGGCAAAATCGTAGGACTGCAGCAACATATAGGTGAACTCGGTAAAGGAAATACCCTCACCTTCCCGGCCGAGCCGTTGCTTGACCGACTCCTTATTCACCATATTGTTGACTGAAAAGTGCTTGCCAACGTCACGTAGAAACGTCAGCAAATTCATCGAACCTATCCAGTCCAGATTATTCACGACCTCTGCAGCACAATGGCCTTTATCAAAATCAATGAAACGCGAGACCTGATTTTTTATAGACTCAACCCATCCCTCGACCACATCAGCAGTGTTAAGTTTGCGCTCCTGGGATTTGAAACTCGGGTCCCCGATCAGACCGGTGGCGCCGCCCACAAGTGCTATGGGCCTGTGTCCGGCAAGCTGAAACCTACGCAGGGCCAATAGCGGCACCAAACTCCCTATATGAAGGCTGTCAGCGGTTGGGTCAAAGCCACAATAGACAGCACGGGACCTGTCAGCCAGGTGCTCAACAAGCGCGCCATCACCTGTCATCTGGGCGACCAGCCCTCTGGACTGCAACTCTGCGATTAAATTCAGGGCATTTTCAGACATGCTGCCAATCCCAAATAGATGCTTTTGAAGGGGGGCAAACATTACCTTATCCGTTCACAAAAACAAGTATCGAGGCAGATAAAACCAGTTGGCGAAGGTGGGACTGACGGACTTTCTGTTATATATTGATGCCTTAAACCAATAACCTCAGACGATTATTGAATTATCATGAGCCAAGCCAGATTCACATCAAGCACCAAAAACGAAACAATCGGACGTCAGCTGCTAGCGGCAAAACACTCCCGTCACCATTTGGTAATACTCGGTTCATTGGCTGCGGCCATATTCATCGGCTTGTCTGTATTGCCCAGCGAAGAGGTCGAAGCCAATCGTCAGGCCGCTGCCATTGACTTAACCTTCCAGGAGAGCACTAACCGGCTGTCTCACGAACCAGCGGCTACGCTCACTGATGCCAACAGAGAGACAACGCCTGCAAAAGACAGCCCCGAGAACAGCTCTGACCCGGCAGATGCGCTGACCTGGTCGACCGCCACTGTGCGCAGTGGCTCAAATTTGTCGACCATGTTTCAACAGGTATCGTTGAGCGCTCGAGACGTTTACCGATTGATGTCATCGTCCCCCTTGACCAAACCATTGACCAGGATGCGTCCAGGTGAAGAGCTTCTGTTTGGACTCAATGAGTCCGGGTCACTGGGCCAGTTGATCTACAACAAATCCAGGCTAGAATCCTACGTCTTTACTGAACAACGGGAAACCGATGGGCCGGCTTTCAGTGCCGAGCATGTGGTGCGCCAGCCCGAGGTTATAAACTCCTATCGAGAGTCAACCATCGATGACTCATTGTTTTTGGCTGGCGAACGGGCCGATTTACCACACAATACCATCATGGAAATTGCCAATATTTTCGGTTGGGATGTGGACTTTGCACTCGACATCCGCAAAGGCGACAAGTTTTCAGTGCTATATGAAGAAAAATACCTGGATGGTGAAAAAATTGGTACCGGCAATATCCTGGTGGCAGAATTCACCAACCAGGGCAAGAGCTTCCAGGCGGTTCGTTACGAAGACAGCAAAGGAGTAGCGAGCTATTACACCCCCGATGGCATGAGTATGCGTAAAGCCTTTTTACGCGCACCACTGGATTTCACAAGAATCAGCTCGAATTTCAATCTGCGCAGGATGCACCCCATCCACAAAAGCATTCGCGCCCACCGCGGCGTTGATTATGCGGCACCTCGAGGAACGCCAATCTTTGCCTCTGGTGAGGGCAAGGTCATCGCATCTGCCTACAGCAAAGCCAATGGCAACTACGTCTTTATTCAGCATGGCCAAGGGTACACCACCAAGTACCTGCATCTCGACAAGCGTACCGTGAAGCGGGGCCAACATGTCAAACAGCGCCAGGTCATCGGCACCTTGGGTTCCACGGGCTATGCAACCGGACCACACCTGCATTACGAATTTCTGGTCAATGGTGTTCATCGAAACCCCCGCACCGTTTCTTTGCCCGAAGCACAACCAATTGACCCGGCAGAAAAAAGCAGGTTCGTCAGTGCCACCAAGACATTAATGACCCGGCTGGCAAAAAACCGCCAAAGCTTCAGAGTGGCCCTGCTCACTGAAAAAAATCCATCTCAAGCCGATTGATCGCACGATAAATGCCTGACAGAGAACTTTACATAGGCCTGATGTCAGGCACCAGCGCCGACTCCATAGATGCCGCTTTAGCCGACCTGTCAGACGGACAACACCGCCTTCTGGCTACGCTCAGTTGTGATATAGCCGACCTCAAAAACGATATTCACGAACTGGCCACCCCCGGCTTTAATGAGATTTCTCGTATGGGGCAACTGGATCGGGAGCTGGGGCTTCGTTTTGCCAATGCTGCCAACACACTACTCCAAAGGGAGTACATTGACAGCAGCCAAGTGATCGCCATAGGCAGCCACGGCCAAACTATTCGCCATACCCCCCCCGGAGATGGCAACAACAGGCACCCATTTACCCTGCAGATCGGCGACCCCAATACCATTGCTCACCTGACGGGCATTACCACCGTTGCTGACTTTCGTCGGCGCGATATTGCACTTGGTGGGCAGGGCGCACCGCTGACTCCACTGTTCCACCGTGCGACATTTGAGAAACCCGGAACACTGAGAGCAATTATCAATATTGGCGGGATTGCCAATATCACATTGCTATTCGGCGATGGCGTGTCCAGCCCACTGGGTTACGACACCGGCCCCGGCAACGGGCTGATGGATAGCTGGATTTTGCAATCTCTCGGCGAAGCCTACGATGACAACGGCCAGTGGGCCAGTGAGGGTCAAGTCATCCCGACTTTACTGGAACAGTTTTTAAAAACACCCTACCTATTCAAAAAAGCTCCCAAGAGCACCGGTAGAGAGCTGTTTAACCCCGAGTGGCTATCACAACAATTGGTTAGCTTCGGGGATTCAATAGAGCCGGCTGACCTGCAAGCCACGCTGCTCGAATTTACGGCACAGACCATCAGCACAGGTATCAGAAAATCTCACAGACCAATCACAGAGGCCTACCTTTGTGGTGGTGGCGCCTATAACGGCGCCCTTGTCAGCCGCATCAGTGCGCTGCTGAATCCGATACAGGTAAGCACTACAGAGGCATTGGGAATACTGCCAGGATGGGTGGAAGCGATGGCCTTTGCCTGGCTTGCTCAGCAAACCCTTGCCGGCAAACCGGGGAATGAGCCTACCGTAACCGGAGCTTCAGCAGCCTCCGTTTTAGGCGCTATTCATCCCGCCTGAGCAAGCTGACAACAGGTTTTAGCTGCTGCAAGTCACACAGTCTTTGACTTATGTCTTCCTTCAAATGAGGTTGACGAGAAGAAGTGTAACGGTACAACAAGCACGGAAATGCGGCCCGGCACAGCAATATTTTTATAGGCGTATATTTTAAACACCCTAATCCGAACCGACTATACAGAAAATGAGGAACCACACCCACAGGTGGTAGTGGCATTGGGGTTGGTTATCGTAAAGCGCGAACCCTGCAAACCCTCTTCATAGTCAACAGTTGAGCCCGACAGATACTGAAAACTGAGCGGATCCACTACCACAGCCACGCCATCCTTGCTGACCAGGGTATCGTCTTCCGCAGTAACTTCATCAAAACTAAACCCGTACTGAAACCCCGAGCAGCCACCACCAGTGACAAATACCCGCAACTTGAGATCAGGATTTCCCTCTTCTTCGACAAGCGCTTTCACCTTTTCGGACGCGTTGTCCGAAATGTATAACGGCATCGGTGTAAATGTTGCAATACCTGACATGCATGCTCCTGAATGAATCGTAAGGAATGCATTAACCAACAATACCCAAGCATTCCACTCAGGTATTCTATCATGAAGCGTGGCTCTACTGCCTAGTGGCTTATTAGGCTTTATCCAGTGCAACTTCTTCCGCGGCTACCGGCGCACTCTCTTCCGAAGGGGCTGCAGACTCTGATGCAGCCTGGCCTTGATGGACAAAATTGCCGTTGACTTGAGCGCCTTTCTCAATTTCGATCAAGCAATAGTGCAAATTACCATCCACTACCGCCTTCGCCGCCAGCTCTACCTGATGATTGGAGTAGATATTGCCTTCAATGCGGCCATTTATGACGACCACCGGAACAGTAATATCGCCCACCACACGACCCTGCGGCAGGATACGAACCCGCGCATCGGCACCATCATCAGCCTTGATATTGCCGGTAATGTGCCCTTCCACCTCAAGATTTCCGGCGAAATGAATGTCGCCTACTACGGAAGTCCCTCCGGCTACCAGTGTTGTCGCACCCGCTGCAAAGGGTGCCGGGGTTGTTTTCTTTCTCATGATCCACCTCATCAAGCCTCATTCAGCTGCCAATCAAAACTTCGCTCCACGCGGGTATTTTCGGCACCGTCTTTCCACACACTCACCAACACCGTCAATGGCTGGAAACCAACAGGCAACCGTATGCTGCCCTCCAGAACTTGAAAATACTTGAACGTGGCCTGCAACGGCAACGTATCGACCTCAGCATCCAGCGTGTCAAACCCTACAGCGAATGGCTGACCGTCACTGAGACCCTCTACACGAATAACAACATTCACCTTGATTTGCTTCAGATTGGCCGCTTTTTGCTGGACAATCAGACGGTAGGCCACCGTCCCGTTTTTCCCGCCGGGTTTCAGCACAAGCCTGCCGATTTGCAGGCCCGCCTCCTTATCATTCTCCTGCAAAAGGTTTTGATACAGGCCCAGCTCCTCTTCATTCGCGGCCAACTTTTGCTGCAAAGAGGTCACCAGTTTTCTGACGGATTCCAGAGAGGTCGCATCAACCTGGGCACCAAGTTCTGCATTTGCCAGCTGCTGCTGCAGCTGCAAATTCTGCTCACGGACCGATTTAAGCTCTCTGGCCAAAACCCTGCTATCGATCACGGCCCGGTCAAAAAACCCGCCCCCCAGTAAAAAACCAACACCACAGGCGGCAGTCACAGCCAACACCCAAAGCACCAGCTCCAACCGTCGATGGCCTGGCCGGTGGGGCCTGACAATTAACTGCTCCGGCTCTGTTCTGGACATCAGGGGAGCAATGCAGGCGCCAGTAAACCGGCCTTCTCTGAAAAGCCAAACATGATATTCATATTCTGGATAGCCTGCCCCGAGGCACCTTTTACCAGGTTGTCCTCGGCCGCCAACACCACCACCTTGTTTCCATTCTCCGGCCGAAACACGCTTATCCTGCAAACATTGGAACCGCGAACCGAACGCGTCTCCGGATGGCTACCGGCCGGCATCACATCGACAAAAGGTTCATCCCGAAAGCGATCTTCATAGAGTCGCTGCAAATCCACCCCGGTATTCAGCAGGTTGGCGTAGAGCGTGGAATGAATACCCCTGATCATGGGCAGCAGGTGCGGCACAAAAGTCAGCCCCACCCCGGATCCCGCAATGTCCTCCAGACCCTGCCTGATTTCCGGCAAGTGCCGGTGACCGGGAACGGCATACGCTTTGAAATTATCACTGGTTTCAGCGAGCGACGTTCCAATATTCGCCTGACGCCCGGCACCACTGGCACCAGAGGCCGAACTTGCAATCAAGTCTCCCTGATCCACCAGCCCCTGTTCCAGCAGGGGCAGAAAACCAAGCAGAACACTGGTGGGATAACAACCGGGACAGGCGATCAGACGACCGTGCCGAATCGCCTCACGATTCAGTTCCGGCAAGCCATAAACAGCATCGGACATCAGTTCCTGAGCGGTATGGGGCTGCTTGTACCAAGTCTCCCAAAGGGCCACATCGCGAATCCGGAAATCTGCTGACAGGTCAATCACCCGCACACCTTTCTTGAGCAAGCCGGGCGCTGTCAGTTGGGCAACACCATGCGGGGTGGCGAAAAAGACCACATCACAGTGATCGAGATCGCCGGCCGCGGGATCGGTAAAGCACAAGTCAAAGTGCCCACGAAGATTTGGAAACAGCTCGGCCACGGGCCGCCCGGCCTCACCACGGGAAGTAATCGCCGTCACCACCACATCGGGGTGAACCGCAAGCAATCTCAACAATTCAACGCCGGTGTAACCGGTCCCGCCTACAATACCTACTTTGATCACGATATAAATGTTCCTGTTATGCCTGGATTGAGCTACCTATAATAACGCAAACCTCAGGCCAATAAACGGGCTCTGTCCCGCAACAATCGGAGCGCAGCAGATGACCTCCATAGAGGAACAGAAAAGTCGTCCCGGAAAACGCTGGCCTTCACGGCGACTGGATGCCTTCCGCGCGCGCCTTGCTCACACCGACGCCCTGCCCCAGCTAGCTGTGCTGGGCTGCATTAGCGGACTACTGACGGCGCTCATCGCCATCGCTTTCCGACTCTCTTTTGAGTGGCCCCTTGCCCTATTGCTACCGCAGGGCAGTGAATCTTTTGAAATGCTCAGCCGCACCGCCAGCTTTATCCTGCCCGTAGTCGGGGCACTGGTGATCGGACTGATCATGCACAGTTGCAAGACGGAATACCATACCGTCGGCGTCGGCCACATTCTCGACCGGATGCAATACCATCAGGCGCAATTGCCGGCGGCCAACGGACTACTGCAGTTTGGCGGCGCCACCATTGCTTTACTGAGCGGCCATTCCGTGGGCAGGGAGGGGCCTGCCGCCCACCTGGGCGCCGTCTGTTCCAGCCTGCTGGGTCAGAGGCTGCAATTGCCGAACAACAGTCTGCGCATACTCGCTGCCTGCGGCGTAGCAGCGGCCATCGCCGCGTCATTTAACACACCGCTGGCGGGGGTTATTTTTGCCATGGAAGTGGTGTTAATGGAATACACCATTGCCGGGTTTATCCCGGTCATTCTGGCAGCCGTCAGTGGCGGCGTGGTCTCGCGAATCGTATTCGGCTCAGAACCCGCCTTTGCCATTCCCCTTATCGAAATGGGCAGCCTGTGGGAAATCCCTTTCCTACTGGCATGCGGCCTGGTCATCGGCCTGGCAGCGGCAGCCATGCTCATGCTCTATTCCTTCACCACAAAATTCCGGGAGCGTCCGGTGCTACTGAGAATGCTCTGTGTGGGGATCTTGTGTGGCGCCGTCGCGACTGTGGTACCGCACATTCAGGGGGTCGGTTATGACACTGTCGAGCAAGCCTTGCTGGGCGAGCTGGGAGTGGGCCTGCTGATCGGAATTGTCGCGGCAAAAATACTGGTGTCCAGTGTCTCGGTCGGACTGGGTTTACCCGGAGGTATCATCGGGCCCAATTTTGTTATCGGTGCCTGCCTCGGCGGGGCACTGGGCATCGCGGGCAGCCTTTTTCACCCGGATCAGGCATCGTCCACCGGCTTTTATGCCATCATCGGTATGGGTGCAATGGTGGGCGCCGTATTGAACGCACCCCTTGCTGCGCTTATCGCTGTACTGGAACTGACCTACAACCCCAATATTCTCTTACCCAGCATGTTGGTCACTGTTATCGCGACGATTACCTGCCGGATGCTGACACGCATGCCCGGTCTTTTTTCCATTGGTCGCGATGGCTATAGCTCCCCGCGGTTCCAGAGTCTGAGCCGGGCCGGTGTCACCAGCCTGATGAAGCGCGACTTTATCTCACACTCCCGTCATCTGCCATTCGAGCGCATTGATGACCTCTTGAAAAGCAAACCCCAATGGATTGTGATTGAGGATGTCGGCGAACCAAAGCTCATTATGAGACCCGCAGATCTCGCCCGTTATATGGAGGAACAATTGGCCCTGGAACCGGATACCACTATCGATCTACAGGAAATTCCTGCAGAGCGCTGGTCTATCGTGCCGATACACCCCCGCGCCACCCTGCAAGAAGCCCTGCTGGTCATGCAACAAAACGATGATCAGGCCGTTTATGTCAGCCAAACCGCAGCGCCGCTGATGAGCGAGGTTGCTGGTATCATCACCCGCCAGGATATCGACAACTATTACCAATAAGGATCAGCGAATGGCACTGATAAAAGAATTTCTGCTGGGCGGCCAAAGCTGGATTACAGCCTTTCATATCATCGCTGTGGTCAGCTGGTTTGCCGCGCTGTTCTACCTGCCAAGACTGTTTGTCTACCATGCCATGGCCGAGGATCGGATCAGTATCGAACGTTTCAAGATCATGGAGCGCAAACTTTACCGGGGTATCGCAAACCCATCGATGATAGTCGCCGTTGCGCTGGGCATGGCACTGTTTTCCATTTACCCGAACTACTTCCTGAACAGCGGCTGGTTTCAGGTAAAGCTGGCACTGGTACTACTTCTCATTGCCTACCACTACAGTTGCCTGTATCTGCTGAAGCAATTCAGGGATGACAGGAACACCCACAGTCATGTGTTCTACCGGTGGTTTAACGAAATTCCCGTATTAATGCTGATTGGTATCGTGGTGATGGTTATAGTCAGGCCGTTTTAATCCACCCGGCTAAAAGCCACTATCAGGCTGCGAGAGATATTCCAGTTCCTCAGCGGTAGACGCTCTGCCGAGCACCTCATTGCGATGGGGAAAGCGGCCGAACTGTTCAATGACGGCCGCATGCCGCTCGGCATAATCCAGAAACCCGGCGAACGTTTCTCGGTGTGGCGCGGGCACCTGGGCCAGCAAGTGTCGATACAGCACCACGCTGCGGCGCTGAATATCCGGGCTTTCCGCATGCTGCAGGGGCAGGTAAAAGAAAACCCGCTCAATCGGTCGCAACTGTTTATCCATACCGGCTTCAATACCGGATAGACTCCAGTTCAGCGCCAGCCTGTCGGCATTGAAAGCAATTGACGAGTCCCGATAGATATTCCGGGAGAATTGATCGAGAACGATGATCGCAGACAGGCGACTCTCGGCGAATTGCAACCAGTAGCGGTTACCGCCATTAATGAGCACCTGCAGGAAAGGTTCAAAGCGGTCGCGAATATCAGCGTCCACCTCAAGGCTTTTACTCCACCAGATTGGCGACTGTTGACGGGCGCAAATTGCATCGTCAGGCTCTGTACCAAACCAATAGTCAAGGATCAGTTGCCAAGCTGGCTCCGCCCTGTTCATCGCACCTCCGTCGTGGCATAGCGTCTTCATGCCCAATCAAGGATAATAACTTTCTTTTATTTATCAACGAAAATAGCTTAAAACCATGCAACGATCAGAGCAACTATTTACAGCAGCCCAGCGCCACATCCCCGGTGGCGTCAATTCACCCGTTCGCGCATTCAAAGCCGTTGGCGGCACCCCGGTGTTTTTTGATCACGCCGCGGGCTCACACCTTTTCGATGTGGATGGCAAACGCTATATCGACTATGTCCTTTCCTGGGGACCGATGATCGCCGGGCACAATCACCCCGATGTCATCGCCGCTGTCAGTGAACAACTGAAAAAAGGCATGACCTTTGGTGCACCCACGGCACTGGAAATTGAACTGGCAGATGAACTCTGCGAGCGGGTGCCGGGGCTGGACATGGTGCGCATGGTCAATTCCGGCACTGAAGCCACCATGAGTGCGATTCGTCTGGCGCGGGGCTTTACCGGTCGCGACAAAATCATCAAGTTCGAGGGTTGTTACCACGGTCATTCGGACTCGCTACTGGTGAAAGCCGGTTCCGGGGCATTAACCCTGGGGGTACCCAGCTCACCGGGGGTGCCCGCGGCGCTGGCGGATCACACCGTCACGCTGACCTACAATGACATCGCCGGGGTAGAACAGGCGTTTGCTGAAATTGGCGACCAGGTGGCCTGCGTCATTCTGGAGCCCGTCACCGGCAACATGAGCTGTATTCCTCCCGCATCCGGCTTTCTCGAAAGCCTGCGCAGTCAGTGCACCGAGCACGGGGCATTACTGATTATTGATGAAGTGATGACCGGTTTCCGGGTGGATCCCCGCTGTGCAGTGGGCCGTTACAATATAGATGCCGACCTGATCACCCTGGGTAAAGTCATCGGCGGCGGCATGCCGGTGGGTGCCTTTGGCGGCAAGCGCAAAGTCATGGAACAGATCGCTCCGCTGGGGCCCGTCTATCAGGCCGGCACCCTGTCCGGCAATCCCGTGGCCATGGCCGCCGGGCTGGCGACATTGGCCTTGATGACCCGACCCGGCTTTCACGATGAACTCTTTGCCAAAACCACACAATTGGTCGAAGGCCTGCAAGCCCGTGCCGATGCTGCCGGCATTCCCATGACCACCAACCATGTGGGCAGCATGTTCGGGGTATTCTTCACCGAAGAAAAAGCCGTCACCAACTATCAGCAGGTCATGGCCTGCGACACCGTGCGCTTTGGCAAATTCTTCCACGGCATGCTGGATGCCGGCATTTATCTGGCTCCGGCAGCCTATGAAGCAGGATTTATGTCAACGGCCCACAGCAACGAGGATCTGAAATTTACCCTGGACGCGGCGGAGCGGGTTTTTAAAACACTGTGAGTGGTCACTCTTGGCAAGCGCCTCTAGGGCAAATCGGAGTTGTGGGAGAACCTGCCGCTCCGCAGAAAGTGTTGCACCTGCCTTATCACCGGCTCCGCACCCATCATAAAGGTGTGCGTGTAGGGCATCTCGATAAAATCCGTCATCCCCGCGACCCGGGTGTTTTCAACACTCACCTTGCCATCATCGGGATTGGGCAGACTCTGCGACAAAATGGGATTAATCGAACGGGTTCCGGCAATAACCCCGAGGGGGAAATCCACCGCACCGAGCGAACGCGGCACACTGCCTTCGCCAGTCCCCAACTGCTGCCCCGCGGGGCCATTCAGCCACTCGAAACCCGGCACGCCATGCCACTCGTCCACGACCTCGCTCCCCTGGTTCGGCGGCGCCAACATCACCACACGACCTAGCCTGGCAATGCTGTTATCGGCCAGGTAGTAGCGAACCAGAATGCCCCCCAGCGAGTGGGTGACAAAATGAATCGTTTCCACTGACGCTTGGTCACAGCCCGCGATGCCCTCCTCCACCGCCATCGCCGACAGACGATCAATGGTTTCCTCCCGGGACGGATAGCCGATATTCACCACGTGATAGCCGCTGTCCGACAGGGCTTCCTCCAGCTCATCCATTGAGTCGGCTGTCCGCACCAAGCCATGCAGCAACACCACACACTCATGATCGGCCTGTGCGACCAGAGGCATAAACAGAAAAACCGACAAGAGAGAGACAAGTATTCTCATGGCGTCAGTATACGTGAGACTTGCACCTGAAATGCATCTCCGGCGGCTTTGTGCCGCAGAGAATCCCGGGGTATTGGCCTTGCATGATTACCAGACAAACACCAAACTGGTTCGAACAACCGCGTAACAAGGAGAGGCTCAAGCCATCTGGAGTTTTGAATTAAAGTCGCCATGAAACCACTCTCACTTGTACGAACACATCAACAAAGATACATACTGGCTTTGGGCTCGGCGCTGCTTTTCGCCCTGATGTGGTGGCTAAACGCCAGCCGGGTAGAGTCGGCAAAACTTCCCGATTTCAGCATCATTAACGATATTTCCGAGCTGAAAACCCGTTTTTTTGGGTTTCTGGAGCCCCTGGCCAAGACTGCCAACCAGGCTGTTCTGGATGATCGCGACTGGCTGCTTGAACTAAAAGCTGAACTGGATAAGGACAAACAACCCGGCTGGATCAAACAGCGGTCGCTAAACCACATTGCGGATCGATACGGTCTCGATGACAAAGCGTCAGCACCCAATGAACTCGTCGAGCAGTTACTACTGCGCGTCGATACCATCCCCATTTCCCTGGTTCTGGTTCAGGCCGCCGCCGAATCCGGCTGGGGTCGATCCCGTTTCGCCCGGCAGGGCAATAATCTTTTCGGAGAGTGGTGCTATACAAAGGGTTGTGGTCTTGTCCCCAAAAACCGGCCCGTGGGTGCCACACATGAAGTGAAGGCCTTCAATCGTCCCTACGACTCGGTGACCAGTTACCTCCATACCCTGAACACCCACCCTGCCTACAAAAGACTGAGACATAAACGTCAGGCATTGCGTAACGCCGATCGAGCAGTAACCGGTTTTGCTTTGGCAGGCTCACTGATTTTTTACTCGGAACGGCGTCAGGCCTATGTCAACGAAATAAAAACCATGCTTCGCCAATACAACCAGTTGATGGACAAATGATGACTCTCAAAAATTGGCTGGCAGCACTCTGCCTGCTCGTCTTTAGCAAACTGGCTCTGGCCGCAGACCATGGCGTGATTTTGCTGTATCACCATGTCGACACCGACACCCCAACAAGCACCAGCATTAGTCCAGCCGACTTCAAAGCCCACCTGCAATTGATCGACGAGCATGGCTATCGGGTCAAACCCCTCAGCCAACTCCTCACAGAACTCGATAGTGGCGGCACGGCAGATAAGGCAGTTGCCATCACTTTTGATGATGCCTATATCTCGGTCTATCAAACGGCCTTCCCCTTGCTAAAAAAACGCGGGTGGCCCTTTACAGTTTTTGTAAATGCCCAGTCCGTCGACGAACAGCAAACCCTGCAAATGAGCTGGGATCAGCTTCGGGAACTCGCTGACTATGGTGCCGAAATCGGCAACCACAGCCTGACCCACGCCCATCTGGTGCGCTATCTCCAGAATGAAACCCATAGTGAATGGCTGGCGCGCATGGATCATGAAATCGTCGAAAATGAGCGGCGTCTGAACCGTGAGATACCCCAGCGCAGCCAGGGCGAACAGCGTCTGTTCGCTTACCCCTTCGGTGAATACAACCCGGAGCTAGTGAACCTAGTCAAACAAAAAGGCTATTACTCCATCGCCCAGCAATCCGGTGCGGTCGCCAGCCCAACCCAGGATGTCATTCCCCGCTTTCCACTGGCGGGCAACTGGGCCAGGCGGGAACGGCTCAACACCGCACTGCAAAGCCAGCCACTGCCCGTTATCCGCGTCGATGCCGGCGCCATGATCGCAACGCCGGAACAAGCAGCTTCCGTACTGACCCTGACTATAGCACCCGACTTTAATCTGGCTAGCATTGGCTGCTACAACGCCAGTGGCACCAAACTGGCGTTGAACATATCGGGAAAAAATCAGATTGAGGTCACCCTGCCGCGCTGGACACCGGGTCGCCAAAAGGTGAACTGCACGGCGCCGGTTGGCAACGAACCGGGCGCCTATTACTGGTACAGCCAGTTGTGGATCATTGAAGAGAAGCATGTCGCAAACCGCGGCTCCTGAGAAGCTCTCCTAATATAAGACGCTTTCCATAAAAAGCAGCAGAGCCCCTTTGGGCATCACCCGAAAAGACGAAAGCCGTCGTTAAAATCCGTGACACCCGGGCCAGAATAGCGGCCAGTTTCTCGCGCCGCTGAAGAATCATCTGCGCCAGCCATGGTCCAGCCTGTTCCATCGCAGTTTTGGCCGGGCATAAGCCTCCATAATGCCGTCGGATTTCATTATCATGTGACCACAACCAACAATACCTGGCAGGCTTCATGGCACACCGTTTTCTTCCCCGCTGGCTTATTCATGGCCTACTGCTGCTCACGCTTTTCATGCTTGTCGCCGTGAGCTATGGTTACTGGTTCCTGCACGAGAGCCTGCCGCTGCTCGAGGGCACAGTCACCAGCGAACACTTGCAGGGCTCCGTCACGGTAGAGCGGGACGCTCAGGGCATCCCCACCATTGCCGGTGAAAACCGCAACGACACAGCCTTTGCCCTGGGCTTTCTCCACGCCCAAGAGCGTTTTTTCCAGATGGATCTGCTGCGCCGCAACGCGGCCGGTGAACTGGCCGACCTGTTCGGCATCCTCGCGCTCAATCACGACAAAGCCGTGCGCGTTCACCAGTTCCGCAAACGCGCGTTGCGAGCATTCAGGGCACTGGGTCCGGAAGACCGGGCGCTGTTGCAGACCTACACCGAAGGGGCCAACAAGGGACTGAGCGAACTGGGCAAGGCACCCTTTGAATACGCACTGCTGCGTGCGACTCCGAAACCCTGGCAGGAGGAAGACACCTTCCTGGCCCTGTTCAGCATGTACATCGACCTGCAACCGGAACAGGACGAGTACGAACGCTCTCTGGCGGTACTGCGGGATACTCTGCCCGCAGACTGGTTCGCCTTCCTGGTTCCCGAGGGCGGCGAATGGGACTCGCCCCTACAGGGCGGGGCCTATGCCTTCAGCGACTGGCTGCCTAAACAGCCACTGGCGCAGTTGCAATTGCCGGACGGTATCGGCGCCACCGCTGCCGTCTATCCCGACGCTTATCATGATTTCGTCGCAGTGGGCTCCAACAACTGGTCCGTGGGTGGCACACTCACCGACTATTCTGCCGGTATGCTGGCCAATGACATGCACCTGGGGTTGAAGGTGCCCAACATCTGGTATCGCGCTTCCTGGTATCTGCCCGTAGACAACCGCCGGGTTACCGGCGTCACCCTGCCCGGCGTCCCGGTGATGGTGGTAGGCTCTAACCAGCATATCGCCTGGGGATTTACCAACTCCTACGGCGACTACCAGGACAGCATTGTGCTGCAACTGAATGACGCGGGCGACGCCTACCTGACACCCGACGGCTGGCGGTCATTCACCACCGAAACGGAAACGCTCAAGGTAAAAGGCGAACCCGACCAGACCCTGAAAATCAGACACACTATCTGGGGGCCGGTGATCGGTGAAGATCACAAACACCGCCTGTTAGCCCTGCGCTGGGTCGCCCACGACGTTGAGGGTGCCAACCTCAATCTGCACCGCCTTGAAACCGCCGATACCGTCAGTGAGGCCCTGACCATCGCCGCCAGCGCGGGCATTCCGGGACAAAACCTCAATGTCGTGGACAGCGCCGGCCATCAGGGCTGGACCATTGCCGGGCGACTGCCCAAACGGGTGGGATTCAGCGGTGAAGGGCAGCCATCGAAATACCCCCAGGACTGGTCCACCGGCGAGTACCGTTGGGATGGCTACCTAAGTGCTGCCGACTACCCCCGGGTAATCAACCCGGCGGACAGCCGTATCTGGACTGCCAATGCCCGGGTGGTCTCCGGCACAATGCTCGACAAGATCGGCCACGGCAGTTATGCACTGGGTGCCCGCCAGCAACAGATTGCCAAAAATCTGCACGACAGCAACCACTTCAGCGAACAGGATATGCTGGCGATCGCCCTGGATGATCGCGCCCTGTTCCTCAGCCGCTGGCAGCAATTGCTGTTGAATCTCGCCCGGGAACACAGCGACAGCGACGCAACCATCGACAACGCCGACACCCTGATTGACCTGCTGGAAAACTGGCAGGGCCGGGCCTCGAAAACCTCCACCGGCTACCTGATCGTCAAACGCTTTCGGGAAAACGTCATCGGTGCCAGTACCGGCCGCGTGATGCAGAAACTGGATAAAGAGATCGACTTCTTTGATCCCGTGCGTGTCAGTATCTACCTCGAATACCCCACCTGGACGCTGATTAACAAACAGCCCGCCGAACACACCCCCGCCGGCTACCGCCACTGGCAGGAATTCCTGGTGACACAGGCCAACAAAACAATTCAGACACTCACCCGCAACGGCAAATCCCTGCGCGAACAGACCTGGGGCGAGGCCAATACCCTCGCCATCTGTCACCCGTTGAGCGGCGCCATTCCCCTGCTGGGCAGCCTGCTCAACATGCCCGGCCAACCCATGGACGGCGATACCTATATGCCCCACGTGCAGAAACCCGATGTGGGTGCCTCGGAAAGGATGGTGGTGGCCCCGGGCCACGAAGAAAACGGGATTTTCCATATGGCCGCCGGCCAGAGTGGTCACCCGCTGTCCAGCTATTACGCACTGGGCCACCGGGACTGGGTGGAAGGCAATGCCAGCCCGTTTTTGCCGGGCCCACACCACTGGCATCTGACGTTAACGCCTAAATAGACAGCAAACAGCAGCTCCATTACCCCTCCTGGGACCCGGTCTAACTATCTATTTAATATCAAACAGATAGAAGCGCCTTAGGACATAGGACCTACCCGGGCTTTTGCCGCCCTTTCAGCCCCTCTAGGTCATTTGCACAATGCCCCCCGACGGTCGTCGCCCTATTCTCCGGACATTACTTTTGAGCAATCCGGCACTTTGGCCGGTAATTTGAGGAGTCCGCTATGAAAGCTAAACGTGTCTACGATCTGCCCACCCGGGTGTTTCACTGGCTTTTTGCCACGCTCTTTGTGGTGGCCTTTACCATTAGTAATACCGTCGACGACGAGTCCCTGGTGTTTTCCTACCACATGCTCGCGGGGCTGACTCTGTCCTTCCTGGTTGCCTGGCGACTGGTCTGGGGCGTCATCGGCACCACTCACGCCCGCTTCTCGGACTTTCCCCTGCACCCCCGGAAACTCGCCAGTTACTTCAAGGGCCTGTTATCCAGGGATCACAAGCTCTGGAGTGGCCACAACCCCGCCTCCAGCTGGGCCGCCGTCGCCATGATGGCCTGCGCCGTGGGTCTCGGCATCACCGGCTACCTGATGGCGTCCGGGCTAGCGGGAGAAGACCTGGAAGAAGTTCACGAACTGCTCGCCAACGGCTTTCTCGTGATTGTTCTGCTTCACCTGGCCGGAATAGTCCTCCATACTTCGAAGCACCGTGACCCCATCTGGAAAAGCATGGTGAACGGCGAAAAACAGCACGTACCCGACGACAGCGTGCCGGTTCAGGCCCGCCGCATCAGTGGGGTATTTTTTCTGGTCCTCACCCTCGCATTTGCCGGTTACCTGCTGCAGAACTTCAACAGCGATACCCGGGAGCTGAACCTGCTCGGTTCGTCACTGCACTTGGGGGAGGCGGAGGATGAAGACGAGCATGAATCCGACGATGATCATGACCATGACGACGACTAGAAAAGCATCATGACCTCCCGGGACCGCGCCATACTGCTTATCACTCTGCTGCTGATCACGGCCATCATCGCCTTTGATCTGGTCACAGACTCCGGCGAGGGGGTCGCGCTCTGGCACCTCCTCGCGGAGGGCGCGGCAGGACTGCTGGGCCTGGGCGGTGTCTTTTATGTGCTGCAGGATATGTTCCGGCTGAAAAAGCACCTTCACCACGAGCGAGAAATTTCCGCCGGCCTGAAACAGGAATCGGAAGAATGGCGCAATCGCTCGAAAACCTATCTGGACGGACTCTCGGAGGCCATCGACCAGCAACTGACCGCCTGGCACCTCACACCGGCGGAAAGGGAGGTGGCCTTCCTGCTGCTCAAGGGCATGAGCCTCAAGGAAATCGCAGAAATACGGGATACCGCAGAAAAAACCGCGCGGGTACAGTCCATGTCGATTTACGCCAAAGCCGGTCTGTCCGGTCGCTCGGAACTGGCGGCATTCTTTCTCGAAGACCTGCTGCCGGCCACGGGCATGGGTGCCAAAGACGCAGAGCAACCACCGTCCGCCTGAATGCCGTGCATTCGACGAAAACCGTAAAGGTCTAAAGAGGTCGGAGTAAATTAATTTTGATCAGCCTAATAGTGATAATGGTTAAAAAATAATCGTTACGATCCCTTTAACGCGATTTTGGAGCTGCGAAGCGGTGAAAAAATAGTTCGGCAACAGCGGCTGGTTATGCATTATTCGTAGTGGCTCCAGAGCCTGAGAACTTTCACCACTCGCTCGTCCTCGAGCACTTGGTAAACCAGGCGATGCTGAATATTGATACGGCGTGAATAGGCCCCTACAAGGTCACCAATGAGTTTTTCAAACGGTGGTGGCTTGCGGTATGGATCTTCCGCGATCAGCTCCAATAGTTCTTGGGCTTTTGGCTTGAGGCCGCTGGAGGCCAACTTCTTTGCATCTTTCTGGGCTTGCTTGATGTAAACCAACTTCCATGTCACCAGTCCAACTCCTCATCGCATTCATCCACGGGGGTCTCCATCCCCTCACGAATAGACTCTCGCATACCGGGAACGGAGAGCAGATAAAGTGTTTCCTGAATGGCCGACCAGTCTTCCTCGGAAACCAGCACGGCTTTGTTCCGCTTACCCATGATGACGATTGGTTGATGAGACTCAGCTGTTTCATCAATCAACCGGTAAAGGTTGCTACGCGCCTCAGTTGCAGTGATTCCGGTCATGACGCACCTCTTGCGTGTTTAACATTTAACCAATTGTACGTCTTTAGGTATGTACGTCAAGGCGAACGCTTCGTATAACGCTTGAGACCAAAGGGGTTGGAGTGAATAAATTTTGATTAGCCTAGCGGTGAAAATGGTTTAAAAATAATCGTTACGACCCCTTTAATTCATTTGTAGTGAGCGCAGCGAAAAAAATGAGGCCGGATTAACGGTCTTGTTAGGCCCATGATCTCTCACAGCACACCCAGTGCTGCAAGGCTCGCCTTGCCGATCTCAATGCGTTTACCCGCGTCGGTTGCCTTCTGAATATCGATATTCAAAGCGAAGGCATACACATGATCATCCTTTTTAACCCAGCCGACCCACCAGCCGATGCCTGAATTTGGCGCATTCTCCCAACCTGTTTTCCCATACAATCGCCAATTGTCTCCTTGCTCCAGAAGAACGATCTCTCGAACACTCGCCTGAACATCTGCAGGTAGTGGTAGCTGTCCCTGAGCCAGCCTCGCCAGAAATCGGGCCTGCTCGATTGCACTAATCTTGAGCGGCCCTTCAAGCCAGAACGTATCGACGGTTGCGCCAATACGTCCATTTCCATAGCCAAGCTTTGAGACGTTCTCGCGCATTCGCTCCAAGCCAATGCGACGGGCAAGCTCCTGATAGATCGGAACATTGGAGAGCGTGATAGCCTCACGTAGCCCCATGTCTTTTTCCCAGACGGCAAATGACTGAGGCTTACCACCATACGGCAGGATATCATCAACATCCTGTACCGCTTCGACGGCAAGACCAATCAGACTGTTCGGAATTTTGAAGGTGGAAGCGGGAATGAAACGCACCTTGGAGCGAGCTTGATTGTGCCCTACAAATCGCCCCGCATCGACATCATAGAGTACGAAGGTTCCCGTCACGCCTGCACGCTTGAATAGCTCCCCAACTTTCGGACTCTCCTTCCACTCTGATGAGTATCCTTGCAGGGAAAAAAGTGCAAGTAATGCGGTGAGTAGTGCTTTCATAGCTATCCTTTCTGTACCTACATTAAGCCGCGATGCTTTTGTGTACTTGAGAGCGCAACTCCGCCATGCCAGCGCCCATCTGACGAACAGATATTAGGTAAAGACCTGGGGAACAGTGGCCTACCCTTAACAAGGGTAGCGGAGCTAATCTGGATGATGACCAAAGGGGTCGGAGTGAATATATTTTGATCAGACTAGTGGTGGAAATGGTTAAAAATATTCGTTACGACCTCTTTATTCGAACACAGCGAGGATTTTGTCCAGTGGAGCTTCTGGTTAAGGCCATTACTCAATCTCGGGATTAATGCGTGAAGCAAACTTTTCAAAACGATACGGTAGGTTTGAGCGTTCACTAAAATTTTCCATAAACGCCAGAGAAGTGTTTACAGCCCACATGGAACACCCGTAACTCATGCACTGCTGAGGGAAAAACACACCGTTTTCTCCGATAGCAGGATTAATATCAAACCGACCTTTCAATCGGCCTTCTATCTTGCGGTGCAATTCCTGTTCATCGTGCCACTCTGGTTTAAAATGTACCAATGCGTTACGCAGCTTAATAAGCGCATCAACATCTTGATATGGTGGTTCACCGGGAGGATATTCTGGAACCCCTCGGAACGACAATACTGCTTGATATTTTTCAAGAATCGATTTCTGTTCAAGAAGACGAACAAGCGTATGAGGAGATTCTCCGGACAGGTTTGAGAATACCTGCTCGGGCTCACATAGGTATTCGTTGACGTTGGACTCGAGAGATGCAGTTGCAAGCATCACGGTTGCTGAGACAGCGCCTATCTGCGCATCAAAGAAGTTACCCAGCGGCTGGCCTTTGTTGGCAATTTCAATTTCACCACACATGCGTGAAAAACTAGCGGCGGCCATCATGTGCTGCACAGCAAAGGCGCTTCGCTGCCTGAGTTTCATTTCTACCTTAGCCGGCCCAGCTCGAAGACTTCCACTTCCCGTAACATTTGACATCTAGCGATCCCTTTTTTGCCTTAACGCCGTGCTAAGGGCCCAAAAAAGCATAGTTTTTGAGATCCCAGTGAGCAAAGCGAATGATCTTCCCCCGATAAAATGGATACCCATTTCATGTAGTTGAACGGAGCTCATATTTTACCGGTGAGATGTAACCCAATCCCGAGTGCAACCTGACCACATTGTAGAATTTATTGATGTAAGTCGATAAGGCCTGCCGCAGATCTTTCAAGCTCACAAATATAGAACCTCGTATCAGTTCCGCCTTTAAGCTGTGGAAAAATGATTCCATCCTTGCATTATCGGTACACTTCCCAGGACGGTTTACACTGTGCCGAATCGCATGAGTTCGTAATAATTTTTGAAATTCACCACCCATATATTCGATACCACGGTCCGTATGGAAGATTAGCCCCGGCTTGGGTTTTCGCTTTCTTAATGCATACCCCATCGCTGATTCGGTTAATGCGGTCGTCCTCGTTTCAGACAGAGACCATCCGAGTATCCGCCTTGAGTAATAATCCATCACCGTTGCGAGATATTGCCAACGCCCATTCAGCTTCAGATAGGTAACATCACCAACCCAGACCTGATCAATACCTGTCGGTGCAGTGACCTGTCGCAAGATATTCCGGCCTTGTGCTTTGAACCGCTTTAAGCCCGGCTGGCGACGGGTAACACGCGTGACCCTGCCTCGTAGGCCTGCCTCCCGCATCAGCCTTTCCACTCGCTTCCTGCTGACCCGGATACCCTCTGACTGCAGCACACGGTACACTCTTGGGCTCCCGTAACGACCACCACTCCAGTGAAATATCTGGGCAATTCGCTTCAATAGCGTCTGGTCTTTATGGTATCGCTGCGAGGCTTCCCGCTTTGCCCAGGCATAAAAACCATTGGGGGATACCTCCAGCCAGCGACATAGCTTCACCACACCTAGTTCTCGGTATCTTTGGATGAATCCAAATCGTTCTGATGCCGTTCCGCAAGATACCGTTGCCACTTTTTTAGCAGATCATTCTCTTGCCGTAGCCGCTCATTTTCTTTCTTTAAGCGCGCGTTTTCAGATAATGCCTTCGCACTTGGGGTCCGTTTATTCTTTGTCATACTCACACGATTCTGGCCGTCACCCTGTAATTTCCCTTCACGATACTCTTTTCGCCAGCGGGATAACATAAAGGGGTGAATATCCAGGCCTTCAGCAACATGCTTGACTTGAATCCCTTCTTTTAATGAAAGTTTGACCGCCTTAACTTTAAAATCTTTCGAGTATTCCCATGTCTTTCTTGGTTGAGTGTATTTTGGCATGCCGCCACCTCCTGAGTTATCAGAAGGTATCCATCAAAACGGGGGAACTACATTGTCCGGCAGCAGCACTTTGTTATGCTCTTTCCATATCGTTGCCGCCGCCATCTGATAATTGAATTACTTCAAGAGAACCTTCAAAAAAGTTGGAATACTTAGAGTTTCTTGTGACAAAAACAACCAAGTTGAACTTTGCCCTTGTGAGGCCAACGTAAACCAACTCCGCGCTATCCTGCTCATTAACAATCAAAAAAATAGTTGGTGACTCATAACCTTTAAAACTATGTATTGTCGATATTTTTAAAACACCACTATTCAGGTTGAATCCATATTTTTTATTACTTCTTATTTTTTCAATTTCACTACGGCCTATGCGTGAAGAATCATAAGCTTCTTTGGTTTCAAATGTTGTCAAAGTTCTTTCGTTGAAAGTTAGATTTTTTCTTATCAAAAAGTCGATTTCCCGCATTTGAGAAATGCTGGATGAAAGAATAACCATGTCATTTGGGTGAATAGACTCACGTTTTGCGACAGAAAAAACATAATTAGCAATTGAGTTAATATCGCCTGCATCAATCACTACACATTGATTTACTCCAACTCCTGACAGCGCGGGCTGCATCGCCTCGGAAAAATCGAGTTCGTAACGATCGCTAAAAAATGCTTCTTGAAACTTTTTTGCAATATCTAATATGTGTGAATCTTCTTTATAACGAAAAGATTTAGACAGCTTATTCCAGCGACCAAAACCTTGAACTACCTTTGTTGTATTTTCTTCATCAATTTCCCTTTCATAAATATTCTGTTTCTCGTCCCCAAAAAGAACCATTTCGCCTTGGTCAGATAAAAAATATTTACGTATTATCTTTATCCACTCAGGTTTATAGTCTTGAATTTCATCGACCAGTATTGTGTGAAATTTTTCTTCAATTTCACAATTTTCAAAAATGTTTTCATTTGAGTAATACTCCGAATCTAGGTAAGCACTGACCCTTTTCTTATCATTTTGTATTTCTTCAGGAACACTTACGTCTATTCCATATTGACTGAGTGCTGCACTCATAAACCTATGGTAGTTAATAATGCCAAAAGCCCCCCAGGAAAAATCACTTCTCACTTCATTTATTTTGTCTTTAATGTACATCCGAAGAGTAAGATTAAACGTGAGTATAAGAACGTTACCACCATGTCTCGAATGTGCATTTACCGCCCTTTTCGCCAGCACGGTAGTTTTTCCTGATCCTGCAACCCCTTTAATTTTTTCTCGCTTGCCCTGCTCACTGGTTACGAGCCTTTCTTGCACCTTAGTGTATTCAATTTCTTTCCCTTCATTGAGATAATGATAAGGAGGCTGCAAATACCTTAAGAAAGCTTCGTGGATTGATGCAGGATATATGTCACTCTTCTTGGAAAGTGGAAATTTTATTTTCATTAACTGATCTTTGGTAACTGCATGCTGATACAGATCCCTTTCAAACTTTTTTATTTTTGAGTTCAGCCATTCTCTCTTTCGCTCATATTTGTCATGGTCTATTGGGTTTTCAGCATATGCATTATTATGCTCTCTGAGCATGTTCTTCAATTCGTCCATTCTGGGAGAAAAAAATCTTTGAATTGAATCTTTATTCTCGCTATGGAAATAAACGTAACAAGATATCACCTTGTAAAAATTCTTATTATTTAAGTTATTTTCTAAAAGCCCATTAATATGAAGATCAAACATATTTTTTTTGTAGCCAAAAACTTGGGCGAACGGTGATCGTATTACCGACCCATTGTTATTTACATGCCATTTGTTGTTTTCATCCAAATTATAAAAGGACAAATCCCAGTCTTTTACTTCGATTATGATTACACCCATTATCGGGTGAATAATTATAATGTCAGGTCTTTCACCGTTAAAAAATGGCTGAAAGTATATCTCCACTTCCGTATCGAAATTCTGCGACAGCTCATTTAGAAGAAATAACTCACCCTCAGTCGGCTTCTGCTTGCTTTTCTTGATGACTTCAATGCTTGGGAATATCTTAGCCATACAACCTCAGTTTGACTGAACTACTTTGAGCATAACGCCTGAGTTCAGCGGCGTTTGAGGCGCGGGCCATTTTGCGGCAGCAAAATGGGCTGCGGGTCAAACGTCCGCTGCAACGAATTGTTAGGCGCCGGCCGCGACAACGCTTGGCTCCTCGATCTCTGACAGGAAACGCTCGGTAGCAGCCAACACCACGCCTGGGTTTTCCTTGTGCGGTACGTGCCCGAAACCCTCCAGAACTAGGGCCTGGGAACGGCCCAATGATTCTTCGGCAATAAGTTTCGGAAATGCCACGGAACCGTATTCATCCGTATCCCCGTGAATGGCAAGAACTGGACAACTTACATTCTTGAGGTGAGACCTGAGGCTCCAATCTGCAAAGTTCGGATGCAGCCATGTTTCCGTCCATGCCTCCAAGACCCAACGAGCTTTCTCACCGTGATATTTCGAAAGCTTGTCCAAATGGCCAGGCTGGTTGAAGAATTTCTTTGCAGCTTCGATACCCTGCCGTGTTCGTTCTTCAACGAAAGCCTGAGCCGATTCTGTTACGACGCTGGCACAGAGGTTCGATTGCGAATGAATGCTAGCAATTGCAATGGCCATACCGCCACCGACACTGTGACCAAAAGGAACGACGGCTTCTAACCCCAGCGAGGAACACAATGCCGGGAACACTGACTCTGCTTCTTCATCGATAAATCGAAGCGATGGTGGCTCCGGAACTACAGATGACCGCCCAAAGCCGAGCCGATCATAGGCTACGACCTCGCGCCCAAGTTTCTCTGCGAGTTGAGCCGGGAAATCCCGCCAAAGTGCCACACAACCAAGCGAATCGTGCAACAGCACAATGGCTGGCTTGTCGGATGATTCGGTCGGCCACCAACGACTGACGAAGATTTGTCCGCCCGGAACTTCGATGTGCTTTTCTTCTGACTTCATAGTTTGCATAAATGTTTTTCTAGGCGCCTAACGCCAGCCAGCATGCGCGGCTACGGAATGGAGGCGAAGCCGAAATGTAGTAGACGTCGCCGTGCCTGGCCTTGTTAAATCGTCACTTCCCACGACAATGCCTCTCGTAGAAATCTAACAAGAAAATGTCAGTTTCCTGGTTGGTTGCAAACCAATCATACCCATACCAATTGTCCCAACCAGACTCGATCACCAACTTTCCCCGATGAAAACGTGGATGAACTGCCTCGTCGGTTAACGGAGGAACATATGGCCCCCAACGGTAGAACCCATAGCGCAGCATGAGTAGCAAGCTGACTTTCCATGAACGCCAAAACGAGAAGGTCGAAATGGTAACCCTCCCACTTGGGTTATCTCTGACTTCGAATCCCTTATTCATAGCTTGTGGTGACATTTAACAGTTAATTCAACGACATTTGCCGCATATCCCTCTTTCGTATATCCCCAGCCTGCTGGTCACTCAAAATACCGGGGTTCTTTATTGGAATCAGCAGCCTGCAGATATTCTCTCGCTTCTCTCGCCAGAACTTTTGCGACATTTGTCGTTGAACCCGTTTCGTATATCACAGGCTTCTGTCTGCAGAGCGTTTTAATATGTCATATTTTTCACGGGCTTGACCACCCTGACGGTAATTCTGACCGGACTATTACGACACTTGTCGTTGAACTCCGGCTTTGACATGCCCCCTCCAAACAAATACTGTTCTTTTGAGCAGTAGAAGGAGATGCAATATGGCCATGGATGTGCCCCCGGCATTGCCTGCAACACCGACTCGGTTAATGGATCGTTTTCGCGCCTTTATCCGCAGTCGCAATATGGCTTACCGAACCGAAAAAACCTATGTGCACTGGGTGCTTCGCTATATTCGTTTTCACGGCCGGCTGCACCCTGAGCAGCTGAAAGCCCGGGATGTGGATGCCTTTCTTACTCATCTTGCGGTGCATAAACATTGCAGCCCGGCCACCCAGAAAACCGCGCTCAACGCGCTGGTGTTTCTCTATCGGGAGTTTCTTGGCCAGCCGCTGGACGCTCTGAATTTTTCTTATTCTCGCAAACCCCAACGGGTGCCGGTGGTGTTCAGCCATGCAGAGGCCCAAGCGTTAATCGGCCACCTTGCCGGGACGAACCAGTTGGTGGCACGGCTGATTTACGGTTCCGGGTTGCGTATCAACGAGGCGTTGCGATTGCGGGTGAAGGATGTGGATTTTGCCATGCAACAGATCACGGTGCGTGGCGGTAAGGGCAACAAGGACAGAACGACCTTGTTGCCTGATAGTTTGATAACACCACTGAAATTGCAAATCGATACGGCGCTGGCCACGCACCGTCAGGATATGGCTGATGGGCTTGGGGAGGTCTATATGCCCTTTGCCCTAGCCCGCAAGTATCCGGGACAGGCTCGCTCACCGGCCTGGCAGTATGTGTTCCCTGCCGCGCAGCTGTCTGTTGACCCTCGCGCTACCCATGACGACGGCAGCCCGGTGCGACGGCGCCACCATGTGCTGGATCGTACGGTTCAGCGGGCCATTATGCTGGCCATGCGCAAGGCGCAGATTCACAAGCACGGTAACAGCCATACCTTGCGACACAGTTTTGCCACCAGGTTGCTTGAGAACGGTTATGACATTCGCACGATTCAGAAGCTGCTGGGCCATGCCGATGTGAAAACCACCGAGATTTATACCCATGTGGTGAAGAAAGGCGGCTTTGGGGTAAGGAGTCCGGTGGATATGTGAGGAGCGGCGGCGGAGATCGGCTTACGCCGATTTCCGCCCTACGGTGCGACGGAGTTATTCGCTCCACGGGGATGTTGGAGTCAGGAGGTCTTGCGCCGTGCGTCAAACACCCCATAAAGACTCGGCAACACCAACAACGTCAACGCCGTCGCCGACACCAACCCACCCACAATCACCACCGCTAACGGCCGCTGCACCTCACTGCCCACGCCGGTGGCCAGCAACATGGGAATCAACCCCAGCATGGAAGTGAGCGCGGTCATCAGTACTGGGCGCAGGCGTGATACCGCCCCTTCGAAGATCGCCGCCTCCAGGTCTTCGCCATCGCGCAGGCGATGATTGATGGCTTCCACCATCACCACGCCATTGAGCACCGCCACCCCGAACAGGGTGATAAAGCCCACGGAGCTAGGCACGGACAGGTACTGGCCGCTGAGGGCTAATGCGAGGATGCCGCCGATGAGGGCCAGAGGGACGTTGACCAAGATCAGGGCGGCCTGAGCCACAGAGCCGAAGGCGAAGTAGAGCAGCAGGGTGATCAACCCCACAGCGGGGCATTGAGGGTCAAAAGGGTCAGGTCATGCCCCGTGCGTATTCATTACCAATATTCAGGCTTCATCACGGGCTTTTTGCCCGTTGCAACCACCTCAGGAAGATGGCTTTCCCTCAGCTCAATATCTGTAATGTGTGATCGAGTCCAATCACAATACTGGCTCAACTGTTTATTTGGGGGTCTGCCACTACCTGATCCACGAACCGGTATCACTGTACCCAAAACCAGAGACGTACCAAAATCATCTCTGATTGCCTTTAGCGCTGGCGCCAAATCCGTATCGTTCGACACAAAGACCAACTGTTTAGCCAGACCTTTGGAAGCATCTCGATATGCTTCCAGCGCGATATTCACATCTGTCTGCTTTTCTTCAAGCCGCCACACATCGACACGATCCGTTTTATCTGGCGGCTGCTTGAATGTGAGCAACCGCGCCTTCTCAAGACTGTAGTAGCCTTTGATGATATCGATTTCGTCGGGATAACGGACAGAGAGAGCCCGGTGATAAGCCTGCTGCGCGTGCTGAGCGGCAGCGCCATTGGATGCGACTTTGGATTTAATATCCGCAGTGAAGAACTTGATTTTCACCAGTTCGGAGTGAGGGTTCTGGACATGAAGTATCTGGTCTGCCAGTAGCGCTTTCAGATCCAGCCATTTATCCCCTGAATGTTTCAGACAGCCGTAGAACAGGTTATACCCATCCACGTAAATCATTGTTTTCAAAGCATATCCTTATGCCAAAAATGAAAAAACCGCCAATAAGGCGGTTTTTCCGCCCCAAGCAAACATCAACTTAATAATGCCTGCGAGGGGTGAGTCGTGGCTTTATTATCGGACTGACATTCCAGGCCGTCAAGTCAGTAACTGACTCTCTATCCTTTCAACTCCTCCACCTTCCACCTCGAAAACACTCCATAAAGACTCGGCAACACCAACAACGTCAACGCCGTGGCCGACACCAACCCACCCACAATCACCACCGCCAGTGGCCGCT
>OJHJ01000255.1_pt1 | contig 29123 bp, 28 predicted proteins | sample 1595201 | NCBI WGS metagenome assembly OJHJ01 (sample SAMN05416832, study PRJEB24817) | seawater metagenome | isolation source: Sea water | place: Canada:Atlantic | collected 2013-07 | reverse complement strand
CGAGATAGCGTAGCGTCTCGTGGGCTCGGAGATGTGTATAAGAGACAGATCTTGCCCAATAGAGTCACAAACAGACTTATAGATATAATAAAGAACACGTCTCTCAAAACAATTTTTGTTTTACACGTTAATCACCCCCAGGAGTTATCTGACGATGTGGAACGTGCGATAAACACGTTAAAAAAAGCTAAAATTTCATTATTGAACCAAACAGTACTTCTAAAAGGGGTTAACGATAATCCAAAAACGCTCATCGACTTAAGTTACAAGCTGTTCGATAATGACATTCAGCCCTATTATCTTCATTTATTAGACAAAGTTGATGGCGCGGCACATTTTGATATAGCACAAAAGGATGCGCTCGTTATTTACAAAAAAATACAACAAATACTTCCTGGTTACCTTGTTCCAAAACTCGTTACTGAAGTTCAAGGAGAAGCCAATAAAACCCTAATAACTTAAATACTTATAAGTTCTGTAGACCAACTAGTTAGTTTTCAAAACTCAACTATACTAAGTCTTAATCAAAGACACTATTTTTTGTTCATGGAAAACAAATCGTTTCAAAAATCTCAAGAAGATCGACTTCGTAACCCAACGAGTATAATCGACACGCAAGTCTTACCATTTTCTCCCACGGATGACGGTATTAGCAAATGGCTTCAAAACCTTCCCATATTAAATGTAACTGTTATCGGTGAAAATTTTAACATTGCAGCATCAGCCATTCTCACAAACAAACTTAGCGATAAAACCAGGTTCACATTAATAGAAAAGATCATTCCCAATTTATATGTGTTTTATGATGAATGTATTAAAGAAGTCATCGATGCTAAGTTTCCTCTAGAAGATAAATCAAACTATTTGGTAGAAAAACTACTGTCAGTCTTGAATGCATTCATAGATGTATACGTAGATATTATTAAATCGGACAGCTTTTCTTCTGAAACATCCCATATGAATCAGAAAGAACACCGTATATTTAATCAACACCAACAAGCGATTATCATTCATAGAATATTAAGCCTCTTGAGTCTTATCCAACTTTTCTCTTCATTAACTTATCGCACAAGCGCGGTTTGCAATTGGGATGAAACCAACGCGTTGCTATGCCATGCTCAAAATTACGCGTTGGATAATATAGAAACTGGAATAAATAGTGAAAATAAACATGCATCCTCCAACATTACTAACGAGTTCATTAAAATAAATTATACCCACCTTGCTTTGTTGAATAGATTTCGTCAGAGAGATATTTTAAAGATTCACGATATTATTAATAGTCAAGCACAAACTGTTTCACTAACTAAAGAAAAAACCGAACACACCAGTTTTTTTATTAATCCGTATAAAAATCTAGAAGTTACAAATATTAACGCTTATCAAGAACACGAAGAAAACATTCTTTTCTTTGAAAATGAATTATTAACGCAACACTTCACATCACTGGCGTTAGATAAATCTGCAAATAAAACATTACTAAACAGTGCTGTCATTCAAAAACTACTGCCCTGCTGGCAAAAACCGCACAATCGACAATTTGCCCGCACGGACGAGTCAAAAGAAATCGTTATTTACCCTGGGTTTAAAAACATTATTAAAAAATTATTTCCCAATGATACCCCGTCTGTTTCACTTGGTAGAAAACCGACAGGCAAAAAACAGAGTACATTTGGCCTATCCAATGTTGAAATCATACCTATAGAAAACAACCCTTTTGCGAATAACACTCATGGTAATAATTTTTTAAGAAGCGAGAAAGATATAGGTCGTGTTATTAAAGAAACAGATCACAAAACAATAAAGTCAGTGGATATATGGAGCAAAAATAAAAACACCAAACAAACCGGAAATGCGAATCATTTAGATGCTATTCAAAAAGACTCTAGTGCATCTGGATTCAGGTTCAAAGTTTCGCAAGAAAATAAATCTTTACTACAAGCAGCTGATTTAATCGGTATTGAGACAATAAAGGAAAAAAAACTTGAACTTGCAATCATTCGTCGCCTTGATAATCTTGAAGGTGATGGAATTTCATTAGGCGTTGAACTAATAGCACCCAATATCAAATTGGGTGTTATATGCAATACTGATAAATCAATACGCTCTAGAGAGGTTCTATTTTTACCTAGCGTTGAAAAATTAAACCAACCCGATGCAATTATTAGCATATCCCCGCTAGAAAACACCCGAATCAATTTAGAATTGAAAATTGAGAGCCAGCTAGAAACCTACACCATTTCTAAGTTAGTTGAAACAAATGCCGTATTCACGCGATATACACTTCAAAAAACAATCAAAGAAGGTTAAGGTAAGCCTACGTTAAATATCGTTGGTAGCAAAATGGACGCTGTTAGTACAAGTTCTAACATTCTGGTGATAAATTTAAGCAAGGATGAGCAAACATTATTATCGAAGAGCTTACTCAACTTTCCTAACGTTGTCGTTCAATATACAAATTTCAAAAACTGTATAAAACATATAAAGAAATTACAAAAAGTTGATTTAGTTTTAATAAACTTCAATAACCATACAACAAAAAGCATTCAGCAACATTCACAATTGAAAGCCGAGCTGCAACAAGTACCCAAAATAATCTTTACTGATGATTTAGAAAAATTCGATATTAATTCTTTTGGAAATAAAGTAATTGATATTCGAACATTAAGCCCTATTCACTTAACTACAAACTCAATTCATAGAGAACTTAACTTCCAACACCATCGTTCATTATTTCATGTGTCGAGAATTAAAGCAAAAAACGAACATTCTCGTTTTGATGCATTCTTAAATAATACCGAAGATGGGGTAGCGCTTATACATGATAATCAATATTGGTCTGTTAACGATGCTTATAAAAGAATATTTAATATTCCGGCAGAAGAAAATTTAACCCAATCGGTCGTTAAAGAATTTAGTGAATCGAACACTTCCTCAGATCGTGCGAAAAAAAACTGTGCTTTAAATACATCGCTTGAATCATTGCCAGATAATCAAACCAGTTCTGTTTTAATTCAAAAAAGAGGTGGGGAATCTTTTGTAACCACTATTTATAAAACAAAATGTTTAGTCTCCAACAGTTTGTGCACTCAAATACTTGTGCATAACCCTGATGCATGGAGCAACATAGAAAAAGGATTTACCGATTTACGCAGTTTTGATCATGAAACGGGTATACATAACAAAAAATTTATAATCGAACATATCAATAATAAAATCCAAGAAGATTCACCACAAGGCTCTCTAGCTGTCATCTTGGTTAATGATTTTCGCCAAATTAGGAACAAATACACACACCAACAAACAGATAAAATAATACAATCAATAACTTCAATTATTAAAGAGTCATGCGATCAAAGCGATGTATTAGCTAAATATGGTGATTCAGTTTTCACCTTATTTTCATCTGAACTAGACAGGTCAGACTTTTTACTCCATTGCCAAAAAATTATTGCTCTCACAAATGACACTATTTTTGGAGAAGAAAGTGATTTTATTAAAGCCTCTCTAAGCATCGGAATTAGTTTTCTAGACCAAAGAGTCTCATCAGCAGAACAACTCATTACACAGGCAGATAAAGCCTGCGACAAAGCATCAAATAGTGACGGTGAAAAGATTAATGTTTTTGACTCAATAAGCACCCCACTTAATGAATTAATTGAAGAAAAACAAAGCGTTAATTTAATTCAACGTGCATTAGAAGAAAACCGCTTACAAACACTATTTCAACCGATTGTTGATTTATCAGAAAAAAACACCGAAAATTATGCCGTACTTCTACGCATTATCGACGAAGACAACAATCATATCCCACCTGATAACTTTATTTTAACAGCGGAAAAAACAGGACTAATATCGCAATTAGATGAGTGGGTTCTACGAAATACCATTCAACAAATTAGGCAAGCTTCGCGGCAGGGTGTTAAACGAAAATTTTTCATAAACTTGTCGATCAATACTTATAAACACGATCAATTCATCGAAACATTAATGGCTGATGTTAAATTTTATGGTATCGACCCAAGCCTTTTAGTATTCCAAATCAACTTTTCTGATCTAAAGGATGATCCTGCAATCTTAAAAAAATTTATCTGTATAGCCAAAGAGGAATGTGGGTGTCAGCTAGCCTTTGATCAAGTTGGTTTTACTGAAATAACGGATACCTTGTTAAAAGAATACTCTGTCGATTATATAAAAATTGACGGTTCGTTTACTCAGAGTTTACTAAACGATCCCGTGTCAAAAAAAGTGATTGAAAAGCTTGTTAAAGTAACAAAAAGAAACAATGTTAAAACAATTGCAAAGTCTGTAGAAAATGCAAACGTTCTTGCTATATTATGGAATATTGGCATCAATGCTGTGCAGGGGTACTTTTTACAAAAACCTGCTGACAAAATGGTCTTTGATTTTAGTCTTAAAGACTAACTATTCGTTTGCAACACCATGTGGCACATGCCCTGTCGCTACGTGCTGATTAGCTGAATCACAATGCGTTGTTTGGTCATCAAAAAATATATCCGCACCAAAAGATTTAAGAAAAACACCTTTTTCTAGACCGCCCAAAAACAATGCTTCATCAATTCGAATATCCCAAGACCGTAATGTTCTTACGACGCGTTCATGCGCTGGTGCTGAACGCGCAGTTACAAGCGCCGTTCTGATAGGTGATTCTTCCTCATTAAAATGGCTTTGTAAATTATGAAGTGCCGACAAAAATGATTTGAATGGTCCACCAGACATCGGTTTTTTGGCATCTAATTGCTCATTTTCTGTAAATGCATCTAAACCTTTCTCTTTATAAATACGTTCTGATTCGTCCGAAAAGATGACAGCATCACCATCAAAAGCGATACACAGATCGCTATTCTCGCTATCATTAGCTTTTCCAGAAAGAATAGTTGCAGCTGCATGGCCAGTATCTAATGCCTGGCGTACATCGCCTGGAGAGGTCGATAAAAAAAGATCTACATCAAAGGCTGAAATGTAAGAAAAAGGTGAGTTGCCGCTCGTAAATGCAGCCCTAGTGATATCTAACGCATGCTCTTTTATCGAGTTAAAAACTCTCAGCCCAGTATCAGCACTATTACGAGACAGTAAAATAACCTCAACTAATGGTGTTGGTAAGCGATGATTTAGTTTCAGTAATTTTTTTACTAAGGGATAAGCAACCCCTGGGTTAAGCACTTCATCTTCGCGCGAAATTTGATAGGCACAATACGCCTCTTTCCCTTCTGTCTCAAATATCTTATTTGATTCTACCAAATCAAATAATGCCATTGATGAAATGCCAATAGTTAACTTTTTTGACTGAAAATTACTCATCCAAATATCATCCATTAAGTATTATGCTTACATCATAATTTAAATATAAAAAAAATGCCCCAAACGGGGCATTTTTCAAACAAATAACACTTATTACATACAATCAACTACGAAACCAGCACGGTTGAAACATGTGCCTGCTTTAACAGTTTTAAGACTAATTTTATCGTCAGTAGTTAATGGAGCAACAGTTTCTTTAACCTTAACAACAGCTGCTTTAACTGGCGTCATTTTTTTAACTACCTTCTCCTCGCAAACATTAAAACCAGCCCTGTTCACACACCCAGCATCTGGTTCTGATGACGCCGGAGATGAGCTGTTAGATGAAGAAGCAGATGCTCTATAATCTGGCCCTTCTGATGAGGGAACAGTTGCAATAATATCGCCATTTTTTGCCATCTTGAGCGTTCCAGCAGCCACTTGTTTCCTATAATCATAAAGATTAAAACGAAGCGGTTTGCTTGCATCTTCAGGAAGCACTTGCACAGTGCCATTATTCACAACAATGTCGAATAACCTTGGATCACCAGACTGTGCCCAAATATAACTATTTGCAGCCACAGAAGGTTTAGAGAATGTAGCAGAATCATTATCAGCAAACACTAAACGCAAACCGTCAGAATCTAAGCTAGCAGAAGCTATGCGGCCAGAAAGTGCTGGTGGTGGAAACACTGACGTATGATCGAGCACCAATACACTGTCTACTAACTCAGCGCCTTCCCTTTCAATTGATAACAACAGGTCAAGGTCAATAAAGATAGCGCTTAATAAGCCGTATAATGGAATACCAAGAACTCGCACATCGTCAATCTCGTAGACTAACTTATTGTCACCATTAAGAACAATTTTACCACCTAGGTCTGCAGGTAACCAAATACCTGGAAACCAACTCCAAAGTTTCAGATCTCCTTCAACTTCTAAGTAATCATCTTTTGTTGTGATAGTTAACTCATCTAGAGGACGTGGCCAATAATCCAAAATATGATTATTGAATAAGTCGGTGATAACTTGAGGACTCAAAACAACTGAGCCACTATGAACATTGATCGTAAAGCTTTCAACATCATCAAATACAACTGGATTACCCGCCACTTTAGGTTCAAGCGTTACTTTTAACTTTTCGATGTAAAAACCAATATTTTCTACTACGTCAAAATTAACGTTTTGTAAGTACATTGAAACATTATCAGCACCAGAATCGCGTTCAGTTGTCTCCCTCAAATCACCCGCTTGCATACCTGATGGTATGTTTTTTTGTTGCCATTGTGCACGAGCATTTTTAAGGTCTTGTTGTTGCTTATTGATAAATGAATCAGCCATTAAACTGCTTGAAACTCCAACAGTTAACAGCATGCCCATTGCAATTTTTATAATTTTTTTATAATGCATTTTATTTACTCCTAATCAGGTCAGATGCCGTTTTAATTTTTCAAATAGGCCAATATTGCGCCATCTTCTTTTACTTTCAAATACCCTGCTGAAAGCTGATCTCTATAATCATATAAACAAAAATCAAGATCTGCATTTTCTGAGGCACTCATAACTTGCACCCTAGCATTCGTTGGCACTGCCTTCATAAATTTAACATCACCGCCCTTAATTAAAATATAGCTATTACTGTCAGCTAATGTAGAAGCGTCTGAACCACTCCCATTATCAAACGTTAACACTAAACCGCGATCTTCCATGGAGGCTGTTGCGATGTTTAAATTAAGTGTAGGTGGTGGGAAAAGTTTTAATGTATCAAGAACAACCGTGCTACCTATAAGATTAGCTCCAGGTGCTCTAACCGTTAATAGTTCGTCAATTTCAACGTTTGCCACTTTAAGAACTTTTGTTGCATCTTGACCATCGGTAACCACTTTCCAAGGACGGTATTTTAAAATATGTCCATCTTCTAGTTTAATATCACCCTTAAGCTCAAAAGGAACCCACAGGCCTTTTCGTATTAATTGACCACTTAATGTTAATACATTCGTTGCTGTTTTAACCTTGATATTTCTTAACGTTGCGCCCTTAAATGCAAATACTTTTTTATTTAATAATGCTTCAAGTTTAGCGCTATCTAAAACAACACTACCTTTTAAAGGTGTAAGAGAAAATGAAGTTGGGTCATCAAATACTAAAGGTTGGGAACTGTCATTTGGCGTAGCTTTTACAACCAAGTCTGGTATATAAAAGCCTATATTATCAACAACTCTAAAGTTTGAGTTTTTAATATATAAAGTACTCCCATCAGCACCGGAATTACGATAATCAGCTACCTGGTACACCTTCGCAGCTTCAAGTTTTGGTTCTACAATGTCAGTTTCTGTTTCGTACGCAAACGAGAACGCTCCGTAACCTAGAAACATTAATCCTGTTACTAATCTCAGGCTTGTATGCAACATGCCTTCCTCCTATTTAAAGTTTTTATAATTATTTAGCGAAAAATCGCTTGTATGAATAGAACACCGTTGAACAAATAAATCAAGTATTTTGCACCCAAAAGCCTGTAAACTTTATTCTTGGGAACGCCCTACATCAATAATTATTTTGTTTGTGAAATGATGAAAGTGGACCCACTGCCATGCTACATATAAAGCCAACACACTCAAACCTGCTGCTATTGTGAACACCCATTCATGACCAATTAACGCCCAAAAGTATCCTGCTATCAAACTTCCGCACATACCACCAACACCAAAGCCAATGCTACTGTATAGCGCTTGACCTTTTACTTGGTTATCACCCGTAAAATGCTTATGAACAAATTGAATGCCAACTAAATGAAACGCACCAAAAGATACTGCATGTAGAGTTTGGGCTATGATCAACATGGTCATATTGTTTAGAAACCAGCCCATTATTAACCATCTCACTATGGTTAATAAAATGCTTATCAACAGAACGTTACGTAACGATAAATAGTTGAGTATCCGTTGCATCAGCATAAATAATACAATTTCAGCGATAACGCCCAATGACCACAGTAAACCAACTTCTGTTTCTGTAAATCCAATTTCATTTAATGAGATTGAAAAGAATGAGTAATATGGACCGTGTGATGCCTGGATAAGAAAAAGGATTATAAAAAAAGCAATTGTTTGTTTGTTTTTTAAAAGCGACAACATTGAACCTTCAGCTTTTGAGGTGTTAACCCGTTGATCACCTCTAACAAACATGCTTGCCAATACAACCAGACTCAAGATAACTAATGTTATGACCGGCCAGTGCTTAAGGCCAATAAAATCTAAAACCCAACCGCCGCCAGCAACCGCTAGAATAAAACCAATCGACCCCCACAAGCGAATTTTGCCGTAGCTTTCTGTTTCATCCCCTAATAAATTCAATGTCACCACTTCAAACTGTGACAATAAAGCGTTCCAAAAGAAGCTAAACAAAAAACTAATGATAATAATAGTCATCAACGTATTATTCATCAGCATAAAACTAAAAAACACAACACTTAACAATGCTGCGAGCCTAACCATTTTTATGATTTCTTGGCGCCCTCCTGAAATCCATGCCCATATATTTGGCGCTATAATCTTAGTCCCTTGGATGCTGGCAAAAACAAGACCAATTTGTGCAGCGACGTAACCCAACGACTGTAAATATAGCCCCAAATAAGGCATTAATATCCCTAATGAAGCAAAGTAGAAAAAGTAAACACTTGAGAGAGCCCAATAAGGCTGAGAAGAAGAACTCATTAATTAATCATTTTGCACTTAATATCACCAGTTATCTTTTTAAAAACAAAACACTAGCAATAACCTTTCTTAGCCAAATGACGGCGAAGTTAAGTACTACTTGATTTCAGCAGGAATAATCGGGACAGTTGAATTCACATCAAAATTTTGAGCTCGATGGCGTAGTACATGGTCCATAATAATGATGGCCATCATCGCTTCGGCGATAGGTGTTGCACGAATCCCAACACAAGGATCATGACGGCCTTTTGTTACCACTTCTACTGCTTCACCGGACGTATTAATGCTTTTACCAGGAATACTAAGACTGGATGTTGCTTTAAGCGCCATGCTTACCAATATATCTTGTCCGCTTGAAATACCACCTAAAATACCGCCCGCATTATTACTTAGAAACCCATCTGGGGTGATTTCATCACGATGCTCAGTACCTTTTTGAGTAACTGCATTAAACCCAGCACCAATTTCAACACCTTTTACAGCATTAATACTCATCATCGCGTGTGCTATATCTGCATCTAAGCGATCAAAAATAGGCTCACCTAAACCAGGAAACATGTTCGTGACAATAACGTTAATACGTGCACCTATTGAATTCCCTTTTAGAGCTTTCATATAGGCTTCGATCTCTTGTTCTTTGTCTGGATCCGGGCAAAAGAATGCACTGTTTTCGATATGATTCCAATCGAGTTTTTCAGTGACAACTGGGCCCAATTGAGCCAAATACCCCTTGATTTCAATACCGTAAGCAGATTTCAAGTATTTTTTGGCAACGCCACCAGCTGCAACCCGCATAGCTGTCTCTCTCGCAGAAGAACGCCCGCCGCCACGGTAATCACGAAAACCGTACTTTTGATGATAGGTATAATCTGCATGCGCCGGCCTAAATTGGTGCATGATGTTACCGTAATCCTTTGAACGTTGGTCAGTATTTTCAATGACCATTCCAATAGGCGTGCCCGTTGTTTTACCCTCAAACACACCTGATAAAATTTTGACCTTATCAGCTTCTTTGCGCTGAGTTTCAAACCTTGTTTTACCGGGCTTTCTGCGATCCAAATCGTCTTGCAAATCCGCTTCAGATAGTTCTATACCGGGAGGGCACCCATCAACAATACAGCCAATAGAATGGCCGTGGCTTTCGCCAAAGCTTGTTACAGTGAATAATTTTCCAATTGAATTTCCAGACATGTTTATATTGTATCTCTTTTCAGTTAGGCAGGTTAACTAGAAACGTCTGCTTATGCTCTAACAACTGCCCTTTCGTCAACATAAACACACCATGACCGCCATATTCAAATTCTTGCCATAAAAATGGTACTGTAGGATAACTCGCCTGTAACAACTCATCAGAATTGCCCACTTCTATATATAAAATACCGTCGTCAGTTAGATATTCAGAGGCATCGAATAAAATTTGGTGAACTAGATCTAAACCCGTTTCCCCACCATCAAGCCCTAAGCGCGGTTCTTTACTGAACTCCTCAGGTAAGCCATCCAGCTCTTCATGCCCAACGTAAGGCGGGTTGCTAACGATTAAGTCATATCCTTTAGCAGGCACATCATTCAGCAAGTTCGACTCGATGGTATTCACTCTAGCTGTTAAATGATGGCGTTGGATGTTTTCATTTGCCACAGCCAAGGCATCCGAAGAAATATCTGCCAAATCAACCAACGCATCAGGGAAAGCCGTTGCGCATGCAATACCAATGCATCCACTCCCCGTGCACAAATCCAAAATATTTCTAATATCGTCATTCGCTAAGAATGGTTCGAACCTTTCTGCAATTAACTCTGCAAAAGGAGATCTTGGAATTAAAACATCTTCATTTACAAAAAATCTTAGTCCAAAAAACCAAGCTTCACCTAAAATGTAAGCCGCTGGGATTTTTTCCTCTACACGCCGTTTATAGCATTCTTGAATACGTGTCTTATTCTGTAAATTGACTGTTTTTTGATAAACAGATTCATCAGTCTTTGTGATATCACCCGTTATGGTCAGTACAATATAAGCTGCTTCATCAAAAGCCGTGGATGTGCCATGCCCATAATACAAATCGCTCTCCACAAAAAGTTTTTCGCCAAACTGAATATAATCTAAATTTGTGACTAATTTATCTAAATAATTTTCCATAAAACCCAAATTGCGACTATATTTATAATAATTAAAGTATTTTAACTGACATCCCGAACTGATAAACCTTATTCGCTAAACCAATATGGACTCAAGAGCTCTAAAAAAAGAAGAAATCATCTCACTTTTTCCTATCAGGAATTTATCCGATAGCCAAAAACAGCTCTTGTTAGATTCATACAAAACAGTGGAAGCACCCGCTAACACGCTTATATTTTCTCAAGGCAGTAATGATACTAGACAAATTTATCTACTTGAAGGAAAAGTAAAGCTTACCGACGCTAATAAGAGAGAACGGATCATTGAAGGCGGCGGTGTTGAGTCACGTTTTCCGTTAGAGAACAATATTCCTCGCTCCGCTACTGCTGTAGCCTTGAGCCCTGTCAGTTTTTTTGTTATTGAAAAAGAGGCCTTGGAAGGCCTAATGAATAACGAGACTGTTGGACTCACAAATGAGAATGTAGAAGTTGAAGAAATGCACGAAGAGTCTTTGGTTTACAACCAACTCTATTTTGAGGTTTCTCAAGAAATTCAAAATAACCGATTAGAAATTCCCTCAATCCCAGATACCGCCATAAAGGTACGTAAAGCGATATCTGACCACAATATCTCTTCAGATAAAATCGCCCGAATTACTCAGGTCGACCCAGCCATTACAGCGCAATTAATAAAAGTCGCTAATAGCCCATTATTTAGAGGCCGTGAAAAAATTGAATCATTGCCCCCAGCTATCACCCGATTAGGCTTAAAAGCCATTGGTAATTTGATCACTAGCTTCACCATGCGAATGGTCTTTAATGCTAAGACCAAAGATGTTAAGGAACAAATTTCGCAACTTTGGTTACACAGCCGCGATATTGCTGGTATCTGTGCTGTCATAGCGAAAAAACTTAAAGGCTTCGATGCTGACAAAGCACTGTTAGCTGGGTTGGTTCACGACATCGGTGCCATTCCCGTTTTAACGCATGCCGACAAACATCCGAACTTAATGTCTAATATTCAGGAAGTTAATAAAGCTGTAACAAAGCTAACACCTACGGTCGGTAAAATGGTCCTAGAAAAATGGAACTTTACTGAAGACTTTCATTCTGTCGCATTAAACGCCGAAAACTGGCAAAGAGAAACGGATGCGGCGGGTGATTACACCGATTTAATTATTGTTGCTCAGTTATTAAGCTTTGAGAATACAGAACAAAGCGATAAATACCCTATGGCAGATGCTGTACCAGCCTATAGCAGGTTAGAAGCTCTATTGAAAGACCCTAGCGACTCCATACGGGTAACTGAAAACGCACGCGAAGAACTATTGGATATTCAGCAGCTTTTCAAGTAAAAAAACAACGGTATTTATTATGAAAATACCCAACATTACAATAACACCACCGGCCAGTTCAGCCTCCTCTTCCAGCTCACCTCTTGAGAACCTTAAAACTGGCCAGGAACTCTACGCTAAGATTGTTGAAAACATCCCATCTAAAAACGAAGTTATTTTTCAGTTAGGTAACAAATTAGTTAGGGCATCAAGCAACGCAACATCGACGCTCGGCCAAACCGTCTTAGTTCAAGTTGAAAGAAAGACTGGCGAAATCATCTTGAACGTAAAACAACAAACCCATTCACCTAACTTTATAAACTCAATATTACGCCATACCTTACCCAAACAACTTCCAATACAAGACTTTGTTTCGCCGTTAAAAGAGCTCAATAGAAATATCAACACGTCCTACAGCACAGCATTATCAACAAATGCCTCAATAAAACAGTTCAGTACGCTTACTAATGAAATTATTCGGACATCACCTACGATTAATTCACTCTCAACAGCAAACGGTATTAAAAGCGCAATACAAAACTCCGGCGTATTTCTGGAACACAACGTCGTTCAAACTATTACAAAACCAGCAGCAACAGCAAATAACGCATTAATTGATGTCGTTAATAAAAAACCGGAACAATTACTTACGAGCCTAAACAATCAAGCCCTTTTGACTACTAAAATGGGCAATGATTTATCTAAAGTAACCTCAGTAGATTTAAAAGCCAACTTGGTTAAATTAATTAGTATCTTAAAATCATGGCCTGGCATAAACCCCTCTAACGCTGGGCTAGCCAAAAGCATTAAAAGCGAACTAACTCAATTAAGCAAACAAACTCAGCTACAAACCAATTCAGCGTCTCAAAAATTACATTTGCAGGTTCAAGACGTGTTAAACAAAGTAGAAGGAGCCGTGGCAAAAATCACCATTAATCAGTTAGCAAACGCCAGCTCAGACACTGCAGTACGACAAGCCTTACAGCTTGAAATCCCTTTTTATAATGGACAATCTGAAGATGCTCTATTTATCAAAATCCAACAAGATGATACGCCCAATAAAACCAAACAAATTGATAACAAATGGACCGTTTCTTTGGAAATGAATCCGCCAAATCTAGGCCGTATAAAAAACAAACTAACCTTACAAGGGGAGCAAATTAGCTCAAGTTTTTGGGCCGAAAACCAACAAACAGGTGAACTTCTTAAACGTCATTTGAACATGCTGCATGAACGATTCCGTGTATCAAAACTCACTCCTACGTCACTTGACGTACAAACTATGATTGAGCCTGACCTTGAAAAAAACACGTCTATGACGTCTAACTTTAACGAGAAGGCTTAATGAAAGAAACTATTAACCCGCCAGACATTGCGGTTGCCTTAAAATATGACGGGCAAAACGCACCAACGATTTCAGCCAAAGGTAGGGGCGATATTGCCCAAGAAATTATCGACATAGCATTGGCAAATGATGTCCCGTTAGACAATAACCCTGAGTTAGTGAAATTACTCAGCAGCATTCCACTTGGTGATTCAATTCCAGAGGCTCTTTATATTGCTGTTGCAGAGGTGATTGCCTTTGCTTATTTACTGTCTGACAAAGTACCAGAAGGGTTTAGTGAAACAGACGGCTGATCATTTAAGCCTTATGCAGTCTAAGCAAAAGTGTCGCTTCATCTAATGTCAAATTACATTTTTCTACGATTTCATCAGACGTGGCACCTTCTTGCGCTAATTTAATTGCATTTTGAAATTCTTGAAGGTGTTCGGAAGAGTCACTTTCTTCTAATTCTTCCAATCGTTCTAATAGAGAACGCACTCGTTTCTCTGTACCACCTACCCTCTCATCAACCCCAAGGCCACTTGCACATAAAGCTGATACATCATGCTGCATCACTTCAATTTTCTTCCATAACTTTTCAATTTTTTGATCGTAAGAATTGATTCGTTTTTTTTGTTTAAATATTTGCATTAACGCAAATACCAAAACCACAATAATAGTCCCAACCAAAATCATCATATAACTATCCATTTCGCTTACTCATCGATTGCTGTGGTGCATGTGGCGTTTAGGCATCATCGTCTTAAGAATTGATTAAATCTACTATTGCTTGCTTTTTCTAGTTTACGCTTTCTTTCTTCTTGTTGCTTTGGCGTAAATTCCTTCGCAACTTTTATGGGTATGTCTTCGTCACCCACAGATTCTTTTAAAGCGTCACGTAATTCTTCCACCGTGCCTTCCACGGGCTCAATCTTAGAACCGTCCTTATCAGCAAAACGAGAAATAGCATTAGATTGAATAACAATAACAACCCGTCTATTTTTTTCTCTACCTTCCCGCGTTGTGTTCTCCTCAATAGGGTGAAACTCTCCATAACCCACAGCCGACAAGCGCCTTGGTTTAATTCCATATTTAGCAAACAAATGCACAACGCTAGCGGCTCGGGCTGCTGATAGCTCCCAATTAGAAGGATATTCAAACGTATTAATGGGTTGATTATCTGTAAACCCCTCAACCTGAACTTGATTATTTAACTTACGAATCGGTTTTGCCACCTTCCATAAAACGCGAAGCGCCTCATCAGATAAAGTAGCATCACCACTACCAAATAGCATATTACTGTTCATTTCTACTTCAACCCATAAATCGTTTTTTTCAACGGACACGAGGTCTCTATCAATTAACGGCGACAGTGCCTCTGTTAATTGATTGCCGAGTGCTTCTAACACGTCCGATTCTTTTATTTTTTGCTGCTCATTAACTAAATTGTCATCTTCAATATTGACAGACTGCTGGTTAGTTTCTTCCGCATATAAATCGGGTATAGGCTTATCTCCAACACTTTCCAATTCAATCAGCTTATCAATCAGCGCTTTATTTTGAAGGATGTCGCCAATTTGAATGGGCTCCATCGTTCTTACTGGCCCACTAAAAGCACCATCTAATGTACTGGATAACACCCTATATTTACCTTCATTAACGGATGAAACAGAATACATTACTACAAAAAAAGCAAATAAAAGCGTTATAAAGTCAGCATACGAAACCAACCACCTTTCGTGGTTAACGTGTTCTTCTGCTTTCTTTTTACGCCGAGCCATCGTTATAAATACCCCTGCAACTTGATTTCCACATTTCTTGGATTTTCACCTTCTGCAATGGCTGTAATCCCTTCTATTATCATTTCGCGAGATTGTGAGTGCAGTTGAATTAATGCCTTAAGTTTTGCTGCAACTGGCAAAAACAATAGATTGGCAAGGCCAACGCCATAAATCGTCGCCACGAAAGCCGTTGCAATCCCTGCCCCTAATTTACTGGGGTCAGACAAATTCTGCATCACATGTATTAAGCCCATTACCGCACCAATAATACCCACTGTCGGTGCATAACCGCCCATTGCTTCATATACTTTAGCAGCCTGTAATTGTCTGGATTCTAACACCTCTAATTCAAGCATTAAAATATCTCTTACTACCTCTGGCTCACCACCATCAACAAGCAACTGTAACCCCTTACGAGCGAACGGATCACGTTCTTCTTCTACAACACTTTCAAGACCGAGCAAACCTTCTCTCCTAGCAATGGAACTCCATTCCACAACCTTTTCAATGTTGTTCTTTAACTTTAAATTTGGCGGGAAGAACATCCACACGAATAACTTTAATGATAAATAATATGTTTTAGCAGATGATTGCAATAACGCAGCACCAACCGTGCCGCCAATAACAATTAATGCCGCTGGCCCATTCACTAATCCACTTAAGTGGCCACCTTCTAATACATTGCCACCCAGAATAGCACCAAAGCCAATAACCACGCCTAAAATCGTTAAAATATCCAAGTTACAATTCCATTAATTCATCTTCATCACAGACGTCGAGTTACCCTTTAGTCCAAACCATTTTTAGCACAAACTTTTTCGAGCTTCTCTTTTAACGTTCCAGCTGTAAATGGTTTGACAATATAACCGTCAACTCCAGCGTTAGCAGCCTCTACAATTTGTTGTCTCTTAGACTCCGCCGTTACCATTAAAACCGGCATATTAGCGGTAACTGGGTTAGCTCTTACATTTTTCACAAGTTCTATTCCTGTCATACCAGGCATATTCCAGTCTGTCACTAAAAAATCATAATGCCCAGATTGTAATTTCGGCCACGCCGTTTGCCCATCATCAGCTTCGTCCAAGTTGGTAAATCCAAGCTGTTTTAATAAATTTTTCACTATTCGCCTCATTGTAGAAAAGTCATCGACAATTAGAATTTTCATACTTTTATTCATTAAAAAAACACCTCAGAGACATAACGTAGTTATCTCGTTAACTATCGACCACTTTATAAGTAAGTTTAGCCAACATTTAAGAATTTACTGTGGTTGATTTAAAAAAATCAGTATTAGGGGGAGAAATGTGCAAGTCGAGATTTTAAACGAAGCATTGCTTGGTTGTTTATTTGACACGCTCGAGACTCACTGACGTTAAGGATTTTGCCAATTTCCTTTAGATTTAGTTCGTCGTCGTAGTACATAGAAATTACTAACCGTTCACGTTCAGGTAGCCCTGCAATTTCATCTATTAAAGCGACTCTAAAATCTGCTTCATTTATATTTTCTAAAATATTTTCAGACGTTGATCGGTCATTATCTCCTTGCAAATCATTCGTGCTGAATAGGCGACAACAACTGCTATCGTTTAATATTTTATGGTATTCATCTAGAGTAATTTCTAATAGTTCTGCAATTTCAGTATCACGTGCATCCCTGCCCGTTCTTTGTTCAATTTTTTGCATCACTTTTGTAATTTCGCGTGCTTTTCTATGCACAGAACGTGGTGTCCAGTCATTACGACGAACGTCATCCAGCATTGCTCCCCTAATGCGGATACCGGCATACGTCGTAAAACTAGCGCCGTGGCTATCACTAAAGTTTTGAGATGCTTCCAATAAACCCAACATTCCTGCTTGAATCAAGTCCTCAACCAACACCGTATCGGGAAGTTTTGCGAGCAAATGATACGCGATTCTTTTTACTAATGGCGCGTGCTTAACTACCAGTTCCCCGGCATCTTTAGCCTGCAAATTGGTATACATCGAAATACCATTCACACTATTTACGCTCCTTCATTTTTTGACTGGATCAACCGCTCTACAAAAAACTCCATATGACCACCTGCACCACGTTGCATTGGCCATTTATCGATCTTACGCGCAATATTTTTGATTGCCAACGAGGATTCCGCATTGGGCATCGATTCAGTCACGGCTTGTTGTTTTTGAACAGCTTTTCGGAGACCTTTATCAAACGGTACCGCACCAACAAAATGCAGCGCAACATCGAGATAACGATCTGTCACCTTACACAATTTTTGATATAACGCTTTACCATGGTGAGCCGTTTCTACCATGTTCGTTAGCACATGAAAGCGACTTAAGCCATGATCTCTATTCAATAATTTTATCAGGGCATACGCATCAGTTAAAGACGTCGGTTCATCACACACAACAATGATAACTTCCTGACAGGCACGTGAAAAATTAACCACACCACCATGAATACCGGCCGCTGTATCGACAATCAGCACATCAATATCGTAGCCTAATTCACTGAATGCATTTATAATTCCGGCTTGTTCCATCGTGCCCATTTCGGCCATCTTTTGCATACCCGATGAAGCGGGAATAACCTTTAATCCTTGTGGGCCTTCTACAATTATTTCATTCAGTGTTTTTTCACCGTCTAACACATGAGATAGATTATATTGTGGGTGTAAGCCCAATAATATATCAACATTCGCAAGCCCCATGTCAGCATCTAATAAAGCCACTTGTCGCCCAAGTTTGGATAACGATATACCAAGATTTACAGACAGGTTAGTCTTGCCAACCCCGCCTTTCCCACTCGCTATTGCAATAACCCTAACGGGCTTTGGTTCTGTCATTTTAAGTCCTGAGGCTTGATTCAACCCCTGTTTAAATATTCGCATATTGCGTTTGTTCACCAATTAACACAGACAACGCAATATCCATATCATCTGCCGCTTCAACTGGCTCGTCAAAACCAGCTAGCAAGCTTTCTGGATTTGGAAAGTGTAAGTCTTCCGGTACACGTTGACCGTCTGTCACAAAGCACAATGGTATTTGGTTTTCAATAATGGCAGATAAGGCACTACCAGGGCAATCGGTTTCGTCTAGTTTCGTTAAAATACAACCTTTACGCTTAGTACTGCTGAAAGTTTTTAATATTTCACGCATCGCTCGGCTTTCTGTTGTTGCTGAAACGACTAAATAATTATCAATATTGAGTGTTTCATCGGCCAGCAATTCCAACTGTTCTGTCATGCGTATATCTCGTTGACTCATTCCCGCTGTATCAATGAGCACTAGCTTTTTGTCAATAAAGTCTGACAAGGCATTCTTTAAGTCATCCTGGGTTGACGCAACACGCATGGGTACGCCCAAAATTTTAGCAAAATTACTCAATTGCTCGTGTGCGCCAATGCGATAGTTATCTGTTGTTATTAGTGCTAACTGATTAGTACCATATCTCATTCTAAACCGTGCTGCTATTTTTGCGATCGTCGTTGTTTTACCAACACCTGTTGGCCCGTATAAAGCTACAACCCCACCTTCATCAAGCAGTGGATCATCCAACACAGGAATACACAACGATATTGCTTTGAGACACTTACGCCAAGACTCTTCTATCTCATCTTCTGTAATACACGTTTCAGCTAGTTTTAAACTCAGATTTTTTGAAAACCCCGTATCCAGTAACCGACGTATCACGTCAATTCGCACTGGGTTTTGTTGTATTTTATCGGCCCACGATAATTCGTTTAATTGCGTTCTAAAATCATGGCGCATTTTTTTTAATTCTTCTTTAACCGCCTTTATGGCTGGGTCTTCAACCCACACCGATTGGTTTGGTGTGCGGACGTTATTTGCGTGTGTTTTTGCTTCACGCTTTACACGTATAGATTTAGGTTTGGCTGGAGTGAAATCTTCACGGAATGCTTGCTCTGGCGGTTCTTTCCAATTGATAGATAATGTATCTTGCTTTAGCTTTTCATCCAACTGAACATCTATAGCACGTTCTTTTTTATCAAGCTGTTGCTGAATAACATTCTCGTCATAATCCATCGCCGCAACAATTTCGACACCATTTTCTGCTCGCGTATTAGACAAAATGACGGCATCTGGACCAAGCTCTTCTTTAACTAAGCGTAATGCTTCGCGCGTATCTGCCGCAAAAAATCTTTTAATCTTCATGTTTTTTTCCCTTTAACAACTCTAACCATTTTGACCAACGCTCCCAACTACGCGAACTTGGCGATCTTCAGGTATCTCGTTATACGACAACACATTTAAGTTGGTGATTGAATGCCGTACAAAGCGTGCCAACCAGGGTCTTAAAAAGGCTGACACTAATAAAACGGCATTTTTCCCTTCCATTTCCAGCTTTTGTGTACTGGCTTCTAATGCTTTGATCATTCTTTCTGCTAACCCTGGCTCTAACCCTGCGCCACCATCTTCTGACGCTTGTAGACTCTGTTGCAATAAGCGTTCCAAGTCTGGGTCTAGTGTAATAACCGATAGTTCCTTATCTAAGCCACTGATTTTCTGGACAATTGAGCGGCCTAACGAAATACGAACAGCTGCTGTTAACGCGCCAGTATCTTGACTCACCACACCATGTTCGATCAATGTCTCTGCAATCGTGCGCATATCACGTACTGGAATGCTTTCTTGTAATAGGTTTTGTAATACCTTCACCACCGCGCCCAAAGACAATGTTTCTGGCACAAGGTCTTCCACTAGTTTCGGCGCTGACTTTTTCAATGTATCCAGCATTTGTTGTACTTCTTCATGCCCTAAAAGCTCATGAGCATGCGTTTGTATAACTTGGCTTAAATGTGTCGCTACAACCGTGCCGGGGTCCACCACTGTATAACCATACGTTTGCGCTTGATCCTTTTGATTACTCTCAATCCAAATTGCATCTAAGCCAAAGGCTGGATCTTGCGTTGCTATACCCTGCACTTCGCCAAACACTTGGCCAGGATTAATCGCCATTTCACGATCCGGGTGAATTTCTATTTCACCAATATTAACGCCCATTAACGTTAATCTGTACATATTAGGAGATAAGTCCAGGTTGTCTCTGATATGTACGGGTGGAATTAAAAACCCTAATTCTTGAGATAGCTTCTTACGCACACCTTTAATCCGCGACATCAGCTCACCGCCCTGCGTTTTATCAACCAACGGAATCAACCTATAGCCCACTTCTAAACCAATCATGTCAACCGGCGCAACATCTTCCCAAGTCAACTCTTTAGGTTCATCAGATACTGCCTGAACAATGGGTTCGGGCTCAACAAACGCTTCCGCTTTTAATTGCTTTTTGTAAATATGCAGAGCTGCATAGCCTATTGCTGCAGAAATAGTGATAAAAACAAAATTTGGCATCCCTGGAATCAAACCCAACATGCCAATAACACCCGCCGTAATCGCTAATGCCTTTGTATTGTTAAGAACTTGAAACGATATTTGCTCACCCATGTCATGTGAACTATTAACTTTGGTAACGATAATTGCTGTTGCTGTAGATAATAACAACGCTGGAATCTGCGCCACCAAACCGTCACCAATGGTTAACAATGTGTAATATTCCATTGCTTGCGAGAATGGCAACCCGTGCTGAATTGTCCCTACGCCAAGGCCACCCACAATATTAATAAGTAAAATTAAAATACCGGCTACCGCATCGCCACGAACAAACTTACTGGCACCATCCATTGACCCATAAAAGTCAGCTTCTTGACTAATTTCTGCTCGCCTTTCCTTCGCTTGGTCTTGGGTTAAAACACCAGCATTTAAATCCGCATCTATCGCCATTTGCTTACCCGGCATGGCATCTAATGTAAACCGGGCACTCACTTCAGACACCCTACCCGCACCCTTTGTAACGACAACAAAGTTAATGATGATCAAAATACTAAAAACGACCAAACCTACCGCATAGTTACCGCCAATAACAAACGCACCAAACGCCTCAATTACCTTACCCGCTGCATCACCGCCATTATGGCCCTCAAGCAATACCACTCGAGTAGAGGCAACGTTTAGACCCAGCCTTAATAACGTGGCTACAAGAATAAAACTTGGAAAAACTGCAAAATCTAGCGGCTTAAGCGAATACACAACCACCAATAAAACAATAAGTGATAAAGCTATATTAAATGTGAACAATAGATCTAATGCGATGGGCGGCAAAGGCAACACCAACATGGATAACATCACTAACACTAAAATAGGCGCACCTAAGCCATTTCGTGCAAAGTCCCCTAGAAGCTTCGTAAAACCAGCAAAATTCATATTAATTATTCACTCTATCCATAATTTAGTGTGTCCTATCCGCGTATTGTTGGTATTCGTCGGGAATAGAAACGTCTTTAGGCGGCCGAGGTTTTTTCCAACGTTTTTCGGTCGCCACACGAAGCTGGAAAACATAAGCCAATACTTGCGCAACGGCTAAATACAAGCCTTTAGGCACTTCTTGATCAACTTTTGTGGAGAAGAACAACGCTCTAGCTAACGGTGGTGCACTCACCATTGTGACGCCATGGCTACTGGCAATGTTTCTGATTTGTGCAGCAATGTAATCAGACCCTTTTGCCACCACCATAGGCGCTCCAGTACCACTTTCATCATATTTCAAAGCTACCGCAAAGTGCGTTGGGTTCGTAACGATCACATCTGCTAATGGAACTTGCTCCATCATGCGACCTTGCGACATTTCTTGTTGTAACTGCCTGACCTTACTCTTAACTTCTGGACGGCCATCCGTTTGCTTCATCTCGTCTTTTATCTCTTGTCGTGTCATTTTTAATTTTTTCTTATGCTCCCAAATGCTAAATGGCACATCAATAGCAGCAACAAGTAACAAAGACGCACATAGCACTACAAACGATAGACTCATTAAATCGCTGGCATGGACAAGCGCACCGCGTAAAGACATTCGACTAAACTGAATAAATTCATGTAGGTACGCATTCGCTAACAAAAACATAATGCCTAAAACCAACACAAACTTAAGTAAGGACTTTAGCAATTCCACCAAACTTCGTATGGCAAACATCCGTTTAAAGCCAGATAACGGATTCATTTTTGAAAACTTTGGCGCCATTGCCTCCGCACTAAAAGCCCATCCGCCCATAGCGATAGGTCCAGCGAGTGCTGCTACCATCATGGCTGCTAAAAAAGGCGCTATAAATCCAACAGCATGCTGCATAAAAAGCTGCAACCGCATCACTGTCGCAATAGGGTCATAAATCAGCGACCTATCAATAGAAAATGATTTTTCCATAACAGTCCACATCCCTTTGAAGATTCGATCACCTGCCATCCATAACATAGTGGATCCCACCATGAGTACAACAACTGTATTCAATTCTTTAGACCGTGCTATGTCACCTTTTTTTCGGGCATCATCTTCCCGTTTGGCCGTGGGTTCCTCGGTTTTTTCTTGGCCGCTGTCTTCTTCTGCCATTGCTAGCTACCTATCCGAAGAAATGCGCCAATAACACCGTAACTCTCAGCTAATAAATTACCGAAACTACCCATCACAGCCGGTACTGTTACCCACATCAATAAGGCGCCCAATACCAGTGTAATGGGAAAACCCACAGCAAAAATATTAAGCTGAGGTGCTGCTTTCGTCACAACCCCAAATGCAATATTAACCATCAATAATGATGTAATAGCAGGTAAAGCCATTAATAAACCAGCAGAAAATATTCGACTTGACCATGAGATCATGCCCCATATATCAACTCGTTCAATGCCATTTAATCCGATGGGTAAGGTTCTAAAACTATCAACCAACATCTCGATTAAAACTAAGTGCCCGCCCACCGTTAAAAAAAACAATGTGGCTAACACCAAATAAAATTGACTTATAACCGGCACACTCACACCAGACGTCGGATCCACCATAGATGCAAAGCCCAGCCCCATACTATAAGCGATACCTTGCCCTGCAAAAACAATGGCACTAAACACCATTTGCAAAACAAAACCCATCATGATGCCGATTAAAATTTGCTGTAAACCAATCATTATTCCCGCATGGCTAAATACATCGACTTGGGGAGGCTGTGGAATGAGCGGAATTGTAAAAAAGGTTACCATTAACGACACACCAATCAGTATACGATTATCAACAAATCGACCGCTAAAGACAGGAATGGCCACGAACATTGCACTAACCCTTAATAATGGCCAAATAAACGCACCTAACCAGGCCATTATTTGCGCTTCACTGACCATCATCATGCCCGTTTACCCACCAACCATATCAGGTATTTGTAAAAATATATCTCGTGTGAAACCAATAATTAGGCGTAGCATCCAAGGGCCAGCTACAGACAAAACAATAACTGTAACCAATAGCTTAGGAACAAAACTTAATGTCATCTCATTGATCTGAGTCGCCGCTTGAAACATCGCAACCAATAAACCAATCGCTAACGCAGACAACAATATAGGCGCGGATAACATGACCGTGATTTGTAACGCTCTTTGTCCTAGTTCCATCACACTATCAGGCGTCATATCTGTATCCTTTAGTTAAAAAAACTAGCCGCTAAGGTTTCCATAATAAGCGCCCAGCCATCGACCAAAACGAACAGCATTAACTTAAATGGAAGTGAAATAATTAAAGGCGATAACATCATCATACCCATCGACATCAGGACACTTGCCACCACCATATCAATGATTAAAAACGGTATAAAAATCATAAAGCCAATTTGAAACGCTGTTTTAAGTTCGCTAGTAACAAACGCAGGCAACAAGAGCGACAGCGGTACATCTTCTGATGATTGGATCGGCTCAGCACCTGAAATTCTTGCGAACATTGCCAAGTCACTGTCGCGGGTCTGCCTCAACATAAACTCGCGAAAAGGCGCTATGGCTTTTGTAATAGCTACGTCGGCTACCATTTCATCATTCAAATACGGCTGCAAAGCTTCAGTATTGGCTTTTTCAAAAATGGGCGACATAATAAAAAACGTTAAAAACAAGGCCAAGCCTAATAAAATTTGGTTACTCGGTGTTTGTGGTGTGCCCATCGCCTGGCGAAGAATAGATAACACGATAATAATTCGTGTAAATGACGTCATCATTACCAACAGGCTTGGCAGCACAGTTAGCAATGTCATTACGGCTAATATTTGTAAAGTGACCGAGTAGCTTTTTCCATCGCTAGCGATGGTTATCGCCTCTAATCCTTGAGCGGCAAAAACACTGCTTGGCATAACTAAAACGCTAAATAAAATACAGCCAACGACTCTACTCATTGCTCTGCCTTTTTACTCAATGCACTTCGCATGGTTTCTTGAAAATTATTTGTTTTTGACTCGGCAACATCATCAATTTCACCTTTTGCGAAGGTATGCAGCGTTTGCACCCTGCCCGGCGCCACTCCCAATAAAATATGCTGCTCACCCGCTCTTATCAGCAATACCTTTTCACGGTGTCCTACAGAAATGCCTGCCACAATCTTCATCAGGCCAACTTGATTAACACCAAATGCACTAAACCGTTTTACCAGCCAAGCAACGATGCCGATAACAACTAAAACGGCAAATAAACCTATTGTCCATTCACTAAGGTTTGCCGTAGAAAAAGGTTCTACACTTTTAGACCCTATAACAAGCTTTTCTTCGGCGTAAACAGTAGTCGAGCCAAACAATGCAATAAACCAAAGGGTTTTATAGGTCACTTCACGCATTATTTAAGTTTCTTAACGCGTTCCGCAGGGCTAATAATATCTGTTAGGCGTAGGCCAAATTTATCATTGACTACAACCACTTCACCTCGAGCAATCAACGTACCATTCACGAGCACATCCATCGGTTCGCCTGCTAATCGATCAAGCTCAACAACGGAACCTTGATTAAGCTGAAGTAAATTACGAATGCTTATTTTAGTATTGCCAACCTCCATCGAAACCGTAACGGGCACATCTAAAATAACGTCTAAGTTCAGTTCACTATCATTGCTAGAAATGCCCTTATCTGACACTTCGTCAAACGATGCCGCTTCAACACCCGCTTGTTCTACATCTGCCACTTCTACTGCTGCACCCTCATGCTCCGCGCCATCATTAGTTTCGTTTTCATCATCGCTCATAATTTATCCTTCTTTGAGTGTCACTTTTTTAACTTCATCTCGTTCGAACTTTTCTTCAAGCTGAACGGCATAATAATCTTTACTAACCCCTAATTTCCCTCTAAATAAAGGCATCTCACCCGATTCTATAATCACTTGTTCAGGCATATCTAAGGGAATAATGTCACCTTCTTGAACAGCTAAAATTTCCTTAAGCGACATCTCTTTTCTTAAAAAAGTTGTATTCAATTCCACTTCAGCCGTTTTTATTTCGCTTCGTAATGTGTTCTTCCAGCGGTCATCTCCATCACCACCATCACTCTGGATGCCTGCGTCCAATAGCTCTCTAATCGGTTCTAACATTGAATAAGGCAAGCTGAATTGTATATCTCCCCCGCCCCCTTCAAGCTCAAGGTGCAACGTCGAAACAACCATTACCTCGGTTGGGCTAGCAATATTGGCAAACTGTGGGTTAACTTCAGAATTAACATATTCAAAATCGAGATCTAATACAGGCTCCCAAGCTTTTTTTAAATCTGTAAACACAAGGTCTAAGATAAATCGCACTACCCGAATTTCCGTTGCAGTAAACTCTCGCCCTTCCACTTTGTTATGAAAACGCCCTGAACCTCCGAAATACGTATCAACAATTGCAAACACAAGGCTTGGATCTAATACAAACAGTGCTGAACCACGTAGCGGCCTAATTTTTACAATATTTAAATTAGTAGGCACAAACAAACTGTGCACATACTCAGAAAATTTGAGCATTTGTATTCCAGAAAGGGAAATTTCAGAAGAACGGCGTAAAAAATTAAACAAGCTAAACCTAAAATGCCGAGCGAAGCGCTCATTAACCATTTCAAGCGTTGGCATCCTGCCGCGAATAATTCTGTCTTGGCTCGTAAAATCATAACCCGATGCTTCGCCAGGAACACCAGCACCTGTTTCAGTTTCTACATCACCATCATCAACGCCATGCAGTAACGCATCAATTTCATCTTGGGATAATAGATCCGCGTCTGACATTTATTGCATCACCAAATCTGTGAAGAACACGGCTTCGGGCAAGGCTTTAACCTTTCTTTCTTTCAATACCTTGTTTATTTCTTCAAGTATTGCCCCTTGAAGTTTTTGCTTACCATCCGAAGTTTTAAGTTCATTAGGGTTTTCTGCAGATAACAATAACAAAATGTTATTTCTTATAACGGGGTCATGTAGCTTAATAGCCTCTAACGTTTCTTCACTGTGAGCCATTACGCTGACAGATACCTTCATGACTTTAATACCTTTCCCTTGAAAATTCACCATAAAGGCAGGCGATAACGCTAAATATGCAGTTTCAGCGCCTTCTTCAGCAGCCTCATCACTGTTCTTTTCACCGTCTTCATCGCTTTCAGCTCCTTCTGTTTGTTCTGTAGCGGGGTCATCTGATGTCGCAGGCTCATTTGCACCAAAAAAGCCTGTAAAAAATAACGTAGCACCCACAATAATTAAAAGAGCTAAAACGCCACCAACAACCATAATGATTAGTTTCTTTGAACCTCCTTTACCTTCTACAACCTCTTCCTGATCTTCTTCAGCCATAACGGCACTCCCAAAATATAAAGTTTAAAGACATGGCAAGCAATAGCTATGCCATTATTTATTACCAAGCAATTCAAGTACTTACAATGAATTTATGCAAATACGTCAATTACAAGTCGTTATTATAGGCATGCAATGGTTTAGCACGTCAAAATTCAGGCACGCATAAAAAAGCCAAGGCATCGATCATGCCTTGGCTTTACTTACTACGTAAAATTTATAAAAAGCTGCTTATATTCTATTGGCGTCAAGCAAAATCACTGAACAAACCACTATATTGTCGTTGTTGACTATTATGTTGCTGATCAAATATTGATTCGTCACCGTCTAAAGCAGTCTCGGCAAGACCGTTACCATCAGCATTTTGGTTTTCAGCTTGTTGATCGCGTTGTTCAGCAAATGAATGCTGCGAAATATCTACATCAACCACATTAACATTCTGATCACTCAACATCTCCCGCAACCGTGGCAACGCCGCATCAATGGCTTCTCTAGTGGCACCGTGTTGAGCAGTAAAGGCAATGGTAGCCTGATCATTTTGCATTTGAACTCTCACCTCAATGGGCCCCATATTCTGAGGCGTGATACGAATTTGTGCCCCACTCACAGACTGGTTAACCATCCATTGAATACGCTGCCCGAACTCTTGTCCCCAACGCGTACTATTCATGGGCGTATCCAATTGAAGTGTTGGCTTATCGGCACTCAAAGGAGTCATGTTAAATGATTGGTTATTAACACCCGCCGCATTGTTCAATGGTAACTCTGCCGTACCCGTTGACTTAACCCACCCGAACTCATTACCCAATTGAGTCAGTGAATCAGCTTTAAACAACTTATCAGACATCAAGGCTGAGATGTCAATTTGCATTGCCTTATCTAAAGCAGGCGTAGCATTAAATGGGTTAAGGAAATCGCCAACACCTGCCTTACCATTTAACCTAATTTTATCCACTGGCAGTTGGCTAGATACCAACATCGACGCAATTTGAGATGATGAATCAGTCGCTTGAGCTAACGGGTCAAAAACAATATCAGTAGTAATAGCACCAAGACTTGAAGAGACTGCATCACCTAAAAACGTTTCATCTATCGTCTGAATACCCAGATCAACAGATGAAACATTTTCTGCCGTTATAGGCAAACTATTGCCACCTTTAATCGAAAGGCTTAATTCATCAGTTAAAGCACCTTCATCAACCATTGCCGTGGCCACTAGCGGTAACCCCGTTGCTTCTTCTTGTCCATTCTCAGCAACGACAGAACCATCAGATCTATCATCTAACCGGGTAGATTTATCATTAACATGACTGCTCTCAACTAAAGATTTCGAAGAAGCGTGTTTGTCATCTACTCCCTTTGTAGACCTCTTGTTTTCTATGTTTTCAGCCTTGTTACGTTCTACACTGTTAGAAGAATGCCCTTTATCTTTAAGCCGATCAACATGGTTATCGAAATGTTCAGAGAATTGTCTATTCGAAGCATTATTATAAGACCCAGCCCCAATATCAGAACTTAAGTTAACGGCGTTATTTATTGGTAAATTTAAAGCCACGGGTACAGCCATTGCGTCGTCCTCCTAGTACATAATAATGATGTCAGTTATGAACAAAGCAAAACCTATGCCACTAAAAACTACACATGTTTTTAAATCCAATTAATCCTAATTTTTATATTGTGTTGCTTTTTTAAAATGGTTAAAAAAAACACAACAATTTGAAATAAAATATGAAATAAATAGCATATAAACCAAAAAGTTAACTTTATAACTATACCAGTAAAAAAATGTTGCTTTTATGCAACCATGTACTATATTATTACACTACTAATAACTATAAATGTTAGTAACTTTAATTACTGTCTCTTATACACATCTGACGCTGCCGACGAGCGATCTAGTGTA
>OJHJ01000253.1_pt1 | contig 29396 bp, 33 predicted proteins | sample 1595201 | NCBI WGS metagenome assembly OJHJ01 (sample SAMN05416832, study PRJEB24817) | seawater metagenome | isolation source: Sea water | place: Canada:Atlantic | collected 2013-07 | reverse complement strand
CGAGATAGCGTAGCGTCTCGTGGGCTCGGAGATGTGTATAAGAGACAGCTTCATTTCAATGCATGCAGCTACGCCATGCAGGAAGAGAACACCTTCTGGAATGGCGGTACGACTCTGTTCTCAAACTGGAGTCACGGCACGCAGACGGTCACTGGCCCCCTCACTTTTGAGCAGTGTGCGGTCAAGTCCTTTGAGAGCGATGCGGTCAATATTACCGTCAAGGAGTCCGATGGTCGATGCATCATCAAGGACAGCAGCGCAGTGCTGGAGGCCAGCGAAGAGGGCAGCCAAGCCTATGTGCGGAGCTGTCCCTGAGCGCGCTTCACCGGCAGAAGGTCCCGCCCACGCTCTCGCCGGTATTTGTGACGGTCTTCGTCTCAAAAACGTAGCAGCCCTCTTGGTCTGCCGGACGGTAGCGGATGTAGTAGTCCTGGCCTTGGTAACTGTAGTCCATGCTGCGTTGGCCATCATCGCTCTCCGTGAAGGTGAGCCCCTCCACGCCGCCTTGGGGTGGGGTTCCCGCCTCCAGACCACGACCGCCACCCTGTGCAGAGAGGGGAGATACTCGGGGAAGGGCGTCTAGGTCCGAGACGACCCCTTGCAGGCACTGGAGGATGTAGGGGGCCCCCTCTGAGCTGTGGTAGCGGTAGCCATAGGTCTCATCAGGCTGGCCGTTACACAGTCCCAAGGTGCCTTCTGGGATCTCGCTGCCGTCCGGGTTGCGGTCTCCGTAAATGGGGAATCCGTCGAAGGCCCAGCCGATGATGGCGGCGTCTCCAGCGTTGTCCATCTCCTCGATCATGCAGCTGGGTTTGACGTGGTAGTGGTAGTCGTCTCCACGTCCAGCGTGGCCCCCGCAGGCGTCGAGCTGCTCGGTCTGAAGGGTGTCGTGCTGGGCTTGATGGTGGGCGAGGTCCTCCTGGGTCATCTCTCCACCGCCGGTGTAGTCGTAGATCGGCACGCCGTTTACGGCGACGCCCAGAGCGGCGTCTCGGGTGATGGGGTCCTGCTCGGAGAGGGTCGGGCTCAGGGGAATCGGGGCGGCGTAGTCGGCGGGAATGGGAACCTGCTCGTTGCTGCCTACGATGCCGGTCATCTTGGTGTGGCCGGGGTAGGTGTCTGAGCGGATGATGGCCTGCGTTTCATCGCAGTTCACGGTGACGCGATCGCCGAATCCAGAGGCCTGAACGGAGGCTTGTACGGCCGCGCAATGACTGGTGGAATCCGCCGGGGTGGTCTGAGGCTCCGACTCTGTGTGACATGCCAGGATCGCGCTGACGGCAAGCAGTAGGCTGATCATTGCTGTACGACGATGCGACACAGGATGGTGTTGTCCGTCTCCAGATCAGGCCCCCAGATCAGTGCCGCTGAGGCATCCCAGTTGATCTCATCGTAGCCATCCTTGGGGCTCACGGCGGCCTCGGAGTGTTCGCTCGCTGCGGACCAAGTGGAGTCGTCGTAGTCCAGGGTCTCCCAGCCTTCCGGGGCATCATAGGTCTCGAAGGCGCAGGCGCCCTCTCCGGCCACCGGATCGCTCTCGCTCTCGCAGGACTTGTCGACTGGCGCGTGGTGGGTGACCAGGCACTTCCAGCCGCCATCGCTCACGGCCACCAGGGCGCCGTTGGCGTCACGGACCTGGAGGATCACGCCGCCGTCGCCCATCTGTTGGCGGTCGGTGCCGATGTACTCCAGCCCGCTGTCATTCTCCTTGAAGTCCATTGCCGTCAGAGCGAGCACGAAGGGGCCTTGCGCCTGAAAGGTGAAGGTCTCCGCGTTGAAGGAGCGCTCGGTGGTGATGGGAACGCTGTCCTCGGCGACCTGCCCTCCGTTCACGCTCATGGAGAACCAGTTGTCGGCCCAGACCTCGGCGGTGTAGGTCTGGGAGCTCGTGGTCGGGCTCTGCTCGGTGCTTGTGGTGCATCCGGCCAGGGTGAGGGCGAGGGCAAGGGTCATGTGTGCTCCATGGAGTGTGCTTCCGGAGTTGGAGATTCCATAGCTCTAGCGGGTCTGGTCTAGGAACTGCAGAGCTTTCGTGCGTCTGTGTGTATCTGCAGCGAACACCAGGTTGGTTGATGTCGCCTCGCTTGGCCGGGACCGCTCCCGCGTCGCTTCACCGCTCGGTGTGTCCAGACCACAGGACTCATCAGACTCATTGGTGGCCCACAATGTGTGTGAATCTGCGACTACAGAGCTTCATTCGATTGCGTATACGAGCCAGACTGCGCCAGAGACTGCAACAGCACCTGGATCGACCGGCCCGGTTGCTTCGGGAGGGGGGGGCTACAGGATACTCACTTTGGCCGCGGATGCGGCATCCCAGCGTCTACGTCGTACAATCATTAAAAGTAAGGTCGAACACCACCTTTGTCGCTGCGCCGAGCTCGCATCCTTGTACAAATACAAGGTGCTCAAGGTCTACATGATGGTCGGCCTGCCCGACGAGCGTGAGGAGGACCTGGAGGAGCTGGGGCGCTTCTCCTTGGAGCTTGGGGCCATTCACCCCACGGCGCTGGGCATCGCCCCCTTTGTGCCCAAGTTCAACACGCCCATGATTGGCAGCGGCTTTGCTGGGATCAAGGTCGTAGAGAAGCGCTTGAAGTACCTGCAGAAAGCCCTGCGCGGCAAGGTCGATGTGCGGGCGACTTCTGCTCGGTGGGCCTACTGGTTGAACAGGCTGCTACGGTCTGAGATCAGAGGCTACTCTGTGGGGAAGTAGATCCAGTAGGTCAGCTTGCCCTGGTTCCACAGCACGCTGTTGTCGTGGGGCAGCACCGTCTCGTGCTCCTTGAGGAAGGTGATGGAGGCGTAGATGCCGTCGACCTTTGTCTCGTCGATGCCGTTGGTGAGGTCGGCCCATGTCGCGCTCAGGCTGCCCCCGGGCCCGTCGCCCGAGCAGCTGTAGTTCGCCAACGCCGTGGAGCCCGTCGCTGGGAGTAAGGTGAACAGCACGTTGTCGTAGCCACTGGTCGGGTCCCAGGTGAGCTCAAAGTCCTCGCCCCAGGTCACCGTGTTGGCCGCCTCGAAGTCGAAGCTCGGGTCGATGGGCGCGTCGGGCAGCACCAGGGCGTCCTCGACCACCATGGCCGGCAGGTCGCTCGTCCCGTTAATGATCTCCAAATCCCAGCTTCCACCCAGCCAGTTCGTCATATCGATGCCGTCGGTGACGACGTAGTAGACATTGCCGTCGGTGTGCTGGGCGGGCCACTCACCGGTCGTGTCGTTGGCCACGAAGAGGTAGGTGCCCACGTCGATCCAGTCTGTGACGGCGTCACTGCCCCACTCGCAGCTGCCGCCGGTTGGCCAGGCCCCCGCATAGGTCAGCTCTTTCTCCAGAGGCTCGGCCTCGAAGACCAGCTCGAACTGCACGAAGTCATCGACGGTGCTGGCATAGGCGCTGGTGATGTTGATGTAGGCGGTCTCGAATCCCGTCACTGCTGGGTAGAGCTCGCCCCGCACCAGCCCGGTGGCGTCTGCGTAGTAGGTGAAGGCCTCCTCCAGTACGGTCCTCTCGCCCCCTGCGATCAGGGTGACGTCGACCGCTCCGGCCGTGCCCGCGGGCGTGGTCACGGTGATGCTCTCCTCGTCAGCTGCCGTGATGGTCGCGGCGAGCTCGCCGAAGAGCACCTCTTCCACATCGGTCAAGCCGGCGCCGCTGATCACGACCACGCTTGAGCCGGCGTCGCTGCCGTAGGGAGGAGCGACCGCGTCGGGCTCCACCAACACCTCGGGCCAGCTGGCGGCTTCTGTGGCCTGGATGCCCAACTGGTTGGTGGCCGTCAGCGTGAAGGACCAGGTTAGGTCGCAGTCGCCGAGCGCATCGACGCTCCGCCACTGGCTGGACCCGGTCTCGGCGAAGTCCAGGTCCTTGTCCAGGGTCCACTCCTGGGCGCTGCCGTCGCTGGCCTCGGCGGCGACCCTCAGGTCGGACACGGCATTGGCGTCGCTGGCCAGCACAACCAACGCGAACTCCCCATCGGCACAGGACAGGGTGACCGCGTCAATGCTTGGCGGCGCGTCGGTCGGCTCGAAGTCCTCGAAGCAGCCCGTAGCCGCCAGGAGCAGGAAGATGGAGAGACGCTTCATGGGTGGGGCCCTCCCATCAAACAGTGGCCACCCCAGGCGACGATGTCGTCCCAGGCCATCCAGGCGACGCCCGTGAAGGCGAAGCCCACCATGCTGCCGATGAGCATGCAGCCCAACACGATCTGGGCGTAGCTGGTCCAGCCGACCAGCAGGGTGCCGTTGATCAGCCCGGCTATCGCGAGGATGCCGGTGATGTTGAGGGCCAGCAGGAAGCAAAAGACCAGAAGCATCATGTTCAATGCGACGAGGATGTAGACATCGCAGAAGGGGTCGCGATGGCTTGTGAAACTACTTCGGAGTTTGCTGCTGCTGCTGCTGTGGTCGATCAGGGCGACGATGTCGTCGAGGCTCTGCTCGAGCTCGTCGAGCACCGTGGCCAGGTCGGGCTCGTGCAGGCGGCCCAGAATCTTGTCCACCTCGACCAGGGCGGAGTTGGTGAGGGGGGAGCCCGCGGCGCCTTCGCTACGAGCGTAGGTCTTGAGCTGCCGCGTGGTGCCCTGCAAGGCGAGCAGGGGGGCAGCGAGGTCGGGGGTCAGGCCGCCCGTGAGCAGGGGGTCCGCCTCGATCTCGGACCGCATGTCGGCGAAGCGGTCCCGGAGCGCCGTTGAGGCCGTGTTCAAATCCGGCAGGCTGGCCTCCAGGGTGGTGACCAGTTCGCCCTCGCTGGTGGGACTGTCGGTGCGAAAGCCCGCCGCCAGTGTGTTTAGGGGGGGACTCAGCCCGTCGATGGCCACCCCAAGGAAAGCCGCCGTCTGAGGCAGTTCGGCGTAGAGACCCTCAAGAAGCGTGTCGAGCAGGGGGCCCACGCCGTCGAAGTTGCCCTCCCAGGGGGTGCCCGTGAAGAGCTCGCTGACCGCCGCGTCGAAGGCGGTCGTGTCCAGGGGCTGGCGCGTGCCTTCGTCCACGGTGCTGCCGCCGCCCTTGTTGTTGCAGGCCAGCATCGCCAGGCTGCCGACCAGTGGTACGGCGCCGAGGCCGTAGAGCAGGGCACGTCGTGATTGCATAGGGCGTTCCCTGACAGAGAAGAAGTACGAGGCGCGAGTGATACCCCAGAGATGCTCTGCTCGCAGCTCTGAATATCTGAGTGAACCACGAATGGGTGAGGCGTGCTAGGGATCTTCAGATTCCGAGGCGGACCCGATGGGTATTATTGGAGCGCGTCGCACCCAGGAGCCCCGATGTACCAAGAGCGCACCGCCTACGCCCCCTTCGTTCTCTTTGAGTACGACCACAAACCGGGCAACTATGCCCTGATGCTCTCGGACAGCCATATGGTGACCGGCGCCGACGCCGTCTTTGAAGCCAACGGCCGCTACGGCAACGGCTACGGCTGGGCCGATGTGGCGGTGGGCGTGATGCGCGACCAGGCCCCCGAACTCAAGGCGGCGATGGGCATAGACCCCGAGGCCGGCATGTTCGTGGCCTACGGCAACGATCTGCCCGCCCTGCAGAAGCTGGCTGGGCTTCTCCATGCCACCTTCCATGACCACGAGCTCCTGGCTGCCGCGGTCCGCGCGGCGCCCTACGAATACGACTGAGCTTCCCAGGCGGGCCCAGGTTCTTCGCGCCGGCAGGATCAACAGTTCCGACCAGGTCAGTAGAGCAATTGGTTGGCGGCGCTCAGCTCACAGCCCCCTCCACCTTCCCCCGCAGCGCCACCGCCAACCAGATCCCCCGCACCGCAAAGAACATCAAAAACGCAGCCCACAGCCCGTGCTGCCCAAAGGGGCTCTGTAGGACCCAAACAGCGACCCCAAAGGTCACTGCTGCGGCCACCACGCTGTTGCGCATCGAGCGTGTCCAGGACCCGCCGATGAAGATGCCGTCGTAGGTGAAGGCCCAGACGCTCACCAGGGGACTGAGCACCATCCAAGGCAGCAAGGATGCGGTGGTCTGGCGGATCTGTGGCAGGTCCGTCATCAGGGCCACGATGCCTTCGCCTCCCAGGGCAAAGGCGGCAGAGAAGGCCAGGGCCAAGCCCAAGGACCACTGCATGGCCAAGCGAATCGCGCGTTTGGTTCTTGCGCCATCGCGCGCACCCAGGGCCTGGCCGACCAAGACCTCGGCGGCGTTGGCGAATCCGTCCAGTCCGTAGGACATCAGAGCCTGGAGCTGCAGCAGCACGGCGTTGGCGGCCAGGGCGGTCTCTCCCAGTTGGGCTGCTTGGCGGGCGAAGAAAGCAAAGCTGCCGGTCAGGGCCAGGGTGCGTATCCACAGGTCGGCGTTGCCGGAGAGCAGCTTGCGCCAAGCCTGGGGGTCCCAGAGAGCCTGTGTGTCCAGAGGGACGGCATCCTCCCGCCACTTGCGGAAAAGGAAGGGTGCCGCAGCGAGCACAGCGGCCAGCTCTCCACCGATGGTCGCCCAAGCTAGTCCGCTCACGCCCCAGCCCAGGCCTGGCACTAGGATCAGATCCAGGCCGACGTTCACCAGGTTGCTCGCGACCGTCATGACCAAGGCGACCTTGGGTTTGCCGATCCCGATGAAGAAGCCCATGCTGACCATGCTGAGCAGCGTGAGGGGTGCGCCGAGCAGGCGAATGTGCAGGTACTCCTTGGCCAAAGCCACGACCTCTCCCGGCGGAGCGATCAGTGAGATTCCGACGCTTGCGATGGCATACCGGGCCAAAACCAGGACGGCTGCAAGCCCAAGCGCCAGCAATGCGCTCCGGAAGAAGACCAGCCAAGTCTGGGCCGTGTCCTGGGCACCGTGTGCCTGTGCAGTGAGGCCGCTTGTGGACATGCGCAAGAAGTTGAGCCCGATGAGCACCACACTGGAGACTGCGGAGGCGGCGGCCACAGCGGCGAGCGCGCTGGCTTGGGGCAGGTGACCGGCGACCCCGGTGTCGACCAGTCCGATGAGGGGCACGGTCAGGTTGCTGGCGATCAGGGGCAGCGAGAGCCGCAAGATGTCGCGGTGGCTGGGGCCAGAGGTGGAAGGACCGGTCATGCGGCGCTGTAGGAGATCGGGGGGATGTGGGCTACTGCGGTCTGGGACATCCTGGCAGAAACACTTCTCTTTTGGTCCGCGTACTGGGCTGTGAGGTTCACCGATGCTGACTTTGTTCCTGCTGCTGGCCGGCCCCCTGGCCCTCGCCTCCACGCCCCCGGTCTCCCCGGCCACGGCCTCAGCGCCGACGCCGGCCTGGAAGGCCCAAGACGCCAACGCAGCGCTGGCCGTGGCGGGCGCCTGTATTGAGAAGAAGCACTTTGGCTCAGGCCCCGTGGGGGCCCCCTGCGCTGCGCTCTTCCTGGCCAGCGAGCAGCGGGTGCGCGGCAACAGCCAGCGTGTGCGCGACGGCATGATGTTGGCGGAGATTGAGCTGCTGCAAGCGGACGGGAGCTGGGTGAAGCTGGAGGAAGTGGACGGGAGCTTCCACCACTTTGTCTGGGTCGAGCCCGCCCAGGTCTACTTGGGATACGCCTCATGGTACGGCGAAGAGGGTAGCTACATGCTGCATTTACCTGGATCAAAGGCAGCCATCAGGACCCGCGGTGTGCCGGTGTTCTCCCAGGACGGCAAGCTCCTTGCGGGTGCCAAGCTCGACCTCTACGGTAACGGTGGGGTGGAGCTCTCGGTCTACGCGGTGCAGGGCAACAAGGCCGCCGAGCTCTTTCGGACGCAGTACGATCCAGAGGTGCTCCTGCCCGTGCAGCCAGGTCAGGACAGCGAGTCGCCGGACGCCGTGAGCAGCTTGGTCTTTGTGGACGCCGACTGGCTCCGGATGGACATGGAGGTGCAGGGCAAGCGCCACACGGTGTGGGTGAGCGTAGAGGACGGTGCATTGCGGTTGACGGCTCCCACCTGATTGGCCTCGGTCCAGAGCCGCGTCACTTCCCTTGGCACCTGGGGCGGATATGCTTCCCGCATCTTGGAGACCTCGCATGCGCCAGCCCTTCCCTTCTCTTGTGATCCGCGCCAACAGCTTTGAAGCCCAGGGCTCCTTTGCGCAGAACCAAGCCACCTTCCTGAACCCCGACCCCAAGGTGGTCTCGGACCTGCGGGCGCTGCTGAAAGAGAAGAATGCCGGCGTGGTCGCGCACTTCTACATGGACGCCGAGCTCCAGGGCGTGCTGACCGCCTGTGATTGGCCCCACATCTTCATCTCCGATTCCCTGGCCATGGCCGATGCGGCGGTTCGCATGGCGGAGGCGGGGGCCAAGGCGGTGTTCGTGTTGGGGGTGGATTTCATGTCTGAGAACGTGCGCGCGGTCATGGACCATGCGGGCCACGCAGACGTGCCGGTGTACCGCCTCGCAGTCGAGGACATCGGATGCAGCTTGGCCGAGAGCGCGCAGGGCCCCGCCTACCGGGCCTGGCTCAACAAGGCCGCCAAGAACGACAACGCCCTGCACGTCATCTACATCAACACCGGCCTGGACGTAAAAGCCAAGGCCCACGTGGTCGTGCCCACCATCACCTGCACCTCCTCCAACGTGCTCAAGACCATCCTGCAGGCCGACACCCAGATCCCCAACCTGAGCGTGCACTACGGCCCCGACACCTACATGGGTCAGAACTTGGAGGTGCTCTTCAACACCCTGGCGGACCAAGACGACAGCGTGATCCAGGCCCTGCACCCGGCCCACAATCAAGCCTCTGTGCGGGACTTGGCCAGCCGCTTTGATGTCTTCCCCAACGGCAACTGTGTCGTACACCACATGTTCGGGGACGCTGTGGCCAAGCAGGTGGAGGAGGACTACGCCGACGCCTACGTGACCGCGCACCTGGAGGTCCCAGGCGAGATGTTTGCCCTGGGCGCCCGGGCCCAGACCCAAGGCCGCGGTGTGGTCGGCAGCACCTCCAACATCCTGAACTTCATCAAGGCCAAATTGGCCGAAGCCACCGAGCGAGAAGGGGCCGAGGTCTTGCGCTTTGTCTTGGGCACCGAGTCCGGCATGCTCACCGCCATCGTGCGTGCGGTGCGGGACTTGCTGGCCGAGAGTGGCCGGGATGACCTGGGCGTGGAGATCATCTTCCCTGTCGCCCAAGAGGCCATCGCCCAGACCGGCGATGAGCTGGGGATTCTGCCTGGGGTCTCAGGAGGAGAAGGCTGCTCTGTGGCAGGGGGCTGCGCGAGCTGTCCCTTCATGAAGATGAACGAGCTGGAGGGCCTGTTCTCCCTGCTCGAGGCCATGGGATCCCAGGATCTGGCCGCCTACCACCCCAAGGCCTACTCCGAGCAGCTCGCCGGACGCAGCTTGGCCCAGGTGGGCACCGAGCCCATCCTGCACATGCGACACTTCCAGCGTACGGGTGAGATGCCCCCTGACTTGGTCGCCCAGGTCATCGCCGGTTTGCCAGCCGGCTAGCCCGGCCCGGCTAGCAATAAAGCGCCTGCCCGACCGTCTTGTGCCTGACTGGAGCCCGCCTTGTCCGACAATCCCTTCCTGCCTGCCAAGCGTGGCTCCGACTCGGTCGCCCGCTACGACCCCACGGAGCGCGAGAAGCAGATGGCGGCCTTGGCCCACATCAGCATTGTCTTCTCCATGGGCCTGGCTGCGCCCATCATCTGGTTGCTCTTTCGTGGCTCCAGCCCCTTCGTGGCCCGCCACGCGGCACGGGCTAGCCTGACCCACATCTTGGGCGGAGCCGCCGTGGCGCTGCTCGGAAGCGTGACCTGTGGATTGGGCTACATCTTGGCCTTGCCTCTGGTGGGCTTCTCGGTGTGGGAGGCCAAGAGTGCTTGGGCCGGCAAGTGGGATGCTTTCAAGGCCAAGGTCTCCTGATCTTGTGTGGTGGCATGCTGGTGTTCTTGTGGCGCAGCGGCGAGATGCCAGCGGAGATGGTGGCCCAAGTCATCGCCGGCTGGCCCGACCGGGCTAGCAATAAGGCGCCTGACCGACCATCTTGTGCCTGACCTGGAGCCGGCTGTGTCCGACAACCCCTTCCTACCCGCCAAGCGCGGCTCCGACCCCGGCGCCCGTTATGAGCCGACCCCGCGAGAGAAGCAGATGGCGGCCTTGGCCCACATCAGCATCCTTTTCTCGATGGGCCTGGCTGCGCCCATCATCTGGCTGCTCTTTCGGGGATCCAGTCCCTTCGTGGCCCGCCACGCGGCCCGCGCCAGCCTGACGCACATCTTGGGCGGCGTCTCTGTAGCCTTGTTCGGCAGCGTGACCTGTGGCTTTGGCTACCTCATGGCGTTGCCCTTGGTGGGCTTCTCGGTGTGGAAGGCAAAGAGGGCCTGGGATGGCAAGTGGGATTTCTTCAAGGCCAAGGCCTCTTGACCATGGGCGGAGCACTCCTCGCGCTCCTGTGGGTGGCCTGTGGGCCGGTGGATCCACTGCCCGGTGATCCGCTGCCAGAGGCCGAGTGTGCCGACGATTGGGGCTCCAAAGCGGACTTTGAGGACTACTACGTCGACAAAGTCTGTGCGTGGGTGGCGGAGTGCCCGGGCGCCGAGTCCTCGGCCTTTGAGCAGTGCATGGCGGAGTGGTCGGCCTTGAGCGTCTGGGAGGACCCCGAGCGCTGCATGGATGACTGCACGGCCAGCGCCTGCATGGACCGGGTGCGAGCCGGCCCCTGCACCGAAGAGAACCAGGACAGCCTCTGCGGGCCTTGGGTGCCCTTCTTCAGCTGCCCTGCTGGGGACGAGGCGGACTGACGCAGCCGCGCTACCAGCTGGCGTCTCCAACAAACACCGGACGAGACAGGGTGCCGTAGGTGCTCAAGCTGTCCACGGTGCTGCTGCTCCAACCTGTGCTGGAGCCGAAGTAGACGTAGGAGCTGGCCGAGGTGCTCCAGCTTCCGGTGTAGTAGTTGGAGAGGATGATCTCGGGGTAGCCGTCTGCGTCTACGTCGCCGATCGCGCCGTGGCTCCCGGAGAGCGATGGCAGGTCGTCTCGGTTGCTGTCGCTCAGACCCGTGGCGGAGCCCCACCACAGATAGCTGTCGGCCGCGTAAGAGCTGCCGTTGTAGTAGCGAGAGCTGAGCAGCTCATCGTAGCCATCGTTGTCCGTGTCAGCGGTCTCCAGGCTCCAGTTGCCCACGCTCCCAAGGGTCGTGGCGCTGCCAAAGCCGCTGCTGCTGTTCTCGAAGACGTAGACGTAGGTGCTCGTGGACCAGCTGCCGCCGTAGTAGCCGGCGAAGGCCAGATCGGTCAGGCCATCGCCGTTGTAGTCGCCCGAGGTCATGCCGAGCGTTCCAACGACCGAGAGACTGTCACGGTTGCCGGTCCCGAAGGTGCCCGAGGAGGACTGGTAGTAGACGTAGGCGCTCGTGCTGTAGGAGCTGCCGGTGTAGTGGCTGGAGAAGGCGATGTCGTCCAGGCCGTCCCCGTCAAAGTCAGCGATCTCAACATCGCGGGCGCCCAGTGTGGGCAAGCTGGTACGGCTGGTGGTCGAGTAGCCCGATGCGCTGCCCCAGTAGATGTAGGAGCTGGTGCTGTAGGAGGAGCCATCGTAGTAGGCCGCGAACACCAACTCTTCGTAGCCGTCGCCGTCCAGGTCGCTGATCTCGACCTCCCAGGCTCCGTCGGTCTCCAAGTCATCGGAGTCGGCGCTGCTGTACCCGGTGCTGCTGCCCCAGTAGATGGTGCTGTCGGGTGCGGCCGCGCTGCCGTAGTAGTTGGCAAAGACCAGGTCCTGGTAGCCATCGCCGTCTAGATCGCTGATGTCTACGTCGTTGGTGCCGTAGGTGGCCAAGGCCGTGCTGTCGCTGTCGCTGTAGCCCGAGCTGCTGCCCCAGTACACGTAGCTCTGTGTGACGTAGTTGGAGTCGTAGTAGGACGCCACCACGATGTCTTGGAAGCCGTCACCGTCCAGGTCAGCGACCTCCACATCCCGGGCACCGTAGCTGTTGGTGAGGATGTCACGGTCCGCGTCCGAGTAGCCGCCGCCATCGTTGTAGTACAGGTACACATCGCCGTCGTAGGAGCTGCCGCCGTAGTAGTCGGCGAAGACCAGGTCCACCAAGCCGTCACAGTCCAGATCCGAGCAGCCGTCGTTGCCGTCGCAGTTTTGGTCCACCCCGTCGCCGGGGGTCTCCGCGGTTGTGGTTCCGGGGTAGGCGGTGGCGTCCCCATCCTCACAGTCGGTGTTGTCGCTGGTCGTGCCTGAGGTGACCTCGCAGGCGGTCACTGGGCTGTCCGGGTCCCCGTAGCCATCCCCGTCCGCGTCTGTGTAGAAGGTGCTGCCGTCGATGGGATCCTCGTCCACATCCCCGTTGCAGTCGTTGTCGGAGCCATCACAGATCTCGGATGCGCCGGGGTAGCTGGCCGCGCTGGCATCGTCACAGTCGGTGGTGTCGGAGACGTAGCCGCTGGGCTGCTCGCAGCTTGCCGTGGTGTAGGTCGTGCTTCCGTAGCCATCGGCGTCGTAGTCGATGTACCAGAGGGTCTCGGGGTTCAGGCTCGCATCGTCGTCGTTGCAGTCTCCGGCCACATCGACGTAGCCGCTGGGTGCCGTGCAGGCCTCTTCCGTCTTGGTCTCTCGGCCGTAGCCGTCGGCATCGCGGTCTCGGTAGAAGGTGAGCTCTACGCCCTCGTCGATGGATCCATCACAGTTGTTGTCGATCAGATCGCAGACCTCGGTCCCGCCTGGGTTTGCGCTCGCGTCTGCGTCGTCGCAGTCCGTGTTGTCGTCGACGTAGCCTTCGGGTGGGTCGCACTCGTTGAGCACCGCGGATGGGTCCCCGTAGCGGTCGCCGTCGCTGTCCGCGTACCAGACGCTCAGCACGTCCTCGTCAACGAGGCCATCACAGCTCTGGTCCACCCCATCACACTGCTCAGGTGCGCCGGGGTAGGTGCTGCTGGCGGCATCGTCGCAGTCGCCGTCTAGGGTGCTCGTGCCTTCGGGCTGCTCGCATGCGATGACCTCGGCTGCGCCAAAGCCGTCGCCGTCCCCGTCGGTGTACCAAGCGGTGCCCACGCCATCGTCGATCTCTCCGTTGCAGTCGTTGTCCACCCCATCGCACTGCTCAGGGTTGTCGGGGAATGCATCGGGGTTGTTGTCGTCGCAGTCCTCGGACTCCGGTACGCCATCGGCGTCGGCGTCGATGACCAGGGCGCTGGTGTCCAGGACTTGGTCTTTGTCTGAGCGGCAGGCGAGCAGGCTGAGGGTGAGCAGCAGGGTCACGGGTTCTCCTGGGGGGTGGGCATCCTAGCGGGGATGGCCCAGAGAAGGAAGCCCTATCCGCGCGCCAGCTCCTTGTTGGCCAGCACACGCAGGATGATGCCCAGCAGACAAGTGAAGGGCCCCAGGGTGTAGAGCAGTGCTCCGATCTCCCAGGAACTCAGGGTGCGGGCGGCTTCGGCCGCTTGAATGCGGGTCATGGTGGCCGAGCGCACCAGGTAGCGAATCTCGAATGCGCAGAGCACCAGGTTCAGGATGCCCAGTGGGATGCCAATGAGCGAGATGAACCAGAGCACGGCGGCCACCACGTTCCAGATGGCGCTTGCGAGCACGACCCCGCGCAGGGACCAAGGGGCCGGGTCGTCGATGAGCAGGTCGGTCTCGGGGACCGGGTGGGCGATTGGATCCATGGGCGGCAGTCTATCGCAGAGTGGGGCTGACTCGGACTCAAGCTTCGTCGGGGGATGGATGTCACCCGCGGTACCCTCCCGCCATGCACATCGACCTATACGCCTTCACGGACTTTCGGGAGTTCCTCGTCTCATGGCTCAAGGCGCGCCCACAGCGCAGCTACGGGAGTCTGGCCAAGAAGATGGGCTGCTCAAAGTCTCTCGTGGCGGCCATCGTCACCGGCGACCGGGTTCTACAGGACCACTGGGTTGCCCCTTTGGTGCGCGCGACCGGATTGGATGAAGCCGAAGCCCGATACTTCCGTGACTTGGTGGAGGTCATGGACTCCAGCCACCGAGACCGCAGGCAGGCCGCCATGACGCGGGTGACCGGTACGCAGCGCTTCCGCAAGGCCAACTCGGCCAGCATCGCGACGTGGCGCTTGTACTCCTGTTGGTACTACGGCGCGATCTTGGAGCTGGCGCGAAGCCCTGGATTCAATGGGGTTCCGGCGGACATCATCGCCAGGTTGGGGCCTGCGTTGACCTTGGAGCAGGTAGAGGAGGCCCTGGAGTCTCTGCGGGAGCTGGGCCTGTTGCGTCAGGAGCCCGCTGGGGCGTGGACCGTCAGCGAGGTCGTGCTGACCTCGGGGCATGAGATCCACAAGGAGCTGGTGAACCTGGCGCTGTATCGGTTGTACCCGGAGCTCTTGGAGCTGGCGGTGGAGTCTTTGGAGCGCGTTCCCGGTGCTCGTCGACAGTTCGCCTTTGCCACATTGGGCATCCCCAGGGAAGCTCTGCCTGAGTACAAGCATCTGGTCTCCTCCTTCATGGAACAGGTCATCGCCCTCTCGACGCGTGAAGGAGAGGTTGAAGAGGTGTATCAGATCGGGGTGCAGCTCTTTCCGCTCACCACAGAGACGACAGGCCCTGCCTGATAGGCAAGCCCAGTCCCATCTCACGTCACTCTGTCCGAGAAGCCCCCTCCCAGGATGCATCTCGGACCTGACCATTGGGTATGGGTTTGTAGAGAGCTGACCCACGGCCAGCCGTTCACAAGGAGTGGACGAGGCGCGCTCGCCCTCACCGCAACGGCAGCGTCCTCAGATACTCCGCCACCGCCAGAAGCTCCGCTTCCTGCGGGTGCCCTTCCCGCCAGATCAGGCGAAACCAGTCGCTGCTGGCCTGCACTTGAGGCGCCACCCGCACAAGGCGGCCAGCGTCCAAGTCGGGCTGCACAAAGTACAGCGGCAGCACCCCCACGCCATGCTGACCCAACACCCGTTGGCGGATGGCGGCGATGGTGCCCATCACGCTGGTGCGGCCAAAGCTCCAGTGCTGCTCGGGCGGCAAGGCATCGATCCAGTAGCGCAGCAGGGGCAGGTCGGCGGCCCCATCAATGACGGTGTGGTTGGCGGCGTGAGCGGGCTCGTCCAGCGGGGTGCGGGCCAGCAGCTCAGGATGGGCGACCAGGCAGTACTGCTCCTCGTGCAGCAGGGCGTAGCGCAGGCGTGGCATGTTCAGGCGCATGCTGCCCACGACTGCATCAGCGCGGCCTTGGCGCAGGGCCTCGATCAGATCGGTGGTATCGCCAAAGATCAGGTCAATACTCCTCTCTGGTCGCTCTTCGCTCAGGGCATCGAGAGACGGCAGCAGCCAACTCAGACCCAGCTCGAAGCGTGTGCCCAGGGAGAGTTTGAAAGGCGGGATCCCCCCACCGACCACTTCCAGGCACTTGGCGGCGGCATCGAGCGTGGCGCGGGCCTGAGGCAACAGGGCTAGCCCAGCCGAGGTCAGGCTGATGCTGCGCGTACTGCGGATGAAGAGCTGGGCGCCGACGGTGGTCTCCAGGCCTTTGATGCGGTCGGAGAAGGCGCCGGGAGAGAGGGCCACCTGTTTGGCGGCGGCCTTGAAGCTGGGGTGGGTGGCGGCGGCCACGAAGCAGCGCAGGGAGTCCAAGTCGGGCATGGGGGCAGGCTACCGCAGCGCTTGCCCCTTGAGCTGCGCCAGGGTCCTGGCCTGCTCCACCCACATCTCCTCATCGATGCGGCTGGGGTCCAGCTCCATACGGCTGGCGACATAGGCCACATCGTCGTGGTTCAACATGGCCAGCTGGGCGAAGCTGCGCACACCCAGGTTGTGCAGCATGAGCTGCTCGAGCTCACCGACCCCTCGGATGACCTGGAAGTTGTCCGCCGGGTCATTGGGGTTGGTAGACAGAAAGGCTGGTCTGGCGCCCTTGAGGCCCGCGATGATGCGCTGGGCGGAGTGCAGCTCTCCTTGCAGTCGGTTCAGCTCCAAGCCCACCAAGTCCGCATCCTCAAAGAGGGCTTGGGTCTGCCGTTGTACGGGGGCCCGGGTGACAGCGCGGAGCATCCATCCGGCTCCCAGTCCGGCGGAGAGAGCGATGAGCAACAAGACAGAAGAAAAAGCTAGGGGCATACCAAGACCGAATCGGTTCCCCCTCAAGGTAGTGCCAAGAACCGCGTGTCTCACTCACCTCGCTCTGTCACGGGTGAATATCTGGATTGGATCAAAGCCTAGGGCCGATCGGTGCTTTGATCTTGTATCCACAGACTGATCCACAACTGTGGACAACTGCTCAGGTGTTCAGCAGTCCGCGCAGGGCAGGAATCCCCAGGAGCAGAATCAGAGAACTCAGGGTAATCGCCAGCTTTGCGGCGGTTCCGCCGGCGCGGGCGAGAGTTGCCCACAGGGCTGGCTTGAGGGAGTCGCGGGTGAGCTTGGGGTCCTTTCCTGTGGACTCGCCGATCAAGGTGCCGGCAAAGGTACCCAAGAAGGCCCCAATCAGGCTGCCCAAGATGGGAATGGGAATGGCGATGCCCAGCAGCCCGCCCGCCAGGCCGCCCAGCAGTCCTCCCCAGGCGCCACGCCGGCTACCGCCACCCTTCTTGGCACCGAAGCTGGCTGCGCCGAACTCAATGGCCTCGCCGATGAGACCCAGGACCAAGATGGCCACGATCAAGCCCCACCCGAAGGTGGTGTCCTGCCCCGTGGGCAACCACTTCTCATCCCCAACCTCAATCCCAATGGCCAGGAGCAGAAGCACCCAGTGACCGGGCAGACCCAGTGCGGTTCCCACAAGGCAGAGGAGTCCGAGCACTCCCAGCGCGACGAAGATGGCGATTTGCATGCCGAGAACCTAGTCCCGCTTGGGCACTCCGGCCATCCATTCCGCCGGCGAGGCCAGTACACCGCCAGAGAGCACCCCTTCGATCTCGCCCCAGGCGCGCACATCCAGCAGGGGATCCGCCGAGAGCACCAGCAAGTCGGCCCGGTAGCCTTCTGCGATGGTGCCCACATGGCCCTCGATGCCGATGAGTGCTGCGCCGGAGCTTGTGCTCGCAGTGAGCACCTCCATGGGACTCAGGCCGGCGCGGGCCAGGAGCTGGACCTCGGCTTGGGAGGTCACGCCGTGGAACTCGTAGAGGAAGAGCGGCCAGTTGCCCGAGTCGCTCCCCATCACGATGGGCACGCCGCCCTGATGCAAGGCGGCCACGCTGTCCAGGGCGGTCTGCACTTGGCCCTGGGTCGGGCGCTTCCAGTCCATCGCACGGGCCATGAAGCGGTGCACCCAGGGTCGAGAGTCGGGCAGCATGCCTTGGGCGATGAGCGCCTGAGACTGCTGGCGCCACTCGGGGTTCTGGGCGGCCGACAGCTCCGCTTCAGGGACCAACATGGCCAGGTCAGGGTCCTCGAAGCGCTCGGGTTCCATGCCCCAGAGCAGGGTGTCAAAGACGCTGATGGTGCTGACCACGGGGGTCTGGCTCTCGGCCAGACGCGCAATGATCTCCGGGGTGGGCTTGGTCACGGGGTGGACCAGCGCAGCTGCACCCAGATCCAGGGCCAAGGTGGCCTCGGCTGGGGAGATGGCGTGGGCCATGAGCCGGTGGTCTTGGGCCATGAGCTCGGCCTGGATGTCCTGGGGGTAGAGATCCCAGACCTCTACGAGCATGCCGGACTCGACGGTGATCTTGATGCCCACAGGGTTCAGGTCCGCGAAGTCCGCGATCTGCTCGCGCAGGACCTGAGGGCTGGTGGCCGGGGGGAACTCGGGCAGCACGCTGTGTACGTAGCCGCCCGGTGGGGAGACCAAGGGACCCAGGTAGTACAGGCTGGGAGAGGGTCCGGTGGCTGCCAGTTGGTTCATGGCGCGGGCATCTTCGGGCAGGATGCCGGTGTCGAGCACGGTGGTCACGCCGCTGGCCAGATAGGCCCCCAGATGATGGCTCCAAAGACCAAGTTCTTCCTGCTCTGTGGGCTCGATGTATGCGCCGGATGGGGTCAGGGAGAGGTGTACGTGGCAGTCGATCAGACCGGGGGCCAGGGTCTTGCCCTGCAGGTCGACCACCCGGAAGGCGGAGCGATCCTCTGGGCAGGCGCCGACGCTCTGAACCAGCCCGTCCACGATGGCCACGCAGTCCACGTCCTGGACCCCGCGGTGATCGACGAGGTGGACCTGGGTAAGCAGCAGAGGGAGGAGTTCCATGGCGGAGCTTTAGCTGACTGGCAGGGGCCCGCCATGGGGCAAGATGTCTCGCGGTGGGCTGGCCCCTCCAACGACTATTGACAGGGCAAGACTTCTTGGGCACGCTGCGCCCATGCTCTTGCTTCTCGTCTCCTTCGCCTCTGCCCACAGCGCCCACGTCGGCGTGTTGCACACCGGGACCTCGGGGGCGTTCACAGATCGCTTGGGGGTCAACGCGGAGGCGCACTTCGTCGGGGCCCCGGGTTTGCTGCGGGTGCGGGGACTGGTGGTTCCCCTCAGCGAGCCCATCAGCGGGGCAGGCGTCATCGGCGTGGCCAGGGCCTTGCCGATCAAGGGAGCGTGGAGCTTCGCGCCGGGGCTGGACGTGAGCCGCGGCGTGATGAACCTGGACAGCAGCTTGGGGTGCGGCAGTGGATGCCGGAGCACCTCGCTCTCGCTCATCCCAAAGGGCACTCTGATGTGGGGCGGGGATGTGTGGTCCGTCGCTGGCAGCTTGGGGCTGTCCACGACTTGGTCCAGCATCAAGAACAGCAGCTTGAATCTGGCGCCTGCCCTGCGTCTGGGTGTGGCCCATAGCAGCGGAGGCTGGGTGCAGGCCGAGAGCGGGGAGATCCGCGATTTCTCGGCGATCTCGGCGGGCTGGAGCTGGTCCTTTTAGAGCCTTTGGAGCTCAGGCGTCCAAGGCGGCTTTGACGGCGCGGGCAAAGGCCAGGGGATGGGTCACTGGGCCCATGTGGCCACCGGGTAGCTCTACCAGGGTGATCTGCGGCAGCGCGCTGGCCAGCAGGCTCATGGAGCGGCGTTGGGGCAAGGGCGCCTGGCGTCCCACGGAGATGGTGAAGGGCGGCATGTCGGCCCAGCGCTCGGGGCCGGTGTCGTCTTCCAGCAGGCCCACGACCTGCGCGAAGAGCTTGTGGGACTGGGCCACCAGGTCGGCTTGTGCAGGCGCTGGCAATCCGCCGAAAGTGCCAGGACCGCTCCAGAAGTCTACGAACTCCCCAACCCAATCGGCTGTCCCGGAGCGCTCCCAGGACAGAAAAGGCGCGATGAGTGCGTCGAATCTCTGGACTTCGCTCTCGGTGGCCAGGGCCCGGTAGCAGCCCCAGAGAACGGGCTCGTGTACCCAGATTCTCCGGGTGCGCTCAGGGCGGGCCAGAGCCACGCGCATGCCGAGTACGCCGCCAGAGGAGTGGCCGACGATGTCCAGAGGACCCTGGGTTTGGTCGACTTCGGCCAGGACGGCGTTCAGGTCCTGATCGCTGGTCCAGGTGCGGTCTGCTTGGGGCCAGCGGGCGCGCAGGTCCGGTCGAAGCAGAGTGCCTTTGATTCGGGACTCAAAGGCCTTGAATTGGCGGGGGCCGGTGCCGGAGCTGTGGAGCATGAGGGTGGTCATGCCCGGCATCTAACAAGGCCTCTCGGCTGAGCGAGGGCATTCCCAAAGGGGGGCCCGACGCGCATCGAGTAGCCAGGTGTGCCTCAGTCTTCAGCCAAGGCCGCCTCGATCGCGGCCACTGCAGCGTCTACGTCGTACTGTTTGCTCAGGTACACGATCTCACCCTTGCGGTCGATGACCACCTGCAAGGGGAAGGGGGCGTAGCCGGGCACTTCCATGGCGTAGGGTCGGTAGTAGGTCTGGTCCTCGTCCAAGAGGATGGGCAGGCCGCGCACCTCGAGGGTGTCAATGAAGCTGTAGGCGGTGCCAAAGTCCTCGCCGACGTTGACCAGCCAGGCGGTCAGCTCGGGATCGTTCACGCGCTCAATGATGGACTGGGTGATGTCTGGAACCTCCAGACTGCACACCGGTCACCAGCTGGTCCAATAGGCCAGAAACAGCACCTCGCCGGCGTGGTCGCCGCTGTTGTAGGGCTGCAGTCCGCCGTCGGGCCACTCAAAGCCCTGCAGGGAGATCTCTGGGTGGGTGCTGCCTACGCCGGTGGCCGAGGCCCGAAAGTCCAGCTCCACCATCTCTTCATCGGCATCGTCGGTGAACAGGCGCACACCGGGTGCATCCACGATGGCGCCGGTGAGGCTGAAGCTGTCGCTGCTGTTTGGGGCCAGGGTGATGGGGCCCACATCGCCGCTCAGTCCGCTGGGCAGCTCCAGGGAGATCTCCAGGGGCGCCGGTCCCCAGTTGGTCACCTCCAACTCCAGGCTCTCGGCCCGAGGATCCACCATCAAGATGTCGCCGGCGTGCACCTGGGAGAGGTGAAGCTCGCCGCTGGTTAGCCCTGTTCGGTCCATGCCCGTCAGCGTCATCCAGTCTGCGATGTAGCCCCGACCTTCACCGGCGATGACGGCCATGGCGCTCTGTCCAGGGGGCTCGTGGGCCACCACGATGGGCTCCTCTCCGCCCACCCACGCCACGCCCACAGCTTCCCAGCTTGCAAGCCAGAGCCACTCGCCGTTGGGCTCCAGGGAGAGGTTCAGCACGGAGCCAGGCATGATGGCCAGGCCCGCGCTCACCAGGGTGTCGCTCTCGATGTTGAGCACCTGACCGCCCCAGCCTCCAACGGCAACCGCCACCCGGTCTCCCACCCAGGAGATGTCTCGGCCTTCTCCAGCCAGCTTGACGCTGTCCACGAGCACCGGGTTTGCCGGGTCACTCAGCTCCCAGAACTCCAAGTCTCGGTCATCGATCACCAGAGCGCGGGTGCCTTGCAGCTCAACGGCCCAGGCATCGTCCGTGGCGATGTTGCCCAGGCGGTTGGTGCCCGCGGCGTTGAAGAGCTGCACGCCTTGGGTGCGTGCGGCCACTGCGATCAAGTCGTCGTAGATCGCGATGTCCTCGGCGCGGTCAAGGTTCCAAGCCTGCAGGGGGCGGAACTCTGGGAGCAGCATCGGCTGCTCGGATCCAGCGCCAACCGCGATGCCATCCTGGGCATCCACCTTGAGCAGCCGCACCCCGTCCCAGGCCTGGGAGACCGCGCCCGAGTCACGGTCCACCAAGAGGGCCCCGCCTTGGCCGATCATGATGATCTGGGTCTCATCGAAGTCCGAGGCGTCCATGACCTCGTAGAAGCCCTGGGTGATGGACTCTTGGTAGAAGGTCGTGATCCCGTCGCCGTAGGGCAGGTCCAAAACGGAGGGGATGACCTCTTCTTCGGGTTCTTCCTGCTCGCTCGCGATGGGGTAGCAGACGCCGTCCGCCTTGGCGAAACCCTCTGAGCAGGGGGTCTGGCAGGCAGAGAGCAAGAGGAGAAGGCGCATGCTCTGGCGATGCCATTGCGGGGTTGGGGTTGCGGAGAAAGAGGGTTGTGCGTCGGAATTCGCGCCCGGGCTGCTACCCTGTCGTACTTCTTTCAAGGCCCGATTGCTCCACCTGCGAGGCCACCATCCGCCACTTGATTCTTCCCCTCATCGCTGCCAGCCTTATCAGCTGCTCCTCCTCCCCTGAGCTCGTGGCCGTCGACGGCGCGGGAACGGACGCTGTGGGCAAGATCTACGGTGGCTCGGCTCCAGACCAGAGCTACCAAGCGGCGACCGTCGCTTTGCACCAGCTCTCCGGCAGCTCGGTGTACACCAGCCCCTTCTGTTCGGGCACCTTGATCACCGACACGGTCGTGCTCACGGCCGCTCATTGCTTGGACACTGCGACCCGCGGAAAAAGGTTCAATGAGATCAGCCCCTCGGGCTTGGCGATCTATGTGGGTGAGGATCCCTCGGTGGACCTGATCTCCCACCTCTACACCGTCAGCGACGTGGAGATCTACAGCAGTTACGACCGCAGGGGTCTGACAGACGACATCGCCCTGATTCAGTTGAGCTCGGCTGTGACCGAGGTCACCCCGGTGCCCTTCTTGCCGTCTAGCCTGGCTCTGAGCAGCAGCGATGCGGGTGCGACCGTCAACTTCGCTGAATTCGGCCAGACCGAGACCGGCTCCAGCGGCGTGCTGATGCAGGTAGACGGCGCCATCGGTGGCTTGGGCTGCGCGGTCAGCGGCTGCAGCGGCTCCGGCGACAGCGCCACCCAGGTCTCCTACAGTCAGCCCACCTCCGGTCCTTGCTTTGGGGACAGCGGCGGCCCGATGTTCATCGAGCGTTCGGGCACCGCCTACGTGGCCGGCGTGACCAGCTACGGCGACAACAACTGCACGGTCTACGGTGTGAGCACCCGTCCGGACGCCTACGAGAGCTGGATCACCGCCTTTGCAGGGGAGACCCCTGTGGACACCGGCCCCGTGGATACGGGCCCCGTAGACACCGGCCCTGTGGACACTGGAACCGTGGACACGGGCACCTCCAGCACCTGTGGGGACGGCACCTGTGATGAGGGTGAGTCTTGCGATGGGCGAGACAGCACCACTGCCTGCAGCGCGGACTGTGACGGCGTGACCAAGGGCAAGAAGAGCCTGCGCTACTGCGAAGTGGGCAGCAGCTGTGAAGGTCCTGGCTGCCCCTGAGTCCTAGATGAGCACGCTGGCCAAGCTGTCGGCGTGCTCTGGATCCAAGTCCACCGCCCAGTGACGCTTTAGAGCTTTGCGGGCGGAGCTTCCCCAGTGGTCAATCGCTTGGGTCGCCAGCCAGCGGGCGATGACGTGTTTCTGGGCTTGGGTCAGGATGCTGCGCAGCTCCTTGACCTGAAAGCCGGACTCCAAGTGAAAGAGCAGGCTGCCTGGGTCTACCCCGAACTTGGGCTCCTCCAAGAAGAAGCGCAGGTAGGCGGGGATGTGGTAGCGCAGTCCTCGGGCGTCCTGAAAGCTGAAGTTGCACCAAGAGTACTTCTCGATCTGCTGCTGGCTTAGCTGGTGCCAGGGACCGCTCTTGCCAAAGCCTCGGGCGGGCGGATCCCGCAGGGTGCGAGCGGGCATGGCGTAGTCGTCGATGTACTCGGCCTCCTCCAGAGATACGCCCCCGTCCAGGTCCTGGTCACCAAAGGCCGCATGCAGCATGGGCACCAGAACGGCGGCTTCCTGGTCGATGGGCAGGTGCCAAGAGGCAGGCTCTCCACTGCTTGGGGTACACAGCTCCAGCAGCTCAGGGTCCGCGGCGCCACAGGCTGCGAAGTGTCGCTGGGCCACGGCCAGCTCGGCGCGCTCGGGTCCGCTGTCCTCGAATGCGCACACCTCACAGATCTGCCAGGTGCTGCCCGGTGCCTGAGCCAGGGTGCGGTGTCCGCAGCAGAAGCAGGCCTTCAACAAAAGCGCTTGCGGAGGGCGTCCTGGTGGGGACTGGTCCAGGACTCCAAGGTCCAGAGCACCTCTTCCATCAGCTCAGGATGGGTGGTCGGCGGGCTCTTGAGGTAGTCGGCCAGGATCCAGGTAGGGTCGACCTCCAGAGCCATCAGCACGCTGGCCACAGCCACACCGGTACGGTCGGTTCCAGCCGCGCAGTGAAGCAGAATGGGGCCTTGCGCTTGGCAGATCGCAGCGTGAATTTCCGTGAGCCAACGGTGGTTCTCGTCAACCGTGTAGACCGCCAGAGTGTCGGCGATGGGCAGGTGGTGGACCTTGGCGCCCAGAGCGGGATCCACCTCCTCGCGCAGGTTGATGACCTCCACGATCTCCCCCAACTCCGCCCCCGAGGCCACCTTGTCCAGCTTGCCACTGCGCCAGAGAACGCCCTCCCGCAGCACAGTCTTGGCCATCAGCGTGTTGATGCTGGCCCCCACATCTCGCTTGTTCGGAATCATGAGGGGGCCTTTTTGCGGTGGTCGCTGGGACGCTGGAGCTGCGCTGCGATGCGGTGGGCATCGATGGGGTCCTCTCCGGCCAGGTAAGCCTCCAGGTGTGCAAAGCGGTCATTGCCCCAGAAGAGCTCTTCGCCCACCAGGAAGCTGGGCACCCCAAAGACGCCGGCTTGAATGGCTTGGCTGGTGTTGTCTTTGAGCGCCGTTTTGGCGGCCGGCGTGACCGCAGCGTCCAAGATTCCAGCGTGCAAACCCGCCGCTTCCAGAGCGTTTGCCAAGTGCTCAGGGGAGCTCAGGTCAGCGCCTCTGGCCCAGCCCGCGTCAAAGAGCGCATCGATGACCTTCCACTGGGCATCTCCGGAGGCAGCCCGGGTACAGGCGCGCAGGGCCAACAGGGGGTTGAAGGGGTGCCGTGCAGGGCCCTCCAGATCCAGGCCGTGCTCGGCTGCGCAGCGGTGGGCGTCTCGCCAGGTGTAGGCGCGCTTGGCGGGCAACTCGGCGGGTCCCAGAGAGCCGTGGTGGGCGAGGATGGCGCCCAAGAGCACCGGCTTGGCTCGAAGAGAAGCGCCGTTGCGCGCGGCAAAAGCTCGGATGCGCTTGCTGGCCACCCAGGCGTAGGGGGAGATGACATCGAAGCAAAAGGTGATCTGGGGGGCGCTCATGGCAACAAGTCCAAGTTCGGCCCGTCCAGGTCGGCCAGGACGCGCTCGTAAAAGCCGGGGAAATCCTTGAACAACATGGGGTTCTCACGGAATCTCTCAACGGTCATCGTCCCGCCTTGACCCTCGTGGTTTCGCTTGGAGACGTTTTGGTCGGAGCCGACCTCGAAGTACAGACCCTCCTCGGTGAGCTTCATCTCGATCCGCTCTCCGTCGTGCACGGCCGACCAGGCCATGGGTGTCCTCTGCATGTCACGCCCTCCTTGTGGGTGCACGGCTTGGCGTGCATGGGGCTAAGGGTACAGCCCAAAGGAGAACAGGCCTTGAACGAGCTCATCATCTTCGACTTTGACGGCACCCTGTCCGACTCAAAGACCAGCATTGTTCTCACCTTTCAGCATGCCTGCCAGGAGCTTGGCTACCCGGTGCCGGAGCCGGAGACCATCGCGCCACTCATTGGCCTGCCCCTGGTCGAGATGTTCCCCCGCAGCCTGCCGATGGTCCTGCCCGATGGGCAGATCGATGCCCTGGTTCAAGCCTACCGGGATGCCTACATTCCCATCGACCGGGAGCACACCAAGCTCTTTGACGGCGTCGAGGCCATGTTGACCTCGCTGGGGCACTACAAGCTGGCCATCGCGACCAGCAAGACCCAGTCCGGGGCCAACGCCAGCTTGACCCGCAGCGGACTCTTCCCTCACTTCGACCTGATCGTGGGACATGACACGGTGGCCCGGCCCAAGCCCAACCCGGACATGATCGAGCATGTGCTGCAGGAGCTGGGTGTGGCGCCGGAGAAGGCCGTGATGGTGGGAGACACCCACTTTGACCTGGAGATGGCGGATGCCGCGGGCGTGCGCGCGGTGGGCGTGGCTTGGGGCATGCACGGCGCGGAGGGGCTGGACCGCTGGGAGGTTCTGCACAGCATGGAGGCGCTGCAGGCGCGGCTGCTGCAGGCTTAGGCGGATGGCTGAGCAGAGTGGGGTTCTGGCGGAGCTGGAGCGCTGGGCTCCCCTGGCCCATGACACCATGGCAGTGCTTGACGAAACTCCGGACGCCGTAAGGGGAAAACCTTGGGACTACGCGGACTATGTGCGCGTATTCCGGCTGGACGGCCAGGAGCTCTTCCTGGAGGTAGAGGGCCAGGACCGGCGCACCTCGGGCCACATCAAGGGCCTGGTCGGGGTGCATGCCCAAGCCCATCCCTGGGGCACTGCCCTGGTCTTGCAGGGGCCCCTGCGCTGGGTCGGTACCCGAACTCTGGGTCCAAGGGGGCTGGTCAAGCTGGCCGCCGAGCTGCTGCCTGCGTTGGGCCAGCCCACAAGTGAGACCTACGATGCACAGTGGCCGCAGATCGTCCTTGTGTTGCCCTGCGCCTGGAGCCCCTGAGCCTACTTGTGCAGCAGGCCGCGAAGGCGGGACCCCACACCCTTGGCTCGCGAGAGCAGCCCCTGGGTGGGCTTGGCGTAGGGTGGGTGGTCTGCGCGGGGTGCGGTGGTGGTCTTCTCCACGGCCTCTACGGTCTCCGCGTCTTCGTCGGCCATGGTGGCCTCGCGTAGGGCAAGGCCGGCCGGGAAGAGGTGGTCGTCTTCAAAGGCGGCGTGCACCTGCAGGTCATCGAGAAGCGCCAAGATCGGCTCTTCTAGCTCTCCAGCGTCCCGGGCTGCGGCCCGCATCGCGACCTCGAAGGTGCCCAGGAGTTCGTGCTCGTACTTCATCGCGTCGATGGCGCACTTGAAGTCCATGCCGGGGGTGCCCGCGTGCATGGCCTGCATGGCGGGGAAGAGCACGTTCTCTTCCTTCATCATGTGGCTGGACAGGGTGTCGTGCAGGTGGCGCCAGGGGGCGGTCAGGCGCTTGTCCTTGGACTTGGAGATCTGGGCGTCGAGCTCATTGAGCATCTGCCACTCGGTCTCGTGGTGGGTCTTGAGGACGTGCTCGATCTGTTCAGGCAGGGACTGGGCCATGGGGCGCTCCGCAGTGTGTGCGCTACACACAGCAAGAAACGTGCCGCCTAGTAATGGACTGCAGGGTCTATGGTGTCTGAATAACGCAGTGTTTTGGCACACTTGGGGTGTGCGAGTTCACACAGGTGCCAGATAGCCCGTCTTCTTCATCACCCAGCCCACGCCGAACCACACGGCCAGAGTCAGGCTGGCGCCGATGTAGCCATCCACCGCGTAGTGCCAGCCCAGGTGGACCGAGCCGATCTGGATGATCACGGCAAATGCGGTGAGCAGCACGCCCAGTGGCTTGGAGTGGGCCCATCCCAGGCAGGCAAAGAGGGTGGCGCTGGCCACGTGCATGCTGGGCATCGCGGAGATGCCGCCGACGGTCTCAAAGGTGCTGGTGTCGTAGACGGCCCAGAGCTGCTGCTGCACGTCCATGCTCCAGAGGTGCACCCCGTCCACGCCATTGGCTTCCAAGAAGCGGCCGTTGGTGGCGTGCAGGCGCTCCATCAGGGGGCCGTAGGGGTCCGGTTGGCCGAGCTCCAGCCCCCAGAAGCAAGGGCCCACGCTGGCCAAGGCCATGGCCAGCAGGTTGCCGCCGATGATGAAGATGACCAAGAAGGAGAACAAGAAGCGGAAGCGCAGGGCCCGGTTCATGGAGAAACCCTGCCAGACCACCAGCCCAAAGAGCACGAAGAACCAGAGGTTGTAGGCCACGTTCAGCCAGAGGGTCGGGCCGTCACCGCCCAAGAACTGCAGCCACTCCCAAGGCATGCGCCCGCCGTGAAGGGCCACGTCCCAGTCGTGAAAGGCCACGTCCCAGGAGAAGGGCACCACGGCGGGAATGGCGATCTTGATGCACTGAAAGGTGGACATGAAGAAGGGCAAACAGAGGTGCACGATGGCGTAGCCCAGCAGGCGCTGGGGGGTCAGCCAGACGGTCTTCAGGTCGTGGTAGATAAACGTAAAGGCCGACTCTCCTTCGGGGACCTTGGGCAGGGACCACAAGGCGTGTCCGCTCAGGAAGCACACGGCGAAGAGCACCACGAAGAGGTTCACGACCTCGTAGCTCAGGGCCATGTTCATGATGGGCTGGTCTAGCCAGGCCTGGAGCGCGTAGCCGCTGAGCAGGTGCAGCAGGATGAGCAGCAGGATGGGCATGTGCTCATGCCAGAGGGTGCGCAGCAGCATCATGTGCCCCTCTCCGCTGCGCCCAGTGCTTGGGCTTGGTGTGTGGCCAGGTGTTCGGCGCGCTGGGCCAGGGTGCTCCAGTCGGCTTGGATGCAGGCGCGCTGGAGGTGCTCGGCCAGCACCCGAATGTCTCGGTGAACCTGCCCGGTTCGGTTCAAGCGCAGAGTGGCTTGGTTCAAGTGGTGCCCGGTGCTGGGGTCTTGCTTGCGGGCGGCGAGCACGGCCTGGGCCAGCCAAGTGAGGGCCAGGAGGTTTCCAGCACCTTGTCCCTGCTGAAAACGGCTGACCTCGCTCAGGGCACCTTGTGCCTGCTGCAAGTCGTCGGCTTCTATCGCCGTCAAGGCCAAGTTGAGCTGGGTCACGGCCACAGCGTACAGGCGCCCGCTGCTTCGGTGCAGGCGCAGGGTGCGGGTGAACCACTCTTGGGCCTGCTCGGTCTCGCCTCTGGCGCGGCTCACATCGCCCAGTACGGTCATCGCCGCACAGCGCATGCGCTCGGCGCCCACCCCGGTGCAGTGCTCCAGAGCGACCCGGGCGTGGGCCTCGGCATCGTCCAGGCCTTCGGCGGCCATGGCCAAGAAGCTCATGCCCAGGTGCACGCTGCCCACGCCCACCCCGTCACCGCAGGCGGCGTAGTCCTCCCAAGCGGCCTGCAGGGTTAGCGCCGCCAGCTCCCCCTCGCCCAGCTCGGAGAGGGTGCTCGCCAGCAGCTCCCGGCAGTGGCCTGCCAGAGGACGGTTTCCACCCGAGAGGCTGGCCTTGACCGCGCGTCTCAGCCAACGCTTGGCACGGGAGAGCTCGCCGCGGCGGTGCAGCAGGCGGCCCCCTTCCAGTAAGGCTTGAGCCTCCAGCAGGGTCCAGCCGTGGCGTCGGGCCGCCTGTACGGCCTGTTTGGCCAGCTTCTGGCCCTCCAGGGCCTCCCCGCGCCCAAAGGCCAAGCGGGCCCGAAGCAGCAGATCCAGTCCGCGCACCGGGTCTTGGAGTGGGGGATTCTGGGCGCGCAGTGCCCGTGTGCGAAGCGGCTCCAGGATCGCTGCTTGAGCCAGATCCCCGCGGTCCAGCAGCCAGGCTTGGCCCGAGCTTAGATCCGAGAGCGCTTGGGGCCAGTTGCCCGCCTCCAGGTTGTGAGCGCCGCGCTCGCCGGAGCGCTCGGGACCGGCGCCACTCAGGGACGCCGCCAGCAGGGCGTGCAGGATGGGCCAGTGGCCCTTGGCTTGGGCGCGCTTGGCCAGCGCCTCCCGCAGCCAAGCGTGGGAGAAGCGCCACTGACCGTTTTCGATGCGCGCCAGATCGCGGCGCAAGAGCGCCTCGAGCAGCCCGGGCGTGGGCACGCAGTTGGCCTTTTCGCACACCGCCAGCCACTCCGCCAAGGCCACGCTGCGTCCGCTCAAGGCCGCCAACTCCAGGGCCTTGCCATCGCTGCGCGGGCGGCGGTGAAGCAGCCGCTGTAGGCGCCGGGCCCAGGCGCTCGCCAGGCTCTCCGGCAGGTCTTCTCGTTGGGCCAGCTTCAGGCCTTGGGGCGTGTTCTCCAGGGCGTTCTCGTCTACCCAGGCCTCTACAAGTTGTAGGGCGAAAGCAGGGTTTCCCTGGCAGCGTGTCTGCACCTGAATGGCCAGCTCCGGTGCCAGACCCAGGACGCTGCGCAGCAGCTCGTCCAGATCCGGCTCGGGCATGGGGCCCAGGGCCAAGTGCAGATCCACCAACTCGCTTAGACGCTCGGGTGCTTTGGTGGGCACCACAACGAGCAGCTTGATCTCCGGGTCCGCCCGAAGCAGGCGCAGCAGCTCCAGGGCCTCCGGGCCGTGCTCCGCATCGTCCATCACCCAGAGCAGCGCGCGGTCCCGGGCGCGGCGTTTGGCCATGCGGCGCAGGGCGGCGCGCTGCTCCTCTGCAGCGAAGCGGGCCTGTCTCTTATACA
>OJHJ01000252.1_pt1 | contig 29396 bp, 29 predicted proteins | sample 1595201 | NCBI WGS metagenome assembly OJHJ01 (sample SAMN05416832, study PRJEB24817) | seawater metagenome | isolation source: Sea water | place: Canada:Atlantic | collected 2013-07 | reverse complement strand
GGCTTAACCGGGGTTTCCGGAACCTCGGCACTTCCATCCAAGGTTACTACAGAGGTATTTTCTGGATCTATTCGGAGTAAGCTGAGAAAGCTCAGTTGATTTTCAAGTCCCCGTAATTCGTCAATAAACGGGTCATCATTTTCTCTTTTCTCGAGTACCGACAATTCGGCTCGAATAGCTTTCGCGCCACGCATATACATCAGGTTGCCGTCGATAAATTGTGCCAAATCACCATCCGATGATATTTTACCTGCAACTACTTGCGGGGCATCCATCCCTACGGCCTCCGCCACTACCAGGGCTTCACGCAATCTTACGATACGGTCCTCTCGACGCTTCTTCGCCGTAGTGCGCAACGCATCAATTTTCCCCTCAAGCACTTTAACCCTGGCCGCTATCTCAGTTAGCACATTTTCCTGCATACCCCGTTCGGTTCTTTCTGCAGCCATAACCACGTACTGATTAGCCCATTTCGCAGCCAGTTCTGATGATTCATTCAAGATAATCACTTCGTAGAAGCCAGGTCTGTTTTTTACATCGGAAGCTTTGACGGTTAATACTTCGTCATTAAATTCCATCCAAAGCTTATCCTGTGCTCCAGAACGCTTGTCTTCAGCCAAAGAAGGTACATAAACATCACGAAAAAAAGAGCGTTTAAGAGACTCGGATAGCAAGTCGGCTTTGAACACTGCATATACATCAGACACACTGAACTGACTAAGCTTTACTTCGCTTCGCCCTAGGTTATAACCGGCAATGTCACTCAGCTGAGGAGGCAGAACACCCGCTTTGGCTTCATATTCTGGGTGGCTTAGAAAAACAAACGCAGCAGCTGAGATCAGCGCCACCAAGGTAAAAATAAGGATTAGAGCTTTCTGTTGCCATAGACCCCGAAATAGCTCAATCAGGTCTATTTCGTCGGAATCAATATCACGGCTCCATTGCCGATAATCCGCTGGTTTGCCCTCAACCATGCGCCCCTCACTCCATGAATTGGTTATCGGCCGACATTGTAGCAAGCTTAGCCAAACCATTGGCATAATATGGGTAAAATTTTTAAGGTAACAGTGGCAAATTGAGACTCCGTTCACCTGCCTGTTTTTAGCATTCTCAGCCGACTGACAATATATCGGGCCGTTCTAGATTTTTCGCCAGATGGCCAAGGTGTTAAAACCCAGCAATCGGTTGACCTGATAAACACACAGCAGGTTTTTTGATGCGATGGCAACCGAAGTCGCAATCGCTGCACCAATCAACCCATAACCGGGAATCAACAAGACCCCCAAACCGACGCCAAGCATTGCACCGATAAAGACATTCCAGCGCAGATAGCGCTCGTGGCCGGTCATGCTCAATAAAGAACCCACAGAACCCACGGCAGCACCAATAAACTGACCAACCGCCAGAATCATCAATGCCGCGGCCCCCGTTTCAAACTGCGACCCGAACAACCCCATAAGCCACTGGGGGAAAACCATCATAAAGATTACTGACGGTACCGCCACCAGCAAAATCAACCGCACTGACCATAAAGCGACTCGCTCCAGACCCACCATATCGCCCTGACTGTACAGGGCGGCAAATTTGGGCCCGGCACTGGCATTGACAGCAAACAGGGAAAAGCCAATCAACATGGCGGTTCGTTGGGCAACAGCAAACAGCGCCACATCCTCAACTGAACCCCAGACGCCCATCAGCAGTTGGGATGACCACTGAATAACCTGCCCGAGGATGACAACACCCCACAAGGGCATACAACTGGCATACAGACGATCACTGGGAAAGGCCGCCCCCTGTTCTTTACCGGGCACCGCTCTGTGCCAGAAAAACATCCCGATGACCAACGCCAGCGCACAGCCAACCAGGTAGATCCATGCTACCTCCTGCGCCCGGGTAATGGGAAAAATGAGCAGGCCGGCCAATATGGTCAAAGGCACAATACCCGTTAAAACCATCACACCGGCAATGATTTTTTTCATCCCCAACAGAGCAAAAACATGCAGGGTATATAGCCCCACCAAAGGCAAGGCCATAACCATGATCGGCAATACAGCACCAAACCCCGGCTGTTCGAAGATATAACTGACCAGCAACTGATTAGCCGCCAACAGTACCAGCATAAAAAGCAGGCAGAGACCCCCACCCCACCGGAGTGCCTTGCGGTAGATCCCATGAAGCTTTACGGTATCCCCCGCCACACGGGCACGGGCCACAAACCGCATGACACTGTTGTCCAGCCCCATACGGCCCACTGAGGCCAACAGGACGACCAACGTAAAACCGAGGAAGAACAGCCCCGCCTCGGCGGCGCCAAGTTTGCGGGCAATCACGATATTCATCAGAAAGGCCAGGATTGCCGTCAGCACTTTGACAAACAGACCGAGCGAACTACCGAACAACACCTCACGGAAGTGAGGGTTAACCTCAATCCATCGTTTCAGATACCCAAACCGATTTAACATGGGACACCTGAAGCGATGTAGGTGCGGAGTAGCTGGGGATTCATTCTGTCAACACCGGCATCACCGCCTCAATGGCCAACTCCCAGTCACCGGTTACCCGGGGAAGGCAGGCCCGCAATTTCGCATCATCGAGGACGGCATAAGCTGGGCGAGTGGCCACACCGGGATATTCAGTGGCCGTCACGGGTAGAACTCTGGGTGTCCGCCATTCTGGTCTGAGCTTACTCAGCCCGGCAAAGATAGCCTGGCTGAACTCAAACCAGCTGCAGGCACGCCCGCCAGCATAATGGTAAATGCCGGAGACAGCTTCCGCCTCAGCTAACCTGATTATCGAGGTAGCCAGATCACCCCCATAGGTGGGTGTCCCAATCTGATCTATAACCACCTGTATGGTCTCGCGGCCATCCGCCAGTTTCAGCATCGATTTGAGGAAATTATTGCCATATTCACTGAACAGCCAGGCTGCGCGAACAATAACATAACGGTTTGCGCCGGTGGCGTACTGCTCTCCCGCCAGCTTGCTGGCGCCGTAAACATTCAAGGGGTTTACCGGATCAGACTCGCGATACGGTCTGGTGGTTCTGCCATCAAATACATAATCCGTTGACACCTGCACCAGCAGAGCGCCAACTTTATTGGCCGCTTCCGCCAGATAGCCCACGGCCTCCGCATTGACCCGCCGAACAACCTCGGGCTCACTCTCAGCACGGTCAACGGCCGTATACGCTGCGGCATTGACAATGACGTCGGGCCGAAATCCTACAACGGCAGCCTCTACAGCCTGTCGGTCTGTAATATCCAGCTGATTACGATTTAAAGCCAGCCCATCGTGTGCCGTCAAGAGGAGCCTGTCTTGCAAGCAACGACCCAGCTGCCCGTCCGCCCCGGTCACCAGGATCTTCATGGCTGGCAATAGTCCGCAAAGGTCGGGGCATTGGCATCTTTGTCCGACAACCTGACACCTGATGTCTCAGGCCACTCAATCGCCAGTTCGGGATCATTCCAGAGAATAGCGCCCTCGTCAGCAGAGTCGTAGTAATCCGTGCATTTATATTCAAAATCAGCCACATCACTCAACACCAGAAAACCGTGGGCGAATCCCGGCGGCACCCACAACTGACGTTTGTTGTTTTCATTCAACACAACGCCGTGCCACTGACTGAAATTGGGCGAGTCCCGGCGTAAATCCACGGCCACATCAAATACTTCGCCCTGCACAACTCTGACCAGCTTCCCCTGTGGTTTGTTAATCTGGAAATGCAGGCCGCGCAGGACGCCCTTCTCGGAGCGGGAGTGATTGTCCTGAACAAAGGGCAGTGTAATACCCGCCAATTCTGCATAGCGTGCGATGTGAAAGGTCTCCAGGAAAAACCCGCGGTCGTCACCGAAAACCCGGGGCTCGATAATCACACAATCCTTGAGGGACGTTGCTATGACCTTCATTGATAACCCTCGGCTACTCGTACCAGATACCGCCCGTAATTCGTCTTTTTCAGAGTCTCCCCCAGGTTGCGAAGCTGATCGGCATTGATCCAACCCTGCCGATAGGCAATTTCCTCCAGACAGGCCACCTTCAGCCCCTGCCTCGCCTCAATGGTCTGGACAAAATGGCTGGCTTCCATTAACGAATCGTGGGTGCCGGTGTCCAGCCAGGCGAAGCCCCGACCCAGCAAACTGACATGCAGATTTCCGCGTTGCAGATACGCATTATTCACGTCTGTGATTTCCAGTTCACCGCGTGCTGACGGGGTTATTTTTTTGGCGATATCCACCACACTGTTGTCATAAAAATACAGACCTGTCACGGCATGGTTTGATTTCGGCTCTGACGGCTTTTCTTCAATGGAAACAGCCTTACCATCAGCATCAAACGACACGACACCAAAACGCTGGGGCTCATTGACGTGGTAACCAAAGATAGTCGCACCTTCCTCACGTCGAACGGCCTCGCGGAGCATGGCGCTGAAGCCAAAACCGTGAAACACATTATCCCCAAGAATCAGGCAAACATGGCTGTCACCAATAAATTCTTCTCCGATCAGAAAGGCCTGGGCCAGTCCGTCAGGCGAGGGCTGCTCAGCATAGCTGATCTCCAGCCCAAACGACTCGCCGTTGCCAAACAAACGCCGAAAGGCTGGCAAATCCTCCGGTGTTGAAACGATCAAAACCTCACGGATACCTGCCAGCATCAACACCGACAGCGGATAATAGATCATCGGCTTGTCATAGACCGGCAATAATTGCTTGGAGACCCCAAGGGTAATCGGATGCAACCGTGTACCTGAGCCACCCGCCAGAATAATGCCTTTATAATTGTTCATATCTTTTCCAAAACCAACATCACCATAGGTGACAAATCAGTTGGGTAGTTATTGCGATTTAACCGTGCCGGCACGATCAAGCTTATAGGCACCAGAGAGGATGCGCTGCCACCACTCCGGATGATCGAGATACCATTGAACGGTCTTGCGCAGACCGCTCTCGAACGTTTCTGCGGGCACCCAGCCCAATTCTCGCTGAATTTTTGACGCGTCGATAGCATAACGCCGGTCATGGCCCGGCCGGTCATCCACATAGGTAATTAAATCCCCATAGGCATCAACCCCTTCAGGTCTGTCGGGTGCCAGCTCCTCCAGCAGCTCACAGATTGCTTTCACAACCTCAATATTGCGTTGCTCGTTGTGACCGCCAATATTATAAGTTTCTCCTACCCTTCCTCGGTTTAAAACCTCAACCAGGGCACGGGCATGGTCTTCCACATAGAGCCAGTCCCGAACCTGTGAACCGTCACCATAGACGGGTAACGGCTTACCGGACAAGGCGTTGAGAATCACATGGGGAATCAGTTTTTCCGGGAAATGGTACGGCCCGTAATTATTGGAGCAGTTGGTCACCAGAATGGGCAAGCCGTAGGTGCGATGCCATGCCCCAACCAAATGGTCTGCACTAGCCTTGGATGCAGAATACGGTGAACTCGGGGAATAAGGTGTGATTTCGGTGAACAGGTCTTCCACCCCATCAAGGTCGCCATACACCTCATCGGTGGAAATATGATGGAAACGGAAAGCCGCCCTCTTCTCTTCCGGCAGCTCACCCCAATAACCGCGGGTGGCTTCCAGCAGACTATAAGTACCGACGATATTGGTCTGGATAAAATCTGCCGGGCCGTCGATGGAACGGTCGACGTGTGACTCAGCAGCCAAATGCATCACCGCCGTCGGTTTGAATTCGGCAAACAGCGCATTCAGTGCCATGCCATCACAGATGTCCAACTGATAAAAATGATAACGTGGCGAGTCTGACACTGAAACCAGCGACTCCAGATTGCCAGCGTAGGTCAGCTTGTCCACGTTGGCCACGACACAGGCTGTTTGGGTCAACAGCTCACGTATCACGGCTGAACCAATAAACCCGGCACCGCCGGTGACAAGAATTCTATCGGTCATGATATTCACGTCCTTTTCAGCTTTTTACCACGGAAATCACTACAGCTCATTTACAACCCTGAAGTAGAAAGAAGCCGGTTCTGAATCAGGCTTTAAATACGGGCAGACCTTTGCCAGTGATTGATAGTGGTCATGCTTTAAAAAATTCAGTGCCGCCACTACCTCATAACGACGGCTGTTGGACAGTAACGCTTCCAACAAATATTGCTCATTCCATAATCGGACGTCATCCACCACCCAGTCTTTCAGGTAATCCCGCGGCGTGAAGATATCATGAACGTGAACATAGACCCCGGGCTTTAACCGGGGAAGAATGTCCAGATACAGTGTTAACACATCTCCCTGAGGCCTTATGACATGGGAGGAATCAATAAACAAAAGATCCCCCGCCTGCAATTCTGCCACCAGGTCCAACCCGACGTTCTCCACTCGCTGGCGAATTACCTCAATGGACTCAAGTGAGTCCAGCCAGGGTTGCTCGTAGGGTTCAATACAGATATGCCTGTAGTCCACCGCCGTTTCAGCACGATTTTTGAGCATCGCGGACCGGGCCATTTTTGTCGAATTTCCGCTGCCGATTTCCACCAGTTTTTTGGGTTTCAGGAAACGTAGAATCTGATACAAAAAATCAGCATCACCGGCATTAAACGTTTTGTTATCAATAAAAAAAGGGGCTATCGATTCTTTTTTGACGGCGAGATCGAGTGTGATCAATTCATTGGTAAAACCGAGCCCCCTGATAAACGCCAACTGTCCTGCTTCGTTTAGATCGATGCCGGGCAGATAGCGGGGATTATCCAGGGGCTCGAGAAGCAGACTGTCGTCGAACAGGGGTTCGTAATAATGGTTGCGCAGAGGGAATATTCCAATTCGTTTGAGCCGACCGGTGGTAAGTGGCAATCTTGCTGAACCCCAACGACGGTATGCCAAAAGCAGGTAAGCAACGGGGACAATCAAAACCGACAACACCGCATCAATCGGCGTGCTGAATCGTTTCGCAAACGCTTTCAAAGCTTTTTTCACGCTACATCCAAAGGTCGTCTAGCTTGCCTCACAGTCACCGGCGTTATCGAAGGAGACCGAGTTCAGGATAAATTATGATGTCGTACCTCGAGTGCACCAACGGGTCAATAAATCTTCGTATTCCCGCAATACCGCTCTCCAGGTAAAGCGCGCTCTGAAACACTCGCTGCTGGATAATTTCATCGTCTCTACCTTGCTGTCGTCAATGAGCAATTCATCCAGCAGATGAGAAAGATCCTGCTCACCTTCAAAATAGGCCGCCCCTTCTCCCGCAACCCACCGGTTGTAGGGATTATCCTGGGCAATCACTGCACAGCCTGCACCCAGGGCTTCGACCAGTGAAGGGTTGGTACCACCAACGCGATGACCGTGCAGATAAAAGCGACTGAAATACCTCAAAGCCTGCACTACCTTGGCTTCATAGATAGCCCCGGGAAACAGGACTTCATCACTGGCGGCCTCCATGACCTGGCGGTGGTAGCGATTCTTATCCGGGTCAAAATTGCCGAGCACTACCAATCTGTGATGGCGATGCTTACAACTAAAAGCCCGCACCATCTCCAGAAAAGAGTTCTCCGGCTCTGGACGGGCAATGATGACCGAGAACCCACCCGGCTCAAGGCCGTATGGAAGCAGAGTAGCCACATCCGCTTCAAGCACCTCATCGCCGCCATAGGGAATCATAGAAATTTTATCGGCACTCACACGGGTCGCGAGGTGTTGTTTGATTTTCGGATGGTCAGCAATCAGATGATTTCCCACCCAGCAGCCAATGCGTTCATTCAGCCAGAACCATGCTCTGGCAAGCGGCCCCCACTTGCTCCGGCGCCATTCAATACCATCCATATTGATGATATTCACCTGCCCTTTCATACACTGCAGGACATTAAACAACGCCGTGTTATAGCCAAGCGTAAGGAACAGACCATCCTGCCCCAGTGCATGCCAAACAGCTCTCAGATCAAACAGCACTGTGCTCAGCGGGCCCTCCCGATTGATTGGAATATGAACCCGGTTCACACGGTGCCATACTGAACTGTATACGGGTCCGCAGCCCAACTCCTGGCAATACACCGTCACGTCCCAACCTTTATTGACCAGATACTGGCACAGCCGCTCTGCAAAGGTTTCAAAACCACCGTGCCGGGCAGGGATACCTCGAATACCAAGAACAGATAACTTCTTCATTTGATGACACCCACTGGCAAACACTACCACTTATTTATCAAGAACTGCCTTGTATAAAGATGCAGTCCTGATGCCTATGGTCTTCCAGTCATGGTGATTGACGACATAATCATAGCCATTTTGAGACACACGACGAAGCGCACCATCGTCAGCCAGCGCGCTTGACAGTCTCTTGGCCAGACTATTTTTGTCATTTTGACTGAAGATAAAACCCGTTTCTCCATCTTTAACGATATCCAACATCCCCGGCAAGTCTGACACCAGTACAGGCTTTTTATAGCTCATCGCCATCAGTAGCACACCACTTTGATAAATGCACCGGTAAGGCAATACCACGATATCCGCTGCCGCATAGTAAGTCGCAACTTCCTCATCTGGTATAAAGCGAATATGAGTGACACAGCTCGCCTCTATACCCAGCCTGTCAATCTGCTCCTTGTAGCGGGAGAAGTTACACTTCCAGGGTCGCCCTGCTATCAGCAAAATCGCCTCCGGAACATTTGCGAGTACCGATGGCATAGCTTCAAGCAACAGGTCCAATCCTTTCACTTCTTTGATCTGACCAAAAAACAGAATTACCCTGGCCTCAAGAAGCAGGCCCAGACTTTTCCGGGCTGGAGATATCTCTCGCACTGGCTTGACGGCATGCAGATAATTTCCGTGGGGGATTACGTCAATCCTGTCAGGATTTAAGCCTGCATACCGGATAAGGGCCTCTTTCGAATAACGGTTATGTACAATCAACCCATGTGCACGACGATAGACCCAGCGGCCCAGCTTGGCTGCGCCTGGCTTTCGCACAAAAGACTCCACATCGTGAACAGTAATGACGACCTTCCGCCAAATTAAACGCGCCAGCAGAACGTCCAGTAATGGAAGAAGCCCCACATGAAAAAAATGGAAATGGCAAATCAGACGTCTATCACGACAGGCCGACAATATCGCATTCACCGTACCCCACAGATAATAGAAACCACGCTTCCAGGGAGGAGCCTTACTATAGATTTTTCTATAATCAGAACGGCATAAAAACCCGGCGCCCTGTGGGGGAACAGTTTCATCGCAGGTATGAAGCACAACATCAACACCCGCCTCTGACAGCCCCTGACAAAGACCGAAATCATAATAATCCATACCACCGTGGCCACCGACAGGTTCCAACTGAGCTACTTTCATCGGTCGAAGACCCAGGGAAACGAACTTTTATCTACATGCTCGGAGAGGTTTAAAATGGAAGCTTCGTAATAGGTAGCCAAAAAATCTCTGTCTGCTTCAGAAATTTCAGGATAACCGACTTTCTTCAGATTTAGTTTTTTATAAACAGTTTTGAGTATCGATTTAATTTTATCGTTTCTTCTAAGAAAGACCTCATATTTTGAATTAATCGTATTGGCGAAATAATGAAGGTACCGACTATGGAATGACATGGTTTCATTGAATCTACGGAAGTCGTAGTTTTTATAGAATGAATCATCCAATCCAATCGAATGACAGATATTTTCTATAAAAGTAGATGGACTTTTCAAAAGATCATCATAGGAGAGAATGACGGTATTTTGTTTCCCAAATAAGTCGATATAACGGGAAATAAAATCAAAATACTTTCCATGTGACATTACAGAGAGATCATAAATGTGCGGATCATTGACAAAAATATATTTACAGTTTTCAAAATCAAGAGAAGCAGAAATAAAGTCGTGAAAGCTAGCATACTTGAAATCCTTTGCGATACTTTTTCTATACCAGAAATAGGAATAAAGTCTTTCAACAGGGTTTCTTAAGATAAAAATAACATTTACATTATCACCTAGAGTTTCTTTAATTTTATCAGGCACATTTTTTGAAGACCCAAGGTAACCTGTTGAAGCCTCTAAAAATATTTTATTTGAACCAGGAGAGGAAAACTGATTTTTATAACTTTGAACAGACAACGTATCATCACTTAGGAAATACCCCGTTTCTTTAACTTTAGATGGGTTTATATCTGGATGATCAGATAAATATTTAAAAACAGAGGAGGTTCCAGTTTTTGGAGCACCGCCTATGATCACAAACTTATTCATAAAAAATACACCAACCTAATCCCTTGTTTGAGAATGTTCTGAATACTCCCTCAGACCATAAATTACTGACACAAAAAATAGCGTAGTTGATACATCAAACAAAAATTGAGACCGGATAAACGACTGAATAAAGAACACAGTTAATACGCCATAGCAACTTATATACAATAGGTTATTTCTATCAGGCTGGAGATTCACCCTACCAAAGTACACAAAGACATACTGAAGGTAGATCAGCAGAGTAACAATGAAGCCAAAAACAAACACAGATCCAAAAAAACCGATATCAGAAGGATAGAAGTAACCCAGGGTTCCTCTATAGCCACCATCCCAGTGATTGCTAAGGCCGCCGTTACCCGTCAGCCAACCACTCTCAAGATAGGGCCAAATCAACTTTAGCTCAGAGATTCTTGCATTTGCAGAGGGATTGCTACCTGGCTCACCAGTGATAACAACAGAAAAAGCATCGACAAACTTTGATATGTAGTTTTCGCTACCCTCAGGAAACAATGCAAACATAAGCGCCCCTGATATCAAAACCAGCAATAGTGATTTAGTGAAGAGCTTAAAAAGATAACGCCTGTCAAATAAGAGGCATGATAAAAAAGTGGTTGCGATGACCAATGATAGTATTAACGACCTTTTTTCAAGAACAAAAATAATAAAGAAAAGGAAAGGCAAAGATAACGCAACATAATACTTATTATTTTTTATAAATCCCTTGAACAGGTAATAGATGAAGCCGAATACAAATAATACGGAATCATATTTAAAATAAAATCCTTTATGATGGGAGTCACTACCACCAACAAAAGAAGGCTGAAGATGGGATAAAGAATTAGGATTTATAAATAGTTGCAGAAAAACACAAAGTAATATCCATACCCAAGCAGATTTAACTAACGTATTTTCCAAAAGCGCAACTTTAAGAAAACCATGTTTTATTCCAACAAAAATTATAAGCGCGTAACCTGCAAGCAAAAAAGAGCGCTGTGTTAACAGGCCATATATCAATGGCTGATCGAATGTATCATATGCTCTCCAGGCAGAATAGATAGGTATTAAAATAATAATCGATAGTATATATATCTCATACAAAGTTAATGAAGATTTTCTATTTCCAGGGATCGACAAAGAAAAATAATTATAAGCAATAAATAAACATGAAATAAGTAGGATCCCTACTTCTATATATATGGCATATGGAATTGGCAGCTTAAGAACCAGCCTCATTGATGAGAAAAAAGAAAAGAATATTACAAAACCATAAAATTGGAATGGTAGTTTTCCAGAGAGACTGCTTTCAAAGAATCTATTAGACATCATAGGAATCCAATTTAGATTCAATGTATATTTTTTTTGAATGATCTTTATATAGGCTATTTATTTTTTTTGTTAAGACTCTACTCTTATTATTAATCTTCCAAAGTTCATCCTCGCGAACTATACTACCAAAGGATTGATCTGAATGAATCATTCTATCGCTGTAGGTTATATCCAGCTCTTGACAAAGATTTAACAATGAAGAAAAAGGATCAGAAATCAAATCTTCATACTTAACGAGTATATCTTTAGATATCGCTAGTCGGGACTTGGTAATATTGAAATCGTGATTCCATTTTTTTATGGCATCATACACTGAAAACCCTTTCCAGAATTTTCGTCGCCAGCCACCAAATCTTGCCCACTGCTGCGGGTTATCCTGTGTAGCCCGAACCAAAGAATCCACCACATCCAAGCCATTTCTAACCATATGAATAATACAAGCATCCGGAATCCTTTTTTGAATCTCATTAACACAATATAAGTGCATGGGAGTCTTCTCTACCCAGATATTCTTTTTATTTTCTATGGTGATATCATCCATAAAATCAACAAATGGACGGTAGTAATCTGACTGAAAAATTCCAATATTGTAGACATTACACAAGGATTCACCCCCTGCTTCTCTTACAATATTCTCAAAGTGTTTCCTTACTTTTATGGCAGGCCATAACATATAATTTTTAAATGGGTTTTTTGATACTAGAGCTCTTGAGAAAAAATATGTTTCAGGTAAGGAGTACACATCAGGATGAGCCGCTAACATGCCTTGCAATAAGGTTGTACCTGATCGCGGACAGCCAACGATAAAAATCCTTTTTTTTATTGCTGACCTATAAAATTTATTTTTGTATCTATTCATTGCAGTTTATTTTTTTATAGCCGAATGCTTGCATGACACTTTCATCCAGGGATTGGTTTATTCTGGATATCTGATCCAGAGTCAACTTTTCCAACCATCTACGATTCAGATAGTAATCTTTGTAAAATGCCAGGTTATTTTTTCCGCCCTTGACATCCTCATTGATATTGACCGAACAGGCCGCCTTCTTAACAAGAGAAAATCTGTCCTGAATCAATTGAAGCCAGACATCAGGCACACTTAAAATTGATTCATAGGGAATAGTCAGCCCTTGTGCATAATTACAAAGCTCAGCATATGACCTATTTTTCTTATTCCACATATCCATAGGAGATTTATACGGGTCAGCATGCCGCTCTCGCAAAACAGTTTTGCACTCCCTGCGTATAAATTGATCAAATGTTTGCTGCTCTGTATGTAAATGGTAAGGACGACGAAACATCGAGAGCAGCCACGCATAGGGATTTTTTGCAATAGCAACAAACCCAACACTGTCTTTCATACCTACGCTTTCCAGGAAGTTGTTTGTGGGCGCCACAGCATGCTTCCAACCAAGATTTTTGTGTTGCGTTTTTTTAAAGTAGTAATCCCTGACAAATTCACAACCTATCGTCTTATTGAGTAACCTCGGCATTGAGCCCGGCAACAAAGCAGCATGAAAGTTCTCATTGATAATTTTTTCAATATAGTTAGTTCCAGAATTTCTCTCGCCAATTATTTTTATATACTCAACAGGCATGCATCACCCTTTCTTAGCTGGCGCTATATTCTATAGCCATTGTTGTAATATATTTTTCTAAGTATTTCAAAAACCCTAAATTTTAGAATTGATAGAGCTGATACACTAAACCCGTCCCATGTATCCGGAATTTTATATCCCCACTTCAGCATGAAAGGGCCAAACACATCCAACGCATGCTCGATCACTTCCTCGCTGTCATAGTAATCCAGGAACGATTCTTTTCCCTGTGTTTTATTAACTATGGGCAACGCCCTCTTCAGATCAATACCAATATTTTTTTCGATAACATACGAGAATTCTTCAGCTATCTGCTCAAAACGAATAATATAATCCATTTTATGGAAATACGCTGCGTTCATATTATCAAAAGGTTTTTTAAAGAACATGATCAAATATTGACCAAAATCAGAATTATTTTCTTCTACATATTTTCTAATCTTCAATTTTTTATCAGTAATAAAACCACCGTTGACTTTCAATTTATCCGGGCTTGTATAATTACCCTTGTGGTTATTTTTTATTTTTAGAAAAACACTTACAGCCTCATCCAAGGGGTTCCTAACACCAGAAAAAATATAATATTTTTTTTCGTCCTCACTCGCCTGACGCAAAAACTCGATATATTGAGCGTGTTTTTTAAGGATTGGATGCCCATGGTAATTCGCTATCAACTCCTCTGAAATTGAAGTCGAACCAGTATGAGGAACCTCGACAAAGAGGTATTTGTATTTGTGACTAATGATCATAAATTAGTAATTAATCTCTATAGAGGCTCATTTTTTGTTTCTCTGAGGTGCTGAGATTGGCCAGAGAAAGGAATTTTAAGCGAACAGTAGCGACATATGGCCAATTTACTGTCTTCCATTTATTCGATATGCCACGGGCCGATATTGTATCAAGCATACTCGATCTGCTGGCAGCGCCCGCTTTTATTTTAGATGGTTTTAGGCACGGTTCCCCCTCATTTTCAGTAATATTTCCTACCACCAATCCCGCTGCCCAGTCTTTCAGCATTGCCACCCCTGATATAAACATGCTGGATACTTGCTTTCCCACCCCGAGTTCACCATGATTTCCGGTTTGCTCCCTGGACACCTATTTTAATGGAACACATCTCGATACGTGGTGCTCGCACCCACAACCTGAAGGCCGTTGACCTCGATCTGCCCCGCGACAAGCTGATCGTGGTGACCGGCTTGTCCGGCTCCGGCAAATCCTCCCTGGCTTTTGACACGCTCTATGCGGAGGGTCAGCGTCGCTATGTGGAATCCCTGTCTGCGTATGCCCGGCAGTTCCTCTCAATGATGGAAAAGCCGGATGTGGAGCACATTGAGGGGCTGTCCCCCGCCATCTCCATCGAACAGAAGTCCACTTCACACAACCCCCGCTCCACCGTGGGCACGATCACCGAAATCCACGATTACCTGCGTCTGCTCTTTGCGCGGGTTGGGGAGCCCCGCTGCCCAGAACACAATGAACCGCTGGCGGCACAAACCATCAGTCAGATGGTAGATCAGGTGCTCGCCCTGCCCGACGAGAGCCGTCTGATGCTGTTGGCCCCGATTATTCGCGGCCGCAAGGGGGAGCATATTCATGTGTTTCAAACCCTCAGGGCGCAGGGGTTTATCCGGGTGCGGGTGGACGGTCTGGTGGTGGACCTCGATGATGTACCGATTCTGGAAAAGAACAAGAAGCACGATATCGAAGTGGTAGTTGACCGCTTCAAGGTCAAACCCGATCTGCAGCTGCGGCTGGCGGAATCGTTTGAAACCGCCCTGAATCTCTCGGAAGGTCTGGCTGTCATCACCGGGATGGAGGGTGAACAGTTCAAGGAGCAGGTATTTTCCTCCCGCTTCGCCTGCCCTGTCTGCAACTACAGCATCGACGAGCTGGAACCTCGGATGTTTTCCTTCAACAACCCGGCCGGTGCCTGCCCCGGTTGCGATGGTCTCGGCGTCAAGCAGTTCTTCGATATCGACCGGGTCGTGCAACACCCCGAGGTGTCCATTGCCGAGGGCGCGATTCGCAGCTGGGATCGCAAAAACCTATTTTATTTCAACATGCTGACCTCGCTGGCCGACCACTACGGTTTCGACATCAATACGCCCTTTGAGCAGCTCAGCCCACAACAACAGCAGGTGGTGCTGTTTGGCAGCGGTGAGGAAGTCGTCACCTTCAACTACGTGAATGACAAAGGTACCGTCTTCAAACGTGCCCATCATTTTGAGGGCATTGTCCCCAATATGGAGCGCCGCTACCGGGAGACCGAGTCGCAGATGGTGCGGGAGGATCTGGCAAAATACCTGAGCACCCAAAGCTGCCCCGAATGCAAGGGTGCCCGGTTGCGCAAATCGGCGCGGCATGTGTTTATCGACGAGAAGACCCTGCCAGAGGTGGGCAATATCCCCGTGGGCGAACTGACGGACTATTACGAGCAACTCAGCCTTTCCGGCAGCCGTGGCCAGATCGCCGAAAAAATCCTCAAGGAAATCCGCGACCGCCTGCGCTTTCTGGTGGATGTCGGCCTGAATTATCTGAACCTGAACCGCAGCGCTGAGACCCTTTCCGGCGGGGAAGCTCAACGGATTCGCCTGGCCAGCCAGATCGGTGCCGGTCTGGTGGGTGTCATGTACATTCTCGATGAACCGTCAATCGGTCTGCACCAGCGGGATAACGAGCGGCTACTGGCTACACTTACCCGTCTGCGCGACTTGGGCAACACAGTGATCGTGGTGGAGCACGATGAAGAGGCGATTCGTGCGGCAGACTATATTGTCGATATCGGCCCCGGCGCCGGTGTGCACGGCGGCGAGGTTGTCGCACGCGGCACCTACGAGGATATTATCAATGCACCGAACTCCCTGACCGGAGACTACCTGTCCGGACGGAAAATGATTGCAGTTCCGGCCAGCCGCACCAAAGCAGGCAGACAGGAGTTGCGATTGCTGGGCGCCAGCGGCAACAACCTGCAACAGGTCGATCTGACTCTGCCATTGGGCCTGTTCACCTGTATTACCGGCGTGTCCGGTTCCGGCAAATCAACCCTGATCAACGGCACCCTCTACCCCCTCGCTGCCACGGTGCTCAATAAAGCCACCACACTCAAGGCCGCTTCTCATCAGGACGTGGAGGGACTGGATCTGCTGGACAAGTGCGTGGATATCGACCAGAGCCCCATTGGTCGCACCCCTCGCTCCAACCCCGCCACCTACACCGGTATTTTTACCCCTATCCGGGAACTGTTTGCCGGCACCCAGGAAGCCCGCTCACGGGGCTACAAACCGGGTCGTTTCAGCTTCAATGTCAAGGGTGGTCGCTGCGAAGCCTGTCAGGGCGACGGTGTCACCAAAGTGGAAATGCATTTTCTGCCGGACATCTATGTGCCCTGCGATGTCTGCAAAGGGCACCGCTATAACCGCGAGACACTGGAAATTCGCTACAAGGGCAAGAATATCCACGAGGTGCTGGACATGACCGTGGAGGATGCCTGGGATTTCTTTGAGGCGCTGCCCGCCATTGCCCGCAAACTGCAAACCCTGATCGACGTGGGCCTGTCCTACATCCGGCTGGGACAGGCGGCCACCACCCTGTCCGGTGGCGAAGCCCAGCGGGTGAAGTTATCGCGTGAGCTGTCCAAGCGAGATACCGGCAATACCCTGTATATTCTCGATGAGCCCACCACCGGGCTGCATTTTCACGATATCCAGCAATTGCTGGCCGTGTTGCACCGGCTGAGGGATCACGGCAATACCGTAGTCGTGATCGAGCACAACCTCGATGTGATAAAAACCGCCGATTGGGTAGTGGACCTCGGGCCGGAGGGCGGCTCGGGGGGCGGACAGATTATCGCCACCGGCACGCCGGAACAGGTGGCCACTGCCGAGCAATCCCACACCGGGCAATTCCTGCGCAAACTGTTGGACAGTTAGGTCTTCTGTCACCATGCAACCCCGCGCAGAAACCGGTAGCAGTCATTTTTTCTATTCGGGTATTGTTATTTCGGGAAACATGGCTAAACTACTGTATAAATATACAGACTGGACGAATAACCATGTTTTCATCAAGACTTGTCTACCAATTCCGCTCCCGGATTCGACTGGCAAAATATGCCAGTCACTATCAAAAAAACCGCAAGCTGTTTGGCTGTGATGCGCATCCGGTCACCCTGGGGCCAGAGCAGTTGAGTCGCTTTTTTGCCTTTGTCGCCAACAATGAACGACAGCAGTGCCGCTAAGGGAATAACTCGCCGCCGTCCCGGTTAGTCGGCAGAGGCTACTCCTCAGCTTCAGGAACACTGGACGCCAGCGGTACCGAGGAGGAACGCAGGTGCAGATCCCGCTGTGGGAAGGGTATCTCGATGTGGTTATCAACCAGCGCCCGGTGAATCGCCAGCAGGTATTCTGACCTGACAAACCCGGCCCGCTTGATCATCTCTCCTCTCACCCAGACCGACAGGGAAAAATCCAGACTGCTGTCGCCAAACCCCTTCATAATTACAAAAGTTTGACGGTTATTACCTTCATAGGTCAGTGGCATAGCTTTTGCGGCCGCCAGCACCACCGCCAGAACCTTGTCGGTATCCGAGCCGTAGGCCACACCAAAGGGAATGCTAAAACGGCGCTCGTCGTCTTCCAGGGTCCAGTTATTCACCCGTCCGTTAATAAACTCCGAGTTCGGCACCAGGATATCGGCATTGTCCAGGGTGCGGATCAGGGTACTGCGGATATTAATCTGCCTGACTTCGCCGAACAGGTCGGCCTCCAGTTCCACAAAGTCACCGACTCGCAGGGACTTTTCGAACAGAATGATGATTCCGGAAATAAAGTTGTTGGCAATGTTCTGCAAGCCAAAACCAATCCCCACACCCAGAGCACCGGCCACCAGCAACATCTTGTCAAGACTGAAACCGAGGCTGGACAGGCCCACCAGAAACCCCACCAGCAGGATGATGTAGCTGAGCAACTGGGTAAAGGTGTACAACTGGCTGGGTGAAATGCGGCTGCGGGCGCCCACCAGACGGGTGAGAACCCGACTGATACGCCGCGCCATCACCAGGGTCACAGTCATAATCAGGACAAACTGAACCACATCGGCCAGTGTGAGCACGTAATCGCCGATTTCCAGCAGTCTGAATTGCAGCCATTCGTTTAATGCCTTCATCACAGCCCCTATAGCCAGTGTTTGCGTTTGAAGACCACCAGCAAAACGATGGCAATCAGGGCCATTGCCCCAAGCAGCACAAAATAACCATTCTCGGTGCCCAGCTCCGGCATGTTCTCAAAATTCATACCGTAAATACCCGCCAGGAAGGTCAACGGTACAAAAATCGCGGTGAGCACCGTGAGAATCTGTACCGTGCTGTTTAGATTGTGAGACGTCAGGGAAATGTAGCCGTCCACCAGATCACTGGCCACTTCATAGTACATGGTGGACAGCGAGAATAACCGCTCATATTTCTCGTAGACATCCAGTACCTGATGACGGTATGCCCGGGATTCAGCATCAAACAGTGGGGTATCCACTTCGCGCAACGCTTCGAACACACCCGCCAGATACCGGAACACCCGACGAATTTTGCGCAGCCTGGTGCGATAGGTGGTCAATTCACGCATGGTCTGATCATCGGGGTGCTCCTGCAGACCATCTTCGAGTTCCGACAGGGTCGGCTCAAAGGTCAGCAGCAGGTCGAGATAGCGCTGTGCTACGGTTTTTGAAATAGCCAGCGCCAGATGGATACCGCCAGCTGCCATAATTCTGGACAGCTGATCCGATCCCCACCAGTGCTTGATGCTGACTGACAGGCCGTCCCGCCGGGTCAACAGAAACCGCTCTCCGGCAAACATCGCTATCTGTATCCTACCAAAATCGAGGGTCTGGCTCTCCGCATCGAGCCCCTGCAGGACAATAAACAGATGGTCGTCAAACACCTCCAGTTTGGGCGGGTGACGCTGCCTTCTCGCATCCGATATTGCCAGGGGATGGATGCCAAACTGGCCAAACAGGGCGGCTTCTTCGCTCTCGGCCTCACCGTACAGGTCCAGCCATAAAAAACTTTTATCAGACTGGCGCCAGTGATCAATCAGTTCGACACCACCCTGTTGCAGCTGGCCATTGTCATCCAGCAATGTGGTACGCAACATATCCCGCTCCCGCTTGGTTTTTTCGAGTATATGACAGGTACTCTTTAACCTGAAAATGTTTGGTCAATGATACCTGCCCAGTGGCGTGGCTGTTAACATAGCCATTCACACTGGGGATCACCTATGGAAGTCTATCTGGTCGGCGGTGCCGTCCGCGACAAACTGCTCGGCTACCCGGTTCATGAACAGGACTGGGTGGTGGTCGGTGGCACGCCGGAAATACTGACAGCCCAGGGCTACCGCCCGGTGGGTAAGGATTTCCCGGTGTTTCTGCACCCGCAGAGCAACGAGGAATACGCTCTCGCCCGCACCGAGCGAAAATCCGGCAGGGGCTATCAGGGATTTCAGTTCTGTACCGATCCCGGTATCACTCTGGAAGAAGACCTCAGTCGCCGGGATCTCACCATCAATGCCATGGCGATGGACGGCAATGACAATCTGATTGACCCCTATGGCGGCCAGCGGGATTTGCAGCAACGGTTATTGCGGCATGTCTCACCAGCCTTTGCGGAGGATCCCCTGCGCGTCCTGCGGGTAGCGCGCTTTGCCGCACGGTACGCACACCTCGGTTTTACCGTTGCTCCGGAAACCCTCACCTTGATGACAGACATCACCCGCAACGGTGAATTGCAGTATCTCTCCGCCGAGCGGGTCTGGATGGAAACGGAACGCGCATTGGCCGAGCGATCTTCGCGAACCTACATTGATGTACTCCGCCAGTGCGGTGCGCTCAAGGCACTGTTTCCTGAAGTTGACGCCCTGTTCGGTGTACCGCAGCGCGCGGATTACCACCCCGAAATTGATACAGGGCTGCATGTCCTGATGGCACTGGATCAGGCAGCCATATTGAGCAACGACCCGGCTGTCCACTTCGCCGTACTGGTACATGATCTCGGCAAAGCCATTACCCCGGCAGAGGTTCTGCCCCGCCATATTGGTCACGAGGCCAGCGGTGTCAAACTGGTCAATCAACTTTGCGATCGAATGCGGGTTCCCAACCGGTTCCGTGAACTGGCAGTGGCCGTGACACGGCATCATCTCAATTGCCATAAGGCACCGCACCTGAAAGCCACCACCACACTGCGGTTGTTGCAGGAAATCGGCGCTTTGCGCGATCCGGCCAAACTGGACAGCTTTATTCAATGCTGCGAAGCCGATGCCAGGGGCCGGCTGGGATTTGAACAACGGTCCTACACGCCCGGCGAGTGGTTGCGCCGTGCCTGTGATGCGGTTCTGGAAGTAAGCGCCGGAGAATTTATACAACAGGGATTAAGCGGCAAACAGCTCGGAGAAGCTATCGAACAACGCCGACTGGCCATTCTCAACGATCTTAGGGAGCCGTGTCACAAATGAGCCGAGTTGTCCTGATAACCGGCGCAGCGCGTCGTATTGGTGCTGAAATCGCCCATACTTTTCACCATGCAGGATTTGATGTGGCACTCCACTGTCGCCACTCAGTCGATGAAGCCAGTGTTCTGGCCCATGAGCTAAACAGCCAGCGAGAAGGCTCAGCCCATGTTTTTTCGGCAGCACTGGATAACATCGGTGCCGTGCGCAACCTCGCAACCAAAGTGATGAACTGGCAAGGTCGATTGGACGTGCTAATAAATAATGCTTCCAGTTTCTTTCCCACGCCCCTTGAACAGGCATCGGAACAGCAGTGGAACCAGTTGATAGACAGCAACCTGAAAGGTGCTTTTTTTCTCTGCCAGAATCTCGCCGAACCACTCCGCGAAAATCGCGGCAGCATTATCAATATTGCCGATATTTATGCTCGCAGCCCACTGGCGGGTTACAGCATTTACTGCATATCCAAGGCAGGCAATGCCATGATGACCAAAGCATTGGCCGAAGAGCTAGCTCCTCAGGTTCGCGTCAACGGCATTGCCCCCGGGGTCATCCTCTGGCCACACCACGACGAACAGATGAGCGAAGACGTCAAGCAGCAGGTCATTCAGCATGTACCCTTGCAGCGGATCGGCCATCCCCGTGATATTGCAGGCATGGCCCTCTTTCTGGCCACTGACGCCAGCTATATCACCGGACAGATCATTGCAGTAGACGGCGGCAGCCACCTCAACCACTGAACCATTGACCCAGATCAAGCAGGCATCAACTCACTCTCTTCCTCCGTCTTGAAAACGCTCAAAACAGCACCCAACTTGTCTAACAGAGGCCTATAGGCTGCAAATCTGGACTATGCTTTTTGAGCACTGTTTGAATCTGAAAAAACGTATCATTAACGGAGGTACATTTATGTCACTAATACCAAGAACGAGAGGGAGTTTCTTCGACATGGATCGTTTTTTCGACGACTTCTGGGCGCCGGCACGCAGCAGTGAAGTGGATACCCCCGGCTCATTCTTTTCACCCCGGGTAGATATCCTGGACAAGAGCGATCACTACGAAATCACGGCAGAAATGCCAGGTATCAAAAAAGAGGATATCAAGATCACCCTGGAAAACGGTGTGCTGCGTCTGGAGGCAGAAACCACCCAGGAAAAAAAGGAAGAAAAAGAGGGCAAGGTCATTCGCCAGGAACGCCGCTATGGCAGATATGTGCGCAGTTTTGATCTGGGCGGAGATGTCCACGAGGAAGATATCAAGGCCTCCTTCAAGGACGGGGTACTGAAACTGACTGCACCGAAAGTTGCCAAGGCAGAACCGGAGCAAAAGCGCATCAAGATCAAATAGCACAGACTCTACTTTCAACCCGGTGACCGAACCTTCAATCAATGAAAATCAATGAAAATCAAGGTTCGGTTACTTTTTTACAAGGCCAACCATGACCCCTGAACTTCAAGCCATCAAGCAGCAATTGCACACCCGTCAGACGGAGCTCGTAGACCGTTTGTCCAACCTCAAAACCGATATCTCCCAGGCTCACTCCAGGGATTGGGAAGAACAGGCTCAGGAGCGTGAGAACGACGAAGTCGTTGAAGCCCTCGGCAATGAAGCACGGCAGGAACTTTCCCTGGTCAATCGGGCGCTGGAACGCATCGAATCCGGCACCTATAACCTTTGCGGCCAGTGCGGCGGGGAAATCTCACTGGAACGACTCCGGGCGGTTCCCTACACCAACCGTTGTATCACCTGTGCTACCTGATCCGACAAATCGCCGGCGTTAATCAGGAGACTCCGGCGCCGTCACCCATCAACCGCGACAACTCACCGCCCCGCCAGCAAAAGGATACCGGCCAGAGTGACTGACGACACTGGTCATACCGGTCAGAATAGTCGCGCCAAAGCGTTGCATAACAGGTGCCCAGCAACGGATGCTGGGCACCGGGAGCCAATTCGGCCAATGGCCGGAGGACAAAAGCGTTTTCCAGAATTTCACCACGTGGTAGTGTGACTCCGTCCACACTGCCGGTGAGATCGGCATAGGTCAGGATATCGATATCCAGCGTTCGGCTGCTGAAGCGTGCACAATGAGGTTGGCGACCGTGGCGATACTCCAGCGCCTTCAGATACCCGGACAGCTCACCGACGGACAGCTCCGTGCAGAACCCCACCACCAGATTGTAAAAATTATCGCCGACAAAGCCCACGGACTCACTTTCGTAGACAGAAGAGATATCCAGCTCGCCAAACTGATCCGCCAGGGCATCCAGCGCAGCCACAATGTAGTGGTCCCGATCAATATTACTGCCAAGACTGAGATAGACCTGTGCCTGCATCAGTGGCGTGCACCCCGCTCAATCAAAACACCCACGTCATCTGCCTCGGCAATGGCGCCTGGCTTGCCGATACGCAAACGCAGCCAGGGCACCGAAAACTCCGTCCGCACAATCGTCGCCACCTGCTCCGCCATGGTTTCCAGCAATAGAAATTCGCTGCCGCCGATAAACGCAGTCAGCCGGTCTGCCACGGCCTTGTAATCGAGGGCGTACTGAATGTCGTCGGTGTCGGCGGCTCTGCTGATATCCGCACCCATCTCCAGATCAAGACTGACGATCTGGCGCACCTGCCGCTCCCAGTCATAAACGCCGATAATGGTGGCAATGCACAGGTTCCGAATATAGACAATATCCATCGATATCACTCCACAGCCAGCGCGGGCAGCGTATCCATTGGCCAGCGCGGCAACGCTCGAATAGCCAGGTCCTCCTGTTGCCCCGCCATCAGCCGGCAACACCCGGCATAGGCAATCATGGCACCGTTATCGGTGCAAAATTCGTGGCGGGCGTAGAAAACCCGGCCATTGACCCTGGCAAGACTGGCGCCCAGTTTTTCACGCAAACGGCTATTGGCCGAGACACCCCCGGCAATCACCAATGTAGTCAAACCGGTCTGCTCCAACGCCCTGCGGCATTTGATCGCCAGTGTATCCACCACCGCCTCCTGAAAAGCACAGGCGATATCGGCCATGGTCTGCTGATCCGGCAACACATCCTCGCCCCTATGTTCGGCAATGGTGTTCAGGGTATAGGTTTTCAGTCCGGAGAAACTGAAGTCCAGCCCGGGGCGATCCGTCATGGGGCGGGGAAAGTGAAACCGTGTCACATCACCCTGCAGGGCAAGCCTGGCGATTTCAGGCCCGCCCGGGTAATCCAGATCGAGCATTTTCGCTGCCTTGTCAAAAGCCTCACCCGCCGCATCATCCACAGACTCGCCGAGAATCCGGTACTGGCCAATAGCCTGCACCTCGATCAATTGAGTATGGCCACCGGACACCAGCAATGCCACGAAAGGAAAGTCGGGAGGATTTTTTTCCAGCATCGGGGCCAGCAAATGGCCTTCCATGTGATGCACACCGATGGCTGGTATCTGCCAGGCATACGCCAGCGCGCGTCCCAGACTGGCACCCACCATCAGGGCGCCGATCAGTCCGGGGCCAGCCGTGTAGGCTACACCGTCGATGTCGCTGGCCGACAGGTTGGATTCAGCCATCACCTGTCTGATCAACGGCAACAGCTTTCGCACATGGTCTCGAGAAGCCAGTTCGGGAACGACACCGCCATACTCTGCGTGAACGGCCACCTGACTGTACAGAACGTGGGTCAGCAGGCCGCGTTCACTGTCGTAAACAGCCACACCGGTCTCATCACAGGATGTTTCTATTCCCAGTACTCGCACCGCCGCTTATCCCCTGTTCGGAAACGCGCAATCATACGCCAAAAAAGTCGCCAATTCATGCAGTTAGCCCATCCGACCAGCGGCCAGATAAAGTTTTGCAACCATTGCGGGAAGTGTATAGAATACGCGCCCTTGAACGTTGCACCTTTTTATCGGGTACAACACGACCAATGAACAGAACAGGATAGAGGTTACATGCCCTTCGTTCGAATTAAAGAAAACGAACCCTTTGATGTGGCTCTGCGCCGCTTCAAACGCTCATGTGAAAAAGCCGGTGTGCTGGCAGAAGTGCGCCGCCGTGAATTTTTTGAGAAGCCCACTTGGGAGCGCAAGCGCAAGGCAGCTGCCGCAGTAAAACGCCACGCCAAGAAGCAGTCTCGCGAAACAAAGAAATTCCAGCGTCTGTACTGATCTGATTCCGATCAGGCAGAACAGAATCGCTATCCATCAAGCGCCGCAATGTCGGCGCTTTTTGCGTTTGAGGAACAGATCATGAGCCATACCCTGAAAAAGCAGATTACCGAGGCAATGAAAGAGGCCATGCGCGCCAAGGCCAAGGAAAGGCTGGGCGCAATCCGGTTGATTCTGTCGGAGCTGAAACGCATTGAAGTGGACGAACGTATCGAGCTGGACGACGCCAGAGTATTGGCGGTGCTCGACAAAATGGTAAAACAGCGCCGCGATTCCATCACCCAGTATGAAAACGCCGACCGTCCTGAACTGGCCGAAAAGGAACAGGCAGAAATTGAGGTCATTCAGGCATTTCTTCCCGCCCCGCTCAGCGACGCAGAGCTGGCCGACATGGTCACTGCCGCGATTGCAGAAAGCGGTGCTGAGTCCATGCGTGATATGGGAAAAGTCATGGCCATACTCAAACCCCAGATCCAGGGCAGAGCGGATGTCGGTGCCGTAAGCGGCCTGGTAAAGGCAAAATTAGGCTAGATAGGGATCAATATTGCCGCTAAGCTGTAAAGCTCATTCTGGTCGGCCAACGGATAAAAAATGCATGTATTTCGGCCAGGCCAGTGTTTATTAACTGACCACTGATATTTTTCTATGGCCGGCAAGATTCCACAAACCTTTATCGACGACCTGCTGGATCGCGTCGATATTGTAGATGTCGTCGGCAGTCGGGTTGACCTGCGAAAATCCGGTAAAAACCACTCAGCCCGCTGCCCCTTCCACGATGAAAAAACCCCTTCGTTTACAGTAAGCCAGGACAAACAGTTCTATTACTGTTTTGGTTGCGGCGCCGGTGGCAATGCCATTGGCTTTGTCATGGATTTTGACAGAATTTCATTTCCGGAAGCCGTTGAAACCCTCGCCAAACAGACTGGTCTGGACGTTCCCCGCGAAGCCGGGCCCAGCGATGCGGCGACCGAACGACGCAAGGCGCTCTATCAGACACTTGAGCAGGCGGACCGTTTTTTCCGCAACGCCCTGCGACACCATCACTTCGCTTTTGAAGCCGTTTATTACCTGAAGTCCCGCGGCGTTTCCGGAGAGACCGCCCGCAAGTTCGGCCTCGGTTTTGCTCCACCCGGCTGGGACAACATGCTCAACCACATGGGTCACACTGATCACGATATCAAACTGCTGAAAGAGAGCGGTATGGTCATCGACCAGATGGAGAAGCACAAGGTTTACGACCGTTTCCGCCACCGCATCATGTTTCCTATCCGGGATATCCGCGGTCGTACCATCGGTTTTGGTGGCCGCGTCCTGACGGAAGAAAAACCCAAGTATTTGAACACACCTGAAACACCATTGTTTCACAAGGGCCGGGAGCTTTACGGTCTCTACGAGGCGAACAAGGAACTGCGTGAGATCCCCTTCATGCTCGTGGTAGAAGGGTATATGGACGTAGTCATGCTTTTTGAGCACGGCATCTTCAATGTGGTCGCCACACTCGGCACTTCAGCGTCCACCGACCACCTGGAAAAATTGTTCCGCTACACACCCGAAGTGGTGTTCTGTTTTGACGGTGACGCGGCTGGCAACGGTGCCGCCAGCCGGGCACTGGATACCTGTCTGCCATTGATGATCGACGGGCGCTCGGCACGGTTCATGTTCCTGGAGAGTGGCGAAGATCCCGATTCTACGGTGCGACAGATTGGTCCGGATAAATTCCTTGAAACCGTGCAGTCGGCCACCCCTATCTCCGAGTTCCTTATGGAGACCATGGCGCTGGGCCTCAACACCGATAGTCCCGATAACCGGGCAAGGATGTGGAAACAGGCCGCGCCGATGATCAAACGCATGCCGCGCGGCGTCTTCCGCGAACTGATGCTGAGGGCAGTCGCCGACAAAATTGGTCTGGATATCGCCACACTGGGCGATTACATGGAGCCGGAGGAACCCCAAGACAAACCGGTATACCAGCCACCACAACCGGATTGGGACCACCCCGTTTACCCGGAGGAAGAACCTGCATCCCGCAGCAACAGCGACCAGTCGGTTCAGACCGGCCACCAGAAACGAATCAAAATGCCGCCTGCGCACACGCTGATCGCCCTACTGGCCAACCATCCAGAATTGGCAAAATTGGTCACGGATTTGGACACCCTGCGCAAACTCGATATCGAAGGATTGGATATTTTAGTGCCACTGGTCGAACTCATCCTTGAAAACCCGGGGTATAGCCTCAATCATATACTGGGTTACTGGCGGGGAATGCATGACCCCGCCCAAGCGGATCGACTGGCCAAAATTGCCGCCACCGATCTGCTCAGGCCCGTGGCAAACAGCCTCAGGGACAATGAAAAAGAGTTTCAGGAGATTCAGAATCAGCTACTTCGCCAGTCGATTCTGAAACTTGAACCACTGCAGGTGATTCAGTTCCTGGCGACCAGAGAAACCGTCGATGACCACGACCTCAAGCAGCTGAATAATGCCTGGTCGAAACTGCCATCGGATCAACGGACAGATGAGGTAAAAGCGCTTTTTAATCAAGTCCTTGCAAAATCGAAGCCAAGATAACCAACAGCTGGCTAATTGCAGCTATACCGAAAATCAGGTAAGACAGCGCCGGATTATTGCCGTATAATCCGGCGTCCTATTTTGCCCCAACGTGACAGCAGATCGTATATGAGTGGTAACGCACAGCATCAATCCCGGATCAAGGAACTAATTGCCCGCGGACGCGAACAGGGTTATTTGACCTATGCCGAAGTCAATGACCATTTACCTGAGGATATTTCCGATCCAGATCAGGTAGAAGATATCATTCAGATGATCAACGACATGGGGATCAGCGTTTACGAAACCGCACCCGATGCCGAGCAGCTACTGATCGCCTCCGGTGACTCCACCACCGATGAAATCGCCGCTGCCGAAGCCGCAGCAGCGCTGGCGGCTGTCGAGACCGAACAACACCGCACCACCGACCCGGTTCGTATGTACATGCGTGAAATGGGTTCGGTGGAGCTGCTCACTCGCGAAGGCGAAATAGAAATCGCCAAGCGTATCGAGGAAGGTGTCCGGGAACTCATGGCAGCCCTTGCCGAATGGCCCGCCGCTGTAGATCACCTTCTCGCTGAATACGACCTGATTGAAACCGAGGAACGCAAACTCAGCGATGTGTTAATCGGTTATCTGAACCCGATGGACCATGTGCCCTCCGCCCTCGCCCAGGCCGAAGCGGCCAAAAACAAGGAAGAGGACGACGAAGATGAAGACGAGGCGGAAGACACGGGTCTCGACCCCATCGAAGCCAAAGAGCGTTTTGACACCCTGCGGCAGCTGAACAACAAGGCCAAAAAGGCCATCAGTCGTTATGGCGTGGCCCATAAAAGCACCCAGCAGCACCTGTCTGCACTGGGCGAGCACTTTAAGTTCCTGAAACTGGCACCCCGCCAATTCGAACCCATGGCAGAGGCAGTTCGCGAAGCCCTGAGCCTTATACGTGCGGAAGAGCGCACTGTTATGGCGCTCTGTATTCGCCAGGCAAAAATGCCGCGCACCGACTTTATCGGCCTGTTTCCCGGCCACGAAACCGATGAAAGCTGGGCCACCGGACTGGCCAAAGGCAAGGAACCCTATGCCGCTGCAATCGCCGTGGTAGAACCGGACATTCAGCGCTCCCAGCGCCGACTAATGCAGCTGGAAGAAAAAACCGGCCTGACCATCAGCCAGATCAAGGACATCAACCGCCGCATGTCAATCGGCGAGGCCAAGGCCCGCCGCGCCAAAAAAGAAATGGTGGAAGCCAACCTGCGCCTGGTGATTTCGATTGCCAAGAAATACACCAACCGCGGCCTGCAGTTCCTCGACCTGATCCAGGAGGGCAACATCGGCCTGATGAAAGCCGTGGACAAGTTTGAATACCGTCGCGGCTACAAATTCTCGACCTATGCCACCTGGTGGATTCGGCAGGCCATCACCCGCTCCATCGCCGACCAGGCTCGCACCATCCGTATTCCGGTGCATATGATTGAAACCATCAATAAACTCAATCGTATCTCCCGGCAGATGCTGCAGGAAATGGGCCGCGAACCCACGCCGGAAGAACTCGGCGAAAGAATGGAGATGCCCGAGGACAAAATCCGCAAGGTACTGAAAATCGCCAAAGAACCGATCTCCATGGAGACACCCATTGGCGATGACGAAGACTCCCATCTGGGCGACTTTATTGAGGACACCAACATCATGTCCCCAGTAGATTCCGCCACCACGGAAAGTCTCACCGAATCCACCCGCGACGTCCTCAACAACCTGACAGCCCGGGAAGCCAAAGTATTGCGGATGCGGTTTGGTATCGACATGAATACCGACCACACCCTCGAAGAAGTGGGCAAACAATTTGATGTAACCCGTGAGCGGATCCGCCAGATCGAAGCTAAAGCGCTGCGAAAACTGCGGCACCCCACTCGCTCCGATCATTTGCGCAGCTTCCTGGACGAGTAACCCGTTGCTGGAATAACCCCTGCTGGGGCGGTTACAGAACCCCCGCTCCGGCAGCGCAAGACAAGACGTGAACGAATACCCTGGACAGCAATGACATATATACTGATATCCTTGCCTCTCAAAGGGCCTTTAGCTCAGTTGGTTAGAGCAGTCGACTCATAAT
>OJHJ01000250.1_pt1 | contig 29420 bp, 26 predicted proteins | sample 1595201 | NCBI WGS metagenome assembly OJHJ01 (sample SAMN05416832, study PRJEB24817) | seawater metagenome | isolation source: Sea water | place: Canada:Atlantic | collected 2013-07 | reverse complement strand
GCTCGGAGATGTGTATAAGAGACAGGTGTTGCTTGTGGCTGGGCGCCTAAGCGGGTGAATTCGCCGCTTAGGCGCAGGCGTGGGGCGAGAACGCAAGACAACTGTTGCGTTGAACCCGAGATGCCTCTGGCGCTGTTGCGTTGAACCCGAGATGCTTCTGGCGCTGTTGCGTTGAACCCGAGATGCCCCGTCGGCATCGGCCCGGCCTACGCGGCTGCCCGACGAGCGCGTTAGCCGGGCGCATGGATCTGACCCCCCTCTTCAAGACTCTGCGCGGCCAAGTCTCCGAGCGCATCTGGGACGCGGGCATCCGCCTGCACCGAGCCGGCGTGGTCCAGGGCCGCAGCCACGACGACGACGAGATCTTCCTGCTGGTGAACGCTCCTGGGCGCTCCGAGCCCTTGGAAGTCTACCTGTACCCAGAGGACAAAGAGTGGGCTTGCGACTGTGGTTTTGACCAAGGCTGCGGGCACGTGGTGGCCTGCGTGTTGGCGGTGCGGGACAGCCAGGGCACCGGCTCACTGCTGCCCAAGCCGACGGGCGTTCCCATCATCGAGTACCGCATCACCGCGGACGCTGCGGGCTGGCTGAATCTACAGCGCTTCCGCTCTCAAGCGGGCAAGCGCACGCCCATCAACGGGCCTCTGGCCAAGCATGGGGCCTTGCGTCCCACACCCGCGGACCGCATCGCCGACCAGGTGCTCTCCCTGGGCTCCACCAAGCTGCCCCGAGCGGGTTGGGTGCGCATGCTGGGGGCCTGGGCCAACGACAAGAGCGCGGTGTTCATCGAAGACGTGCAGGTGCAGCCGAGCACCGAGCCGCTGACCCCGGTGCTTCAAGTTCGGGACGAAGGACGCGGCTTCAAGCTGAGCCTGCACCGAGACAAAGCGGTGGACCGGGGCTTCAAGGATGGCGTGGTCTTGGACAAAGCCGGGGCCCTGCGTCCCTACTCCGAGGGCGGGTTGGCGCCCCATGAGCGCCGCAACCTGGCCAAGGGCATGCTCTTCAGTCCGGACCAAGCCGCCCACCTGGTGGCCGAGATCTTGCCCAGCTTCGAGGGCCGCCTGCGCATCAAGGTGAACACCACCCGCTTGCCCAGCGCAGAGCGCTCCAAGCCACGCCTCAGCCTGAACCTGGTGCCGACCAAGACCGCGCTGAAAGCCCGCGTGGACATCGTCTATGGCGACCCACCCATCGCCCGCATCGAGCGCGGTGAGCTGCAGGTCTTGAAGGACGGCAGCATTCCACTGAGAGACCGTGCCGCCGAGCGGGCCCTGATCTCCCAAGTGGAGCGCATGCAGCTCCCACTGGGCCGCGAGGTCACGTTGAACGAGGAGGACGCCATCCGCTTTGTGCGGGACCGCCTGGGTGCCTTTGACGGCCAGGTGCGGGGCAGCGCCAAGAAGTTCAAGGTGCGGCGCGAGCCGGTGCGGCTGGACTTTGATGGGGAACGCCTGACCTCGGAGGCGGAGCTGGGGCCGATGGTGGCGGCGTGGAGAGCGGGCAAGAGCCTGGTTCCATTGACCGGTGGCGGCTTTGCCCCCCTTCCAAGGGAGCTGCTGGAGGCACACGGAGAGCTGATCGCGGACCTGGTGGCGGCAAAAGGTAAGACCGACAAGCTGCCGGCCCACGCGACCTTCGCTGCGGCAAAGCTGGCCGAGGCTCTGGACGCGCCGGCTCCCTTGGGATTGGCCAAGCTCAAGCCTCTGCTGGAGGACTTCGACGGCCTGCCACCCGTGCGGCTGCCCGATGGATTGCAGGCGACCTTGCGGCCGTATCAGGAGCTGGGTGTGCGTTGGCTGGGCTTTCTGGCGAGCGCTGAGATGGGCGGCATCCTGGCCGATGACATGGGCCTTGGAAAGACCCTGCAGGCGCTCACCGCACTGGCGACCGTTTTGCAGGACCAAGGGGGCAAAGCGCTGGTCGTGGCCCCCACATCCATCCTTCGAAACTGGCAGCGCGAGGCCAACAAGTTTGTACCGGACCTGAAGACCTGTGTCTTCCACGGCAGCAACCGGAAGCTGGACCCCAATGCGGACTTGGTCATCACCTCCTACGCCTTGATGCGCCTGGACCCAAAGATCTCCGATGCACGCTGGACCTTGGCGATTCTGGACGAGGCCCAGGCCATCAAGAACCCCGAATCGCAGACCGCACAGGCGGCCTTTGGACTGAACGCGACCCACCGGTGGTCACTGACCGGAACGCCGATTGAGAACCGCCTGGATGAGCTCTGGAGCCAGCTGCACTTCTCGACCCCCGGGCTCTTGGGTGGTCGAAAGGACTTCCAGCGCTACACCGCGCGGGCCGTTGAAGCGGGAGACCGGCGGGCCGCCGAGCGCCTAAGGGCCAAGATCGCACCCTTTGTGCTGCGGCGACACAAGTCCCAAGTGGCCACCGACCTGCCCTCTCGAACGGACGTGATTCTGCCCTGCCCACTGACCCCAAAGCAGCGGGAGGTCTACCAGACGGTGGCCGCGGCCGGCCGGGAGGAGGTCGCCAACATGATGGGCTCCGGTCGGGCCTTGGAGGTGTTGGAGCTGCTGCTGCGAATGCGTCAAGCGGCCTGTCATCCCCGCCTACTTCCTGGCGATAGACCGGATGAATCAGGCAAGCTGAACGTGCTGATCGACCAGCTCACTGACGTGATCGACAACGGCTCCAAGGCCTTGGTCTTCTCTCAGTGGACCGGCTTTTTGGACTTGATTCAGGAGGCCTTGGTTCTACTGGAGATCCCCTTCTGCCGTTTGGACGGAAGCACCCGCGACCGGCAGGCTCAGGTAGACCGCTTCCAGTCCGAGGACGGGCCCCCCATCTTCTTGATCTCACTCAAGGCCGGCGGCACCGGCCTGAACCTCACGGCCGCCGACTACGTCTTCCACACCGACCCCTGGTGGAACCCGGCGGTGGAAGACCAAGCGACGGACCGCGCACACCGTATTGGGCAAACCAAGCCCGTCTTTAGCGTGAAGATGGTCTCCGAGAACACCGTCGAGGAGGGCATCGTGGCCCTGCAAGAGGCCAAGCGGGCCCTGGCGGAGGCGGCGCTGAGTGGCGAGGCGGACTGGGTGGAGCGGATTTCGAAGGAGGACTTGGTGGGACTGTTTGGGTGAGGCTAGTTTTTGGTGGACAAGTTCCTGGAGATGAGAAACTGTTCGTGTGGGGCGCGGCTGAGTGGCTGCGTTTGGGACGTTAAAAACATGGGGACAACATGACTAAGATTCTCTCTCTGCTAGCGCTGCTAGCGCTGGTGGCCTGTAAGGACGGAGGTTCCGAGATCGAGGACACCAGTCCTCCAGAGGACACCGCAGACACGGCGGACACGGGCGGAGGACCCGGCACGGCGGAGGACTTGATGAATCCGCTTCCGGCTCTGGACACACTGCCAGGAGGCAATTGCTTCACCGAGACCCGGAATGTCGTCCAGTTCAGCGAGCGCCCTGCGCGCGCTCAGATCGCCGGAATCGACGGTTCAGCTGTACCGTCTGGCAACGTGTGGGCGGAGAAGACGCAGGGCGAATGCAGCCCGGCTATCTCCGCGGCGTTTCCCGTCAGTGTGAACAACCTCGCAACCGACGAGACTTGGCTGAAGGACTACACAAGTGCATCGTGTGGAAGCTCTGCCGCAGGAGACCACTGCTTCTTGGCATGTGGTGGCGTACCCGGCGACAGCGGTGGCGAGACCTGCGATGCGCCTTTCGACGAGCCTTCGTCCTGCAACGGGAAGTACGGCGTTGGGCTCGAGCCGGACGTTGGAATACTCTGCGTCAACTACGATGATGTTCGACTTGAGATGCCCGTCACCGCCGCCAGCGAACGCAAGAAGACCTCGGGCTCGACCTGCACCAGCGGCAACGGCACTTTCTCCCTGATCCCCCTGAACTGGCACGACAACGACCACGACGGCGAGCGGCATGTGGCCTTCCTGCCCGTGTTCAAGAGCGGCACCGGTACGCCACACCGCCAGTCCTGGGTGACACGCATCGATCTGCCCGACGACGCTGGGTACACCCTGCGCGTGGTCAAGACGGGCCAACAGCTAGCCTACGACAACACAGACGCTCTGATCTCTCCCACCAGCTCCAGCTTCGCCGTCGCCGAAGGCACCAACACCTTCACCTCCGGGGTGATTGACGGCTACCCTTTGTTCGGAGTGAGCGAGCTGGACAGCGCGCACGCGGATGCTTTCGAGGTGGACATGTGGTGGACCTGCGGCGGCCCTGCAGACACCGTCGCCCGACCGGCTGGCTACGTGATTGACTTGGACGCCATCGGCTGTGGGGTCGACCAGAAGCTGGTCATCCGCAAGCATCTGAGCCCCGACCGCGTGACCATCGAACCCTACGGCGCCCCGAGTGAGACCAAGAGTCGTTCCTTGGTTCCAGTGACTGGAGGCGAACGCTTCTACTTCGGTTGGGGTGAAATGAAGACCAAGGTCAAGATCACTTCCACGACCCCAACGCACATGCAGGCCACGATCGAGGTCCTGAAGAACAACGACGTGAACATCTGTACGGCAGGCACCTACACCTTCCCGGCGCTGTGATGTTCCAGCTCACCACCATCCTCATTGGCTGCTTTGGCTGCACTGAAGTATCGGACGAAACTCCAGCGGAGACCACAGCCCGGGTCATCGCCGGAGGCACGTTCAACTGCATGCTCAGTACCGAAGGAAGTCTTTGGTGCCAGGACTATGAGCGGGCGGATGGAAAGAAGATCCGACGCCTGGGACTGCCTCGAGAGCACACCTTCGTGGATGTCGTCGCAGGGGCCTACAGCGCATGCGGCCTGACCGAAGAAGGTGAGGTCAAATGCTGGGGCCATGACAACGAAGGCTATGTGACCGAGACACCCGAAGGAACCTGGGAGTCCATCCATGGCAACAACTGGGGCACCTGCGCTACGGCAGGGGCCGGTGATTGGACCTGCTGGGGCAACCCCTATCCCCAAGAGACGGGGCCTCCTCAGGGGCAACGCTTTCTTCAACTTGAAGGGGCCGATTGGAGCTTTTGTGGGATCACGGAGTCTCAGGAGCTGCTCTGTTGGGGGCGCAACGACATCCAACAAGCTGAGCCTCCGCTAGGCACATACACAGAGATCGTCGCTGGAGATATCGGGTACTCAGCCAAGTCCACTGAAGGCGAGTGGGTCTGGTGGGGCCGCAACTGGTACGGCGAAGGCGACATCCCCACCGACATCGAGATCATCGACCTAGCCTTTGGCTCCTACCACGGCTGCGCCCTGGACCCCCAAGGCAAGGTCCACTGCTGGGGGGCCGTCGACCCGGACGGCGAGGAGCCCTACCGCTGGCAGCTGGACGTTCCCGAAGACGAGACCTTCGTCTCCATCGACGCCAACCTCTGGCACACCTGCGGGGTGACCACGGAAGGCGATGTGCGCTGCTGGGGCTGTAATACCTGGCGCTTCCCAGACTACTGGGAGCCGGAAGACCACTGCAACGACCCCGTTCCCCCTTGGGATCGCTGACAGGCCCACCTTTGACCAGCGGGCGCCTCCGTTGAGAGATAGAGGCGCCCAATGGACACCCCCCGCCTGATTACCCACCGCGACGGCCTGGCTTGGATCTACAAGCCAGCCGGTTGGAACACCCACCCCACGGCCGAGGGCGGCGTGGACGTCGTGACCTGGCTGGACACCCAAGGCAAGCTGCTCAAGGGCATGCGCCCGGCACACCGCCTGGACAAGCCCACCTCGGGCCTGTTGGTCGTCGGACGACGAAACGCACGCAGCCGCGTCGCTTCGTCCTTTGAGGCCGGTCATTGCAAGAAGACCTACCTGGCGCTCGTATACGGACGTGTGCGTCCCATTGGCAAGATCGAAGAGCCCATCGACGGGAAGGCTGCGGTCACCAATGTGCGATTGATGGGTGTCTACAACGTGGAAGGAGGTTGCGTGAGTTTGCTGGAGCTGACTCCCCAGACTGGGCGAAAGCATCAGCTGCGCGTGCACCTGCACGGCATCCGCCACCCCATCGTGGGCGATGGCCGCTACCGCCGAAACCTGGGAATCAAAGATCCGAGCGCACCCAAGCGCCTCTGGCTGCACGCTGCGGCACTGAGCATCGCAGGCAGTGATGCGGTGACAGCACCCCTGCCCATCGAGCTCTCCAGCCATCTGGACAAGCTGCTGCGGCAGAACCCAGCATGAAGAATCGCTTCCTGGTCCTGGGCTTGCTGATGGTGGCTTCGGGCGCCGGGGCAGCGCTGGCACAGGAAGGGGTGATCGAAGAGATCCTGGACACCGGTCTGCTGGAGGACACAGGGGCTCTGGACAGTGGTGTCCTCGACAGCGGGGACAGCGGCTTTCTGGACTCGGGCGACACCGGCTCTATGGACTCCGGCTTCATGGACTCGGGTGACACCGGCTTTATGGACTCGGGCGACCCCTACTTTGAAGAGGACCCTTGCGCTGATCTCGGCCCATTCGTGGGCGATCTGGTGTTCTCAAGCACCGAGGCGATGGAGACCTGGGCCCAGGACTACAACGCGGTCAAGGGCAGCCTGCGCTTGGTTGGACTGGGGGTGCAGGACCTGAGCACTTTGAACTGCCTAGAGTCCGTGAGCGGCAACCTGGAGCTGGTGCGCCTGAACGCGGTCACAGACCTGAGCGGTCTGAACAATCTGGCCAGCGTCGGCGGCAACCTCAGGGTGGTGGACAACGACGCCCTGCTCAGCCTGAGCGGCTTGGACAAGGTCCCGGCCCTCAAGCAGATCGACATCGAAGGCAACGCCTCTTTGCTCTCTTTGGCGGGTCTTGGGGGCGTGCACAGCGCAACGGGCCTGCAGGTGAGCAGCAACACCACCCTGCGAAGCTTGGCAGGGGTGGAGGGCATCTCTGCGCTGCCTGACGGGCTGTACATCACCGGCAACCCCAGCTTGGGCGAGCCTGCCGGACTCAATGCCCTGCAGAGCACCGGCGCCCTGGTGATTCAGGACAACGGCCTCCGCACCCTGCGTGGCTTGGACAGCCTGCGCAGCGTGGATGGCGAGTGGGTGCTTATGGGCAACCCGCGGGTCGTGAGCCTGGCCGGTTTGGGCTCCCTGGTAAGCGTGAGCGGCGGGGTGATTCTCCGCGACAACGGCCTGTCCTCGCTGATGGGAGCCGATCAGCTGACACGCGTGGACGGAGAGCTGCGGGTGCAGGGGGAGAGCAGCCTGCGCAACCTCAGCGGCCTCTCCAACCTCACCAGCGTTGGCGCTCTGGTCCTGCAAGACAACGCCTCCCTGCTCAGCGCAGGAGGGGCCAAGAAGCTGCTCTTCGCCGAGCGCCTGGAGATCCTGGCAAACCCGGCGCTGATCGACATCGGTCTCGAGGGCCTGGTCCGGGTGGGCACGCTCAAGGTCATCGGGAACAAGAAGTTGAGCAACCTGGTTGGCCTGGAGCACTTGGCGTGGGTGGACCAAGGAGTGCTCATCCAGGACAACGAGCGCATGATCTCCCTGCGAGGTCTGGACGGTCTGCTCCAAGTGGGCGGCACCCTGCGCGTCATCAGCAACCCGGCCCTCAAGAGCGTGATGAACATCGACGGCCTGCGGAAGCTGGGCGGCCTGGAGATTCTGGCCAACGAGGCCCTCCCCAAGGGCGCGACGGGCAGCTTGGTGATCAGCATTGGCCCGGAGAACATCGGCGGCGTGGTGCAGGTCCAGCAGTAGCTCCAACAGTGGAGCCGCTGGACTGTGAACCAAGCAAGTGGGGTCGAAGGCTCCACGTGCTGGAAGCAAGTGAGGTCGAACGCTCCAGCTTGGGGGTCGTGTCGGTGGCCGGCTGCGCCTAAGCGGGTGATTCGCCGCTTAGCCACACTCAATCCAGCCGATCCGACCAAGAATGGAGCGTTGAACCCGACTTGCCTGGTCGTGGCGGAGCGTTGGGCCCAACTTGCCTACGTCAAGCCCCCTTGCCCGGCAGCCGCACCTGCTCAGCCAGTCCAAGGGCCATCAGCACCCGGATGAACATCCACCCAGCGTCCACCTGCCAACCAAAGCCCAGGCGGGCGCTGCGCGAGTGACGGTGGTGGTTGTTGTGGTAGCCCTCACCGAAGCTGAGCAGCCCCACCAGGGGCAGGTTGTGGCCTTGAACGGAGTTGCCAGGGATGGGCTCGCAGGGACCGTAGTTGTGGGCCAGGTGTCCCACGACCTGGTGCATGATCAGGCCCACCATGACCCGCACAGGAACCAACCAGAGCAGCCACTCCAGGCCGCCGAAGAGATAGGCCAACAGGGCCAGCGGCAGCTGCTGAAGCATCCAGTAGCGCTCCAGCCATCGGTAGAAGGGATCCTGCTGGATCCAAGCTTCAACCTGAATCTTGGGCGCTCTCTTTAGGGAGACATGGCCCACGAGCTGCCACCAGAGGTCCTGGAAGAAAGGCATGGCGTGGCCAAACCAAGGGTGAGACTCCGGCATGCGCTGAGCCCAGTCCCGCACCTCGTGGTGCCGGAGCAGAGAGAGGGGGCCGCCCAGGCCACAGAGCACGGCGAGCCAAACCAGACCTCGCTCGAGCCAAGATGGCGCTTGGAATGCCCCGTGGATGAGCAATCGATGGAGCCCAACGCTGTGTCCGCAGCACAGACCAATGGCTGCAAGACCTGCTGAAGCTGCGATGGGCACCGGATTCCAGGGGCCGGCAAAAGCCAACACGCTGCCAGCCACCATCAGGAAGAACCAAGAGGCCTTGGCCGGCTCCATCTTGAGAACGCCGTCGGCTGCATCGCCGGAGAGGGGATCGACCCGGTGTGAGAATGCGTGGCCCATGCTGTACCTCCTGTATATTCGGAAAACTCTGAAACTTTATCCCCCAGGACCAGACCAACACGGCCCTGCCCCTAAAGGACCCTGGAGATCGCGCTCAGGATCTTGGACTCGGCACCCACGACCCGGTGGGCCATCGCGCGCAGCGGCAGTAAGAATCCGTGCAGGCCTTTGACGACCCGGTGCAGCTCTTGCCCCTCTTTTCCCGGCAGTCCTTCGCTGGCTTGGGCGATGCGGCCCAAGGTGTCCACGGCCGGATCGATCTCCCGGTGCAGACGCTCCCGTAGGATGGTGACAAAGACCTTCCAAGGATCCTTCTCGGCGACGAAGAACTGCTTGCGCTCTCCGCGTACGACCACCTGACGCACCAGGCCCCAAGAGACCAGGTCCCGAAGGTTGGTGGAGGTGTTGCCCCGAGAGAGGGAGAGCTCCTCCATCAGATCGTCCATGCTCATGGGCTCCGAGGAGACCAAGAGGCGGGCGTGGAGACTGGCCATGGAGCGGTTGATGCCCCAGGCGCTGCCCAGAGCACCCCACTCATCGACGAAGCGGGCTCGAATGTCTTGGACCTTGTTTTCCATACTTTCAATATATTCTGAAAGAACGGAAGCGCAAGGCCAAACGGACCCCAAACTCAAGGACATCGACACCAGCAGCACTTTGCGCTACCGTCTGCCGCCTTTTTGGCCCAAAGACTGGAGCGCCCGTGGCGACCGAAACGAAGAACTCTCAGGAACAGGTCAAGCAGCTCGGGCTGTTCGCGGCCATCGGTTCCCTCTCCTATGTCTTCTGGATCGTAGGCGGCATGGAGATGGTCGAGCGCCTGGCCTTCTACGGCGTCAAGGCTGTGGTCGGGCTCTACGCCAAGGACCCCGTGTCCAAGGGCGGCCTGGGCATCAACATGTCCCAGTACGGCAACCTGCTGTTCATCTGGGCACTGGTGCAGTCCATCCTGCCGGTCTTTACCGGCGGAATCTCGGACCGCTGGGGTTACAAGAAGACCATCGCAGCCTCTACGGTCATCAAGATCTTTGGCTACCTGGTGATGTTCGCATTCGCCAGCTACGAAGGCTTCTTTGCTGGCGCGATCCTGCTGGCAATCGGCACCGCAGTGTTCAAGCCTGGCATCCAGGGCACCCTGGTCAAGGCGACCAAGCCTGAGAACTCCTCGGTGGCTTGGGGCATCTTCTACCAGACCGTCAACATCGGCGGTTTCATGGGCCCGCTGCTCGCAGGCTACATGCGCAAGATGGACTGGAAGTGGGTCTTCCTCTCCTGTGCTGGAATCATCGCCTTCAACTTCATCTTCCTGCTCATGTACAAGGAGCCAGGAAAGGAAGAGCGCGAGGCCGAGCTGGCCGAAAAGAAGGCCGCAGGCACCGAAGAGAACCTCTTCGTCGACAGCCTCAAGGAGCTCTCCAAGCCGCACCTCTGGGTGTTCTTGCTGCTTCTCTCCGGCTTCTGGTTCATGTTCAACGCGCTCTTTGACGTGTTGCCCATCTACATTGAAGAGTGGGTCTGGACCGGCGACATCGTCACAAGCCTCTTCGGTGAAGGCGGCTCCGACAACGCCGTGGTCAACTTCTTCATCGTCACCAACCAGTACGGCACCCAGATCCAGCCTGAGGGCATGCTCAACGTCAACGCGATGCTGATCATGCTGAGCTGCTTCTTCTTTGGTTGGCTCAGCGGTTTGGTACGCCCGACGACCTCCATGGTCATCGGCGCTCTGGCCGCCACCGGCGCCATCTTCATGATTGGCCACACCACGGCCGGCTGGATGTGTTTGGCAGGAATCGCCTTCTTCAGCATCGGCGAGATGCTCTCCTCTCCCAAGACGGGCGAGTTCATCGGCAACATCGCACCTCCCTCCAAGAAGGCGATGTACCTGGGCTTCTCTCAGATTCCACTGGCCATCGGCTGGACTCTGGAAGGCAAGATGGGCCCCGAGCTCTACGGCTACTTCGCCTCCAAGGAGAAGTTCTCCCGTGAAGTGCTCGGCACCGACGGAATGGCAGAGACCGCCATCGAAGCCATCCCTGAGGGCGCCGCCTTTGACACCTTGGTGCACAGCCGCATCGGTGACTTGGCCATGACCGAGCTGCCCGGCGTAAGCGCCGACGCCGCCTCCAAGCTGAGTGCAGCTGGAATCGAAGTCTGGGACCTGCACGATGCCTCTCCCAAGGACATCGCCGCCGCAGGTCTGGACGAGCAGGTCGCTGAGGAGCTTCTGGCGACCGCCGGTAGCCACTTGGAAGGCCTCTTCAACGCCATGGCCAACCCCATCACCGCCGACTTGTACGCCTCCCACAGCGTCTCGATGGTCTGGGACATCATGGGCATCATCGGCGTGGTCAGCGCCATCCTGATTGCCATCTACGGCAAGTGGATTCAGGGCCGCGACCTGAGCTGAGTTGTCTAATCCCAGTTGGGGACGCCGAGCGAACGACGCGCCTAAGCGGGCCAAAAACCTGCTTAGGCGCGTCTTGCGTTTTGATGCACAGGCCGCGCCACCAAGCCAGAGCCACAGCGCGTCCTCGCCGGCTTATGCGCCCCTGGGTGTGACCCGGGTCCTCCATCAGCGTAGACTGCGCCTATGTCCGAGGACCTCACTCTTCTCCAGCTCCAGGAAGCACGCCGCGCGCTGACCCTCTGCACAGGCGAGCGTGACCGGGCGCGAGAGGAAGCCCGGCAGCTGCGGGTTCAGCTGCGGAGTCTACGAGCCGAGCTCTTGGCCGTACGTCCGGTCGAACAGAGCGAGCTGCTCACTGCCCAGGAAGCCCTGCGCCAAGCCCAGGCCCAGGCCAGCGCCGCCATGGTGCAACAACACCAAGCTCAAGCCGAGCGTGATGAGGCCCTGGCAAGAGCGAGCCGCGCGGAGCTCCAGACCAAGCAGGCACGCGTGGAGTCTGACATGAGCCTCGAGCGGGTCATTGAGCTGCGCGAGCAGCTGGCTCGGGTGCGCGCCAACCGCGCCATCGACGATGCCGCGGTGGCCCTGTTGCGCGCTCAGTTGGACGCCACCCGCCCGGAAGCTCCTCTCCCAAGAGAGCCTGAACCCGAGCCGGTCACGGAGCCAGAGCCGGTCACTGAGGTCTCCCCTGCCTCAGCGCCAGAGGAGACCTCAACGCCAGCGGAGACCTCCGAGCCACCCCCGCTTCTCATCGCTCAAGACGCGCCCGAAGTCCCAACACCCAACACCCACTTTGACCTGGCCGAAGGGGCCATCTGGGAGTTCGAAGGCGCCGCAGAACCTGAGCACTTCATGAAGCTCTGTCTGGAGCTGTGCGGGCGTGCAGCGGGCACCTACCTGCGCATTGGCCACTTTGAAGGAACGAAGAAGGGCACGGAGTGGAGCCTGGTGGTCATGGCTGGCCCCGAACACAGCGTCCGGGACTTTCTCGTAGCCCTCGATCGCGAACACATGCGCCTGATGTCCGCCACGGGACTGCCCCTGGTTCGCATCCAGCCCACCCGTTGGAGCGCCAACGTGCTCAACGCCTCCTACGAGGAGGTGGCCCCGCTGCGCTACAGCAAACTCCAGGCGCTCGTCGTAGACGGGACCCTGGTGCAACAGGAGGGTGGACAATGAGCTTGGTCAACGCGATGCGCGCCCGCTGGAACACAGAAGGCCCCGCGCTGGCCTGGATCGGCGACTGGTCCGAGTCCGATTTGCCCATTCCAAAGGCCTGGAGCTACGGCGAGCTGGCCAAACAAGTCGACCAGGCCAGAGGCTGGCTCAAGCAGAGAGCCCTCGGCCCCGGCGACACCTTGGCCCTACAGCTGCCGAGGCATCCCGCCCTGCTCACCCTGGCCCTGGCCGCCTTGAGCGAGGGCATGGTCCTGCTGCCCCTGAACCCAGCCTACACCCCAAGAGAGCTGCGCTACGCCCTGAAAGACTCCGGCGCCAAACGTGCGGTTCTGCTCAAAGCGGGCTTCGAGGCCCTACGAGAGGACCCACCCTGCGCGATGGAGCAGGCCGGCACCTTGGCCATGTCCCTGAAGTACGCGCCGGCAGCCACACCCCCTGCACCGGACTGGCCTGAGAGCACCCCAGCCTTGCTGCTCTACACCAGCGGCACCACGGGCCGCCCCAAGGGCGCTCTGTCCTCGCACGGGAACCTGCGGGCCAGCATTGAGGCGCTGCACCAAGCCTGGGCCTGGAGCCCCAATGACGTGCAGCTCCATGCCCTCCCGCTCTTCCACGTCCATGGTTTGGTCGTGGCCCAGCTTGTGGCCCTCTGGGCCGGAGCCCGCACCCTCTGGTTGCCCAAGTTCAACGCAGAGGCTGTCTGGAACGCCATCCCCGAGCACGGCGTGAGCGTCTTCATGGGCGTGCCCACCTTCCACCACCGCCTGCTGCAGTCCCAGGTCCAGGCCGACCTGAGCACCATGCGGCTGTTTACGAGCGGATCTGCGCCTTTGCCAGCCCCGCTCCACGCAGCCTTTGAGCAGCGCACCGGCTTGCGCATCTTGGAGCGCTACGGCATGTCCGAGGTCGGCATTGTGCTCTCCAATCCCTACAGCGGCGAACGTCGCGCTGGGACCGTTGGCCAGCCCCTTCCTGGCATCCAAGCCAAGGTCACCGACCTGGAGACCGGCGCAGACTTAGGCCCAGAGCAGATCGGCGAGATTCGCATCGCCGGCGGAAGCGTGATGCTGGGCTACCTTGGCTTGCCCGAGCAGACCCAGGCCGCCATTGGCGACGGCTGGATGCACACCGGGGACTTGGGGAAAGTCAGCGAAGACGGCTACTTCTCCATCGTTGGCAGAGCCGGCGACATGGTCATCTCCGGAGGGCTCAACGTCTACCCGCGGGAGGTAGAGACCGTCCTGCTGGAGCACCCTGGCGTGCTCGAGGTCGCCGTCGTGGGCGTGCCACACGCGGAGTGGGGAGAGCAGGTTGTTGGCCTCTTCGTGGGTGAAGCGGACCCTGCGCAGCTGCTGGCCTGGGCCAGAGAGCAGCTGGCGGGTTTTAAGTGTCCCAAGGAGCTTCGGGTGGCAGAGGCTCTGCCTAGGAACGCGATGGGCAAGGTTCAAAAGAGCCGGATTCGCGCAGACTGGTGACACAGGCTCGCACTCAGTTGCTCAGCAAGCTCACCACATAGGCCGTCAAGCTCTCCATGTGCTCCTCGCGGTAGTCCACAAACGCAGGCAGCATGTCCTCGTTGAGGAGCAGGATGAACACGGCGTCCTCGAAGTGACCGGCGTCCCGAGCCTCGGCCAACAAGGCCCAGAGCTCCATCCCAGGCTCCTCCAGCTGCCCCTTCTCCTCTACGAAGGACATGCTCATCTCCAGGGCATTGAGCATGCGTTGGTGGGAGCCGACTTCCTCGCTGAGCTGCGCCTGCATGCCGAGCTGGAAGATCATGCGCACCTCTCCGGTGAAGGGAGGAATGCCGGCCGTCGGGTCCACAAAGATGCTGCCTTCGGTGACCAAGGGCAGGCTTGTTCCACGCACCTTCTTGACCCTTGGGTCTAAGAAACTATCCAAGTAAATCCAGGCATACTCGTAGACCGGATTCGCCGCCAGCGCCTTGGCCACCCACCCATGACCGGTCTGCTCGTCCCCCTGTTTGACGTGGCCATCCCCGATGAAACGCAGCGCCGGCCAGTGGTAGTGGTCGATCTCCAGGGCGTGCTCATAGGCCAGGAAGGCCTGCTTGTAGTCCTGCTCGGCGAAGTAGGTGTCCCCGTAGTGGGTCCACAGGGTGGGGTTCTCGCAGCCCTTGGCGGCCACCTGGTAGTACTTCCGGGCAGAGGACAGGTCACTGCGCACGAAGGCCTCTTCGGCTTGGGCCCAAGCGGCGTTCTCGGCCTCTCCACAGGGGAAATTGGGCGCCTGCATCATCGCGTTGCCGCGCACCTGCCGGTACAGCTCCAAGAAGGGCTGGTCGGGGCTGGAGAGCGCGACCCCATCCATCAAGCTGGAGCCCGTCGCGGCCAAGCCCATGTCCCCAGATGAGGCCCCCCAGAGGTAGAGCACCGTGCCGCAGACCGCTGCTGCCCGACTGTTCCCGGCGTCCTGGTCCAGGGCCCTGGAGCACTTCTTGAGCGCCTTCTCGTAGTTCTCTTTCTCAAAGGCCTTCTCGGCCTTGACCGTGTTGCGGTCAGAGCCGGAGGCCTGGGCGGTGGGCAGGAGAGCGAGGGAGAGGAGGAGGCTATACATGCCCGATTAGAGCACGCACAAGCCCCTCGGTTCACGCTGGATCAGCTCGGATCAGCGGCCGGCGTCTCGGGTCCGCTCTCAAAGGCCGTCGGCTTGGCGATGTACGCGGCATCCGGCGTGCCCTTCAAAGCGCCCAGGAAGGTCGTGATCTCTCCCACTTGAGAGTCACTCAGCTCCATGTCCAGCTGGTGCTTGCCCATGATCTGGACCGTCTCCTCAAGCGAGGCCAGGCTGCCATCGTGCAGATAAGGCCCCGTCTCAGTGATGTTCCGCAGGCTGGGCACCTTGAAGATGAAGTCCTGTGCGGGATCCTCCTTGAGCGCGCCCAGACCCTTGTCCTCGGTCTCATAGGCTTGGCGCTCGCCCAGCTTCCGGTACTGACTGCCGCCGACGGCCACGCCGCTGTGACAGCCTTGGCAGCCCACTTCCATAAAGGTCTGCAGGCCCTTGGCTTGGCCGGCGTCCAAGGCGGTGGCGTCTCCCGCCAGGTAGGCATCCCACGGGGCCGGAGTGACCAAGCCGCGCTCGAAGGCGCCGATGGCGTTGGCCATGTTGTCGTAGGAGATCTCCTGGCCGGGGTATGCCGCCTCGAAAGCGGGACCGTAGTCGGGGATGGACTTGATTACGGCCACGACGGTGGCCTCGTCCGGCATGGCCATTTCGATGGGATTGAGCACGGGCCCCTTGGCTTGAGCCTCGACGTCCGCCGCCCGACCGTCCCAGAACTGCGCCAAGTGAAGGGCCGCGTTGTAGGAGGTGGGGCTGTTTCGACCTCCGCGAACGTCCTTGTGCCCAGGACTGGTGGGCTCGTTGTCCACACCGTAGGCATCCAACATGTGGCAGCTGTTGCAGCTGATGTCCTGGTTCTTGCTCAGTCGGGTCTCGTAGTAGAGCTGACGACCCAGATCGATCTGCGCGGCGGTGGGCGCCTCGCCCTTGTCCATGCGTGCGGGCAGAGGCTCGAAGAGGCCCTTGACCTTGGGCAGCATCTCGGCGGCGACCGGGTCGGCGACGGGTGCGGGGGGCAGCTCCGGAACGGGCTCAGGAGCGGGTTCCGTGGTGCAAGCGAAGAGGAGCAGGGTCAGCATGTCGGTGTCCTTTGTCAGGCGCCATCACGCCCATTTAGAACCATTCTAAATCACGCGAATCGGCAGGACAAGGCGGCGTCTCCTTTCGGTTGCGCCCTTGTGGCAATTTGACGCTCCGTGCTACCCAGGCCCAACAAGGCCTCCAAACATGACCGTGATTCTCGCCCTTCTCGCTTGCGCCCCATCCACGACGCTCTGCCAAGACAAACAAGGCATCTACACCGGGGTCGACGAGAACGACGTGAGCTGGGAGATCACGGTCAGATCCGTCGAAGCGGACACCCTTGGCTCCGACTACAACCTGGACCTCATCGGACGGGCCTTCTCCACCGAAATGAACGCACCCACCTACGACAACCTCTTCTTCGATGCGCTGAGCGGACCTGGCCTGAACGAGTGCGCGAACGACGGCAACAACGACGTGAACGGCTGGCTCGATAGTCAGCTGGACGACGATGACCTGGAGGAATTGAACGAGGACGACGGCTGGACAATGACCGGCGATTGGGAGGGCGCGGTCACCAACAACGAGAGCCTCAACCTGAGCTACACAATGACCTTGGTCCCTGACACGGGCGAGACCGTGGAGTACAGCGGCGAGCTTGAACTGGATCGGACCCAGGACGTCACCGATTAGGCCCGGCGGCCTCCAACAGCGCTTGAACACGTGCGAGCGGATCCGGCGCCCGCCAAACCCCACCCAGCACCGCGACGCCATGCACCCCAGCCGCTCTCAGAGCCCTTGCCCGATCCGGCGTGATGCCCCCCAACGCCAGCACCGGACCCAGCTCTTTCTGCGCTTTCGCCAGACGCTCCACGCCCCAAGTCTCTCGTTCATCTTCGGGCTTGGAGTGCGGCTGAAACGCTGGTGAGAGGAAGACAAACTCTGCCCCCCGCTCAAAGGCTCCCCGCGCCTGGGCCACGCTGTGACAGGACTGGGAGAAGCGCAGCCCCTGGGTTGCTGCCTCCGCATCCGAGGCCAGGTGAATCCCAAGTCCACGCCGCCGAGCCAGCGCCAATGCGCCCGCAGTCTTGGTGTGCAGGCGCACCCGAGCGCCGGCCTGGAGCAACGCGGACAGCCAGACCTCAACTGCGGAGGGACTCAGATCCGGCTCCCGCAGGAGCACATCCCGGGCGCCGGCGGCGATGACGGCCAGCAGAGGATCCAGCTCCCCCCCACTCAAGACCAGCAGGCGTGGAACCTTCTCCCTCAGCGGATCAGCCCGTCTTCTGGAGAGCTGGCTGAGGCATAGAGCTTGCGAGGAATGCGACCGGCTCCGGCTGACAAGTGTCCCGCACGCACAGCCAACTTGAACGCTTCGGCCATTGCAACTGGATTCCCGGCCGAGGCCACGGCGGTGTTGAGCAGCACAGCGTCGGCCCCCAACTCCATGGCGATGGCGGCGTCCGAGGCGGTTCCGATGCCGGCGTCCACGATCATCGGGCAGTCGACCAGCTCGCGAATGATGCGCAGGTTCTCGGGATTGCGAACGCCCAGTCCGGACCCGATGGGGGACGCCAGAGGCATGACCGCGGCGCAGCCCAGCTCCTCCAGGCGCTGACAGAGCACCGGATCGGCCTGCACGTAGGGCAGCACCACAAAGCCCTCCTTGACCAGCACGCGGGCTGCCTCCAGGGTGCCCTCGGGGTCGGGGAAGAGGGTGCGCGGGCAGCCGATGACTTCGAGCTTGAGCAGGGGGGTGCCCAGCAGCTCGCGGGCCAAGCGGGCCGTGACGATGGCCTCTTCCGCGGTGTAGCAGCCGGCCGTGTTCGGCAGCAGGTGGATCTGCTCCCGGTCGATGAAGTCCAAGATGGACTCGCCCTGACCAGCGTTCAGGTCCACCCTGCGGATCGCCAAGGTGACCAGCTGTGTCTCACCGGCTTGATGGCACGCCTGCATGACAGGAAAGCTGGGGTACTTGCCCGTACCAAGGATCAGACGCTGTGACAGTTCCAACTCGCCAAGTTTCAGCATGCAAGCCTCCGGGTCCCGCTCCCTAACCGGTGCCTTGACAGCGCGGACTCTACCGATAGGGGTTGTGCGCCCAAGCACTCACGTACACGGAGTACCTCCATGCTGAACCGCATCATGCGTCGCCTCGATCAGGCCCTGCCCGCCACCCCCGTCAACGCTCACTGCGATGGCCCCTGTGGTGTCTACGACCCCGCCAGCGCACGCATCGCGGCCGAAGCTGTGCTCTCCATGACCAAGAAGCTGCTGGCCCTGGAAGTCCCCGACTCCAGCGACAAGGCCGCCGTGGTCAAGTACCACAACACCTTCTCCCGCTACGTGGCCATCAAGGAGAAGGAGGCCACCGTCGCCAAGAACGAGATCCTCGTTCTCTGGACCGACTACTTCAAGCCACATCACCTCGAAGCGCATCCCGAGATCCATGACCTGATCTGGAAGGCCACCAAGGAGATCTCCTACGCCAAGGTCGAGTGCAGCCTGCACCACGCCGAGAACGTGATGAACTACGTCAAGCAGATCCACGAGCTCTTCTGGAAGACCAAGAACCGCGACATCGCCTGGTACACCGCCAGCTGAGTCAGGTTCCCGCTTGAACCACCCCAAGGTGCCGGCTCGTCAGGGTCGGCATCTTGTGTTTTGGCTGCTCGGACGGCTCAAGCGCATGCGGGTGGAAGGCCCCTCTATGGAGCCCACTCTCCGAGCCGGTCAGACCGTGCTCATGGAGCCATGGCGGCGGATTCCACAAGCTGGTGACCTCGCGGTCGCCGAACATCCCGAGCGGCCTGGCTTTCTGCTCATCAAACGCGTGAGCCACCAAGTCCCCGGCGGTTGGATCCTTCTTGGAGACAACCCCGCCCAGAGCAGCGACAGCCGCAGCCTGGGCCCCTTTCCCACAGAGCGGCTGATCGGCCGCGTGGTGTGCACCTTCCTTTGAGCATCCCAATGACCATGGCTCTACTGGATCCCGCGCGGGCCCCTCTGCTGGCTGCGGCTCTGTCCGTCGCTCTGCTGCACACCGTGGTGGGCGTGGACCACTACCTGCCCTTCGTGGTCTTAGGCCGGGCCCGCAAGTGGTCCCTGCGCAAGGTCCTGGGCATCACTGCGGCCTGCGGCGCCGGTCACGTCATCGGCAGCATCGGTCTGGGATTCGTGGGCATCGCCCTTGGAACGGCCTTGGGAATGATGGAGTGGATCGAGTCCGTGCGCGGCTCGATGGCGGCCTGGGGATTGATCCTCTTCGGACTGGCCTACATGGCTTGGGCGGCACGAGGTCTCTACAAGAACGCCGACAGCCACAGCCATGAGCACCCGGACGCCAGCAAGGTCAGCACCTTGAGCTTCTGGAGCCTGTTCATCGTCTTTGCTCTAGGCCCCTGCGAGCCCTTGATTCCCGTTCTGATGGTGCCCGCCTTTGAGCAGGACTGGTGGCTTGTGGCTCAGGTGGCCGGCCTCTTCTCCGTGAGCACCATCGGCACCATGCTGGTGATGGCGACCATCGGAACCATGGGTCTAAAGCTCGCGCCTCTCAAGTCTGTAGAGCGCTACGGCAACCTGGCGGCCGGCTTTGCCATTCTCGCCAGCGGCCTGGCGATTCAGTTCCTGGGAATCTGACAGCATCTCTGTCGTGCATCGGCCGAAACCCTCGGGTTCTGACACCCGATTGTGAGGGGCCCACGCGCCCCCATCCGGGTTAGCACCGCTACACCTTTTCTACCCATTGTTGGAGATCCAAATGAACGCGCCCATCAAGGTTGCCGTCACCGGCGCCGCTGGCAACATCGGCTACGCCCTGCTCTTCCGCCTGGCTTGCGGCTCCTGCTACGGCCCCGATCAGCCCATCATCCTTCAGTTGCTCGAGATTCCTCCTGGAATGAAGGCCCTGGAAGGCGTGGTCATGGAGCTGATGGACGGCGCGTTCCCACTGGTTCACGGCATCGAGATCAGCGACAACGCAGACGTGGCCTTTGACGGCGTGAATCACGCCTTCTTGGTCGGCGCCCGCCCCCGCGGCCCCGGCATGGTCCGTGCTGACTTGGTTGCTGCCAACGGCCCCATCTTCGTGGGCCAGGGCAAGGGCTTGATGAAGGCCGCTGACGACCTGCAGGCTCTGGTGGTCGGCAACCCTGCCAACACCAACGCCCTGATCGCTCTGCACAACGCGGGCGACTTGCCCAAGGACCGCATCCACGCCATGACCCGCCTGGATGAGAACCGCGCCAAGAGCCAGATCGCCAGCAAGCTGGGCGTCACGCCTGGCCAGGTGAGCAACATGGCCATCTACGGCAACCACTCCCCCTCCATGTTCCCCGACTTTGCCCACGCCAAGGTCAACGGAAAGCTGGCCACCGAGCAGATCGACAAGGATTGGTTCGAGGGTCACTTCATGAGCACCGTGCCCACCCGCGGAAAGGCCATCATCACCGCCCGCGGCGCCAGCTCCGCTGCCTCGGCTGCCTCCGCTGCAGTCGACCACATGAGCACCCTGTGGCATGGCACCGCCCCTGGCGAGATCGCCTCCATCGGCCTGTACAGCGACGGAAGCAACTACGGCATCCCAGCAGACATCGTCTACTCGGTTCCTTGCACCGTGAAGGACCGCAAGGTCACCCCAGTCACCGACATCGTGCACAACGACTGGGCCAAGGCCAAGATCAAGGCTTCCGCCGACGACCTGATGGGCGAGCGCGCTGCAGTGAGCGAGCTGCTCGGCTGAGAGACCGCTTCTGCGGCCACCCAGCGGGGGTGGGGTCTTCGGGCCTCACCCCCGCTGTGCTCTGGGCTTCGGCAGCCAACCCGACTGGGGTGTGCGCGCCCCACTCTGCCCGTTCTCTGGGGAAAAAATGTCGCGATCCGGGCGACCAGAATGCGGCCCCCGTGCACAGGACCGTCACATCCGGTGGAGATCCTCTTGACATGTGGTCCGGCATGGTTTTTGCTTCCCCACCGCGTATCGAGCGCACCAGCGCTCCGGAGGCACAAATGATTACCGCCTTGACCCTGCTTGCAGGGCTCACAGCTTGCAACGAGTACGAGCTGAACCCTGAGACCGACGGCTACGGAGCTGGCGACCCTCAGATCGCAGTGGCCCCCGAGGTGTTGAACTTCGGCGAGCTGGCCCGCGGCGACACCTCCGTACTGGAGTTCGAGGTCACCAACATCGGCGGCGGCGAGCTCGTCGTCTCCGACATCGAGCTCGGCGCAGGAAACGATGGCTTCACCATCCTGAACGATGACTTGGAGTTCGTGCTGCCCGCTGGCGCATCCGAGGCCATCATGGTCGAGTTCACGCCCTTCGGCGTCGAGCAAGAGACCTTGGCCATCATCTCCAGCAACGACGAGCTGGTCCCCAAGGCCACCGTGGACCTGCTGGGCGGCGGTCTGGTCCCCGAGCTGGAGATCAACCCGAACCCCTACGACTTCGGCAAGACCTACGTGGGCTGTGCCCGCGAGGCCAACCTCAGCCTGAGCAACGTCGGCACCGACAGCCTGGACATCACCAGCATCGATGACTTCGGCACCGTCGACTTTGGCCTGAGCCACAACCTGTCCCTGCCATTGACCCTGGCCCCTGGCGACAGCACCGAGCTGAGCATCTACTTTGACCCCAACGACGAGGCTGCCTACACCGGCGAGTTCGTGGTCAACAACACCGGCCCCCGCGCCGCTCTGACCGGCATCGCCGAGGGCGAGGGCAAGTTCACCGCCGAGTACAAAGAGAAGTGGACGGTTCCATTCGACCCGCCCACCGACATCATGTTCCTGGTGGACAACTCCTGCTCGATGGACGATGACCAGGCCCGCCTGGCCAACAACTTCAGCTACTTCATCCAGAACTTGGACAGCTACACCAACGACTGGCACGTGATGGTCGTTGGCGGCGACGACGGCTGCAAGGCCGGAAGCGCAGGCATCCTCAAGCCCTCCACCTCTGGCTACGAGTCGAAGTTCTCCACTGCCGTCAAGCAGGGAACCGGCTCCTACCTGACCGAGGCGCTGCTCACCCCAGCAGCCCTGGCCACGGAAGAGGCTGCCAAGGGCACCGGTGGCTGCAACGCCAACTTCATGCGTGATGGCGCTCTGCTGCACATCATCATGGTCAGCGACGAGCCCGAGCAGAGCTCCGGTTCTTGGAGCAACTACGTCAACCGCATCCAGGCTGCCAAGGGCTCCGCGTCCCTGGTCAAGCTCTCTGCCATCGTTGGCGACTACCCAGGTGGCTGTGGCAGCGCAGACCCAGGTACCGGCTACTACGACGCTGTGAACTACACCGGCGGTGAGTTCCTCAGCATCTGCGCCAGCTCTTGGTCCAGCTACATGACTGCACTGGCCAAGGCCTCCATCTCGGTGGACACCTATGAGCTGCAGGCCACTCCAGTGGAGAGCACCATCACGGTGCTGGTCAACGACGTAGAGGTCACCAGCGGGTGGTACTACGACGAGTCTTCGAACACCGTGGTCTTCGAGAAGGACATCCCCGAAGGCGGCGATGTGGTCAAGGTCAGCTACGCTGGCAAGGCCAACTGCGACTGAGTTCGAGTCGGAACACAAAACGCCCCCGCCGGTTCTCCGGCGGGGGCGTTTTGCGTTCCGGCAGGAGACTCCTAACTACCCGACGATCTCGCCAAAGACCTGGACCGCACGCGCGATGCCGGCATCGTCCACGTCCAGGTGCGTGACCAAACGAATCGCATCGTCGCTCAAGGCAAAACACAGCACCCCAGCCGCGTTCAGGCGCTCGGCAGCCGCCTCGGCGCCGGGAATCTTCACGTAGACCATGTTGGTCTCCACTGGGCGGGTGCCCAAGCCCAGGCCATTGAGCCCAGCAGCCAACTCCCGTGCCCTGCGGTGGTCATCGGCCAAGCGCGCTACGTTGTGCTGCAGCGCGTAGCGGCCCGCAGCGGCGATGTAGCCGGCCTGACGCATGCCGCCGCCCAGCATCTTGCGGACCTTGCGGGCCCGAAAGATCATGTCCTTGGGACCGGCCAGGATGCTGCCCACTGGCGCTCCCAGGCCCTTGCTCAGGCAGATGGAGACGCTGTCCACGGGGGCCACGACCTCGGCCAAGCTCTTGCCGCTGGCGACCACAGCGTTCATCACGCGGGCGCCGTCCATGTGGACCCGCAGACCTCGCTCATGGCACCCATCTCCGATCTGCTGCAGCACTTCCTGGGGGTAGACCGTGCCACCGCCTCGGTTGGCGGTGTTCTCCACCAACACCAGCGCCGCCTGGGCGAAGTGGATGTTGTAGGGCCGGATCGCTGCAAAGAGCGTCTCCGGGTCTAGGAGTCCCCGCTCCCCCTGTACCAGGCGGGTCTGCACGCCACTGATCACCGCCGCGCCGGCCGCCTCGTAGTGGTAGGGGTGCGCATCCGACTCCAGGATGATCTCGTCTCCTGGCTGGGTCCAACAGCGGATGGCGATCTGGTTGGCCATCGTGCCGGAGGGGGTGAAGAGCGCCGCCTCCTTGCCGGTCAGCGCAGCAGCCTCGGCCTCCAGGGCGTTGCAGTTCGGGTCATCGCCCAGCACGTCATCGCCGACTTCGGCGCTGAACATGGCCTGGAGCATCTCTGGGCTGGGACGGGTGACGGTGTCGGAGCGAAGATCAACGGTCATGAACGAACCTGAAGCAAGGAGGGGAGGTAGTCAGTGGGGGGCTGCAGACCGCACAGGAGCAGCAGGGTGGCCGAGACGTTGGCCAGCCCCGGCTCAGGGGTCTCGGAGAGCTCCCAGCGGGCGTGGGGGTCCACGATGGCGAAGGGAACGGGTGCCAAGGTGTGGCTGGTCTTGGGGAGGATGCTCTCGCCGTCCATCTTTGGCTGGTTCTGCTTGTCCCGCATCCACATGTCGTCGGCGTTGCCGTGGTCGGCGGTCACCAGGAGAACACCCCCAGCCTTGACCACCGCGGCCTCCAGATCGGCCACGCAGGAGTCGACCACTTCCATGGCCGTGATGGTCGCCGCCAAGTCCCCGCTGTGGCCCACCATGTCGCCATTGGCGATGTTCAGGCGCACGTGGTCCCACTGCCCGCTGGCGATGGCCCCAATGGCGGCCTGGGTGATCTCCAGGGCCTTCATGGCGGGGGCCTGCTCAAAGGGAACCACGTCCGAGGGCACCTCGACGTACTCCTCCAAGGCATCGTCCAGCTTGCCACTGCGGTTTCCATTGAAGAAGAAGGTCACGTGGCCGAACTTCTGGGTCTCGGAGACCACAAAGCTGCGGCGGCCGTTGGCGGCCAAGTAGTGCCCGACGGTGGCGTCGATCTGCGGCGGCTCGACCAGGTAGCGGGCCGGAATCTTCAGGTCGCCGTCGTACTGCATGATGCCGGCGAAGCGGAAGGTGGGGGCGCCGCGGCGGTCCACTGGGGTGTCCTGGCCTTGGGCGACGGAGGAGAACTCCAGAGCCCGATCTCCGCGGAAGTTGAAGAGCAGCATGCCGTCTCCTTCCTGCACGACACCGATGGGCTCTCCGTCTTCCTGTATGACGAATGCCGGCAGGTACTGGTCGTTGATCTTGGGGTCCTCGGCGTAGAGCGTCTCCACCGCTTGGGTGGCGCTCTCAAAGCGGCGGCCCTCGCCCAGCACGTGGGTGTTCCAGCCCCGCTGCACCATCGGCCAGTCCGCCTCGTAGCGGTCCATGGTGATGTTCATGCGGCCGCCACCACTGGCGATGCGGTAGTCCCGGTCCCCTTCGTTCACCTCGCCCAGGGCTTGCTCCAAGGCCTGGATGTAGCCCAGGACGCTGCGGGCGCTCACGTCACGGCCGTCGCTGAGGAGGTGGATGCGCACCCGCTCGATTCCTTCTCGGTCCGCCTGCTCCAGGATGCGCAGTAGGTGGTCGATGTGGCTGTGAACGCCTCCGTCTGAGAGCAAGCCCAGCAAGTGCAGCGTGCCCGACTGTGTGAGCCACTGCCAGGTCTCCCCAAAGGCCGAGGCGTCCTGAAAGGCTGCTGCGACGAGCTTGGCGCCTTGGGCGATGATTCTGCCGGCCCCCAGGGCGTTGTGGCCCACCTCTGAGTTGCCCATGTCCCCATCCGAGGGCAGTCCGACGGCCGTTCCGTGCGCCTTGAGCTGGATGGCCATGGCCCCGGCAAAGAGCCGGTCCAATGTGGGGGTGTTGGCTTGGAAGACCGCATCGCCGCCGTCTCGCAAGCCCAAGCCCACACCATCGAGGATGCAGAGGACCACGGGGCCACGGTCGGCGTTGTTGGGGCCGGGAAAATCAGAGGCGTCTGGGAGCTTGTACGTCATGGAAACCCTCTATTCGGTATCCTCCGGCCTCGGAGGTCCCATGCTGTCCCTATTCGCCACTCTGCCCTTGATTGCGTGCACCCAGGCACCCCCCACCCTCAGCGTGGTGGACCCAGGCGCCGGAAAACCTGGAGAGACGGTCAAACTCGTCGGAGCAGATTTTCAGGAAGGCGCCACCGCGACCATGGGCGGCCAAGACCTGGCGGTCACCCGTCTGGGTGCGACCTTGCTCGAAGGCACAGTGCCCTCGCTTGGGCCGGGTGAGCACACCGTGATTGTGGCCAATCCGGACGGACAGAACGTGAGCTTGCCCGGTGCATTCACCATTGCTGCTCCCCCAAAAGAGCTGAGCATCTGCGCCGAGGGCTACACCGCCTACACCCAGCTGGCTGCGGGCCGCAAGATCATCAAGATCGACATCCACGGGCCCGACTCCGAGGAGCCTGAGCAGCTGGAGATCAAGTTCCGCGATGTGGAAGGGGTGCAGTACCAGGCCGAGGTCCAGGGCGACGCGGTGTGCTCGGCCATCCTGCTCGTGCTCAAGGACGGCCGCCGCTTGGTCTACGAGGACTCCAAGGAGCTGAACTTTAAGAAGAAGGCCCAGGAGCTCGCGCAGATCGTGGGTGTGGGCATCGACGTGCTCAAGGACGAGGCCTTGCCTGTTGAAGAGTGAGCTGCTGTACGTGGCGAGTACGGTCTCTGGATCGGGCAGCCTAAACCACGCAGTCAGACCTGCAACGGTCACTTTTCTCGACGGTTTTTTGAACCTGGGCCGACTGAGTAGTGGGTCGCTGGTGGAGCAGAGCCGCACCTTGATGCAGGAGCTCTCCGGCCTGGGCGAAAACACGCCCCCCGATGGCGTTGCGGACCAGCCCCTCTCCTTCGTTCAAGACCACCTGGAGCAGTGCAGGGTCCCCCGCACCCTGCGCCTGGGATTCGGCCGAAACCTGCACGATTGCCTGTGTTTCGGCTGGATGCGCGCCCTCCACCGCAGCGAGAATCCTGGGGTCACCCACACCCTACAACGCATCCGACTGGACCTGCTCGCCGGGGGACGGCTGGCAGAGACCCGCTCAAACCCTGACTTCGCCCTGGAGAGCTCGTGGGAGGAGGTGAGGGATCAAGAGCTGGAAGAAGTGGACCGATTGTGGGCGGCCTTGTTGGCGCCGAATCCAAGCCTCCTAAATCTCCTCCTGCACGAGGCCAAGCTGCCCCACATCCAGCGCGCAGCACAGATCCTTGCCGCGCGCTTCCCTCACCACACGGACGGCTTGTGCGACTGGGAGCGGCGCATTCTAAACACCCTGCAACCTGGACTCTGCGTAAGCGGCCTGATCCGGGTGTGCGTCGTGGAGGCCGGCATGGTCGAGCCACCGCGCACCCATGAGCTCCTGGCACACCTGCGGGCGCTGGGCTCCCTGGTCCAGCGAGAACTGCCTTGGCGCGTGTATGGCCCGGACAGCTCGAAGCTCACCATGAGCGAAGCTGGACGAGCCGTCCTGGCCGGCGAGCCTGCCTTTGACCACTTGGCAACCACCCGCTGGGTCGGCGGCATTCGCCTCAAAGGCCCCCACGGCTTGTGGGTTCAAGGCCCGGACGGACGAATCCACGCCCGCTGAAACCCACGCGTCCACCTCGCATCCTGGGCGCCTCTCAGGAGCCGCTATGATCCTGCTCATTGCGACCTCGGGGGTGGACGGATTCCACGCCACGCGGGGCTTCTAAACCGCCCTGGCCTACACCGAGGTGGCCCGGGTGCCAGACTTCTTCGGAGACGGAGACGACAAGGTCATCTTCGCCAAGCGGCTCTGACCCCTAGGCATTTGGCGTGGCGAGCAGCTCAGCGACCGCGGCGTAACCGCTCCGCATCGCGCCATGAACCGCGATTGTGTTCTCGGTCGCGAACGCTCCCCCCGCCCAGTACAGGCGGTCATCCACGCTGGCGGCCAGCTCCTCGATGTTCCGAAAAGCGTCCACGCCGTAGACATAGGCCCCCTGGATCCAGGGCTCCTGACTCCAGTTCTGCACCCGGGCCTGGAGCAGGTTTCGTGAGGCGGCACCGTTGAAGGCTGTGTCCAGCTTCCCAAGAAGAAGCTCCACAATGGCCTGGTCCTCCAAGTCCACGTACTGAGCGGCTTGGCGCCCGACACAGAACAGGCTCAGCAGATTCTTGGTGGAGCCTTTGCGGAAGACCCCGTCCATGGCGGCGTGATCCGCCCCACCGTCTGCGATCCGGCTCAGCAGGGTCAGGTCCGGGTAGAACTTGGACTCCATCTCTAAGAAGACCTTGAGTCCGTCGACCACCTCACGCCCGTCGATGGCCTGCTGCTTCCAGTCTGGCAGCTCCGGCGTGAAGGCAATGCGCCCCAACTGCAGGATCTTCAAGGGCACCGCCAGAATCACCCGATCGGCCTGCTCGGTGCTCCCGTCCTCCAGATGAACGGTCACGCCGCTGCCCGAGGAGTCAATGGCGAGCACCGGCGTGTTCAGCTGGAGCCGGTCGGCAGAGGCCGGCAGGAACCAGTCTTCCAGATAGGAATGCCAGGTGCTGCGCTTGAACTTGTACTCTCCGTAGAGGTGCCGCAGGCCGTCCATGGACTGCAGGCGCGAACCGGTCCAGAGGCTCGTAGTCTGTGGGGCATAGCGGATGACATCCAGGCTGGCGTTGGCGCTGGTGTCGTCGATGAGATCGGCCAGGACGCTGGGGTCGTCGTGGATCCACTCGGCGCCCAGGTCGATGGGCACATCCACGAAGTCGTCCATGCGCTGAACACGCCCTCCCCAGCGCGGGCTGGCCTCCAAGATGGTGTAGTCGATCCCGTAGCGGTCCAGCAGGTAGCCGGCGGCCAAACCGGCGGCTCCAGCGCCAATGATGACCACGCGGCCCTGGAAGTTGACGGGCAAATCCCACCAACCTCCGCCGGCGCAGCCCACCGTCGGCAACAGAGAGACCAAACCAGCGCCGGCTGCGCCTTTGAGAAAACTTCGGCGTTTCATGAACGCTCCCGTGTAGACAGAAGAACACCCAGATCGACCGTGACAACGGTCCCACCATTGCTTTGAGGGGCCAACTGCTGCCCCACGCTCAGATCGAGGAACACTGGAAAGCGTCGCTCATGCCGCCAGGACAGGCGTGTGGTGAGCTCCGGGACGACCCAGATCTGTCGCTCCCAGGAGCGCTGAGAGCCTCCTTCCGCCAGATCGAGCGCGTGCTCCGTGATTCGCCGCTCCACCCCCAGGCCCAAACCAAGGGAGCCCGACAGACGCAGGCCGTTGGGCCGCTGCCAGGCTCGACCAAACTGCGGCGTGAGCTGGCCATGGACCGCGTCCGATGGATTCACCCACCCGGCCAGGTCCAGACCACACTGCCAGCCCTGGTTGCCCAGGACCTGACGCGCCCCCAAGACCACCCCGGGTTGACTCAGGTACGGCAGGCTCAGCCCGACAGCCAGTGTCGTTTGTGGGGGCGGGGAGGGCTGCGCCAAGGCCAGTCCAGCAAGAAGCAGGGTCATTGAGGCCGCCCTTCGCCGTAGCGCGCGTCCAGGAGCGCGTGGACCGCCTCAAGAACCGCTGGTCCGCTCTTCTCCCACCTGCGACCCCGACCGACAAAGAGGAGCTGCCCCTCCAGAAGTCCCATGATGGCCAGAGCCTCCGCGTGGGGGGCCTGGGCGCCCCGTGCGAGCAAGCACCCCTCCAGAAGCTCGACATACTGCTGGTAGAGGGCGTCCAACAGCTCCTCCATGATGGGCTCAACCAGGGCCATCGCCCAGAGCTGCGGGAAGAGCCGGTCCGCCTGCAAGGCCGCACCGGGCGCATCCAGGAGCACGAAGCTGACCACGTCCTTCAGGCCAGGCGTGGGGTGCTGGGCGTCAAAGCTATGCCGGTAGCTCTGGGTGACGTGGGCTGCGATGGCCTGCAGGAGCGTGTCCCGGTTGGGGAAGTGGTACTGCAGCGCACCCAGGGTCAAGCCGCTGGCGCGGGCCACAGCCCGCATGCTGAAGGCGGCGTAGCCATCGCGTGCGATGAGGCCGACGCTCTCTTGAAGGATCTGTTCTCGTCGGGTGCTCATCGGACCAACCTGTCAGGTGACAGGTGTAGCCTGTCACCTGACAGGTTGGCAACAAGCTGGCCTCGTTGGCGGAAGGGGGGCCAAGGTCCTTCCCCCCCCCCCCCCCCCC
>OJHJ01000249.1_pt1 | contig 29564 bp, 23 predicted proteins | sample 1595201 | NCBI WGS metagenome assembly OJHJ01 (sample SAMN05416832, study PRJEB24817) | seawater metagenome | isolation source: Sea water | place: Canada:Atlantic | collected 2013-07 | reverse complement strand
GAGATAGCGTAGCGTCTCGTGGGCTCGGAGATGTGTATAAGAGACAGGCCTTGCAGGGTGCGAACCAGAGACTGTTGGCGCTCGATCTCGACGGCTTCTGCCTTGCGGCTGGGAGCGCGCAGGCGCCAGTCCCGCAGGGCGGACTCTCCGGGCGAGGGGTCGATGTTGCGCTCGGCGGCCGGCAGTGGGGTTGCAGAGACGCCAGGGACGGGCACGCCGCCCTTGTCCAGGAGCACAAAGCTCAGATCCTTCTCGCTTTCCTGCTCCAGATCCTCGGTGTCGCCCTCTTCCGAATCGGCCAATGGCAGGTCCACCGCGCGCTCGCTGCGCTGTGCGGCCTCCTCCATCTCTTCCAGGTCCATCGCCAAGTGGACAGCGGGCTCCAGGTCCAGGCCGTCTGGCGTGGGCAGGTCCTCGGGGCGCGCGTGGGGGCGAGCCGATTGGCGTGCCTGTGGCTTGTTGGACATCTTCAGCTCCATTCCGCTACAACAGGTGCTAGGGTAGCAATCGCAACTTTCTTCGTCAACACAATAAGTTAGACTCCAACCTGGATATCCTCTCAAGGATCTAACTTGACGTGTCCATAGGAGTAGAATGGCTGCCGCAATCATGGTTCTGGGGACCGCCTCCAGCGTAGGCAAGAGCTGGCTCTGTACGGCCTTGTGCCGCCTCTTGAGTCGTCGTGGCCTGCGGGTACGGCCCTTCAAAGCTCAAAACATGTCCAACAACGCGGCGCCAGCGCTGTGCAGCGATGGGACATGGGGGGAGATTGGCCGAGCCCAGGCTGCCCAGGCCGCCGCTGCGGGGGTGACCCCGCACGTGGACATGAACCCCATCTTGCTCAAGCCCGTGGGCCCGATGGGCTCTCAGGTGGTGGTGTTGGGCAAGCCCCTGGGCCACCTTCAGGCCAAGACCTACTGGCGTGAGCGGGCGCCGTGGCAGCAGATTGTGTTGGACGCCTACGACCGCTTGGCCGCCGACTGCGATGTGGTCGTGCTGGAGGGCGCAGGGAGCCCCGTGGAGCTCAACCTGATGACCCGGGATGTGGTGAACCTGCCCATGGCACGCCACGCTGTGATGCGGGCCGAGGAGAGCGGCCAGCCTGGCAGTGTCCTCCTGGTTGGAGACATCGATCGCGGCGGGGTCTTTGCCAGCTTGATCGGCTCCGTCAAGCTGATGGATCCTGAAGATCAAGCCATGCTTTCGGGCTTGGTGGTCAACCGCTTCCGGGGGGACCCTGCGCTCTTCTCGGCCGGACCTGGGCTCTTGGAGAAACACTCCGGGGTTCCGGTGCGCGGTGTGCTGCCTTACCGGCGAGACATCTACATCGACGACGAGGACGGACCGGACCCCACCAAGTTCGGCCCGGGTGAGATCGACCTCTGTGTTCTGCGGCTCCCCACGGCCTCCAACCTCACGGACTTGACCGCGCTGAGCCGCGTTCCGGGACTTGGGCTGCGCGTCGCAGAGTCCCCAGAAGAGGTCGGAAACCCGGACCTCTTGGTGCTGCCCGGCGCCAAGGACACCCTCCAGGCGCTGGCCTGGATGCGCAAGGTGGGATTGGACCGCAGCGTGAAGGCCGCGGCCAAGCGCGGCATCCCGGTTCTGGGGCTGTGCGGTGGCTACCAAATCCTGGGGGAGCGTCTGCGAGACCCAGAGGGGCTCTCCGGTCAGGCCGGTGATGTCCTTGGGCTCGGTCTCTTGCCCATTGAGACGGTCTTCGGCGCCGACAAGCGCACGGTACCGGCAGAAGGAGAGACAGCGGGAGGATGGCTCCTACCCGAAGGTCTACCGGTGCAGGGCTACGAGATTCATCAGGGCAAAAGCCATCTCTTGACGGAGTCGAGGCCACTGATTCGACTGCCGCATGCCGACGGCACCAGCCAGGGTCTGGTCGCAGGGACCTACCTGCACGGCGTGCTGGACACACCCCAGGTCCGGGACGCGCTCGTTGCGGCGCTCAGGGAGAGGAAGGGGCTCCCGGCGACTCAGGAGGCCGCCGGTGGCGCCCGGCTCAGTCGGGAGGCTGGGTATGAGGCGGCCGCCGACGTTTTGGAGAAGCATTTGGATCTCAGGGGGTTGTTGCCCTAAAGTCCTCTAGATGTCTTGCTGATATACGCCAACAGGGAGGCCCAAGTGCCGAAGCTTGAATTCTGTGTTGGCCATTCTGATGACCCGGACGTTGATGACGCTGTTGACGAGGCGGCGGACCAAGCCCTCGCTCAGCTCATCGGTGAGCCCAAGGCCCTTCTTGTCTTTTCCGGAACCAGCTACGACGACCAGGAACTTCTAAGCTGCGTGCGCAAGCGCTTCGGGGCAGTTCCGATGATCGGCTGCACCACGGACGGGGAACTGAGCACTCAGGCCTTTAGTCATGACGGAGTGCTCATCACGCTGCTCTCGGGCCAAGCCATTGAGGATGTGCGGGTCGGTATGGGCCAGAACCTGGAAGCGGACCCCTGGGCGGCCGTCGCCCAGGCTTCTGCCGAAATGCCAGCGAGCCCGGCGTTGGTGCTTAGCACGCCTAGCTCGCTGCGTTCGAACCTCGATGAGACGATGCGAGCTCTGCAGGCCCGCTTCGAGGATGCGCCGATCGTAGGTGGGGCCAGTGGCGATCGGGTCGAGTTTACAAAGGCCCGTGAGTTTGCCAATGGGGTGTCCCACGCGGACAGCATTCCTCTGATGGCCATCTACGGAGACATCGAGGTGGGTTTGGGGGTAGCCAGCGGCTGGCGGCCCAGTGGTCACACCTGGGTGGCGACCAGGGCCGAAGGAAACATCGTCTACGAGTTGGACGGTCGACCCGCGCTGCAGACCATGGAGGCTTGGTTGGGGAGCGCTGAGACGAGCGTGACCATCGAGTTTCCGCTGGCGGTTTATCCAGAGGGGGCCGATGGAAAGTTCTACTTGCGTGCGGTGTACTCGGTGGACAAAGAGACCGGCGCAATTCGTTTCCCAGCTGAGGTCCCCCAAGGCAGCAGCGTTCGAGTGACACGTGCGACCCACGATGGTGTGCTCAGCGGGGCGGACCAAGCAGTCCAGCAAGCGATGTCGGAGATGAGCGGGCCAGCGGATGGCTGTTTGGTGTTCAGCTGCACGGCGCGAAAGTGGATGTTGGGCACGCGCGCCGAGGAGGAGCGGCAGCACATTCTCTCCCAAACCAAGGCCCCCATTGCCGGTTTCTACGGCTTTGCGGAGTTGGGCCCTTTGGGTGAGCTGGGGGCCAGCATTCACAACCAGACCTGCGTAGCAGTGGGTTTGCGTGGCCTGTGACGCCTTCGGACGAAAAGGCACTGCGAAAGCAGCTCAAGCGTGCAGTTCGGGAGAGAGATCGGCTTCGTGCGGCGCTCAGAAACAGCGAGCAGACCACGACGGCCTCCCGGATCATCGCCTCCAACATTCAGGATGAGCTGGAGCGGCGCATCCTGGCGCAGGAGGAGACCGCGTCGGCCTTGGAGGTCGCCAGAGCGGACGCTGAGACTGCAAACACAGCGAAAACGAAGCTCCTTGCCTCTATTAGCCATGAACTTCGTACTCCGATGAACGGCGTGCTTGGGACTACCCAGCTCTTGGCCGGTAGTGCCTTGAACCCTGACCAAGAAGAGCTCGTTGATGTGCTCCAGGGTTCCACCATCTCCCTGATTGGCCTCGTGGATCAGCTTTTGGATTTCGCTCAGTTGGAGACTGGGTCGGTAGAGCTGAAACCCGAGACAGTCAGGCTCTCCGGTTTGATCTCCAAGGTCGCATCGCTGCACCGCGCCAATGCTCGGGTGCGTGGCCTGGAGATGCAGGCTTCAATAGGCCAAGGGTTGCCGGAATGGGTGCTCCTGGACCAGGCCCGACTCGGTCAAGTGCTGACCAATCTGATCGACAACGCTCTGCGCTTCACGCTGGAAGGACGCGTTGTGCTGGGGGCCTCGAAGGTGGAGGCCGGCGTTCGCTTCTTCGTTCGAGACACTGGCCCGGGCATCCCTGCAGAGATCCTGCCGGAGCTCTTCATCCCCTTCAGGCAAGCCAATGCGCATGTTTGGAAGCGGCAAGGCGGCAGCGGACTGGGCTTGAGCATCTGCTCACGTTTGGTTGAACGCTTGGGGGGAAGCATTGAGGTGCAGTCCGAGCTTGGCGTGGGCACTTGCTTCTCCTTCGTGATTCCCCTTCAAGCGCAGTCTGCCCCCGTCGAGGTCACCGAATGCTCACTGGACCTCATCGTGGGCAAGCGCATCTTGGTGGTCGATGACAACCCGGTGAACCGCTTGATAGGCGCCCGGATGCTCCAGAGCATGGGGTGCGAAGTCCTTCTGGCCGAAGGGGGACAAGAGGCCGTGGATATGGCAGCGGAGGAAGGCCTGGACCTGATCTTGATGGATTGCTCCATGCCCGTTGTTGACGGCTTCGAGGCAACCCGGCGCATTCGAGCGCTCAGTGGAGCACCCGGGTGCGTTCCGATCGTCGCGCTCACAGCGCTCGCGATCTCAGAGGACCGGGAGCGTTGCCTGCAGGCCGGCATGGACGACTTTCTGCCCAAACCGGTCCTGCTGCCTATGCTGAAGGAGACGCTCAGCCGTTGGCTGACCCCAGAGGCCGAGACCATGGCCTGCTGATGCCCCACTGATCATCCGGGCGCGTCGCCGATGTCCGCTTCGGGCAGTGTTGGATCGCAGTACTGCACGTACCAGCCCTTGTTGGTGAAGCGACTGTCGTCGTCCAACCACTTGGCGTGGGGGGGCAGGTTGCCGGCCTTTCGGTCGTTGCGCTCGGCCTGTACCAAGTTGGGCGTGGCCTGGTTGGTGTCCACGCACTCGATGAAGCGCTGCTGAACGCTGGACTTGGCCAGGGCCTCGGTCACAGCGTCGTGGCACTTCTCGTGGCGCTTGCGCGTGCCGCGGTCGCAGATGTCCACCTTGGCTTCGGCGGCGAAGGTGGTCCACAGGTTCTGATGGGACTCGGCCTTGTACTTGTCGCCACGCTCCTTTTGCTTCACGGTCTCCTTGATCTGCTTCTCCAAGGCGACCACGGTCTCCTTGAGTTCTACGAGCAAGGTGTCGCGCTCTTGCTGGGCTTCTTGGAGTTGGGTCTCCAAGGTGGCGACCTCGGCCTCGAGGGCCTCGAGCTTCTTCTTCATCTCGGTCCAAGCGGCGCCGGCGGCGGCCTTCTTGGAGTCCGTCTCCTTCTGGAGGGTGGCCAGCTCCGACTCCCGCGCGTCCAAACGGGACTGCAGATCGGTCACCTTGTCTTGGGCGGTACCCAGGGCGGCTCGCTCGTCCAGGACCTCGTCTTCGCAGAAGGCGGCAATCTCTTCTGCGGTGAGGTTTTCCTTGATGACCGTGGGCTCGGAGACGATGACTTCCACCGGGTCCGCTAGGAAGCTGTGCAGGGCATAGCCTGCACCAATTCCAAGGATCAAACCACCGATCAGGCCGCCAGTCAGGGCCAGGGTGTTGCTCATAAACTCCTCCAAGAAGCGAGAGACGCCGGAATCGTAACGCAGGTGGTCCATGTCAGGCTTTCTGAGTCCTGCGGGCATCCCCGGATACTCAATATGTCAGAGGGACAAGATCCTGCGTCACACGGCGCGCGTACCCAGCGTAGCCTGTGTTAGTTTTGTGCAGAATTGTCGCTCAAGCCCCGAGAAGACTCCATGACCCTCAGCCTCCTTGCTTCCTTCGGCCTCATCGGCATGCTCGCCTGTGACGGTGCTACCGACTCGGATGTCGGCACCGACACTGCAGTGGAAGATACGGCGCCGCCGCCTCCCGACAACGATGCGGACGACGACGGTATTCTGGACCTTCACGAGGGTGAGGAGGACCAGGACGGAGACGGTACGCCGAACTTCCAGGACTTGGACTCCGACGGTGACGGCATCTTGGACGAGGTTGAGGCAGGCGACGACGACCTGTACACCATGCCTTTCGACACCGATTTGGACGGCGTGCCGGACTACTTTGACCTGGACTCCGACGACAACTTGGTGCCCGATGCCGAGGAGTCTGGCTCCAAGCCCAAGGTTGGCGTGGACACCGACGTAGACGGCGTGCCCGACTTCCGTGACTTTGACAACGACGGCGACCAGATCTCCGACTTGTGGGAGATCACCATCCTGGGCAGCCCGGTCGACACCGACTCGGACGGCACCCCGGACTACATGGATCTGGACTCCGACGCCGACACGCTCTGCGACATGTGGGAGGGCGGGACCACGCCTTACCGCGAGGAGCCCATCGACTCCGACGACGACGGCACCTACGACTTCCGCGATCTGGACTCCGACGACGACGGTCTCATTGACCAGGACGAGGGCAAGGCTTCCCCCGGCTGCGGTGAGCCCAGCGACGCGGACGGTGACGGCACCTACGACTCCGCTGACCTGGACTCCGACGGCGACGGCTTGTCCGATGCCGACGAGATCAACTTCTACGGCACGGACGCATACGACTCGGACTCCGACGGCGACGGCCAGACCGACGGCGCTGAGCTCGCTGCTGGCACCGACCCCTTGGACGCCGAATCCACCATCACCGGCGTGTACGTCGAGGTGCAGGAGCGCTCCACGGTCGAGGAGATCTTTGAGTTCGAGCCCAAGATTCAGTACGGCGACATCGCCTTCCTGATCGACACCACGGGTTCGATGAGCAGCACGATGAGCGCCACCGCGCAGCGCTTCGGCGAGATCGTCTCCGAGCTGGCTGGAACCTTCGAGAACATGGGCTTCGGTTTGGCCCAGTTCGACGACTACAACTACGGCTCGATGGGCGGCGGCAGCGACAAGCCCTTCGCCCTCCTGCAGCAGATCACCGACTCCGAGAAGGACATGCAGACGGAGCTGAACAACATTCAGCTTCACTCTGGCGGTGACGGACAAGAGTCCGACATGGAGGCCCTCTTCCAAGGAGCCACCGGTCAGGGCTATGACCAGAACTGCAACGGCAGCTACGACGCCGGCACCGACGTCGCGCCCTTCATCGGCGGCGGCTCCGACGACCCCTTCAGCGGCAGCGCCAGTGACAGCTACGACTCCAAGGTCAGCGGCACCGGCTCCAACGGTGGCTTTGGCTTCCGTGACTACGCCCTGCCCGTCATGGTCTACGCGACCGACATCTACATGCGTGACCCCGACTACACCGGTACCCAGGGCGGCCTGACCGCGACTCCTGGTGGTTGCAACTTTGACGCTGGCTCCGACGACGTGGTCGCCGCTCTGGCGGACTTGGGTGGCTACATCATCGGCGTGGACGTGAGCTCCGGTGGTTCTACCTCCAGCTACTCGCCCTACAACCAGATGATTGAGCTGGCCAACGCGACCAACTCCTTGGCGGACTTGGACGAAGACGGCGAGTACGACGACGAGCTCGTCTTCGTGGTCCCACAGGGTGGCGGAAGCTTCGCTGAAGAGTTCAAGAACAACGTCGTTACCGCTGTTGAGCAGCTGGTCGCCAGTGTGCAGTTCGAGAAGATCTCCCTGGAGATCGAAGGCGACACCTACGGCATGGTCGAGTCCATCTCTCCCGAGTACTACGAGAACATCGAGTGGGAGGGTCTGGAGACCCTGGACTTCACCTTGAACTTCGCGGGAACCGTGCCTGCGACCCCAGAGGATCAGCTCTTCACGATGACCCTGCTCATCCTGGGCGACGACTCCCTGCTGCTGGACAGCTTGGACATCGTGGTCGTTGTGCCCGGAACCGAGAACTGAGCCAGCTCTAGCGGTCAGCCCTTTGCGGCCAGCCTGCGCAAGGAGAGCCTCCAGCCAACGCTGGGGGCTCTTTTGCTCTTTTGCTCTGTGGAGGAGTGGACCGTCGCTGGGGCCTACTCGCAAGCCGCCAGCGCGCTGATCTCCCGCTCGCAGCCATGACAGGCCAAGGTGCCGTGGTTCTGGCCACGCTCAAAGAGGTTCCCGCCGACGAACCACATGGCGCCGTCCCACTGCCACACCGCGTGGAAGTGCTGCGAGGTCAGTGGAAAGCTCGGGATCTCCCAGCCATCCTCCGAGAGCTGGGCCATCACGCCGTAGTTCCCGGTCACCCACACGGTCTCTCCGGGGGCGGTCCAGACGCCGCTGACGGGACCGTTGAGCTTCTGCACGCTTAGCTCCTCCCAGTCGGCGCCCTCGTAGTGCAAGACGGTGGGGTTGCCCTGGCCGCCGACCGCGTAGACGTCCTCTGAGCTTCGTCCGCGCACTGTGACCAGGCGGGCGTCCGTGGGAACCGCGCTCACGGTCTCTCCGGTGATGCGCCAGGCCTGGCCGTCGCCGACGATCCAGTCCTGCCACACCTTGAAGGTCTGGCCGGGGATCTCGCCCTGAATCAGGGTCCATTCGCCATCCCAGTGCCAGATCTCCCCGGTCTCGGTGTCGCTGTGGCCGCCGACGGCCCACACGCTGTCCTCGGCTGCGGCAAAGACCCCATAGAGGGTGGCGCTCGTAGGGATGTCCAGGCGCGTGTAGACGCCGTCCCAATGCAAGACGGTTCCAGCCTCTCCCACTGCCCACCAGTCTTCGGCAGAGAGCCCGTGGATCCACCAGAGCGGGTGCTCGGTGAGGGCTTCCTCAACGCAGGCGGCATCGCCCGTGACGCGCAGCAGATCCCCGTGTGGACTCTCGGTCCCCAGATCGCCGCCGACGATGAGCAGCTCCTCCTCGCTTGACCAGGCCCCCAAGAGAACGGCGTCTCCCAGGGTGTCTCCGACCATCTTCCAGGCCTCGGGCTCGGCGGTGTCATCCTGGCGGTCGGTGCACTGGCAGGCCAACAGGAACCAGATCGCCGCGCTCACTGCAGCACCACCCCGATGGCCCGGTCCCGGACTTCATTGGACAGTGGCCCAGTCCCTTCATGGGTAAAATCGGTGATCTGGTTGCCGTCGGCGTCCAGGAACTGGAGGGCGTCCACGTCGGGGCCCTCGGGGTTGGTGAGCATGAACTCGCCGGTGCCGTAGCCGTAGACCCCGCGAACGCGCTCCAGCTCCTCGGGGCTCTCGTCCTGGCGGTGGCAGCTGCTGCAGGTCCGGGGGCGGGAGGAGGTGGTGTGCTGGTCGAAGGGGCTCCAGCCGGTGATGTCGTGGTAGTCGTCGTTCTGGCGGAACACACCGCCCAGCTCCTCATCTCCGATGACCAGGTTGCCGTCAAAGTCTGTGACGCTGAGCTGCACCTGCTGGCTGGAATGACAGCTCTGTGCGCGCCCCTCTTCGTTCTCGCAGAGGATGAGGGTGTCCAGGGAGAACCAGGATCTTGAGCCGGTGGTCAGACCGGGGGTCTTGGCGCCGGTCTGGTAGTCGGTCTGGTCCAGGCGCATGTCCATGCCGACGTGGCAGCCCAGGCACTGCAGCTGCCAGGAGTTGTGGCAGGTGTCACAGGTCAAAGAGTCGGTGTGGGACCAGCCCTCGGCGTCCACGCCCATTCCGGCATGGGCTTGGGGGAGCTCCCGAACGATGTCATAGGCTTGGTCGACCACCCGCTCCTTGCCGTCCATCTTGCCGGTCAAGATGACCTCGCCGCTATCGGAGGTGCTGAGCTGGGTCAGGGGGCGCCCGGCCTGGGTTCGGTAGACACCGCTCGAGTCGGGCTGGATCCGCTCGCGAACCCCGCCGTGACAGTCCTCGCAGCGCAGCTCCTGTTGCTGTTTGGAGGTGGTGTAGATGCGGCCATCGCCGTGTACGTCGGAGCCCACATGACAGTCCGCGCAGACCATGCCGGCCTGGAAGTGCACGTCGGGCGGGGTCTCGTCGCCGTACTGGGTCGTGTCCTCGTCCAGGATGTAGTAGCCGCTGGTGTGGCCGTAGACGTTGTCCTCCCAAAGCTCGGCGTTGGGCGGGGTCTGGTCGGCAGAAAAGCCGCCCTCCCGGATGCCGCGGAAGTTCAGCCCAATGCGGCCGCCCTGGAAGTGGCACGTGGCGCACTGCTCGGCAGGAATGGCGGTCGTCAGCTCGTGTCGCGCCGGGTAGACCGGGTAGCTGGTGGGCATGGCCTCATCGCCGCCGCTGTAGACGCCGTCCTCGTTGTAGACCATGTGGCAGGCGCTGCAGCCCGTGGACCGGTAGAGCGCCTTGGAGTTGTTCTTGGGGTACCCGGCCGCGTGGCAGGTGTTGCAGTTCTTGGCCAGGTAGTGGTCGTAGGCTGCCGACTCCAGAGGCCCGATGTTGTCGAAGTCCTCCAGCTCTTTCAAGGCTGCGCGCAGCTGGGCTTCGTCTGGAGGGGGCAGGGTGTCCAGGCTGGGCACTGTGCCGGCGATGGAGCCGTCCCATTGGGGGTCGATGGCGGGGTGGGAGCCATAGAGTGCCTCTCGGTCCTGCAGACCGGCGTACATGCGCGTGGGCATGTAGTGCCCGGCGTTGGTCGTCATCACCGAGTTCTTGACCGAGGCCACCTTGTCCGCATGGCAGTCACCGCAAGAGGCCTCGGCTGCGCGGATGTCACCGGGGTTGATGAAGCGCAGGTAGTCGCCGTCGATGCGGTCCAGCAGGTCGGGGGGGAAGTCCTTGATGAAGCCATCGGGCGCCTGTGGCAAGGAGCCGCGGATCTCGGCCCAGTCGTCGGGCACGGGCACGTGGGCCTCGGCCTGGACCACGGAGGTGCCGTCGCCGCCATGACAGACGGTGCACTCGCCCTCAAAGCCTGGGTGGGCCTCCTCGATGCCAACGTGACAGCTTAGGCAGGCCTCGCCATTGGCCAGGTCCCATTCTTCCTCTCCGCCGGTGCACTTGCAGGCCGAGAGAAGCAGCAGCGCCAGACCCCACATCAGTCCACCTCAATGACGACATCCACCTCTCCGGAGGCTGTGGCGCCGTCCAGGTCGGTGGCTTGGATTCGCAGGGTCGCGAGCGCTCCCTGAAGGCCGATCAGATCATCGGCGCTGTTGTAGGTCTCTCTATCGAAGCCCACGACCAAGTCCCAGACCAGCCCGCTGCCGTCTTCCTGGCAGTAGGCGGTGGCACCGGTGTTGGTGAAGCTGTCCGAGAGCGCGCCGTCCAGGTAGGTCTCCATCAGGACGGGGAGGGGGGCGTTTCCGTCGCCCTCATCGACCACAAGCCCTGAAACTTTGGCGCGTACGCCAACTCCAAAGCCTCCCTGCGGCGCCGAGGTCAAGCCCACCGTCTGGCCGTCCTCGAAGGGGTAGAAGTCCCCAGCCAGGCCAGTTCCCACGATCAAAGTGGGCTCTCCGCTGGGCTCGCAGCCCAAGCCGGTGTCCTGGGCGTCTTTGCAACCGATGGCCAACGAGATGAGCGACCACAACAACATCGTGTCTCCTGTGCCCCTGCTGTGCCAAGGGTAGCCGAGCAGGGCCCCCTCCGCTCGGAGAGCGTTAGCCAGCCTTCAATTCCGGAGACCCTGATCATGTCTGCCAAGCGCACTTACGAGAACCCCCTGGTCAGCCGCTATGCCAGCAGCGAGATGTCCGAGGCCTTCTCTCCCCACACCAAGTTCAGCACCTGGCGCAAGCTCTGGCTGGCCCTGGCAGAAGCGGAGCAAGAGCTGGGTCTGGATATCTCCGATGCCCAGCTCGATGCGATGCGGAGCACGCTGGAGGAGATCGACTACGACTCGGCTGCCGCCTACGAGCGCAAGTTTCGCCACGACGTGATGGCCCACGTACATGCCTGGGGCGACCAAATCCCGAGCGCCAAGGCCATCATCCACCTGGGCGCAACCAGCTGCTATGTCGGCGACAACACCGACCTGGTCGTGCTGCGCGCCGCTTTGGACCTGGTGATCCCCAAGCTGGCCGCCGCCATTGGGCACCTGGCCAAGTTCGCCGAGACGCACAAGGACCAGCCCACTCTGGGCTTCACCCACTATCAGCCGGCCCAGCTCACCACTGTGGGCAAGCGCGCCTGTCTCTGGCTGCAAGAGCTGTTGATGGACCTGCGCGCGCTCACGCGCTGCCGGGCGGATCTGCGCTTCCGCGGGGTCAAGGGCACCACAGGCACCCAGGCAAGCTTCCTGGCCCTCTTCGATGGGGACCACGCCAAGGTCGAAGAGCTGGATGCCAAGGTCACGGCCAAGTTCGGCTTTCCAAGCGCCTTTATGGTCACCGGCCAGACCTACACCCGCAAGGTAGACCACGAGATCCTGAGCGCTCTGGCCAGCTTTGGGGCCACCGCCCACCGCATCGCCACCGACATCCGCCTGCTGGCGAACCTCAAGGAGCTCGAGGAGCCCTTTGGAAAGAACCAGATCGGCTCCTCGGCGATGGCCTACAAGCGCAATCCCATGCGCAGCGAGCGGGTCTGTGCGCTCTCCCGGCACATCATCGCCCTCTCCCAAGACAGTGCTTGGACCGCCGCCCTTCAGTGGATGGAGCGCACCCTGGATGACTCGGCCAACCGGCGGATCTCCCTGCCCGAGGCCTTTCTGGCCACCGACGGCGTGTTGGAAGTCCTGGGCAACGTCTTCTCAGGTCTGGTGGTTTACCCAGCGGTCATCGGCCGACGCATCGCCTCTGAGCTGCCCTTCATGGCCACGGAGAACCTCATCATGGCCATGGTGCGCCGGGGTGCCGACCGCCAGGACGTGCATGAGTCCATCCGCGTACACAGCATGGCCGCCGCCGCGGTGGTCAAGCAGCAGGGCGGCGACAACGACCTCATCGAGCGCATCCAAGCCGACCCCAGCTTTGCTCCTATCCATGGGGACATTGATGCCCTGATGGACCCCGCCAGCTTCGTGGGCCGTGCCCCGGAGCAGGTCGCTGCCTTCCTGGAGCAAGAGGTCTGGCCAGCGCTCGCGCCTTTTGGTCCTTTGAAGCAGGCGCGTGAGCTGAAAGTGTAGCGCGGAGGGCTCCCGAAAAGGGCCTTCCGGGGCACCGCAGCGGGGCTCTTGTAGCCGCGCGAAATCGGGGAGCCCCCAAGGCTCCCGGCCACTGCGCTACTCTGCGGGCCATGGCGGAGCTCAAGTACGACGGTGCCACTGTCCCAGTGGACCTCAACGATCTGGATGAGCGGGTGCGGGCGGGTTCGCTGCCCGCCACCGCTCAGCTGCGTCACGCGCCGTGGACCGGGCAGGAGTGGCGCCTGCTTGGGGAACTGCCCGAGCTCCAGGACGCCTTCCGCGCCCCTGGCGCCCGCCTCTCTCAGCGACTGGCCCACGCGCCCACCTCATGGGCCGCCATCGGCGTCTCCGCCTTGATCCTGCTCTTTGGTGCTCTGCAAGTGATCACCGAGATGGGTTGGGACGCCCTGCTGCCCTTCTATGAGAATGCCGCCGTGGGTTTTGACCCCATGGCCTTCGAGGGCCGCTTCTGGGCGCCGTACAGCAGCCAGCTGGTGCACGCGAACTTCGCCGTGCACCTCTTGGGGAACCTCTCGGTGATCGCCTACAGCGGCTACCGAACAGAGCGCGCACTGGGCCGGGATGGCTACGCCGTCGTGGCCATTCTCAGCGTGCTCTTCGGAGCGCTCTTCGTCGCGATGGGCCAGCGGGGCACTGTCATCGGCTCCAGCGTACTGGCCTTTGGCTTGCTCGCTGCTCAGCTCACCATCGGTTTCCGATTTGGCGACACCTTGCCGGCGTCCCAGCGGCGCTTCTATGGCTTTGGCAACCTGCTCTTCGCGGCCGTCATCCTGGCCGGCACCTTGACCACCCCCAATGTCTCCCATGCGGCCCATGCCGGCGGCTTCGTCGGCGGCTTGCTGGGGGCCTTGCTCTGGAAGCCACAGTTCCTCTCGACGCGCAGCCCCAAGGCGCTCTGGCCGATCTTGGGTGCTCTGCTGCTCTCCCCCTTGCTCCTGGGCCCCCTCCTTCGTGTGATGCCCGGCGCCCTATGGGGCGGTGAGCGCGTCGACTTGCCCAAGGTTGGCGCCAGCCTCCAGGTCCCCTCGCGCTTCATTGCGCCCCCCGGAAAGGGCATCACCGTGCGGGGCATGCCGGCCTGGCGCAGCTCTCCGAACTCCGATGAGCTCTTCTTCTGTGGTCTGGTCGAGTTGGATTGGGAGCGGGTCGCCCAAGGAGACCCCCTCGTGGGCGGTGTCCTGGAAGACGACTGGGGACGCCTCATCGAAGGTTCCCCCCGTGAGGTCACCCCGCCGCCTTCCCGCGGACCTGCTTGGAGCGCACACGCCCTGGTCTTTGACGGTGAGGAAGGAGAGCCGGACTACCTCTTGGTGGAGCACCACCGGCTGCAAGGGGTTTGGCTCAATCGGGTGGGCTACATCGTCACCTTGGACGAGGACGAGCAGAGTGGAGCGCGTACACCGATTTTCGAGGAGATGATGACCTCGGTCGAGGTCGGGGAGCCACCCGAGCTGGCCACGGTACGCAGTGCGCACCTGGACAACCCCATCAGCGAGCGGAAGCGTCTGGACCTGGCCCGAGCCCTCTACAAGGTGGGCGACATGCAACAGGCCGACGCACTCTTTGCGATGGTCATTGCCCAAGGGGGGCGTCTGACGGGGACCGCCGTGCTGGAGCGTCTGGAGCTGCAGGCCCGCTTCCCAGAGGTCCACACCCTGGGCGAGGTGCCTTGGTTCGAAGAGGCGGTCTTGGACTACCCAGGGGACCGGCGTCTTGCCCGAAGTGCCGTGTCCGTCTTGGTGGCGAATGATCGCTGCGCCGAGGCCCGTCTGGTGCACCAGGGCCTGGCTGCTGAACGACCGGAGGCTGTGGACTTGGTGACCACCGCGGCGGCGGTGCTGGCGTGTGAAGACCGCTTGGGCGGCTAGTCGAGGGCGCTGCGCCTTGCCCGTGTCAGGGTCTTCTCTTCCCCTTGGGAGTTGGTGAGGGTCACGTTGCTCTCAGGGGCGCCGCCCAGGTGCACGGCAGCGCTGTTTAGCGTGAGACCGACCAAGGAGGTGTCGTCGGCGGAGACGATGATCTCGCCGACGGAGAGGAGCGCGGCGGCGGGTCCTTTGGGGTGCAAGGCGGTGACCTTCATGCCTTCGGGAACGGCCTCAAGCTGAAGGCCGAGGGTGCCAGGCTCGTCCATGACCTGCAGTTCGATGACGACCCGGTTCTCCGTCTCTAGGTCGATGGTGACCTGAGCGGACCCCGTCATGTTGTCCTTGCCGGCTGTGAGGGTGTGCTCGCCCTGGGATATCGGAACTCGGAAGGTCCCTTCTTGGTCTGCGGCGTCATCGAAGTAGTTGTCGTCCAAGCGAACGCGTGCCCCGGGCACCACTTCCCCTTGGAAGACCACCTCACCGCGTAGGATGGCGGCGGTCTCCAGCTGGATGTCTCCCAGATCCAAGGATTCACCCGCGCGAATGAGGATTCTCTCATCCAGTAGATTCAGGCCCTTGGTGGCCGCTTGCAGCCGATAGCTCCCCGGCTCGAGCGCGGGGTAGTAGATCACGCCGTCTTGGCACTGGGCCTGGCCTTCTTGACCCATCTTCATGGAGCCGTTGGCCAGAGGCTCCCAGATGTTGGCCCGGCAGTCCTGGACCGGCTGGCCCATGGGGTTGAGCAGACGCACGCGGAGGCCCGGGTCAGACATGGGGGGCAAGGCCGTCAATTCCATGGCGCTGCGCTGCTCGGAGATCTTCAATCCGGCCAGTGCCACAACAAAGCAAGTGACACCGATCACTGCCGCGATCCACGGTTCCCTACGCACACACACCTCCGCCCCAACGTGCTAATCCAATGGGGAACGCTGCGTCGAGGGTCAGAGATGAGCCAATGGGCGACAAGACAGGTCAAGGGTCAGTTTCGGGATGTCCAGTTGGACGCCCGTGGCCAGGCCGTGAAGTTGCTCCCTTGGAAGGGGCCTATGCGGCGCCTCCAGGAAGACGCCTGTCGTGCCTGTGGTGATTGGCCGAGACAGACTCCGTGTGCCTCCTGTGGTGCCCGAGCATCCGAGGCGGACAAGCTCACCAACCGTCTGGCGGCGCGCATGGGGGGAGACCTGCTCACCGCTGCCGAGACCGCCGGCGAGAAGGGCTGCCACGTCTTGGCGGTGCGTTTTGCCACCACAGCGTGGCACCGGGGCGTTGACCGCGACGTGGCCATGACCCTGCGTCTGCAGGAGCTGGAGGCTGCGGGGCTGGGGGACTTGGCGGCTGAGGAGGCCCTTCACTGGGCCATGGCTGGTCGTGCGCCAGCCTATGCCGCGGGCATTGCTGCGGAGCTCATGGGACGGAATGGCCGGGAGAGCGAGGCCTTGGTGCTCATCGATCAGGCGCTGGAGCGGACGCCAGAGGATGACAGCCTGCGCATGGACCGGGCCCGCCTAATCTTGGGTCAGGGACAGACCAAGGACGCTGGCATGGAGGCCGCAGCCTTGTGCGTGCCCAGCCGCGAGCTGGCTGAGGAAGCGCTCCAGCTGGTGTTGGAAGCCGCTGACCTGTTGCTTGCGGCCGAGAAGCCCGATGATGCGTTGTTGGTGTTGGACGCGACCGCGCCGCACGGGCACCGCAACCCCAATGTCTGCGAGGCCATCGCCAAGGCCGAGGCGCAGCGGGAGCGCTACCCCAGCGCCAGGCGTTGGTTGGTGCACACCCTCTCGCTGGATCCGCTGCGGCAGTCGGCGAGGGAGAGGTTGGGCTTGTTGGAGGACCAGATGGGGATTGCGAGGTCGATTCACTAGGCCAGTTGCGAAGCAACCGGCCTATGAATCGACGGCGCGTAGCGCCCTAGATCAGGCGCAATTCCCGCAGGGAAATGCGCAGGGAACCTTGTCCAAACCGCGCTCAGATCCCCGCCTGGTGTGGACCAGGGAACCTTGTCCAAACCGCGCCTTGATCCCCGCCTTCATCCCCGCCTGGTGTGGACCAGGGAACCTTGTCCAAACCGCGCTCAGATCCCCGCCTTCATCCCCGCCTGGGGTGGACCAGGAAACCTTGTCCGAACCGCGCCTTGATCCCCGCATGGAAGTGCACAGGGCCCCCCCGTAGATCTGGGCGAAGGGCAGAGTCTCATGCGCATTTGCTACGCAATTGCGCCGCATCTCCGGCGAGCGGAGCTCGCCCTACGCGTTTCCGGAGGAAACGCTTGCCCGGCGCGTTTCTGGGGGAAACGCTTGGGCTGGATTCACCCCGTAGGAGGCTACCTATCGGTAGTCTCCTACTAGGGTAAATCCAGCCCAAAACCAAGGATGCCCCTGATCCTCCGACTCAATCATCGCCAACTGCGCCCCCCGCAGCGACTGCGCAATGTCCTGGCCCTCGGCCAGCCCCCCGTAGAAGCCCTCCATCAGACTCCGAGTGGCCCCATCGTCCACCTTCCACAGGCTGCCGACCAGGGTCTCCACTCCAGCCCGCCGGAACTGGGCGCTCAGGCCGTGAATGGACACAGTGACCTCGTCGCCGCTCGCATCGGGCGCCTGAACCGGCAGGCCGCTCTCACAGGCCGAGAGCACCACCAAGCGGGTGTCCCGCAGTGTCGGGGCTAGACCCGGAATCTCCCCGTAGGCCAAGCGACCGCTCTGCTCCTTGCTCTCGCCGATGACCAGGTAGCTGGCGGTGGGCCGCTTGGGGTTGATCACGCCGTGGGTGGCCAAGTGCAGAGCCTGCTTGCCGTCGCTGAGCTCCAGGAACTGCGCCCGACCATCCAAGGCACCGGTCACGAGGGTGGCGCCCGGGTAGCGGTGGGCGATGGCCTGCACTTCGGCTTCGGCTTCCGCCAGCGAGCCATCGGGGTTGCCGATCAGCAGCAGGTCCGGGCCGGAGAGCACAAAACGCGGAGTGGCCGGTCCACGGCTGCGCAGGGAGCCGACGTGGGTGACGCTGACGACCGCCATGTCTTGGATGAGCCAGCGGTCTTGGTGGCGCAGCATGGAGAAGGGCAGCTGTTGGAAAGGGCCTGTGGCGCTGACCACCAGGGTGTCCACGCCCTCCAGATCCGCCGCGATGGGCGCAATCAGCCAGCCTCCCAACTCCGAGGCCATGCTCTCCGTCCACTCCGGATCATCGATGAGCTGAGAGCGCAGGGAGCGGGTCAGGCGGGAGAGCGCGCGCTTGACGTCGGCCGGAGCGACCTGGACTTCCACGGCCTTGAGGCGGTCCCGGCGCACGATGAGCAAGACGAGCTTGTCTTGGAAGAGGATGGGCTGAAGCACAGCCACGCCGGGATCCAGTTCCGCTTGCACGGCCTCCAGATCCTCAGGGTCCACCCGCACCAGCTGGTCAAAGTCGGGGTAGGTCGCGCGCAGGGTGTCTACGGTGGCTGCAAAGTCCACCCGCAGCTGGGCCAGCTCTTGCTCCAGAACGGCGCTGCGCTCGCTCTGGCCCTGGGACCGGGCCTGGGTCAGGCTGCGGCTCAGGGCCGCCTCCTGCTCCAGCAAGGCTTGGTAGCGCTCGGCCTCTTCGCCGCTGACGGGAGGCGCGTCCATGCCCGCCAGCTGAAGGCGCTCGGCGTAGACCCAGGCACCCAGAGCGTCCCCTTGGGAGAGCAGGGCGTCGATCAGGCTCTGGTAGACCTGCTCGTAGCGCACGACAAAGGCCGGCGCGGCCCCGGGCTCCAGGGTGCGCCGCGTGCGCTCCAAGCGGTCCACGGCCCAGCGCAGCTCGGCGATGCCGGCCTGGGGGTCGCTCTCCAGAAGAGCGAGGCCCTTCAGGTAGTGGGCGCGCCAAGCCACCTCGGGGAGGGCGTGCTCCTCGGCCAGCTTTAGAGCGGTGTTCAGCGCCTTTTCATCTCCGCTCAAGGCGCCCGCGTTCAGGGCTGCGGTGGCCGCGACGGACCACTGACCCAGCTTCTCCGCTTGGCTCTGGAGACGTGCGTACTCGGCGGCGTTGGCCTGGAGTGCTGCCCGGTTTAGCGCCACGCCCAGGGCCCGTTCGGGCTGGCCGGCGCTCACAAAGGCCTGCTCGGCAGCGGTGTAGTACTTCAGCGCCTCCGGGCCCTGCTCGCGTTGGTGCGCCAGGGTGCCCAAGGCCTGCAGAAGGGCCCCTTGGCGGGAGAGGTCCCGGCGCTGTCGGGCTGTGGCCAGAGCCGCTTGGTACAAGGCCTCAGCGCCGTCGTCTTGGCCCAGGTCCTGGAGCACCAGGCCCAGATTGCTCAAGGCGTCCGCCTCGCCGCCCCAGGCGCTGGCGCCGCGAAATGCCAGGACGGCGGCTTCCAGATCCCCTTGTGCCTCGCTGAGCTTGCCGGCCCGGCGGCGCACCAGTCCTCGGTTGTTCAAGGCATCGGCCGCGCCCACCTCTTGGCCCAGGCTGGTGTGCAGGGAGATGGCCGCGCTCAGGGCCTTCTCAGCTCCGGCGTGGTCCCCCAGGTCCATGCGGGCCAAGCCCAGGTTGTTGGCGGCGTCGGCTGCCAGCGCAGGCTGTTGGGTGCTCTGGGCGTGCTCGAAGGCTTTGGTGAAGCGCTTCTCGGCGGCCTTGAGCTTGCCTTGGTCCCAGAGCACCAAGCCTGTGGCGATGTGCACCTGGCCGGGGTCCGCGCCTGCTTTCTCGGCCATCTCCGTGAGGTCTTGCGCTTGCTGCAAGCGTCCCAGTGCGCGGTTTGCGGCGCTCAGCCGCAGCAAGGCCTGAACCTCGGCGTTGGCATCCCCTTCCTCCCGGGCTTGGCTCAGGGCAAGGGACCACTCCACCAGCGCGCCGGCGTGGTCACCCGCCGCAAATGCCGCCGCGCCGTCGTCCAGGTCTTGCTGTACGGCGGGGCTCATCGCGCTGAAGGTCAGCCAGAGGCTCGCCGAGAGGCTCAGCCACATCAGATCTCCAAGCTGGCCAGCTCGGTCTTGGCGGCGTCCAGGTTCGGGTTGGCGGCCACGGCGCTCTCAAAGGCCTCGCGGGCACGGGGCACGTCCTTTTTGTCCAGGTAGATCAGGCCCTCGGAGAAGGAGACCGCTGCGGCCAGTTCTTGGGCGTCGGGCGCCACAATGACCTCGCCGGTGGACTGGGTGATGACAGCGGGCGTGGCCGCGCCGTCTCCCGCGGCTGAGCGGGTATGAACCTGGGGAACCACCTTCTGGGCCAAGGCGGCCTTCAACTCCCCCGCCAGCTGCTTCTCCATGCCCATAAAGGCGTTGGCCTTGTCGTTGACCCCGCGGCTGGCGACGATCTCCCCGGTCTCCACCCGGACCAGGCGCGCGTCGATGCGCAGGGTGCCCATCAGCTCGAAGTAGGAGCCCAGAATCAGCCACTTGGCGCCCAGGAGCTTGCCGACCTTGCTCGCCGTCTCGCCCTCGACCTTGCCGGAGTGACCCAGCTCCAGCTCGTCCAAGATGGCCTGGAGTTTGGCCCGCTCGACCACGACAATGCCCGGCTCACCGGTCAAGTCGGTGATGAGCATCTGGGCCAAGCCGACCTTGAGGGGCTCGAGCTCTGGATTGCCCTGGTTCTCGAAGTACAGCACTGCCACATGCTCGGGCGCCTCGGCCCAGGCCGACCCGGCAGGAATCGCCGCCACCAACGAGGCCGCTAGGGCGCTGAAAAGAAAGCTTCGTCGGTTCATGTGCGCTTCGACTCCTCTACGGACCAGCCGTAGCCATGCACAGCCAGGAGCGCCAAGAGCAGCCCAGCCAGGGGGGGACCAAGGGGGAGGGACCAGCCGTCGCTCCACTTGAAGATCAGGACGCCCAACACGCCCAACACCACAGCGAGCAGGCTCCATCCAGTGGCGTGAACGTCGTCACGCACAAATCGCCCGCTGACCACCACACCGACGGCGAGACCCAAACCCACGAGCCACCACGGCCAGAGTCGGGGTTGGCGGATGTGGCGCCCGCTGAGCAGCGTGTCCACCACCTGGGCTTGGACGCGCACCCCGGCCATGTCAGCCTGGACCAAGGTTGGGAAGCTGTAGGGGGTCACAAAGCGGTCGGCGTCCCCCTCGCCGATTCGGTCCACGCGACCGATCAGCACGACCTTGTCCTTGAGGGCGGCTTCCAGCTCGGGCGCCTGGGCTGGCATCTCCATGCCCATCTGCCGGGCCAGGGCCGCTGGACCCACTGCGCGCAGCACGCTGGCGGCGCGAACACTGGCGATGCCGTCGTGGCCTTCGGGGCCGCGGAAGTTGATGACCATGCCCTGCTCCAAGGGCAGGGGAGTGGCCGGCAGTCCCAGAGAGTCGGTGCCTTTTGAGCAAGCCAGGACCTGTCCTGGAGCGATGGGGCAGGCGCTCAGGAGGGACTGCTCGCTGGAGCCCACGTGCAGCATCGCCGCAAGCAAGGTCATGCTGGGCAAGAGCGCATCGTCAGCTTGCTCGGCTCCGACGATGTTGCCGGGCCACGCACCGGTCGGGACGCGCGCTGTCGAGACCTGGCGCACCAGGGGGGCGTGGCGGACGAGCTGGCCGTCGGCAAAGAGCCAAGGCTGCTCTACCTGAAGGTTGGCGAAACCGGTGTGAAGCCCATCTCCGATGGTCGGGCTCAGTCCAGGTTGGAACTCTCGCTTCGAGGTCGGGGCCGTGGGCACAAAGCGTGTGGCCGAAATCACGGGCGCGTTGGCCTGGGCGACCGCTTCCGCCAGGGCGGCGTCGCCTTCCTGGGGGGCCTCCATCATCACGTCCAGCACAATCACACTGGCACCGGCCTGGTCGGCGAAGCGCACCAGCTCGGCCAGCATGTCCCGCGGGGTGATCTCCGGCTGAGGTTGCTCGGAGTTCCAGAGGTAGAGCGCCTCTGGCCCGATGGTGAGCACGGCCACTTGGTCTGAGACGGGGGCGCTGCCCCGGGCCTTCAGGTAGAGGTCTTCCAGCTGGCCACGGCTGACCAAGAAGGCCAAGATCGCCACCGCGATGGCCGTAAAGCCCACCACCAGGGTCTCGTAGGCCATGCTGCGGACCAGGTGTGAGGCGGGCTCATCGCACTCCTCACCCAGCCGTGCCTTTCGCCACCAGGGTCGGCTCACTGGGGAGCCAGGCCCGCTTGGGTCTCCAGGGCAGCGCGTGCAGCCTGGAGATCGGGATCCGTCTCGGTCGCCAAGCGGGCGTCCAGGGACCAGAGGGCGTCGCTGCGGTAGCCGGCGTGTAGCAGCAGACCTGTTTCAAGCGCGGCTTGATCTGCGGTGCTCAGCTCGGCGCTTCCGGGAACGCCAGCCAGAGCGCCCACGGCGCCGTTCAGGGCGCTCTGCTCGTCCTTGGAGGCGACCTTGAAGCCGAACTCTTGGCCGGCGAGGGTCAGAGTGTAGGGGCCCGGGGCCAGGGGCTCGCCGCTGTAGGCCACGCTCCCTGCGCCGCTTCCAGTCCAGACGACGCTGTCCTCGCGGAAGGAGTAGATGCTGACCGATTCCTCGGCGCAAGCACCCTCGCAGGACCAAGACAGGGTGTGCATGGCCAGGATCTGATCCCCAGCAATGGGGCGTTGAAGCTGCAGCTCGCCGGCAGCCCGGGTGGCTCCAGTACGCTGGGTGTGGGCATCGCGGGCCAGGACATTGTCCAGGACGGCGACCTGCTCTCCGGTGCTGGCGCTGGCGGCTTGCAGGGACTCCAGGCTGACCGTGGCGGGGCCCTTGACCTGTGTGGCAGCGCCCCCGTAGAGCAACACGACGCTGGCGCCGTCGGCGAGCACCAAGCTCTGACCCTCGCCCAGCACGAGGGGCGCTGCGACGCTCTGACCGTCCAGCTGCACCGAGCCCTTGGCGGTGGTCATCATGGCGGGCTGTGCGGCCAGGCTTGTAGCGACGATGGCGAGCAGCACGGGAATCTCCAAGAGGGTCGGGAACGCGGGGAGAACGCGCCAGGAGCACCTGACTTACACGGTGTGTTCCCCATCATCCACCATGCCGGACCTGAGCGGGCTATTCTCAAGGGCATGTCTTTGCCTCCAATGGCCCTCTCCGAGCGTCTCCAGCAGCTCCGCGAGCTCGGGGATCGACCTGCATTTCATGCCCTGGGCGATCAGCTCCACGCCCAGTCGCCCGAAGCCTTTTGGTCCTTGCTGCTGCCACGCCTTCGTGTCGAGGACCGCAGCTTGCTCCTGGAGCTTGGCGAGGCGATCTCGCTTCGGCCCAACTTCGCGCGTCCGGGGGTGACCTTGAAGATTCGCAGCCAAGAGGCTGTGGAAGCGCTGACCCTCATTGGCCCAGATCTGGGGCCCGGTCTGGTTCGCATGGTCATCACCCCCGGGGTTGGCCGCGAGGGCCTGCCAGAGCTGCTTGAGCGCTTACCCATGGAGCGCTTGGCGGAGCTTCGCATGGACGAGAACGGGGTGCGCGACCGCCAGCCTCAGGTGAAGCGGGGGCCGGGCAACGTGATCCACTTGGGGCTTTTGGGGGACAACCGGCTGATGCAAGGCATCCAAGCCTTGCCGGCCCTTCGGGACCTGCGCCTCTGCGAGAACCGCATCGCAAAGGAGGGCGCCAGCATCCTGGCCACCATGCAGTTGGCCAAGCTGGATCTTCGAGCCAACCCCTTGGGGGACGCGGGCGCCATTCGCCTCTCGGCCTCCAAGAGCCTGCGTGTGGTCAAGGTCGCCAGCTGCGGCATCGGCCCGGCCGGCGTCGTGGCCTTGAGCAACCTGCCGCAGCTCCTGGAGCTGGATCTCTCCGGCAACACCCTGGGGCCCGAAGGGGTGCGCGCTCTGTCCCGCACCGAGGGCCTGCTGCGCCTGACCCTGCGCGATTGTGACTTGGACCAAGAGCAACTGTCCCGCTTGGGTGCAGCCATTCCGGAGCTTCGATGCTGATTTTGTGGACCATTCTTGCAGCCTGTTCCCCATGCGAGGCCCCCTCGACTGGCGGCATGGCGCTGACCTGGGACGGCAGCTCCGCCACCTTCGTGGACGCCCCTGGCAGCGCCCGACGCATCGCCCAAGACGCCGACGGCGTTCTTTGGACCCAAGGGGAGGGGGCCATCTCAAAGGACGGCGTAGAGAGCGCCACCCAAGTGGGGGCCTCCCAAGATCTGCGGGTCGTAGACGGGCGGGCGGTGTTCCTAGAGATCACCCCGCAGAAGCAAGTCTGGGTTCACGACCCCGCAGATGGCGGAGGGGCGGAGATTCCTCAGTCCGGCGACACCTATGATGCAGCGCTCTGGGGCGATGCCGAGGCGCTGCACGTGCTGCGCGTTGGGGACCCCGGCGGGCTGTTCCTGCACAGCTATGCCGGCGGCTGGGAGGCCCCCTATGAGTTGGTTCCGGGACTGCCGCAGCGCAACTGGCTTGTGGTTGGACCGGGGCCTTCTTGGGCTCGGGCCGAGGGATTGGGCTTTGTGGTTGAGTCCTGGGATGGCGCAAGCCTTCAGCCCGAAGGAACGCTGGAGGTCGATCTCCTCTGGGCGCTGGTCCAGGACGAGGAGGGCGAGCTCTTTGCCCGCGTAAGTGGTGTCGACCTCTCCCAGGCCCAGGTGGCCCACGTCGGGAGCGGCTGCCTCGCGGACCTGCCTGAGCTGGTCGCGCCCTTCGCATTGGTGCCGCAGGCGCAGGGCGTGCTCGCGCTGGGGGTGACCTCGGATGGGGAGCCCAGTACAATCACGGTCGCTGCGGACTGCAGCACAGGCCCAAGGCAGAGTGTGGGCAGCGCGATCGATGCTCCCCTCTACCAGAGCGTGACCGCTTCTGACGGCGCCAACCCGGTGGTGCTGCTTCAATACGAGCTGAACCAAGGTGCTGCGGAATTCGAGTTCGAGGCAGATCCTGTCTGTCCGTGAGTCCCGCTCCCGGCTTTTTTTGAGGAAATCTACGACAGGTGTAGCGCCTCCGTCTCTACACTTGTAGTATGCCCCCGAGGTCACCGTCCCCGTGGCCAAAATGGGGACGCTGTGCTACGTCGCGTTTCCTTCTGGCTGTGTACCGGCATTGCCCTTCCGGCAGTTGCCAAGCCCCTTTTACTTCTACCCCTCAATCAGCGGCCCTCACGCCCTGACAACGGAGAGACCCATGCGGAACATGATCTTCTCGGCCCTGGCCCTCGCCAGCTTGGCCGCCTGCGCCCCCAAGGCTGACCACGACGAGCTCGCTGCCCGCGTGACCGCCCTCGAAGCACGCGTCGCCAAGGTGGAGAGCGCTCCTGCTTCCGGCCGTGGTGCTGCACCTGCTGTCAACGCTGCCGACGAGGCCAAGGCTCAGGAGGTCTTCGGACGCTTCAACGACGCCATGGGCAAGGGCGACATGACCACTGCCAAGGCAGAGCTCGACGCACTCTTCAAGGACTACGGCAGCACCCAGACCGCTTCCAAGGCCATCCGCTACAAGCGTGAGCTGGACGTGATCGGCACCGATGTCAAGAACCCCGGTATCGAGGCCATGTACGTCGGCGCCGAGAGCGACATCGACTTTGCCTCCGGAACCACCCTGGTCGTGTTCTGGGAAGTCTGGTGCCCCCACTGCCGCCGCGAAGTTCCCAACATGAAGGAAGTCGCCACCAAGTACGAGGGCAAGATGGACGTGGTCGGCCTGACCCGCATCACCAAGTCCGCGACCGAGGAGAGCGTCACCGAGTTCATCAAGGAGCAAGAGGTGAACTACACCATGGCCAAGGAGAACGGCGAGACCGCCAGTGCCTTCGCCGTCTCGGGCATTCCCGCTGCTGCAGTCGTCAAGGACGGCAAGATCGTCTGGCGCGGCCACCCAGGTCGCTTGAACGACGAGACCATCGCCAGCTTCCTCTAAGCCTGGTGTTGTGAACGCAGCGCTCCGGTGCTGAATGGCCCCCTCGGACTCTGGTCCCTGGGGGCCTTCTTCGTTTTGGCGCCGATTCGCGCGTGTGAGCCTGCGTTGAAGGTGGACGTTTCCCAGTTGGCATGGAGCACCTCTGCGGGTGTCGGTTAGGCTGCCGACAACCTTTTGGAGGGCCCGTGGCCAACGACCGCACCGCTCAGCTCCTCGGCGCCGAAGCCGACAGCTTGCTCAACCACAGCTGCACGACCATTCCTGCAGCCCGTCTGACCCAGACCGGTCCAGACTTGATCAACCGTGTCTGGATGCAGTCCGACCGCAACGTACGCACCCTGCGCAGCATCCAGGCTCTCTACGGCAACGGACGCTTGGCAAACACGGGCTACGTCAGCATCTTGCCCGTCGACCAGGGCATCGAGCACAGCGCCGGCGCAAGCTTCGCGCCGAACCCCGACTACTTCGACCCCCAGAACATCATTGAGCTCGCCCACGAAGGTGGCTGCAACGCCGTGGCCAGCACCTTGGGTGTTCTTGGCATGGTCGCGCGCAAGTGGGCCCACAAGATCCCCTTGATGCTCAAGATCAACCACAACGAGCTGCTCACGGTGCCCAACACCTTCGAGCAGATCCTCTTCGCGCAGATCGAGCAGGCCTACGAGATGGGCTGCACCGCTGTCGGCGCCACCATCTACTTTGGCTCCGCCGACTCCAACCGTCAGATTGTCGAGGTCGCACAGGCCTTTGCCCACGCACATGAGCTCGGCATGGCAACGGTTCTCTGGGCCTACTTGCGCAACCCGGCCTTCAAAAACGACGGCGTGGACTACCACAGCAGTGCCGATCTGACGGGGCAAGCCAACCACCTGGCCGCCACCCTGCACGCCGACATCGTCAAGCAGAAGATGGCGACCAACAACGGCGGCTACCGGGCTCTGAACATGGGCGACTCGGCCTATGGCAAGTTCGATGAGCGCATCTACACCGAGCTGAGCTCCGATCACCCCATCGACTTGGTGCGCTACCAAGTGGCCAACTGCTTCATGGGCCGCGTTGGCCTGATCAACAGCGGCGGCGGCTCGGGCACCAACGACTTGTCCCAAGCTGTTCGCACCGCGGTCATCAACAAGCGCGCTGGCGGCGTGGGTCTGATCAGCGGTCGCAAGGCCTTTCAGAAGACCCGTGCCGAAGGCATTGAGCTGCTCAACGCCATCCAGGACGTGTACCTGGACCAGGACATCACCCTGGCCTAGGGCGAGTACCAGGCCAGCTTCAATAGAAACGCGCTATTCTCCTGCGCGCCCAGGCTCTGTGGACCCGGGCAGGAGGATTTCGATGCTGTTTGCACTCACGTTGATGCTGGCCTGTCCCGAGCCCCCCTCGGAGGCTGGAGCACAGCAGCCCGGTACCCCCATGGGTGCCGGCGCTGGACAACCGGGTCTGCCTGGAGAAGGTGCGGGCCAAGGCCCCGCGCCCGAGGCCGGTCCAGGCGTAGGTGGCGGCAGCGGTGGACCACCTGCCTACAACAACGAGGTGGTCAACACCCAGGACGAGCTCGCTGGTCAGGCCGATGCCATCACGATCAGCGGCACCTTGGCCTGTGCGACCAGCCAGGGGCCATTCGTGGTCCATGTCTTTCCGCCGCCCCCCAAGGGCAAGGCCGGGGAGATCAACAACGAGCCGCCCCAGCCGGTCGCTGGTTTGACCCTCAAGGAGGCCGGGGACTTCTCCCTCAAGGCCCCAAAGGGCACCATCGGCATGGTCTTGGCCTTTGACGACACCGACGAGAACAACACCCCCTCGGACGCTGGAATCTTCTTCGCCAACAGCGGCCAGCCAGTGGACTTGAGTGGGGATCTGACGGTCAGTCTGGACTGTGCCCAAGTCGCGCCTCCGCTCTCGGGTGATCAAGCGCCCGAAGGACCCGCAACGCCTCCTGCCCCTGTCGAGGCCCCAGAGGCCCAGACCGAAGGTGGCGAGATGGGCCCTCCTCCCGAAGGTGGCGCGCCGACTCCTCCCGAGGGTGGCGGTCAGGGTGGCGAGCAGGGAGCGCCTGGCGCCCCGCCTGATGGTGGCGAGATGGGCCCTCCCGGTGAACCACCCGCAGGTGGCGATGTGGGCCCCCCTGGTCCCCCCCCAGAGGGTGGCGGCGGAGCCCAGTAGGGGCTGAATCCCCAGCCGGGGCAGGCCAAGTCGGTTAGCCCGGGGGTCCAATGCGATCCTGGACTCCTTCAAGCTGGCGCGGGCTGCCGATCTCTCAGCAGCCCGACTACTCCGACCCCAATGCTGTGCAAGCCGCCACCGAGCGGCTTCAGGCGCTTCCACCTCTGGTTCATACCGGAGAGGTGGACCGTCTCCGTCAGCAGCTTGCCCGCGCCAGCCGCGGGGAGGCTTTCGTGCTTCAGGGCGGGGACTGCGCCGAGCGCTTCGTCGATCTGAACGCTCAAGCCATCCAGGACAAGCTCAAGATCTTGCTCCAGATGAGCGTGGTGCTGACCTGGGGCGCGCGCATTCCGGTCATCCGGGTCGCGCGCATGGCTGGCCAGTTCGCCAAGCCACGCTCCAAGCCCACGGAGATCCTGGACGGTGTGGAGGTTCCCACCTACCGGGGCGACCATATCAACAGCCACGACCCCTCGGACCGCCAGCCCAACCCGCAGCGCTTGGTGCAGGCCTACTTCCACGCGGCAACGACCCTGAACTACGTGCGCGCCCTGCTCGGTGGCGGCTTTGCCGACCTGCGGCACCCGCAGCACTGGGACCTGGGTTTTGTACGTGAGCCCTCCCACCGCGCCGAGTACCAGGACATGGTCTCCCGCATTCTGGAGGCGGTGGACTTCATGGAGGCTGTGGGCGCCGACTCGGAGGGTTCCCTGTCCAGGGTGGACTTCTTCACCTCCCACGAAGGACTGCTCCTCCCCTACGAGGAGGCCATGACGGTGCAGACCCCAACGGGCGCCTACAACCTTGGGGCGCACTTCCTCTGGATCGGTGACCGCACCCGCAAGCTGGACCAGGCGCACGTCGAGTACTTCCGCGGCATCCGCAATCCCATCGGGGTCAAGTGCGGTCCCACCATGGCGCCGGACGAGCTCAAGCGCGTCTGCGAGACCTTGAATCCCGACAACGAGCCCGGACGCCTGACCCTGATCACACGCTATGGCGCTGGCCGGGTCCAGGAGCTGCTGCCTGGCCACATCCAAGCCGTACAAGAGTGTGGTGCCCACGTCACCTGGTCCTGCGACCCGATGCACGGGAACACCCGGAGCACCAAGCAAGGGCTCAAGACGCGCGATGTCTCCAATATTCTTGGGGAGCTCTCTGCGGTCATGGATGGCCACCGCGCTGCCGGGAGTGTCTTGGGTGGCGTGCACTTTGAGATGACCGGTGACGACGTCACCGAGTGCGTTGGCGGGCCCCAGGGCCTCGCGGACGAGCAGTTGGCCGAGAGCTACGAGACCTTCTGTGATCCGCGACTGAACTATGCCCAGAGCATGGAGATTGCCTTCCTCATCGCCCAGCGGCTGCGCCGGGACGCTTGAGAGGTGCGCTATGTCACGGGGATGCTGGACACCTTGTTTCAGCTCATTGGCGTGCAGCTCCCCTCCTGGGGGGGCACCGTCTTCCTCTTGTGCATTCTGGCGCTGCTGGGACCCTTCTTCTACCGGAACAGCCGCACGAAAAAGGCCCGCAAGAAGCTCCAGGCGCTCAGCTCCCAAGGCGGCCAGATCCGTTTGGACGGCGAGGCTGAAGTCCTAGAGTTGGTGCGCGGTCACCCCTTCGGACTGGTCGTGGTCGTCGAGGAGGCTCACAAGCGTGGGATGCGTCGCTTGGCCGACCAGGCTCTGGAGGAGCTGGAGCGTACCGGCAAGCACCGGGACCAGTATCGCCGGCTCGCTAGGGAGCATGGAGAGAAGCCGACCACCGCCGCAGCCGAGGCCATCGCGGTCGAGCGACTTCGGGAGACGGGGCTGGATGCCCGAGCCCAGCTTCGCCTGGAGAAGGCCCTGGTGAAGTTCCCTGGGCACCCTGAGTTGTTGGCGCTGCTTCTGCCCGGTGGGACGGACGGAGAGGAGTAGGTCTGCCGTGGGCGAACCACGATTGGGCCTGTCTCTTATACACATCTCCGAGCCCACGAGACGCTACGCTATCTCG